>VYLO01000068.1_pt1 | contig 37791 bp, 36 predicted proteins | sample 5114271 | NCBI WGS metagenome assembly VYLO01 (sample SAMN12291807, study PRJNA351875) | freshwater metagenome | isolation source: freshwater lake | place: USA: Michigan, Lansing Lake | collected 2011-08-05 | reverse complement strand
TCTTAACCCTTGTTGTAAAGGTACACAGCTTACTTCGTTTAAAAAGTCTAATTCTTCTTGTTTTTTCCACTCAGTCAACATTGAAGAAGTTTGAGCGTAGCCTACTCTTTCTTGCTTTTCGTACCAAGCTTGTGTTCGTTCGTGGAGAGCTTTGTTGTCAACTAATCTTACACAGCCCAAAGTGCGCCGCAATAGCGACTCTTGTTCGGGTGTGGGGTAAAATCGGTAAGAATAGGCTTTTTCCATACCTCGTATTTTAGCATATATTTTGTAAATGCGCTAATATTTAACAGTAAAGCCGCCGTAAAACGGCGGGGTTTCAGACCCAAATTTTCGATGACGATTTACGTTGGTAATCTGGTTTATGAAGTCACGAAAGAGGACTTGTACGGCGTATTCGCTGAATACGGCACGGTTAGTCGCGTTTACTTGCCCGTAGATCAAGCAACGGGTAAAATGCGCGGTTTTGGTTTTGTGGAAATGTCCTCCGATGAGGAAGAAGCAAAGGCGATCGAAACTCTTGACGGGGCCGAATGGATGGGACGACAGATGAAAGTCAATAAAGCTCGTCCCAGAGAAGATAATTTTGGTGGTGGCGGCGGCGGTGAGCGCAAAAACTTCGGGCGCCGCGAACGTTAAAGAGATTCTTGTAAAATTGCAGAAGCGGTTATTTCTGATAACCGCTTTTTTCTGGCCTTAAACCGCCGTTTTCCGTGACTCAAGGATGGGGTGGATAATTGTCCAGGCCAGGAGGATAATTAAAGCCAAGATACCAAAACGAGCCATAGAACTGACTAACTGGTGCAAGGGGAACAAACGGCCTAAAAAGAAGGATAATGTCACCATAATCGTCGCCCACACCGTCGCCCCACCGAGATTACAGAGGAAAAAGCGACCGTAGGGCATTCGGGCAATTCCCGCCATGGGACCTGCAAAGATTCTTAACAGGGTCACGAAGCGACCGAAAAAGACCGCCCGGGGTGCATTTTTACTAAATTGTTCCTTGGCTAATTCTAGTTTTTGAGGCGGAATCCGAAAGAATTTGCCAACTTTTAACAAAAACGGCCAACCTCCAGCGCGACCGAGCCAATAGCCAAAATTATCGCCCAAAACTGCTCCTGTAATTGCGCTGACTAAAACTAACCAATAGTTCAAATCACCGCCACCGGCAAGGAAGCCGCCGACAATGGTGATGGTTTCCCCGGGGATGGGAATCCCGGTATTTTCGAGGGTGATGCCGATAAATACTGCCCAGTACCCGTATTGGTGGGCGATTTCTTCAATATTTTCTAGGGATAATAGCTCTAGGGACATGGAGCGCTTTCTTAACAAAGGTTTACGAATATTCTAAGATATTTTTACAGTATTTAACCGTGGCTGAACATGACTTTTCCCAGTATTGATTTATTAGCAATTCGTCAGGGTCAGATAAAAGATTTAGCGGGCATGAACTTGTCAGGGGCTGATTTAGCGGGTGCAGACCTAGCAGGGGCGAATTTACGGGCAAATTTGCGCGGTGCTGACCTAACTGGGGCAAATTTAAGGGGAGCAGATTTTCGGAATGCCGATTTACGCGGGGCAATTCTCCTCGATGCGATCGTGACCGGGGCAAGTTTGGCCGGTGCTTTTTTAGCCGGGGCGGTTTTTAATCATCTAGATTTGTCTGGGGCGGATTTTCGCGGTGTCGATGGCCGGGGAGTGAGTTTTGTCGGGGCGATTTTAACCCAAGCGGATTTTACTAGCGCTAATCTGTCCGGGGCAGATCTGTCGGCAACCGATTTAGAGGAAGCAATTTTTTTCGGGGCGATTTTACGCGGAACAAATTTTACTGATGCCAATCTTCTTTGTGCTAGTTTAGCCTCGGCAGTAACCCCGGGGGCAATTTTCGATCGAGCTTGTTTAGAAGGGACAGGATTAACCTAAATGGCTGATAGATAAGACCTCTTGTAAAAATCAAAAATTGTTGTTAGGGTTAGGAGTCAGTAGCCAGTAGTCAGTAGTCAGGAGAATTAAGAATGAATAATAATCAGTTAAATAGTCTATTTATAAACTTTATGCCATTTAATCCTTATTTCTGCCGTTTTTGAACTCTGAAAAATTAATGATGCAAGAGGTTTATAAAAGAAGATGAGTTTCTAATTCGTTGCTGGAACCTGATCTAGGTGGAAAAATCTGACCCATTCCCCTGTTTATCTGCCTCCATAGCTCCAGCTATTCTCAACCATTTAACCCCTTTGCTGCCCTGGGTCTTATTCTTGGCCAAATTTATCAAGTTTTTGCCATCCTCGACCAGAAAATTTAGTTTAATTATCTGGGTAATCAGTGCAGTTATTGAAGAATTTTTCCCAACCAATTAAGCAATCAATTTACTTACTTAAGGCAACCTAGTAGAAAAGATTATGCTCAAAAATGATAGGATTGATTGATACCTAGCTGCCGTTAATCGCCATCGATGAGACCTTTACGCCGACTTTACCGCTATTTAAGTTTATTTTGCCTCTGTCTTCTTCTGACCGTGGGCTGTCAGTCCACTAATTCCAATTTACCCCGAGGGGATAGGGATATCCTGATGATTGGGACAACCCTAAAACCACGCTCGATCGATCCTGCCGATAGTTATGAGTTAGCGGGACTTTTTATTATTTATAATCTCGGTGAAACTCTCTACACCTACGCCGAAGGAACCACTAATTTAAAGCCTCTCCTGGCCACGGAATTACCCCAAATTAGCCCCGATGGTTTGACTTATACTATCCCAGTACGTCGAGGAGTTATCTTTCATGATGGCACGGTTTTTAACGCAGAGGCGATGAAGTTTTCCCTAGAAAGATTTATCAAAAATGGTGGCGAACCTTCCTTTCTTCTCCGGGATACAATTGATAAAATCACCGCTACCAAAGAAGACGAAATTACTATTAAATTAACCAGACCTTTTGCCGCCTTTCCTGCTCTTTTAGCTTATCCCGGAGCCTGTGCAGTTTCACCCAAATTTTATCAAATTGGCGAGGGTAAATTTAAACCCGAAGAATTTATCGGCACAGGACATTATCAATTAAAAGCAGTTACTAGCGATTCTTTTAGTTTAGAAGCCTTTGATCGCTATTGGGGAGAACCGGCCAAAAATAAGGGAGTTAATGTGCAAATTTATCTCTCGAATCCTGCCAATTTATTTAACGGTTTTCAAACAGGTGCGGTGGATATTGCTTATCAATCTTTACTCCCTCCTCAAGTGAGAAAATTACGCACAGAAGCAGCCCAGGGAAAATGGCAAGCACTGGAATCTTCTGGGGCAGCAATTAACTTTATGAGCGTCAATCTCAAAAGTGAACCCACCGATAATATTTTAGTGCGACAAGCAATTGCTTCTCTAGTCGATCGAGATCTACTTAATGATCGCATTTTACAAGGTCAAGGGATACCTCTTTTTAGTCTCATTCCTACTACTTTTTCCGAGTCACAACCGGTGTTTAAAGAGCGCTATGGCAACCATAATATAGAGCAAGCAAAACAATTACTAAAAACTGCTGGTTATAGTCCAGAAAAACCCGCAATTGTAGAAGTTTGGCACTCCTCGGGATCGATCACTTCCAGCAGCGTGGCGGCAGTGATGAAAGCTCTAGCAAAACGGGATTTAGATAATATGATTCAATTTGAACCCAATAGTATCCTAGGAGCGGCATTTTTCCGTAATATTAGCCGGGGACTTTATACCACTGCTCTATCTAATTGGTATCCCGATTTTTTGGATGCAGATAACTATATTTATCCCTTTTTAGATTGTGCTAAAGGTTCCACAGAAACTGGCTGCGAAGAAGGAGGATCGCAAAGTCAAGGCTCATTTTTTTACAGTCAAGAAATGAATCAATTAATCGCACAATCCCGTCGGGAAAGTAACCCAGCCAAAAGAAAGCAGATTTTTGGCAAAATTCAAGAAATTCTCGCCGATGAAGTTCCCTATATTCCCCTTTGGCAAACCAAGGAATACGCTTTTGCTCGCCATGGCATCACGGGAGTTATCATCAATCCCAGTCAAACTTTTCCCTTTTGGACAATCGCCAAAAAATCCTGATAATTAATTATTAGGAGTCAGTCTTGAATCAGTGATCAGTGATCAGTTATCAGTGATCAGTTATCAGTGATCAGTTATCAGTGATCAGTTATCAGTTATCAGATGTGAGTTTTCAGTTCACTGATTACTGTTTACTGTTTACTGTTCACTGACAAAACTCTCCACTCCCTAATTCATAATTTCCTTCCCCATTCTCCATTTTTCTATGAAACTAACAGCAATGTCCTTTAATATTCGCTACGATAAACCCGATACCGATGAGCGTAATTGGCGAGTAAGAAGGGAAGCAGTAGCGGCTTTGATTGCTCACTATTCTCCCGATATAATTGGTACTCAGGAAGCTCGCGCTAATCAATTATTGGATCTACACCGTTTATTGCCAAAATACCAAAGTTTAGGTAGTGATCGCAGGGGAACAGGATTAGATGAACATTGTGCGATTTTGTATCAACCAAGTCGGTTAAAATGTTTAGAAATTTACGAATTTTGGCTATCAGAAACTCCCGATATTATTGGCAGTATCACTGCAGCTTGGGGTAATCCTTATCCCCGCATGGTAACGGGGGCTAAATTTCGCACTCTTGAGGGGCAAACTTTGCAGTTTTATAATACCCATCTCGATTACTATAGCGACAAGGCTAAGGACTTAGGGGCTAAGTGCATACAGGAGCATTTTTGTCAACTAGATTTAACAAAAGATTACCTGTTTTTAACGGGGGATTTTAATGTTAATTCTCAGCAATTACCCCGTCAGATTTTAACTCAACCTCTCCGGTCAGAAATTAAATTAAAGGATGCTTTAGCCGATTTGGAATTAGCCGAACAAATGAGCTTTAATAATTACACCGATACCCCTTATTTAGCCATCGATACAATTTATTATGATAACCGTTTACAGTTAGATTGGGCCAAAGTCGATCCTTCCCGTTGGTTGAATCTGATTCCTTCCGATCATTATCCCGTAATTGCTGCTTTTACCTTGCCCTAAAAATAGATGATTTTTTTATTTAGCAAATATATAGAGGGTAAAAGCTTCAGCAGACTTTGGTGATTCGTGGGTGGAATTAAATATAAGATGAACGTAGGTTGGGTTGAAGCATGAAACCCAACGCCCCGATGGGTTACGCTACCGCTAACCCATCCTACAAATAATTGTGCCTCCCTACTTAAGTGATATTTTTGTGGCTATTATCGTGGCAACTCTGTTTATTTTGCTCTGGGGATTAGTTACCAATTCTCTGTTTATTTGATTAATTCCACCCCATCTTTGCCGTCAATCTCTTGTAGATAAACTTTTACCTGTTCCTCGGCTGCGGTGGGTAGTTTTTTGCCCGTAAAATCTGGGTGAATTGGTAATTCCCGATGACCACGATCAACGAGGACTAATAAGCGGATTTTTTGCGGTCTGCCATACTCAATAATAGCATTAAAAGCGGCGCGGATTGTGCGACCTTTGTAGATAACATCATCGACTAAAATTACAGTTTTTCCCGTAACATCTAGGGGCATTTTGGTTTTAGCCGGAGTGCGGGTTTTAATGCGATCGAGATCGTCGCGATAGAAGGTAATATCGATCGCTCCCACGGGAACTTTTACCCCTTCTAAGCTCTCAATTTGACTAGCAATTAAATTAGCTAAAGGCACTCCTCGCGTGTAGATACCGATCAAAATCAAGTTATTTAAGTCGCCACTTTTTTCGATAACTTCGGAAGCTAAACGGGTAATAGTGCGACGAATTTCGTCAGCCGAGAGAATTTCAATTAACTGTGAGGTCATAATTTTCCAAAACAAGGTGGGATAGGGAAATTTTTATAGTAATGGTCTTTTTTTACTTTTTCTTTTTTCTTTTAAAACCATCTCTATCATTAAAGAATATAATTGTTTTCATCTACTTATTTTACCTCGATCGCTCATGAGTGATGAATTATTGCAAAAATCTGCCCTAGAATTAGCCCAACTGATTCGCACTAAACAAATCTCCCCCCTAGAATTAACCCATTTATACCTCGACAGAATTGAAAAATTTGACAGTCAAATTGGTAGTTTTGTCCATGTCGCCGGGGAAAGCGCCCTAGCCACCGCCAGCGCCCAAACGGAACAATTAAGTCAAATCGCCGCTACTGCCGAATTACCGCCTTTTTTTGGAGTTCCCACCGCCATTAAAGACTTAAATGCCGTCGCTGGAATGCCGGTTAGTTACGGAGTCGCCGCTTTACAGGGAAATATTGCCCAATACGACGAAGGAATCGTCACCAGAATGAAAATGGCGGGTTTTATCCTTCTGGGCAAAACTGCCACTTCCCAGTTAGGGTCCTTTCCCTACACCGAAAATCCGGGTTTTTTGCCGACTCGTAACCCCTTCAACCGCGATTATACCGCAGGAGGTTCCAGTGGTGGCGCGGCGGCGGCGGTAGCGGCGGGTTTCTGCCCGATTGCCCAGGGTTCCGACGGTGGCGGTTCCATTCGTACTCCGGCGGGTTGTTGCGGTTTGGTGGGGATAAAACCCAGTCGTGGGCGCGTTTCCTATGCCCCGGTGGGGGAATTTCAAAGCGGTATCGCCACTAACGGCACTCTTTCTAAGACGGTGGCAGATGGGGCGGCGCTGCTTACCGTGATTTCGGGCTATACGACGGGCGATCCCTACTGGCTACCCGATCCGCCCTTTTCTTTCCTAGAAGCCACTCAAAGAGCCGTAAAACCCCTGAGAATCGCTTTTGCTACTTCCATATCCCCCTTCGGCGAGGCGGCTTCCGTCTATAAAAATGCTGTCCTCGACACGGCTAAAATTTTAGAGGGTATGGGGCATCATTTAACGGAGTATTCTCCCGATTTACAGGCGTTAATCGCTCCTTTTCGCCGTATTTGGCAAGCGGGTACGGCGGCGACGGGAATTCCCAGGGAGTTATTAAGTCCCCTTAACCAATGGTTATTGGACAATTCTGGCAGCGCGGGGGAATACCTGCAAGCGGTGCGGCAGATGCACGTTATTTCGCGGCAAATTGTGGCGATGTTTGATAATTTTGATGTCTTACTTTTGCCCATTTTCCTACATCAACCCCCCGGAATTGGTGAGTGGGAGAATTTACCACCGCAAGAAGCGGTTGATAGGATGATTGCTTGGATTGCTCCTTCTCCGATTGCTAATGCGAGTGGTTTACCTGCGATTGCTTTACCCACAGGAGTGGATAGTCAGGGTTTACCCGTGGGAATTCAGTTAGTGGGCAAACCTGCTGATGAAATCACTTTGTTAGGTTTATCGGCGCCGCTAGAAACTCAGATTTTTTCGCCTCTATTTTGACAGTAAATGTTCTCGCCATTGTTCAAAGATTTTCTGGCTCATATTATCTGTTTGTGTCGCTAATAATTCTAGCTTTTCCACAAGTGTTAGAATGACGGGCAATCCTAGTTGTAACTTTTCGATAGTTTTTCTTTGAGCAAAAACTTCTCTGGGAGTTCCTTCAATAATTAATTGTCCGCCATCGATGACAAAAATCCAGTCAGCCCAGTGATAGACAAAATCTAAATCATGACTTGCTAGGATAATTGTTGTGCCGAGTTGATGAATTTGTTCGAGATATTCTCGTAATTTTTGACTATGACGCGCATCTAGATAAGCCGTGGGTTCATCTAATAAGAGCAAGCAAGGATTCATCACCATTACATCGGCAATTGAAACTTGTTTTTTTTGTCCCAAACTAAGATGATGAACTGGTTCATAAGCTAGGGGAGTTAGAGCAAATTTGTCTAGGGTTGCCCACACGCGGTCGATAATTTCTGAGGTAGGTAAGTCTAGATTATTTAAACCATAGGAAATATCTTCTTCCACAGTGGCAGCGACTAACTGATGCTCAGGATTTTGAAAAACTAAGCCAATTTGCTGATGTAAATTTCCTAAAAAAGAGCGGTTATATTGAAAGGGGTTTCCTTGCCAATAAATTACACCTTGCTGGGGTTTGTACAAACCACTAGCTAAAAGAAATAAGGTAGTTTTTCCACAACCATTCTGTCCGATTAAAGCATACTTTTTCCCCGCAGAAATGTTAAGATCAAAATTTTCAATAGCTCGACTGGAAAGACAAGGATAACTATAGGAAACATTTTGAAATGTCAATAAATTTTGAGCCATTTTAGTTGATAACTAAGTTAAGAATGATCAATAAAATACAACCGAATAAAGCTTCAAATATGTATCTTCTTTGAGATTGATAAGAACGAGAACTAGACATTTTAAAACTTCCTTGAAATCCCCGCGCTTCTAAGCTGAGAGAAATCTGACGATAATTATTAAGAGTTCGCTGGAATAATTGCCCTCCTAAAATACCAATACTTTTCATTCCTTTTGACCAACTTTGATAACCACAACGGGAATTTTGGGCTGTCCAAATTTCTTGAGCAAGTTCTAGTAAGCTGAAAATAAACCGGTACATCAATAATAATAATTCTGTCAATAAAATCGGACATCGCCATTGTCTGAGAACTTGTAATATTTCAATAAAAGGAGTGGTTAAAATTAGAAAATATAGACAATTTGTCATCGCCCAAATCCTGGGGAATAAAAATCCAACCTGTTCCATTCCTGTTTGGCTAATATAGAGATACAAAGAACCTAGATAAAATCCCATACCTTGCCAAATATCCTGCTGAATTATTGATTTTTTATCCCACGGTACACCACTAATAAGAAAAGCGGGTAAACTAATTAAAGAAAACCCCAAAGGTAAAGATAACAAGCGCAGATAAGTCCTTTGGGGAATCCCCGCATAGATAGTAATTGCTATAGTTAACCAAAAACCGATGAGTAACTGCACAAGCCAAGGGGAAATTAGCGAGAGAATTAATAGAACTATCGCCAACAATAGCTTATGATTCGGGGGCAACCAACGCAGACGATTTTTGTAAGCAAGACTATCAATTAGATGGCTCATTTCTACTAATTACTATTCTCATCGGTGGAGGCAGATTGTTCCTTTTCTGTCCTCCCTTTATATAGTCCGATAACAAAACCAATCACCCCCGCTCCCAAGGCAGCTTGGGAAGCAAAAAGTAAACTTTCTACCTCGCCACTAGGCGGTTCAAAGAAAGGTCGAAACCATGATTTATAATCAGGATTAAGTGTAGTGATTGCGGTTTCCGCTTGGTCATCAGCCCCGCTAAATTCGCCCCGCACAAAAACTAAGGGCAAAACTGCTAAAAGAATTACGGCCATAGCCAAAAGCCAATTATTTCTTAGAGAATATCGGTTCATAATTCAGCCTTACCCTTGTAATAATTTGATAGTTTCTAACTCTTTTTTTCCGTAAGACTGGAGCCAATTCCACACCAATAATGTCAGTAATCCTTCGCTAATAGCTAGAGGAATTTGAGTCAGGGCAAAAATTCCCGCAAACTTGATAAAGGCTGCTACAAAGCCACCATTAATAGCAGGAAAAGCTAAGGCTAATTGGATAGAAGTAGTTATATAAGTGAACAAGTTTCCTAGGGCAGCGGCACAAAAAATAGCCACTCTTTGTTGTCCTGTTTTTAGAAGCAAATGATAGATACAATAGGCAACTAATGGGCCAATGATAGCCATAGAGAACATATTTGCCCCCAGAGTAGTTAAGCCACCATGGGCTAATAACAAAGCCTGAAATAATAACACTAAAGTTCCTAAAACAGTCATCGTCAAGGGACCGAACAAAATTGTTCCTAAACCTGTCCCTGTTGGATGGGAACAACTACCTGTAACCGAGGGAATTTTTAAGGCTGAGAGAACAAAAGTATAAGCACCAGCTAGGGCAAGCAATAGCTTAAGTTCGGGATGTTCTTGCGTAATGCGAGTTAAAGAACGTAAGCCAAAAATGAAAAAAGGAAGCGATATTATCCACCAAAAAGCTGCCCACTGTACAGGCAAAAACCCTTCAGCAATGTGCATAGCTGCCGCTGGATTTGCCGAATTAATTAATAGATAAACAGTTAGTACCGTTATAAGGATTAAGCGGAAATATTTCTGGGTCTTCATTCCGTACCTCGCGGATTTGACTAGATTTGCTCACACATTCCCCAGGCATTCTGACTAATAAGGATAATCCTTAATCACAGCTGCGGGACAGTGGCAGATTTACACTGCGCTTTCCCTGATTACTCTAATCATTTTAGTTGGTTAGAGTTGAATGTTTCCTCAACCTATCATGCTTAGGAGCAAGGGAGAGAATTTATACAGGAAATCTTAACTTTTGCGCTGTTAAGCATTATGAAGTTTTGTTGTTACCCCAAAATCGCTGAAACCCAGATATATCAAGGAAAATCATAAATTGAGGTTAACCCTTTGTCCCGTAATGGTTTGAGCCTTTTTTGCTGCCCGAAAATGCCTAAGTCCCACTAATTAACTAGCAAGACTTTCGGTAAATTGGGGAATAGAAGCGATAAGTTTACGCGTGTAATCACTTTGGGGAGAGTTAATAATTTGGTTAGCTGTACCCATTTCCTCAATTTTACCTTTATTCATCACCATAATCCGATCGCTCATAAATCTGACGACACTTAAATCGTGGGAAATAAAGATATAAGTGAGATTAAATTCCTGCTGTAATTCTTTGAGTAAATTTAAGACTCCCGCTTGTACGGAAACATCTAAAGCAGAGACAGATTCATCACAGATAATAAACTGAGGATTTAAGGCTAAAGCGCGAGCAATACACACCCTTTGTCGTTGTCCTCCTGATAATTGATGGGGATAGCGATCAAACCAATTAGGATCAAGTTTAACTCGTTCTAATAAATATTCTACTCGTTTTTGGGAATTGCCGCCAGTATGATGAATAACCATCGGTTCTAAAATTGCTTTACCAATGGATAAACGGGGATTCAGGGAGTTGTAGGGATTCTGAAAAACTATCTGTAATTCCCGGCGTAGTAATCTTAATTTTGGATCGCTGGGGTTTAATTTAGCGAGATTTTCTCCTTGGAAATAGATATCTCCAGAAGTGGCAGGAATTAAGCGCAGAATTGTCCTTGCCAAGGTAGATTTTCCGCAGCCCGATTCACCGACTAAACCCAGGGTTTCCCCCCGTTTAACGGCAAAACTGACCTGATCTACGGCATTAAAAAAGGTCTTTACTTGCCCGAAAACTCCCTTAACTGGAAATCTAACCGATAAATTTTCTACTGATAAAATATTCTCGTGATTCTGTAAACCTTCAATTCTGCTTTCTTCCTCTTGGAGAGTAATAAACTTAACTGCTGGTGGAGTAATTTCCTGTAAGTCAATAATCTTACCTTGAGAGTCTTTTTCGACTCGTAAAAAATCGCTGACGGTGGGCAATTTTTCTGGACGAGAGTTTAAGCGGGGGCGACAGGCAAGTAAACCTTTTGTGTAGGGATGTTGGGGAGAATTTAATACTTCTTCTTTCGTTCCCTGTTCGACGATTTCTCCTTGATACATCACGACAATTTGATCGGCAATTTCATTAATAACTCCTAAATCGTGGGAGATAAAAACCATCGACATTTCTCGATCGCTTTTGCACAAATCTCGTAATAATCTTAATATTTCTGCTTGGACAGTCACATCTAAAGCGGTGGTTGGTTCATCGGCAATTAATAGGGTAGGATTACAAGAAATCGCCATGGCAATCATTACCCTTTGTAATTGTCCCCCCGATAGTTCATGGGGATAACGCTTGAGAATTGTCTCTTTTTGTTCCTGAAGATAAGTTCTAATTTTTTCTCTGACATGACCCTTATTTTCTAAGGGAAAAGTTTCTATATACTTCTCCTCTAACTGTTCATCACTGGGTAATAAACGCACTTCTTGCAGTAGAGAGATGGCTTGATTTTTTGCCTGTTCGGGTGTGACTTTTTGATGCAGTAAAATTGCTTCGGTGAGTTGAAACTCGATGTTATAGACTGGATTAAGAGAACTCATTGGTTCTTGGAAAATCATCGCCATTTCTCCCCCGCGATAATAACGCAATTCTCCCGGGGGAATAGATAATAAATCTACTGCTTGCCTTGACTGACTTTTTGCCGGACGAAAGCAGATTTCTCCCCGGGTAATTTTTCCCGGAGAGGGAACCAATCCCATGAGTGCGAGGGAGGTGACAGATTTTCCTGAACCCGACTCCCCCACACAACCGAGAACTTGACCTTTCTGCAAACTAAAACTAATGTTATTAACGGCGACTGTTGTTCTTTTCTGATTGGAAAATTCAACGGTGAGATGGTGAACGTCGAGAATTTTGTTATCCATGGGTCTTTAAACAGAAAGACAGATTCGATTTACTTATTAAATATAGCTTTTTCCTAAGTACAGGACAAAAAATGTAAGGACTGGAGAAAAAGAGAAAAGTTAGGTAATGAAGGATTGAGAATAAGATGACGAAGGTGGTCTAAACCTAGCCGAAAGAGGGTATCTCCAATCCTGTCTTGAGAGACCAGACCAAAGCTAAAGTCAGTAAGGCTAAAAGCTTACGCAGACGTTTTGGGTCAGTAAAGTGAGTAGATTCTAGACAAAACCCACGGGTCTTAAAGATGCCAAAAAGAGTTTCAATACCCCAACGTTGGGCATAATCCTGAATCAGACCCAGACAATCGGGCTGTCCAATGACGATGAGCAAAGAATTATCGGGTAAGCGAAGAGCCTCTACAGAAACGGGATAACCCCAAATTAGACAACTCCCCTGCAGACGTTGAGATTCACCAATGGCAAGATGGGCAAAAATAACCTTGGCGGCCAACCGCTTGCCATTGTACTCAATCTTGTCTGTCGCCCGAATTCTTAAACAGAAAGCCAGCATCGGTTCAAGCAAAAGATACCTCAGCCACGCCTGCCCAATAAACTCACGGTCTCCACACAAGCAACGAATCTCCGCAGAAGGAAAAATCTTCAGCATCTCCTCAATAAAACGCACCCTTCATGGACAATGCCGACTGTGAGGATGTTGTAGTGATGACTACCAAATGACCAATTGGTGCGGTCAATACTCAATACCCAGGGTTGAGGGATATTGAGCCACTGGACTACAATGCGAGCTATTTCAGGGTAATCTATCTCGAAGTCCCCAAAAAAGCGTTGTAATCGTTTGTAATGGGACTCTACCAATACCCGACCTTCAAAACCTAGGGCTAATTCCTTGAGGTTGACGGTTTTTACTTTCAACAGAGCCAGTAAGAATAGAGCGAGGAAAGAGAGTCTTGCTCCGTGCCATCGCAAATGAGGTTTGAGAGCTTGTTTCAACGCATTATACTGGTTCATAGGGGTTTCGAGATTAGTGCTATTTCTCATAAAACCCCACTCCCGCCTACTTTTCAAGCTTTTTGTCCTGTACTTAGAGCTTTTTCTGTTCTCAGTAGCTGGGTGCAATTAATTGGTAGATAGCTGGGGGAATCTCCCTTGCAGGGGAGAATTTTTCGGCATTAAGAAGATTTTCGTCTCTCAGCGATCGCCATTTATCAGAGACTTGTGACTTTTTTAAAGAAATATTTTTCTTTTCTGTCTCCCCTTTGGGATTACACTGGTAATTGAGAATAATTAGCATTTATTTAAGCGATCGCAATTCCGAGACAGTTTCAAAACCGTTGACTGAGGCTGACAGTAGTGCAGTTCTCACCCTTTGATCACTTTAGTAAACTCGATGAGCTATCAAGGAATTATTGTCACTCTTGAATGAAAGACCTTCATTACCTTTGGAGATAAGAAAAGCATGGACGATAAAATTAGAGCTAATCAACCAGAAAAACCAGAAAAATCGCCAAATAAAGCCCAATTTTTCCGTTGGGGCGGTACAGAGGCAGAATTAGATAATGTCACTCCCAGGGGTAATGACTTGGCTGCCACTTATCCCCTCGCACAAGTGGAAATGGGAAAAACCGTCTGGTTAGTGGGATTTCAGGGGACAGGAGGAATCAATCGACTCCTAGGTATGGGATTAAACCCCGGCATTCAATTACAGGTAATTAGTTCCCAACCGAGGGGATCAGTTTTAATTGCCATTCAAGACAATCGTATTGGTATCGGGGCAGAAATGGCCGAAAAAATCCTCGTTAGTGACAGTCAACCGAAAAAACTGGAACCCAAAAAAGACCTACCTGAAGTAAGAACATTTCTGCGGGAGATACCCATAGGAAAAGCGGGTAAAGTCGTCGGTTATGACCGAGCATTACGAGGATACAAAGGAAAATTGTTATCAATGGGATTAACTCCGGGTACAGAGTTTACTGTCATTCGCGTCGCACCTTTGGGGGATCCCGTCGAGATTCAAGTGCGGGGATTTCATCTCAGTCTGCGTAAACAGGAGGCAGACGCTTTAATCGTCGAAGAAATAGACCCAGAAAGCTAAATTTAATCATCTAAGCCTATTCGTCACTCAATATCCTAATTATGGTCAAACCGATTATCGCCTTAATTGGCAATCCTAACTGTGGCAAAACTACCCTTTTTAATGCTCTCACGGGGGCCAATCAACGGACCGGCAACTGGCCGGGAGTAACAGTCGATCGCAAAGAGGGACGATTTCAAGTTAACGGGGAAGATATCACCCTTGTGGATTTACCCGGAGTCTATTCCCTCGATGTGGAAGAAGGGGAGACAGGAATGGATGAATTAGTCGCTAGGGACTATCTGCTGTCAGGAGAAGCGGATTTAGTGATTAATATCGTCGATGCTTCTAATTTAGAGCGCAATCTCTACCTGACTACCCAAATCATGGAGATGCGTTTACCGATGTTGATTGCCCTAAATATGATGGATGTGGCCAAAACTAGGGGTATTCTGGTTAATCCGCAACTCTTAAGCGTTCGCATGGATGCAATTGTCGTGCCGATTAGTGCGGTTAAAGGGGAAGGAATCGGAGAATTAAAGCAAAAAATTGGGGAATTAGTCAGTAATATTAGCCATACTGCCGCTTATGTCGCTTATCCTGCGGTAATTGAAGAAGCTCTGAACGAGATTGTTACCTACATTAACGACCATAGCAGTAAAAGGATCGTTGAGCCAAGATGGACCGCTTTAAATCTACTGCAATACGAGGATCGCATCGCCCCAGAATTGAGTTCACAGGAACTATTAAGCATTATCGTCAAGCATAGACGACAAATACACCAAGTTTTAGGGGAAGACCTCGATATTTTAATTGCTGATACTCGTTATGGCTTTATTCAGCAAGTTACCCAGGGAGCCACTCAACGGACTGGACAGATAAATGATACCATGTCCGATCGCCTCGATCGCATTGTTCTCGATCGCTGGTTAGGAATTCCGATATTTTTGGGCGTAATGTACCTAATGTTCTTGTTTACCATCAATGTTAGTGCTGCCTTTATCGATTTCTTCGATTTAACTGCCCAGACTATCTTTGTCGATGGTTTTGCCCAAGTTTTACAAACAATTCATACCCCGGGTTGGCTAATTGCTCTGCTCGCTGATGGAGCGGGGGGAGGTGTGCAAACCGTCGCCACTTTTATCCCCGTAATTGGCTTTATGTTTCTCTTTTTGTCAATTTTAGAGGATTCTGGCTATATGGCCCGGGCAGCCTTCGTCATGGACCGATTGATGCGTTTGGTGGGATTGCCGGGTAAATCCTTTGTTCCCATGCTAGTGGGATTTGGTTGCAGTGTACCGGCAATTATGGCCACCAGGACCCTAGAAAATTCCCGCGATCGTTTAATGACGATTATGATGAACCCTTTTATGTCCTGTGGGGCCAGATTACCTGTTTATGCCCTATTTGCGGCGGCTTTTTTCCCCATAGGTGGTCAAAACATCGTTTTTGGTCTTTATATCTTAGGAATTCTCGCCGCTATTTTGACGGGATTGGTGATGAAAAAAACCCTACTCAAGGGAGAAGTCAGTCACTTTATTATGGAATTGCCTCCCTATCATCTACCGCGTCTAAAAGGGGTTTTAATTCGCACTTGGGAACGTCTGCAAGCGTTTTTGTGGAAAGCTGGACGAGTTATCGTTTTAATGGTGATGATTTTGGGACTACTCAACTCCGTCAGTTTTGATGGTTCTTTTGGTAATCAAGACAGCGAGCGATCGGTTTTAAGTGCCACCAGTAAAGCTGTAACTCCTATTTTCTCACCCATGGGACTAGAGCAGCAAAATTGGCCGGCAACGGTGGGCATTTTTACGGGAGTTTTTGCCAAAGAAGCGATGGTAGGGACATTAAACTCGATTTACAGCCAACTAGCAGGGGAAGATAACCCGAATAAGGGGGCAGCAGCCGAAAAATTCGACTTTTGGGGGCAAATTCAGGCAGCTATCGCCACTATTCCCGCCAATTTAGCGCAATTACCCAATCAATTACTTGATCCCTTGGGTTTGAATATTGGTGATGTGCAAGATCAAAAAACGGCTGCCGAGAAGCAAAAAGTAGATTTAGGAATCTTTGGGGCGATGGCGAAAAGATTTGATGGTCAAGCGGGTGCTTTTGCCTATCTTTTGTTCGTTCTGCTCTATTTTCCCTGTGTTTCGGCCACATCGGCCGTATATCGCGAAACTAATGCCGGTTGGACTGTTTTTATTGCTCTCTGGACCACAGGAATGGCCTATATTGTTGCCACTTCCTTCTATCAAATCGCCACTTTTTCTCGACATCCGGGATTTTCTCTCTTTTGGATAGTCTTGATGGGTTTAACCGTAGTCGGGGTTTTATTCACCTTAAAAAATCTCCCTCCCCGAAAAATCAACCGTCCCGCAATTTAAAAGTAGGGTGGGTTAGGCGACAAAAAGCTAGGCAACTAACTAATTATTTAGATTCGCCGTAACCCACCGCAATCAAGCAACTTTTCTCAATTTTTTTCGCTTATAAACCATGATTTTAAAAGTGGGTTAGGCGACAAAAAGCTAGGCAACTAACTAATTATTTAGATTCGCCGTAACCCACCGCAATCAAGCAACTTTTCTCGATTTTTTCGCTTATAAACCATGATTTTAAAAGTGGGTTAGGCGACAAAAAGCTAGGCAACTAACTAATTATTTAGATTCGCCGTAACCCACCGCAATCAAGCAACTTTTCTCAATTTTTTTCGCTTAGAAACCATGATTTTAACTGATATACAAGCTTATCTTGCCAAAAATCAGAAAGCATCTCTGGCTGACTTATCCACTCACTTTCGGATGTCAGCGGATGCCTTAAGTCCTATGCTCGATCGCTTGCTAAAAAAAGGGCGAATTCGCCTGATTTCCCTAGAAAAATGCGGAGGATGCAGCCGTTGTTCCCCGGAATCTATGGCTTTTTACGAATGGATTGAGGGCAATTCCACAGGAGCAAACAACTAAAAGTTCAATAATATAAGTAGCTGGTTATAATTAAATTGAAGATGGATACCCCCTTAATCCCCCCTTAATAAGGGGGGTGCCGAAATCCCCTTAATCCCCCCTTAATAAGGGTGGCATCTGAAAGTTTTTAACACCTACCTACTTATAGAAGTTATCTTAATGGTGAGATAACTTCTATATTATCCGTTGAAAAGATACTTAAGAGAGCCGTAGATTAATAACATTGTCGTTAAAGTTATGGCCATAATTAGGGGAGCGATTTTGGCTAACCAGAAAGCCACGAAGATTATGCCGATTCCGTCGGCGAGTAAGATGGGTAAACGTGGCACTATGCCATGGTCAATAATTTTTTCTGTGGTTGGCTGCAGTTGAATTTTGGCTAAACATTGAAACCAAATTTGACTGACTAAAACTATTAAAGCTCCCCATCCTATCCAGAGGGCAGCCAGATAAAAGCCCGATAATTCTAAAACAATTGTACTAATTGTGACGATAAAAAAGCGATCGAGGCGAGGATCGCTGGTTTTTTGCTGAAATTGGGCAATTTCTGCCAAGTCCACCGCTGCCATGCGTGCCTGTTCCATACACATCCCCAGGGTACCTAGGGCAAGAATAGCAGCGGATAGGTTTTCCGGTGAGAAGATTTGAGAGATTATGCCTAAACTAGCCGGAAAAAACAGTAAAAAAAGCATCGTTCGTCTCATCTATTCGAGGTTGGGTCGGATTAAGATAAGAAATGCTCTTGACTTGATCATTTCTGTAATGTCTTGTTTGCCTCCTTTTCAAAATGCTCTCCTTCTCACCCAAGCTTTAACCCATCGTTCCTATGTCAATGAACAGTCGGAATTGACGGAAAATAACGAGCGCCTAGAATTTTTGGGCGATGCGATTTTGGCTTTTTTGGTGGGCGAACTATTGTATCAAAAATATCCCGCCATGAACGAGGCCGAATTAACCCGTTTGCGGTCAAATTTGGTCAAAGAAGAACAATTAGCGCAATTAGGCATCGAAATCGGACTGGGGGAGTTAATGCGTTTAGGTAAGGGAGCAATTAAAGATCGGGGGCGATCAAATCCTACCCTATTAGCGGACACTTTTGAAGCGATAATTGGGGCTTATTATCTAGATTCGGGGTTAAATGCGGTTAAAAACTATCTGCACGGGCTTTTTATCCCTGTAGCCTCTCATTTAGTCTCTCAACAATCGGAATCGCCATCTTTTATCGATGCCAAAAATCTCTTTCAACAGTGGGCGCTGGCCAATTTCGCCTCTAATCCAGAATATGCGATCATTGATGTTACCGGACTCCCCCACGCTAGGGAATTTACTGCTGAAGTGCGGGTTAATAACCTTCTCTATGGTACAGGTAAAGGTAAACGGAAACAGGATGCCACCAAAGCGGCTGCCGAAGATGCCTTAAAGCGCTGTCAATGGCAATAATAAATAGGGCCAAACCTACTTATCTTAGGGGCCACCAATTAACTTTATCTCTGGTGGCACTGTAAACTTCTTTTAAACCCTCGGCATCCAGTACTCGAATTAAATCCCCCGTCGATTCTGAGGCAATTAGTCCCACGTTTTGCAATCCTTTTAATACCTGTTCGACGGTGCGTTGATTGAGTTGACAAGCGCGAGCAATCACATCGACGGATAAATCAAAAGTATAGATATTTTCGGCATCTGGTTGACTGCCTAATTCTCTTTCTTGATAGATTAAAGCTCTCAGTAAAGTGGCTACAGCTTGGGGTGGATAGCTACTGCAATTAAGCAAATGATACTCGAATTTTTGCTGTAATTCAAATAAAAAACAGTACCGTTGACGAAAACTTTCGTTATCGTTGTAAATCTTTTCTAGGGCCGATAGGGGAATTTTCAGGACGTGGGTAGTTTTATAGGATTCCACCAAACAGGGAAAGGCGCGACTGGCTAAACCATAACTAAAGGGTAAACTCCTCATGCCAAAACAGCCACCGGGGTAGCTAATGGCAATAATCCGGTCGAGGGGAGTGCTGCGGACGACGATTACACCCTCATCCAAAATCACATACAAAACATCTAGAAATTCATCGGGGAGAAAAGCCGTATAGACGGGACGATTGGAAAATAGCCTCTCTAGCTTGAGATTGTCGGCATCGAGATACTGACTTAACCAAGCTTCCTCTAGTCCGCGAAAGAGAAAACTCTGGTTAATCAGTTGTTGTAGGAGGGTTGTTTTTTTGGCCTTGACGCTCTTGCCCATAGTCTCAAACCTAGATGTAGCACTGATTTTATCTTCTCACAGTTTCCCTTGTTATCGCCTTATTCCCAATTTGTTTTATAAATGTATTGAAATTTTGTTTCCTGTGCTGTAGGATTAAAGCAGACCTGAAAACAGATACAACCTCAGAGTAAATCTTAGGAGCGCCGCCGATGCCGTCATCCCAGTCTTGTTTATCCCTACTCATGGCAACTGTCCTGACTGGAGGAATGCTGGCATCTTGCACCCCATCCCCCACCAATAGCGGCAATGACAGCCAAAAACCCGTGACTGTGACGCTTGTTTCCTATGCTGTTACCCAAAGTGCCTACGAAAAAATCATTCCTAAATTTGTCGAGGAATGGCAAGAAAAAACGGGGCAAAAAGTAACTTTTGAACAGAGTTATGGTGGTTCCGGTTCCCAAACTCGCGCCGTTATCGATGGTTTAGAAGCGGATGTGGTAGCGTTGGCTTTAGCTTTGGATACCAAGAAAATTGAGCAAGCGGGATTAATTCAACCCGGTTGGGAAAAAGAAGCAACCAATGACTCTATTGTTCATAAATCTGTAGTGGCTTTTGTTCCTCGTGATGCCAATATTAAAATTAATAAATGGTCAGATTTAGCCAAGGATAATATTAAAGTTATTACCGCTAATCCCAAGACTTCTGGCGGAGCGCGCTGGAATTTTCTCGCTCTTTGGGGTTCGGTGACGCAAGCGGGAGGCAGTGAACAAGCGGCGCAAACTTTTGTCGAAAAAGTGTTTAAAAATGCGCCAGTTTTACCTAGAGATGCTCGCGAATCTAGTGATGTATTTTTTAAACAAGGCCAGGGAAATGTGCTGATTAATTACGAAAATGAGATGATTCTCGCTAACCAAAAAGGCGAGAAGTTGTCCTACACTGTTCCCACCGATTACAATATTTCTATTGATAATCCCGTGGCGGTTGTTGATGCCAATGTGGATAAAAAAGGTACGAGAAAAGTGGCCGAGGCTTTTGTGCAGTTTTTATTTACTCCCGCAGCCCAAAGAGAATTTGCTCAGGTGGGTTTTCGTCCCGTTGAACCGACGGTAGTTAAAGAGTTTGAGAGTAAATTTCCTCAGATAAAAAATCTCTTTACCGTACAGGATTTAGGCGGTTGGGATCAGGTACAAAAACAATTCTTTGATAGTGGAGCCGTCTTCGATAAAATTTTGACTAAAGCTGGTAAATCTTAAGGAGAAAAACCATGGACAATCAACCTCAATGGCAAACTATTAATCATCCCCAAAGTGACTTACATCTCGATCAATCTGGACTCGATCGCCCCACTTCCCGAAGAATAAAAATTCGGATTCCTAAACAATATATTAACGAGCCAATTATAGCACGTTTAGGGTCTTTTCCTGGTCTAAAAGTAAATATATTTTCCGCTTTGTTAGCTGCCAATAATAATCAAGATGGCTGGTTCGATCTACAACTACAAGGCAACTCCCAAGGGATAGAAAATGCCCTTTCCTATCTGGCAGATTTAGATGTAGAAGTTTGGTATGATTCAGCACAAGTTCTTGAAGAAGCAGACAATTGGTAATCTCTAGCAATAATTAACAATGGCTAACCCACAATTATCTTTATCTCCCAGTCAACCCCTGAAAAAAGTTTCTATTCCTTGGGTAATTACCATTAGTTATCTAGTGGTTTTGTTGGTTTTACCAGCAGCGGCACTATTTGCTAAATCCCTAACCCTTGGTTTTGCCGAATTTTGGCGCATTGCCACTTTACCGATTTCTTTATCCGCTTACCAAGTCACTTTTTTTACTTCCTTAATCGCCGGATTAATTGACGGAGTTTTTGGCACTATTATCGCTTGGGTATTAGTGCGGTATCGATTCCCCGGTAAAAAAATTGTCGATGCTTGTGTGGATTTGCCCTTTGCTTTACCCACTTCTGTTGCTGGTTTAGTCCTAGCCACGGTTTACAGTGATAACGGTTGGATCGGTCAATTTTTTGCCCCCTTTGGCATTAAGATATCTTTTACCATCTTAGGGGTTTTTGTGGCGATGTTATTTATCGCTTTACCCTTCGTTGTCCGCACCTTACAGCCAGTTTTACAGGAAATGGAAAAAGAAGTAGAAGAAGCGGCTTTATCTTTAGGTGCTTCCTCTTGGCAAATCTTCTGGCGAGTTATTTTTCCCCCATTACTACCCGCTATTTTAACAGGAGTTGCCCTCGGTTTTGCCAGAGCGATCGGTGAATATGGTTCCGTGGTAATTATCTCCTCTAATATCCCCTTTAAGGATTTAATTGCCCCAGTTTTAATCTTTCAAAGACTAGAGGAATATGATTACACAGGGGCGACAGTAATCGGCATGGTTTTATTGCTGGTTTCTTTGTTCATGTTAGTAGTAATTAATTTCCTGCAGCAATGGGGGCAAAAATACAGAGTTAAGTAAAGAGTAAAAAATATTAGGGTATAACTGGAGACAGATCAAAAATGCTGAGTCTAAAAAAATCAACTAAACCGAAAGAGTGGGATTACAAACCCCTACTAATTATCATCGCCCTTGTTTATCTGGCACTATTATTATTTATTCCAGCAGCGGCAGTATTTTACTATGCTTTTCGCAATGGATTCCAAGCTTTTTTAGAAGCGGCGGGAACTTCTGACTTTATCGAAGCGGTAAGATTAACAGTCATTATTGCCCTAATTACTGTACCCTTAAACACAATTTTTGGACTTTGTGCAGCTTGGGTAATTGCTCGCAATCAATTTCGTGGCAAAACGTTGTTAATTAGTTTAATTGACTTACCTTTTGCCGTTTCTCCTGTGGTAGCGGGTTTAATGATTGTACTGCTCTATGGGCGCAATGGTTGGTTAGGTTCTTTTCTGGAATTTTTCGATATAAAAATACTTTTTGCTTTACCCGGAATGGTATTAGCAACTATATTTGTGACTATGCCTTTTGTGGCTAGAGAAGTTATCCCAGTCTTAGAAGAAATTGGTTTGGAACAAGAGGAAGCGGGGCGCACTTTAGGGGCAAGTGATTGGCAGATTTTCTGGCGCATAACTTTACCCAATATTCGTTGGGGATTGATGTACGGAGTGCTGTTAACTAATGCCCGGGCGATGGGAGAATTTGGGGCAGTTTCTGTGGTTTCTGGCAGTATTTTAGGGAGAACTGCCACCCTGCCAATTTTCGTAGAACAGGCTTATAAAAATTATCTCACTCCTGCCGCTTTTAGTGCGGCGGCTATTCTCGCCTTACTAGCGGGAGTTACTTTAATTATCAAAGAAATTCTTGAACGTAAAACCGCCCACAAAATTCACACTACCTAACTACAAAAAACCTAAAAATCATGAGGGCGTTGGGTTTCATTCTTCAACCCAACCTACGTTCATCTTATATTTAATTCCACCCACCTACTTACTTAACTACAATTAACCTAAAAATTATGAGTATTACCATCGACCAAGTTTCCAAACGTTTCGGCAACTTTCAAGCTTTAGATAATATCAATTTAACCATTCCTGAAGGTAAATTAGTCGCCCTTCTTAGACCATCGGGATCGGGAAAATCCACCTTATTACGTTCGATTGCGGGATTAGAAACTCCCGACAGTGGCGCGATTATTATTAACGGACAAGATACCACCCATGTGGATCCTAGACGGAGAAATATCGGCTTTGTTTTTCAACATTATGCCCTATTTAAACATTTAACTGTTCGTCAAAATATTGCTTTTGGTCTAGAAATTCGCCAGCAAAAATCGCCCGTAATTAAGGAAAAAGTTGAGACACTATTAGAATTAATTCAATTACAAGGATTAGGCGATCGCTATCCCGCCCAATTATCGGGAGGACAACGGCAGCGAGTAGCTTTAGCCCGCGCTTTAGCCATTCAACCGAATGTATTATTATTAGATGAACCCTTTGGAGCTTTAGATGCAAAAGTCAGAAAAGAATTAAGGGTATGGCTGAGAAATTTACACGAAGAAGTTCACGTTACCAGTGTTTTTGTTACCCACGATCAAGAGGAAGCAATGGAAGTGGCCGATACGATTGTCGTGATGAATCATGGTAAAATTGAACAGGTGGGTTCTCCTGCCGAAATTTATGATCATCCGGCCACACCTTTTGTGATGCAATTTATTGGGGAAGTGAATATCTTACCCAGTTTAGCAGGATTAGGAAATGGGCATCATCAGGGTCATAATTCCACCGTTTTTATCCGTCCCCACGACCTGGAAATTATGCCGAGTCAAGATGGGTTGAATAGTTGGGCAGTGGTGAAAAGAGTTATTCATTTAGGCTGGGAAATACAAGTAGAATTAATGTTAGCCGATGGGGAAATGGTGGTGGCTTATCTCAATCGTGAGGAGTACAAGCAATTACAGTTACAACCAGAACAAACGGTAAATTTAAAACCAAGAAAAGCGACCTTACTCACTGATTTTGACAATAAAAGTGAGAAATTTATCGATTATTCAATTTAAAAACTTTAGGTTTATTAGAGCATTTCTCATAAAGATGAAGTACAAGCTAGGCGAGGCTTAGGCGGCTGTTGGTGTATTTTAATTTAGTGTCAACATTCATCCGATCGTTAAAAGCGAGGGACTTCTGCTGACACTAAGTTAAAAGCTTTGCTATCTGTGCTTAAATCTGCATCTAAATCTGGCCAATAAAAATGATTAGGAAAAGGCTCTTGTATATTTAAAATTTGTCTAATAGGGACATCTTGAAACCAAGGAAAATCTTGATAAGAAAGAAGCATTTCTTCATGGTTTGCAAGAATCCATATTCCATGAGAAGAAATATGAGTTACTTCAGCTTGAGAAGTATTTTGTCCAAGGGTTTATAAGTTCATTTGTATTTAAATTTTTACAGTTTATTTTAAATAAATCAAGAGATTTAACCCCGGAATTGTGCGCGAGAGAGTCCAGATAAGGAGAGTGATATAAAAGATGCCGATACCCCATTGATACCAAACTAAAAAAGAAATGATAGCGGGTAATTCTCGATCGCGAACTCGCCAATCATTAAAGCCTAATTTTAGCAAATTATTGAGACTTAAATCGTAATAATTTAACCAATTCCAACGCTTTTGCCAAGAAATGGGAGTATAACGATCGCGAAAGAGGGGAAATTCGGGAACCACGGGTAAACGGGTGATTAATAAGCGTAATTGTCGCATACTACCATCTTGCAGGAAATAGGAACTATCCATTAAATCGTGATAGCGTCCCCGACGATAAAGTTCGATAATTAAAATTAGGGGTAATGGCACAAGAATTAGGGCAATAGCTGTTAAAGTTAGTAGGGGACGACTGGCAGATTGCAGGATATTAAACACACCGGAAAGGGTGAGAATAATATAGCTAGTTACCATACAAAAGATTTCATAACGATTAGGAATTACCGGTTTAGGAGTGAGACGACGCACGCGATCAATTAACCAAAATAAACAGCCAAAATAGGCAAAAATTATGATTCCTGTCCCGAAAACTAAACTAAAATTCGTACCATCTTGACTTAAGAGTAATAGTAAAGCAAGGAAAGAAGTATGCAGAAAATCAGCTACCCAAGTGAGGTTAATTAGGCGAATAATTGAGATATTATTTAGTTTTTGTTTTAACTGTTGAACTCGCAATTTTTCGGTTTTGTATTCAATTTGATTGGCATCGGCAATTTGTTCTAGGGAGCGAAAATTACGAACTAAATTTCTTAAAACTGTTTCATTTCCTGCTAAGGTTGGTAAATAAATTGCTTGACCAATTACTCCTCTATCTCCTAGTATTTTCGCTTTATCGGAATCAAAAGCTAATCCTGATACACTTAAATAACTATTTTTAGTAAAAGTGGAATTACTAAAATCTACCTGATCTAAAAGTTTCACGTCTTGAAAACTAACCACACCATTAAAATAACTAGACCGGAAAGCGCCCGATTTTTCAAAAGTGGCATTTCTAAAGGTTAATAAACTTAAAAATCTACTCTTAGAAAATAGCGGACGATCTCGCCATTGACTTTGGGAAAAATTGGCTTCCTTTTCCCAGAAAGTACGGGTAAAATCTGCGGTTTTATCGTATTTGGTTTGATCAAAATAAGCTTCAGCAGTAAAATGACTGCCATGGAAGTTAGTAATACTTTTAAAATGGGCCGTGCGAAAGATGGCTTTATTTAAAAATTGACTTTGACTAAAATTTACATCTCCCATAAAAGTGGCTTTGCTAAATTTCGCCACCCTAGCAAAACGAGATTCTACCCAATTACTTTCACGACTAAATTTTGCTGCCATTGCTTCGACAATTTGCAGAAAAAAAGTCTTAGAAAAGTCCACTTCTCCCATAAATACGGTTCTCTGCAACTTCACAGGTCCGCGAAATACTGTGACATTAAAAACTGGTTCATCGCTATCGAATAAAAAATTTTCGTCCTGTTGTAATAACTGTTCTTCCGTGGGTGATAATAAGGTAGCCAGAGCCACTTTTGTTAAAGGAGTCGGTAAACCCAGACGGGAAGCGATAAAATTGCCTTGAATTAAGGAATTACTAAAATCTAAACCTAGGGGTTGTTTAGCGCGATTAATTTGACCTTGAATCTGTTGATAAAATTGTTCTTGCAGCTCCTTATTTTCATCGCGGATATCGATAACTAAATTGGCTAAATTAATGGTAGTCATCCCTTCTTTAAGGACGGGTGCGCTTAAACGTTCCTGCAATAAAGTTACTGTTAAAGGAACCCTATCCACTACTGCCAAACTAGGGAGAGAATGTAAACAGAAAAACAGAAAAACAATGATTAGTAACCAGCAGCCTTTCAACAACGCACCCACGACAGTTATTTTCCTAAACAAGCTTGGATAGCCATTTCTAAGTCCTCTTGGTTTAAATCGGTGATAACAAAGACTTCCTGAACACTTTTTCCTGTCCTCGCAATCAGCTTAAAACCACCACGAATCGGCACCGATATCCGCAATTGTAACCGCGGACAATGACCTTTTGAGCGAGAAAGTACCCCGGGGGTGACAGTGGTGATTCCTTGATAGGTAATTAACTTTTCTAATACCGCAATCAACCCCGGAATATGAGTAGAATGATTCCAAACTAAGCGACCATTATTCATAATTATGCGGCCTCTAGGGGAGCCATGGTTAATCCTTCCCGTCGCAATTGTTGGTGATAAAGTTCCGCTTGTTCTTGGGGACCAGTCCAGACAATTGCCTGTCCTTGGTAGTGAACTTGATTAGTTAATTCCCAAGCTCGATCGGTGGTCATATCCGGGATATATTTAATTAAACAATTGGCCACATGATCGAAGGTGTTAAAGTCATCGTTGAGAACAATAACTTTATAGTTGGGATAAGTCTTTTTGACAACTTGGGTGGACTTATCTAAGGTGGTACTGGGTGCGCTGGCCATAGAAGTTACAATAGGTTAAGGTTTTGGCGGTTAAATTCGAGCATTTTGACAACAATTAAGCGGCAAAAGCCAAAGAATTATTATTCAAAACCCGGCGATAGTAATTTAATAATTGTTTGGTGGCCGCTTGCCATGCCCATTTTTCCGCTTCTAGGCGCGCATTTCGTCGTAATTCCTCTCTTTCTGCCTTGGCGGTTAGTAATCTTTGGGTGGCACTAATTAAACCTTTTTCATCCCTAGGATCGAAGAGATGACCATTAACTCCATCGGTGACAATATCGGGAATTCCCCCCGAATTTGCCGCCACCACCGGACAACCGGCAGCCATGGATTCTAAGAGTACCAAACCGAGGGTTTCTGTGCGTGAGGGAAAAAGAAAAGCATCTGCGGAAGCAAAAGCGGAGGCTAATTCTAACCCCTGTAAATAACCGACAAAATGGGTATTTGTGTCGGCAAAATGACTTGTTAAAGCTTCCCGATGGGGACCATCTCCCACAATGGCAAATCTTGCTTCGGGAATCGCTTCTAATACTGGTTTAATGCGATCGATTTCTTTTTCGGCCGACACTCGACCAACATATAATAAGAGAGGACTATCGGGGTTATTTTGGGATAATTTCAGTCTCATAGCTGGGGATTTTAAATGAGGTTGAAATAATTCCGTATCGACTCCCCTTTGCCAAAGCTCGACCTTTTCAATGCCACGACTAGATAATTCTTGCACCATAGCGGTGGAAGTGCAGAGATTTAAACTTGCTTGATTGTGGGCTAATTTTAATAATTCCCAGAGTAATCCTTCTAGGGAACCTAATCCATAGTGTTGTAAGTATTGGGGGAGATGGGTATGATAGGAAGCGACGAGGGGAATGTTCATAGTTTTGGCAAAATAAATGCCTCCCACCCCTAAAATAGCGGGGTTAACCACATGAATAATATCAGGTTTGAACCTCTCTAAAGCTTGACCGACGGAAGGCCGGGGGAAAGCCATTTTTAATTCCGGATATAGGGGTAAGGGAATCCCTGTAACTCCATGAATTTTAGCACCTTTGTAATCCTTTAAACCGCCATCGGGAGAGAAAACTAATACCTGATGACCTAATCTTTGTAGGTGTTCCACGGTATGTTTAAGACGGGTGACAATGCCATCAATTTTCGGTAAGAAGGTTTCTGTAAAAAGAGCAATTCGCATAGAGAAAACAAGGTTAAGTAATAATTAAGGACAAGCTTTTTTTGAGATAGCTAGGAATAATTACTGAATTTCTCAAGGCAATTAACTCCCCAATTAATCATAGATCAGAAAGGCCAAAGGTTTTAATCACTCGATCGCTACCTTCGATAACCACCGTCGCTCGATAATTATCGCCGATTGCTGCCGTCCATAATTGCCATTCCCCCGCCACATTGTCTAATTTTAAGGGATTGAGGCCTACTTCCACTCGATCGAGTCCCCCGCTAATTCCCGTTCCCACTGCCTTTAAATAAGCCTCTTTTGCCGTCCATAACTGAAAAAATAGCTTTTCCTTCTCCGCAGACTTTTCAACAAGCTCGTGTTCCCTAGCACAAAAAAACCTTTTTGTCAAGCTATCTAAATCTTTCATCTGGCGCATTTTCTCTAAATCTACCCCGATGCGAGCGGTTAAAGTCAAGCCACAGATTGCCATCTCCTCGGAATGGGAGAGATTAAACTGCAATTGATAGTTAATACTCGGTTTTCCCCGTTCACTGTAGATAAACTCGATTTTTTCGGGACTTATGGTCAAATATGACCCTAAAATCTCCCGTAAACATCCCCTAGCCACCAAAAAACGCCGCTTGTGTTGGGGAAAATGGTAACGATTAGCTCTAATTATTTCATCTTCCGAGAGCAAAGAAGCCAGTTTTTCTAGTCTATCCCCACAGGGATCAAGACTGATAAAATAGAGATGAACCTCATCGGTAGATATAAACATTAAACTCAGAAGCGATCAAATAATTAATTATCGGTAAATTTTACCTTAAAATGAGAATTGCCGACTCAAGAATTTATCCACCTTCTAACTCTTGACTTTGCAGCACACCTATGAACTTTTTTCATACTGAAGACCACCTCCAACAGTTCGGTACAGATATTTTAGAAACAACTTGGCGAGAATTTACCCAATTAGCTCAAGAACAAATTGCCCTAACTTGGATAGTATATGATCCTCCTGTTATCGTCAACACGGGGGGAGCAATTTCTCACGAAGAATTCTGGAAATATTCCCCCCGCGGATTTAGCTATCGCGGACAAGAAAGAACCTATCCCGCTAGTTTAGTGAAATTATTTTATCTAGTAGCGATTCATGAGTGGTTAGAGGGGGGGATGATTGCCGAAAGCCGCGAATTAAATCGCGCCATTCGTGACATGATTGTTGACTCTAGTAATGATGCTACCAGTTTAGTTGTAGATCTGGTTACGGGAACCACTAGCGGTCCAGAAATTTCCGCCGGTCCCTTTGAAACTTGGAAGCAACAACGCAACATAGTTAATCGTTATTTTCAATCCTTAAATTGGCCAGAATTAGCGACAATTAACGTTAATCAAAAAACTTGGTCTGATGGTCCCTATGGACGTGAACGCGCTTTTTTAGGGGAATTAATGGAGAATCGCAATATGTTAACTAGCAATGCAGTGGCGCGTTTAATTCATACTATTATCGGGGGGATTGCTGTTTCTTCCCAACGTTCTCAAATGATGATGTCTTTACTAAAACGAAGTCTTAATCCTGCTGATTGGACAAGTCAAGGAGATGATACACAAATCTTAGGATTTTTGGGACAGGGATTACCAGAAAATAGTCAAATTTGGTCAAAAGCTGGTTGGACAAGTCAAGTACGTCACGATGCAGCCTATATTGAAATTCCCCATTATACTCCCTATCTCTTGGTGGTATTTACCGAGGGAAAAGATAACAGTCAAAACCGCTCAATTTTACCTTTTATTTCCCAGAAAGTAGCCGAGAAAATCATGCAGCTCCATTAATTTAACCTGTGGGTAGGATGGTTTTCTCTGTCATTGTCAAAAGTGTTAGATAAACATCCTACTGCCATGAACTCTTAAATTTACTGATGTGCATCTCAATATATAGCTTTTCTGGGATAGATGGGGTTTGTTCTTGCAGCTGAAATACTCGATTAAGTAGGTGGGTGGAATTAAATATAAGATTAACGTAGGTTGGGTTGAAGCATGAAACCCAACGTCCGCTCATGTTACGCTACCGCTAACCCATCCTACCAATAATTGTGCCTCCCGACTTAAGTAAGGATTTAGTGGGACTTAGACAAAAAACAAATCGAGAAAAGCCCCAAAATCGCTGAAACCCAGATAGATCAAGGAAAATCATAAATCGAGGTTAACCCTTTGTCCCGTAATGGTTTGAGCCTTTTTTGCTGCCCGAAAATGCCTAAGTCCCATTAGTCTGTGCTTCACCTTGACGAGAAGGGCTGTCATCATTTAAACTAACAATAAGTTGTTCTTAAGTATTTCCTCAAATGTGTGACTTTTAACCCTCACCATTGTCATAACGAAAGGGAAGTGGAGAGTAAATTAATTGTCCAGTATTTACTCCCCAAACTAGGCTACAATGCCGAACATTGGTATCAACAAGTTAGCTTCGGTAAAGTCCGCTTAGATTTCCTTGTTTCCGCTCAAAAACCTATCAACAAAAAGCAGTTTTTATCCTCTCACTGTCTAATTATCGAGGCTAAAAATCCCAGAGAAAAGCTCATCAATCATCGTCACCGCTTAGGTTATTATCTCAACTACTTTAAAGTGCAGTGGGGATTATTAACCAATGGTTATGAGATTCAACTTTATCAAAGAAAACCCGATAAAATTTATTTGGTTTTTAGATGTTCTGGGTTAGAAATTTCCTCTCACTTAGAACAGTTAAAATCTCTGATTGGCTACGAAACCTTATCCCTAGGCATTCCACCGCTCAATTCTCCAATAATCAACCACAGAAACCCCATGAAAACCATCGCAATTTATCATCATAAAGGTGGTGTTGGTAAAACCACCGTCGCTACCAATCTAGCGGCAGCTTTGAGTAAAAAAGGCAAGCGAGTATTATTAATTGATATTGATGCTCAAGCTAATAGTACCTTTGCCGTTGGTTTAATTAAGTTTCAATTCGATGATGACGATGATTTAAAAGATAAAAATGTCTTTCATTTGCTAGATAACAGTAACCGCATTTTTATTGAGAATATTGTCAGAAAGTCTCAAGGATTCAATCATCCAGAAATTGATGTTATTCCCTCTCACATATCTTTAATTGCTAACCAAGCTAAAATTAAAGATAATGCAGCGGTATTTGCTAGATTGGCAAGAAAATTAGAGAAAGTAAATAATCAATACGATATTGTAATTATTGATGCACCTCCCGCACTTGATTTATATGCACGCATTGCTTTAATTGCAGCTGACTATCTAATAATTCCTTCAGATCTTAAACCATTTTCTAATCAAGGATTAGATAGCGTTAAAAACTTTGTTCAAGAAGAAATCAATGAAAGTCGTGGAGATTTGGGTAAACCAACCCTACAAATTTTAGGCGTTTTACCTTCCAAAATTTCCACCCATGCTCAATACTTAAGATATAATTTTCCCAAACAAAAACAAGTGATTCCAGACAAATATAATTTACCTTTGATGGAATCGACTATCTCGGAAAGAATGCCTTTATCTCGCTGTATAAATCAATACGTTACCGTGGGAGATTTACAAATTCCTGCCCCCCAATCTATAATCGATTATGCCGAACATCAAGCTGATGCAGGAGTATCAGCAGCAGAATTTGAAGCCTTAGCATTGGAAGTTTTAGCTAAAATAGGAGTTAAGTAGATGTGTAAATTTTTACAAGTCGATATCACTGATATTAATCCTTCCGTTGCCAGAGAAACCTTCTCCGAAACTGAATTGGAGAATTTAGCCAATCTTATTATTGAAATGGGTGGACTTATTCGCCCTGCTATTCTCAAAAAAGCTGATAATAAAAAAGTTGATGAACGTTATAATATTATCAGTGGAGATTTAGAATATTATGCTTCTGTCATCGCCAATCAGAAAGTTCCTGACATCGAGATGATTAACGCTTTTGTAGTTGATAAAGAAGCGGAGAATATCGCTTTACAGCAAATGCAGTTATTATCTCCTTCTCCTGGGTTAATTACCACGCCTGAAAAAACAGATAATCCTCTAGAATTGAGGATGAGTAATCTTGAAAAACGATTAGAAACCCAGCTACAAGCAATCCGAGAGGAGTACCAAAAAGAAATCAAAAGACTGGAAGAAAAAATTATTTCTCCTCCTCCTCCTCCTTCTAAGTCGATTTTAGAGCTTTTGAATAGCTGTGATGCTAATCAACTTAAAAAAGCGGGAATAAATAGAACAGTTACCGCAAATTTTCTAAAGGAGAAGCCCTTTGTTTCTCTTAATGATATCACTGAGCGAGTAGATAAAATGGGGGCAGCAACTCTGATCAAATTAATGGATTATTTATTGACTTCTAATTGATTTTTGTGGGTGTGTTGAGATGCTTTAACACACCCTACCGATGGGTGTTATAATAATGGAAGATCAGGAAAAAATCCCGATCCGATAGCCGGCAAAGATTAACTAGAAGACGGGTGAAAAGAGAAAAATTATGACAACTACCCCAGTAATTACTGCTTCTTTAACAATTCCTCCCCTAGAAAACGGCGATAAATTAACTCGATGGGAATTTGAACGACGTTATCAAGGGATGCCCCATCTCAAAAAAGCGGAATTAATTGAAGGAATTGTTTATATGGCATCTCCCCTCAGATTTGAAAGTCACGCCGAGCCTCATGCTAATATTGTCGGATGGTTAGCTCTCTATAAAGCGGCGACTCCAGGTGTTAGATTGGGTGATAATGCCACCGTGAGATTAGATATTGATAACGAACCCCAACCGGATGCCCTATTAAGAATTGACAAGGGAGGACAATCGACAATTAGTCAAGATGATTATGTAGAAGGAGCGCCGGAATTAATTGTCGAAATTGCCGCTTCTAGTGCTTCCTACGATGTTCATCAAAAATTAAATGTTTACCGTCGCAATCAAGTCCAAGAATACCTAGTCTGGCGGTTTTATGAACAAGAAATTGATTGGTTTCGGCTACAGGCAGGAGAATATATTAAACTAGAACCCGATAGTGATGCCATAATACGCTCCCAAATCTTCCCTGGTTTATGGCTAGATAAAAACGCTTTATTAATGGGCGACTTAGGAAAAATTTTAGTGATTTTGCAGCGGGGTTTAGAAACAGCAGAACATCGAGATTTTGTCAATAAACTAACTGTCAATCACAGCTAGATTTTAAAATTAGACAATTATTCTTGATCCACTGTCGTATAATTACAGAAAGAGTGAGCTAAGACGCATTTAAACCGCCTATCCTTAGATTAGCCGAATTTTCCCCGCCCCCCCCAACCCCCCCCGACGTCGGGGGGGCTTGCCTCTTGCCTCTTGCCTCTTGCCTCTTGCCTCATCTCAACCAGCAATTTAAATGCGCGGGCAGCTTATTTATGTCAAATCTAATCCTTTTCTGGCATCGTCGCGATTTACGTCTCTCGGATAATATTGGACTGAGTAAAGCTAGGGAGCGCAGTCCGAAAATTATCGGGGTTTTCTGCCTCGATCCTGCTATTTTAGAAGGGGATGATATCGCCCCGGCTAGAGTTGCCTATCTCCTCGGTTGTCTAGAGGAATTAGAAAAAAATTATCGCCAAAAAGGTAGTCAATTACTGATTATTCGCGGCAACCCCAGTCAAACACTGGTCAATTTAGCCAGCGATTTATCGGCAAAAGCAGTTTTTTTTAACCTCGATATCGAACCCTACGCGCGTCAACGGGATCAACAGGTAATCGCCGCTTTACAAACAAAAGGAATTGAAGTAGAAACCTTCTGGGATCAACTTCTCCATGCCCCCGGACAAGTCCTCACCCTCTCAAAAAGTCCCTACACCGTATATACTCCTTTTTGGAAAAATTGGAGCCAATTAACCAAAGCCAGCCCCAAAACCCTAGAAAACCTGCAAGGATTAGACGAAAATGAGGGGGAGAAACTCACAGAAACTATTAACTTACCAACCCTAGAAAATTTAGGTTTTACTTGGCAAAACCCCTTACCCCTCACCCCCGGAGAAAAGGCCGCCCACAGCAGATTAGAAGAATTTTGTCAAGGGGTTATTAACAATTATCAAGAAGATCGTAACTTCCCCGCTTTCGATGGCACCTCGCGCTTGAGTGCCGCTTTAAAATTTGGGGCGATTGGCATTCGCGCAATTTGGACGGCAACCCTAGAATTATTAGAAAATTGCCGGGCTGAGGAAGCAAAAAATAGTATTATCACTTGGCAGCAAGAGTTAGCTTGGCGGGAATTTTACCAGCATTGTCTCTATTTTTTCCCAGAATTGGCGGTCGGTGCTTATAGAAAAGAATTTCGTCATTTTCCTTGGCAGGATAACGAAGAACATTTTCAAGCTTGGTGCCAGGGAAAAACCGGCTATCCGATCGTTGACGCGGCGATGCGACAATTAAATGAAACGGGATGGATGCACAATCGTTGTCGCATGATCGTGGCGAGTTTTTTAACCAAAGATTTAATTATTAACTGGCAAAAAGGCGAAAAATACTTCATGCAGAAACTTTTTGATGGCGATTTAGCCGCTAATAATGGTGGTTGGCAGTGGAGTGCCTCTAGTGGCATGGATCCGAAACCCTTAAGAATTTTTAATCCCGCTAGTCAGACACAAAAATTCGATCCGGAAGGGGAATATATTCGTCAATGGTTGCCGGAATTAGCTTCCGTAGATACGGAATATTTAGTAACTGGGAAAATCCCCCGTTTAGAAAGACATCGTTGTGGTTATCCTGAGCCAATTGTCGATCATAATCAACAACAAAAAGAATTCAAACGACTCTATAGCAATCAGAAGCCAAAACGGTAAAACTAGCTACTTTTGACCGGCTTTAATCTGGTTCCAAACATCCTCTAAACTTAGATATAACACAGGCACAACAATTAAACTCAACAGGGAAGAAGTGACTAAACCTCCCACAATCACCATCGCCATGGGTTGCCGCAATTCCGCACCGGTACCCAATCCCAAAGCGATCGGAATCATGCCTAAAATTGTCGAACAAGTGGTCATTAAAATCGGTCTTAACCTAATCATTCCCGTTTCTAAAACCGCTTCCTCCCGACTCCAACCCTGTTGACGCAATTGGTTAGTATAATCCAGCAATAACACAGCATTTTTATCGAGTAGTCCCAAGAGGAAGATAAACCCGATCAGAGAAATCATACTAAACTCACTACCCGTTACCAATAACCCCAACATTGCCCCCACAATCGCTAAAGGTAAACATAAAGCGATGACGATAGTTTCTAACAGTCTTCTGAATAATAGCCATAAAACTCCTAACATTAAAATTGTCGCTAGGATTAAAGTGCGACCAAAACTGCCCAAAACATCGCTACTTTGAGAAGAAGTACCCCAACGCTGTAAAGTTATCCCTTCCGGTAAAGGAATCCCTTCAATTTTAATCGCCGCATCTTCTAATCCTAAATCGGGACTAAGATTAGCACTGAGAAAAATCGCCTGTTGACCATTTAAACGCTCGATCGCCCAAAAATCCCCCCGCTCATTTAATCTAGATGATAGGGAAATATCCTTCAAACCGGCGATTTTAGCGGCCTCAACCCGCAATTTCTCGGCACTATCGCGCAATAGCTGCAAATTATCGCTTTTAATCGCAATTTGGATCGGCTTTTCCGCTTCCGTCTGCACAAAAGGAATGTCCTCGACACTGACATTCACCCCTCTAATTGTCGGTAAAATTTGCCGAATCCGTTGCTGCACCGCACTGGTGTGAGATTTACGATCGCTCTTCAGTTTAACGTGAATTTTGCCACGATTCGGCTCACCCCGTAAACCGGCGATCATAAAAGTCGATTCCACTTCCCCATCCTGCAAAATCGGCGCTTCTAATTTGCTGCCATCGCGGATAGTGCGACGCAAAAGAAAACTTTCGGGAGAACTCGCTAACTGAGAAATCCAAGCGAAACTATCGCTAGAACTCTTAGCCGTCGGTTTATTAGGGCTAATTTGCGTTATTTTCGGCAAAGGGGACGTATAAACCAGATTAAACTCGCCGCGATCGAGTCGGGGAATAAATCCCCTAGAAATAAAAGGAATTAGGGCAATACCTGCAAAAAAGGTAATTAGGGCAATAGCAATGACCAGCAAACGATGACGCAGTGACCAGTTTAAGAGCCGTCGATAGGCATTCTCAACCGGTCGCTTTTGTTTCGTCATTTTTGCCTGTGACTGCGGTTTCAGCCAATATACTGCCAAAACTGGCGATAAAGTTCTGGCAATCAACAGAGAAAAAATCACCGCAGCCGAGACAGTTAAACCGAAGGGTTGGAAAAACTGTCCCACCGCACCCCCCATAAAAGCCACGGGTATAAACACGGCAACAATGGTTAAAGTGGAAGCAGTCACAGCTAATCCAATCTCCCTTGTCCCCTTGAGTGCCGCATTTTTCGGGGTTTCCCCCGCGTCGATTAAACGGGAAATATTCTCCACATCCACGATCGCATCATCCACGACAATGCCAATCACCAAAGCGAGAGCCAGCAGTGTCAGGGTTTCCAGATTAAACCCATAGATGGCCATGATAATGAAAGTCCCCAAAAGAGATAGGGGGATAACCAGAGCAGAAATGATTGTAGCGGCGAAACTGCCTAAAAATATCAATATAACCAGCACCGACAGCAAAACTGCCAAGAGTAAATCATCGATCGTGCCTTGTAGGGCAGCGCGAATATATTCCGCTTGGGTTTCAGCTAAAATTATCTTGACATCGGGCAGTTTTTGTGCTATGTCTTTAACCAGTTTTTCTGCTTGAGCGGCCAGATCGAGACTATTGGCGGCACCTTTTTTGATTACCTGCACTGCGATCGCCTCTTGACCATTAAAGCGCACCAGCGTGGGTAATGGTCGGGTTAAGCTTTTATGGGGATTATCTTCCCTAACTGTACCTTGACCGAGTAAATTAACTTTAGCCGTACCTGGGAGAGCTTTTAAGGGTGGAATTAAATTATCTTGGGCGATTTGGCTTAATTCTTCTATAGTTTTCTGCTCACTCACCAGCGCATAGGTGACTGTTGCCGACTCATTTAAATCAACGGGGATAACTTCTGTGGTAGCTTGAGGGGGTAAAGGGACTTGCGAGATAGCCTGTTTAACTGCTGCGGTGGCCTTGTCTAAATTTGTGCCAATTTTAAAGAAAATGCTGATTACTGACTGTCCGGGGGCAGTAGTCGAAGAAATATCACGACGACCGGGGAGAGAGAACAGGGGATTTTCTAGGGGTTTAGTTAATTGCTGTTCCGTGGTGATAGCAGTAGCTAAATCCGCTTGGGCGTTAATTATTACGACTGGAAAGCTGATATCGGGGACAAGAGCGTATTTTAAGGAACTAAAAGCCAAAATTCCCGCCATGGCCACCGCTAACCAGAAGGCAATGGTTAACCTCGGGGCATTAATCGCTATTCGAGAGATATTCAGACGTTCTCGCCATGATTCTTTCATCTTTGTTGAATAAGTGGGGTGTGGGGTGTAGGGTGTAGGGTGTAGGGTGTGGGGTGTAGGGTGTGGGGTGTGGGGTGTGGGGTGTGGGGAGTTTTCTCAGTGAACTGATAACTGATAACTGATAACTGATAACTGATAACTGATAACTGATAACTGATAACTGATAACTGATAACTGAT
>VYLO01000078.1_pt1 | contig 44097 bp, 37 predicted proteins | sample 5114271 | NCBI WGS metagenome assembly VYLO01 (sample SAMN12291807, study PRJNA351875) | freshwater metagenome | isolation source: freshwater lake | place: USA: Michigan, Lansing Lake | collected 2011-08-05 | reverse complement strand
ATTACTTGAACTTTTAAGCATAATTGGGTTATGTATTGAGACTAAATCAAAAATTAATATCTGTAGAGATGCTAAAGATAACTACCTTTTAGCCTTAGCCAAAGATAGTCAAGCTGACTTTTTAATGACAGGCGCTCAAGATTTATTAATTTTGCAACAATTTGGAATAACTAAAATTGTTACTTATCAACAATTTTTAGAGGTAATTAATCGATAATTTTAAAGTGGTGCGTGGATTATTAGTTTTATTTTTTTGACCGAATTAGAAACCGCAAACACGCACCCTACATTTATATCAAAGTTTACTTGATAAATATCCTCTAATTTCTTAAGCCATAATTAAAACTCAATAACTTTAACCAGAGGCGAGGATTGTCTTTTTCTAGCCAGCTTTGGGAGTTTTCTAACCATTGGGGAAACCAGGAACCAAAAAGCAGATTTTTGACTCCATCAAGGCTAAAATCGAGATAGGAACCCAACCAACGTATTAAATCCTTACTGCCGGCCATTTCTGCTATCCACAACAGTAAAGCGGGGTTTTTTCTGGCCGCTTTAATTGCTAAACGGCTAAAAGTCAACCAATCGGTTTTATCCTTAATAAAAGTTTCAGAAACCTCCGGCGGTTCGTCGGCCAATAAACCGAAAAATGTGTTTAACATGGCGTTAATTCTTTGGGGTGGTAAAGTTTTTCCCGTGGCCACCATCATTCCTTTAGAAAATAACCAAGTTACCGCCACATTACTTTGATAGGCCCGCACGTTTTCTAGGTCTTTAGCTGTTAGTAAATCGTGTTTCAATGCCGTATCCAAAAGATCGGTTAAGCGCTCTAAATTACGCACCAAAGAACCGAAGCCAGTAAAGATTAAGGGTGATTGCAGGGAGGCGGCATCCCCAATAGCTAAAGTGCGATCAAAGGAGACAATTCGATCTTTTTTTCCTGCGCTAAAATGTCCCGGTATATAACCAAAAGTTGGTTTTTTCCAAGTTAATTTTTCTGGGTCACACTGTCGATATTCTGGCAAAATAGTAAAGAAATCTTCGTACATTTCTAACAGAGAACCGGGGTTATCGGGATGGACTTGATGATAGTGAAATAGATAAAAGGTTAATTCTTTTCCTTCCCCCGGAAATAATTCCCAAATTAATTGCCTACCTTTAGAAATATCGCCATGGGAATTTAAGACATCACCATAGTGAGAATCCCACACCACCGGATCGAATCCTTCTACTACTGCTCCCACCGTCGGACAGACACTATCAAAGGCACGCACTCCGTTTAATTGCCAGGCAATGGGGGAGGCGGAACCCATAGCATCAATCAATAAACGGCCTTTTATCTGTTGAATTTCTCCACCATGATTAAGGGTGACAGTAACACTATTGGCGGTAATATCAGCCTTGATAAATTCGGTTTGATCGAGAATTTTACCGCCATGATCCTGTATTTTTTTACCGCAGGATTGCAGCAATTTATCGGAATTAATGGCGATATTTAAAACCGTGGGAGTATGGAGAATCTCCGCCTTCAAATGGGGGGGATTATTGCCATCAAAAAACTTATTAAAGCCATCGATGTATTCTTGGAAGATTAATTCCTCGAATTCTTCGGCGGTAAATAGGCCTAAATTAATTAAACTTTGAAACTCCGATCGAGAGATATTCCATTCCCGATTCATCCGTCCGAAAGGCAGTCTTTCTACTAAGAGGACTCGATAACCTAATTTGGCCATCTGTGCCGCATGAATTGCCCCCAAGGCACCACCAATATAAATTAAGTCGTAGGTGATGGGATGATCATTTTCCTCACTACTAGAGAAAATTACTGGCTGCGGTTGTTGGGGATTTTTGGCACTGTCGCGCCAACGTTTTTCCCACCAATACAAACGTTCTAAGTCTGCCTCTCCTTGGGGCATTTTGCGGAAGTAGTGAACCGTTAGGGGATAGTCCGCTTCTAAATCTGTAAAAATTGAGTGATTTTTTTGATCGATGTTTGGTATCGTGCTAAACTGCGGCGGAAAACGCTTTTGTAAAGCTCGATCGAGCTGCCGAGTCAGGGATGTTTCTTGATCATGCGATCGCTCACCCCAGCGGAAAACTTTTAAATAAGTAGTCCGTTGCAGCGTCCAGACAAAAATCGACAATTCGATCGCCTCCGATAAGCGCAATCTCACCCCGTTAGGTGTATTTGTCTTGACACCGTTTGCGGGTTGCCAATCGGATTGTAACCACTGACAAACGGCGATCGAGTCAGGAGTCGGAATTTCTCTGTAAAGTATTTCTTTCATCTTGATTTAGTTGTTAAACCCAAAAATCGTCTGATTACGCTAGACTACACAAAAAGTTTTCTGAAAAAAGTTTAAAAAACTTTACACACCTAGATTAATACACAGCCTACCCCATCTGATTATGAATTATCCCATCCCGACTACCCCCGAAGAAATTGCCGCCCTCCGACAGCGTCCCGTCGATGAGGAGATGATCGCTGCCGTGATTGCGGGAATTATTAGAATGGCCCGCGCTCAGGGTCAATCTCTCGATGATCTGACTGAAGAAATTCTCGCAGAAGACCCGATTTTAGATCAAGTGCAACGACGTTGGTTAAGTCAGCTTTTGACTAATGCTTGGCAAAATTTAGCTGGATGGGTGTAATTGAGCGATGGAATGGCTAACAATCACTCTCGCTAGTGTTTTGACCCTGTTAACTCCCGCAGGGGCAATTATTGATACGGTTTTAGCCCATACCCTTCGCTCTCAAGTCCAAAAAGTGGAACAATTATCCGTGAGGGTCGATAATACTCCCAATTATCAGGTTCTGCAAGGCAAAATCGATCGAGTTCGCATTTCTGCACGGGGAATTTATCCCCTTGCTGATGTTCGCATTGAGAAGATCGAGCTAGAAACTGAGCCAATTAGCCTCGATTTGCGGCAATTACAGCAGAAAAACAGCAGTTTAGCCGCCGCACTGCGCCGACCGGCTGCGGGAGCATTGCATCTTGTCCTCACGGAAACTAATGTTAATCAAGCTTTACAATCGGCAGCGGTCAAAGAACAAATTCAGACCCTGATTAATAATCTGATTCCCTCTAGGGAAGAATTTGGTAGCACAAAATATCAACTTAGTCAAGCAAATTTTAACTTTCTTAATAATAATCGAGTCGCCCTCAGCCTGCAGCTAGAGACCCAACGGCCAGACGAACCGGCAGCCAGCCTCGATCTGAGCTTAGAAGTGGGATTTAAGCTAGTGCAGGGGCGAAAAATCGAGCTTATTGACCCCACAGCCACTCTTAATGGTCGTCGCATCTCCTCGCGCCTTCTCAAGGGGTTTGCCGAGGGTATATCCACCCAGTTAGATTTAAAAAACTTCGAGAAACAAGGAATTATCGCCCGCCTTCTCCAATTACAGATTGACGATGATAAGCTGAGTATAGCCGCCTTTGGCAGAATTGAACCTCGATCGGGGAACCCCAATTAAATTTAACGGTCAGAAAAGAGGAGATATTTCAGTGATCAGTGATCAGTAATCAGTAATCAGTGAAAAGAAAACGGCAATTTCTCTTTCAGTGATCGGTAAAAAGTGAAAAGACACTGGGAAACTGCTATTTAATACTGCTCACTTAAAACTCAAATCTAATAACTGATAACTGATAACTGATAACTAATAACTGATAACTGATAACTGATAACTGATAACTGATAACTGATAACTGATAACTGATAACTGATAACTGATAACTGAATTATGCCTAGTTCTCGCTCTAGTGATCAAATCTCTTTGCCTTGGATAATTGGTATCGGCCTCGCTTTATTTACTGCTGGTGGTGCCACTGCTTGGTTTGCCGTCCATCACCTATCTTTCTCCCAGAAAACCAGCGAAAACCCGATTGAATCTCCCAGTCCGGCGCCGATAAGTCAATCGCCAATTGTTGAACCGATTTCTCCCGGTCCAGTGAAGACAAGTCCGACAGCAACTCCTGCAGCTATTCCTGTTAGGGAAACTCGACAGGTTTATTGGTTAAAAGTGACCGATAGGGGTAATCAATTAGTCACCCAAGAAATTACCGTTCAAAAAGCGGATAGCGACGACCGAGAGTTAACAGCAGTATTGCAAACTCTATTAGCAGGTCCAAGTAATCCTCAGGATATGACTACTATTCCCCCCGGGACTAAATTACTTGATTTAAAAGTAGATAAAACGGGAATTAAGATTAATCTCTCGCGGGAGTTTGGCAATGATGATGGCCCTGATATGTTGATCGGTCGTTTGGCACAAATCATCTATACTACTACCACCGGGGATCCCAATGCCAAAGTCTGGATTCAAGTGGAAGGAAAACCCCTAGAATTACTAGGAGAAGGCCACGGTATTGAAGTTGCCCAACCGATGACTCGTAAGTTTTTTGAGGAGAATTATCAATTGTAAGTTGTCCGCGCATTTCAATTGTTGGTTGCGATAGCAAATTGAGGTTAACTAGGGGGATTAGTGGGGGGATAGGGAAAAAAAATCGGATAGGGAATTTTAATTCCTTCTTGCTGATAGCGTCGGTGTAGGAGTTTAATAAATTCGTGTTTAATGGTGAGGTGTTGAAAAAATTCTTCTTCTACCACCTTGAGATAAACCGTCAGCAGGATACTATAGTAATCGAATTTACGATAAAGGATCAAGGGTTGATAGTCACCGAGGTTAGGTTGCAATAACTGGGCGATTTCTTGCATGACTTCTAGGGTAACTTTTTCGACTTTTTCTAAGTCACTATCGTAACTAATGCCCACTTCCACGGGAACCAGGAGGGAGTTATCTGGTAAACTATAGTTACGGAAACTAGAAGAAATGATCTGAGCATTGGGAATAACCAAAAGATTATTGGTAATTTCTTCGATGACTGTGCATCTTAAATCCACATCTCGCACATAACCAGCTTCTCCCGTTCTCAGTTCAATATAATCTCCCGGTCTAACTTTTTTAGAAGTGATAATATTAATACCTGACATTAAATTAGCTAGGGTATTTTGGAGAGCTAAACCGAGGGAAACACCCCCAATACCAAAGGCAGTAAGCAGGGGAGTTATCGAAATGCCAATCGAGCTTAAAATCAGCAAAAAACCGCAGCTAAAAATCAGAACTTTGGCGAGAAATTCAAATAGGGAAGTTAGGGAAGAAATGCCATCATCTCCCGTGGTATAAACTCGTAATATTTCCACGGATAATTGAGCAACAACCCAAGTAGCCGAAGCTAAAAAAGCCACTAGCAGAAATGTTTTGCTCAGGAGAATCAGGGAGGGAAAGAGGGGAAGATTGGGAAGGGAGAGGGCAATATTTAACCCCAAAAGTCCGAACCAAAGTATGCTTAATCCACGAAGGGAACGTAAAACCCCTTCCGAGAAACGCAGGTTTTTTTCTCTGGCAATCGATAAAAGTTGACTGACAACGCGCTTTTCTACGAGCCATCCCAACAGCAGGAAACTGAGGATGATGGTGATAGGTAGGATAATATAGGGCCAATCTTCCAGTCTGGTTAATAGGTTCATTGCTAGAGGGTTAGAAAAAGATGCAGTTTTGTCTTATATTATTCTCCATTTGCCTATCTCTAGCAGCGGCGGTGGAATTTTCGGGCAAAAAGTTGCAAAATGTAAAGAGAAACTCATCTTTTCTTCGGCGGCCTTCGTGAATAGTCAGTTAGTTAAACCCAAATTCGGGATTTATCGATTCTCAATGGTTATAATCGTGGTTTTGTTCCTGATTAGCACCTTTTTAATCACCTTTCATCTGGCTAAGATGTCGGATCCCTACATTAAAGAGGTGTTATCCCGACAAGGTAATGTCAGTCGCGGTTACGAAATCTTTCAGATTAACTGTGCTGCTTGTCACGGTCAGTTTGCTGATGGCATCGTCGGACCAAGTTTAGAGGACGTTTCCCATCGCAAATCGAGAATTAGTCTGATTGAACAGGTAATTAGTGGGAAAACCCCGCCAATGCCCAAATTTCAGCCCGATCCTCAAGCTATGGCTGATTTATTGGTTTATTTAGAAAATCTTTCAAAAAACTGACTTGAAAGAGGGTGTGGGGTGTAGGGTGTGGGGTGTGGGGTGTAGGGAAGGAAACCTCTTTCATCTGTGGGGGTGAAAACTTTTTCATCGAGGCACAATTATTTGTAGGATGGGTTAGCGGTAGCGTAACCCATGCGGGCGTTGGGTTTCATGCTTCAACCCAACCTACGTTCATCTTATATTTAATTCCACCCACCTACTTAGGACGCGTTGAAACTGGGTGGAGAGTGACAGGTGGGAAGTGGGGGAATGGGGGAATGGGGAATTTCAACTAAAACCCCAACACCCCCCGCAACGCGCACGCAGTGACCACCCCAAAACCCAACCCCTGAGAAACTGATAAATTTTACTTATATAGAAAAATTTTGCTTCTATTTGGGTACGCTAGTAGAAACACTTAACCATAAATACTTATGTCTTGGCATTCCCAAGTTGAATCGGCAATTTAATAGAAAAGGAACCCTTAGAAATTAGTCATTATTGGTATTTAGGATTAGCCTATCTTTTGGAAGCTAGGGAAGAAGAAGCGCAAACCACATGGTTATTCGTCCTCAGTCAAAGGGATGAAGGGGAAGTGATGGGGTGGACAGCAGATTTAGTCAATATTTTGGATGGGGAAGCGCGAAGACAATTAGAGTTAGGCAATTTAGAAACCAGTTGGTTAATTCGAGGACATATTCGCGAGATTAGTCCCGATAATGTTGATAATTTACTGCGGTTTATTTTATTAGCAATTAATTTGAATTATTTCGAGCAGGAGCAGTTACAATCTTGGTTATTTGTTGATGTGTTAAAAACAAATAATTTCCAGAGTCTAGAGTTAAGTTTATTAGCAGAAGTTTTCGGAAAATTTATCGATTATCAGATACCAGAAACCGTCCCTTACTTAGAGGCAATATTTCAATCTAACTGTCAGCGACAAACTTTTATCAAAGTAGTAGAAGCTAAAGTAACTTCTCTAGTCATTAATAATAAACCATTGGCTATTGATATTATTAATACTTGTTTAGCAGTAGAACCGGGGCAAATTTATCTGTTAGCTGAACTTTATCAATGTTATTTTGATAATCGAGATTTTCCCGCTGCTATGCAAGTAGCTAATCAATTAAAAACAATTTGTCGAGGTTTGCCTTCTCAAGCTGTCGCTGATTATATTGCTCTTTATGTCAAATTATTCAGTGGTAATTGGATCGATATTAAGACAGATATTGAAGAATATGCAGAATCCTTGCAAAAAAGTATCGCTAATCGAGAATGTCCCAGATTTTTGGAGAAACCATCCCTAACAATTTTATCTGCTCTAGTTTACCTAGAAGATAACCCCAAAAAAAACCGTTACATTAATAATTGTATTGGTCAACTTTTTCAGGAGTATGTTCGCAATAACTCTAACTATAATTACTATCAAAAATCGACTATTAAAGATACCAATAAGGTTCTTAAAATTGGCTATATTGCCCATACATTATATAATCATTCTATCGGATTAATCTCTAGGTGGTTAATGAAGTATCATGACTATAATGAATTTCATGTCTCTTTATACCTAGTATCTCAAAAAGAAGATATGATCACTGAAAATGATTTTAAAAATCAGGTAAATGCTTGCTATAACTTACCGATTGATCCTCAAATGATTGCTGAAAAAATTAGTGAAGATAATATTGATATTTTGGTAGATTTAGACAGTATCACTAATAACACAACTTGCCAAGTCATGGCACTTAAACCCGCACCAATACAAGTGACTTGGTTAGGTTTTGATGCGTCAGGAATTCCCGCAATTGATTACTATCTTGCTGATAATTACGTTTTACCAGCAGATGCACAGGAATACTACCGAGAAAAAATTTGGCGCTTACCTAATTCCTATATTTGTGTGGATGGTGTCGAGGTTGCTTACCCTTCTCTCCGAAGAGATGATTTAGGGATTCCAGAGGATGCAATTAATTACTTAACCGTACAAACGGGGGTTAAACGTAACCCTGAAACTATTCGACTTCAGCTACAAGTTTTAAAAGTAGTTCCTAATAGTTATTTGAGTATTCAAGGGTTAAGTGATGCTAAATCAGTAGAAAAATTATTTTTCAAAGTTGCCGAGGAAGAAGGAATTAATTATGAGAGATTAAAAATCTTACCCCTCTATCCCACAGGAATTTATCGAGCAAATTTAAGGATAGCTGATGTGGTTTTAGATACCTATCCTTTTACGGGAGGAATGACAACTTTAGATGTGCTGTGGATGGGGATTCCTTTAGTTACAAAAGTTGGTCAACAATGGTCATCGAGAAATAGTTATACTTTAATGGTTAATGTGGGAATTAGTGAGGGTATTGCTTGGAGTGATGAGGAGTATATCGATTGGGGAATAAAATTAGGTAAGGATGAACAGTTGAGACGCAAAGTTATCGCTAAATTAGATGAATCTAGAAAAACTTCACCGCTTTGGAATGCACGTCAGTTTACTAAAAATGTAGAAATTGCCTATCGTCAAATGTGGCAAATCTATTGTGAAAGTTAATTAGGGAGAATTAAACCATGTCTTGGCAAAATGAAGTAAAAACCGCTTTAGAATTAATAGAAAAGGAACCCTTAGAAATTAGTCATTATTGGTATTTAGGATTAGCCTATCTTTTGGAAGCTAGGGAAGAAGAAGCGCAAACCACATGGTTATTCGTCCTCAGTCAAGGGGATGAAGGGGAAGTGATGGGGTGGACAGCAGATTTAGTCAATATTTTGGATGGGGAAGCGCGAAGACAAGTTAAGCTAAAAAATTGGCAATTAAGCTGGGTAATTCGTCAGCATATCTACCAGATAAATCCAGATAACCTAGAAAATTTATTATATCTAGTGCTGTTAGAAATTAAGCTAGAATATTTTTATCCCCAAAAACTTAAAGATTGGCAAATAGTTGATTTAATTAATTCGGACAAGTTAGAAAATTTCGATATAAATTTACTCCTACACACGATCTATAAACTTCTAGATTGGCCAGCGCAAGAAGTTTTAGATATTATCATAACCATTTTAAAAATAGAGTCACAACAATCAGCGATATTGGAAATTATCGAACAACATATTGACAAAATTTATTATACCGATAAAACTAATGCTGTTATTTTGACTCTTAGCTGTCTAGATATTATACCCGATCGCTTACTACTTTTGTACAAAATTCATCAATACTATATCGAGACTGGTAACTTTGAGTTGGTCTTAGAAACTGCTAATAAAATCAAGAATTTATCCAGTGATAAAGTATCAAAAATAGCTGGTATTTATCTGCTCCTCTATACGGAACTTTTAGCAGGTAATTGGTTAAATATTGACAATAAAACCCAAGAATATTATCAAGCAATTCAAAATAATTTAGAACGGTGTCAATGTCCCATGATAAATCAAGCTGAGGTTATGTCTATCACTTCTCCCTTAGCTTATTTAAAAGATGACTTAGTAGGTAATCGCAGGTTAACTAATCAGTTAGCCAAACTTTTTCAAGAGGCAGTTAGAAAAAAATTTAATCAAGTTACTATCGAGTCTCAGAAACCTAAAGATGTCAATAAAAAGCTAAATATTGGCTATATTGCCCATACTTTACGGCGACATTCTGTCGGGTTTCTAAGTCGCTGGTTAATTCATTATCATCAACGAGATAACTTTAATATTCATCTCTACCTAGTCAATCAAGTCGAGGACGATATTACGGAACAATGGTTTAAAAATAAGGCGCATAAGTATAATAATTTACCAGCAAACCACCAAATTATTGCCGATAAAATTAATCAAGATAACATCGATATTTTAGTAGATTTAGATAGTATAACTCGTGATAGCACCTGTCGAGTTATGGCCCTTAAACCTGCACCGATTCAAATAACATGGTTAGGATTAGATGCCACGGGAATACCTGCTATTGATTACTTCCTTGTAGATAATTTAGTTTTAGAAAAAAATGCTCAGGAGTTTTATCAAGAGAAGCTTTGGCGCTTACCTAATTGTTATCTTGCCGTGGATGGATTTGAAATCGGAACACCAACGCTAACCCGACAGGATTTAAACATACCAGCAGACGCAATTACTTATTTAACTTTGCAAGTGGGATTAAAAAGAAATCCTGCCACAATTCGCTTACAAATGCAGATTATTAAAGCAGTACCCAACAGTTATTTATTAATCAAAGGTGCGGGGAGTGAAAAGCTTATCAAAGATTTATTTATCAGCATTGCTAAAGAGGAAGGAATCGATGAAAATAGATTGCGCTTTCTCTCAGGAGTTGCTAACGAAGAAATTCATCGCGCTAATCTCCAAATTGCCGATGTGGTAATCGATACCTATCCCTATAGTGGTGCAACCACTACTCTAGAAACTCTTTGGATGGGTATTCCTGTAGTGACAAAAGTTGGTCAACAATGGTCATCGAGAAATAGTTATACTTTAATGGTTAATGCGGGAATTAGTGAGGGTATCGCTTGGAGTGATGAGGAGTATATCGATTGGGGAATTAAGTTAGGTAAGGATGAAAACCTGAGACGCAAAGTTATCGCTAAATTAGATGAATCTAGACAAACTTCCCCGCTTTGGAATGCACGTCAGTTTACTAAAGATGTGGAAAGCGCCTATCGTCAAATGTGGCAAATCTATTGTGAAAGTTAATTAGGGAGAATTAAATCATGTCTTGGCAAAATGAAGTAAAAACCGCTTTAGAAAACAATCAATACGATATTGTTAGTCAGTTTTACGAAGAACTGATAGAAAGAGAAACCCTAGAAATTAGTCATTATTGGTATTTAGGATTAGCCTATCTTTTACAAGGAAGAGAAGAAGAAGCACAAGCTACTTGGTTATTTGTTTTCACTCAAGGAGAAGAACAGGAAACCGAGTCATGGCTGCTAGAATTAAGCAATATTTTAGCTGACGAAGCTAACCGACAATTAGAGTTAGAAAATCTAGAAATCTCTTGGTTAATTCGTAAACATCTACAGGAAATTAATCCCAGTTATCTCGATAATTTACTGCATTTAACCCTCATTGAAATTAAATTAAATAGATTTCATCCTCAACAACTGCAAGAATGGCAAATACTAGAATTAATTACTCAGGGTTCAGTTAACTCTCAATTATTGGAACAGGTAGTAATTGCCGTCATACCTTACGCTCATAAATATACCATAGAATTAGTTCGGTTAAGTTTATCCTATCTTGGCAATTCTCTAGAATTACTTAATCACGTCATCACTGTCACCCGACACTTTGCTTTTGAGAAATATCAACCTATTTATTCCGTTGACTTAGCGGAAGCTTTTCTTTCCCTTTATCCAGAAAGTTGGTACTTAGCAGTTAATTTATTCTGGTTTTATGTTGCTGTACCTGACTATGAAAAAGCAATAAATTTAGTCAATAATTTGAAAGAGAAAAGTCAAACGATTGATTTAAAAATGTTTAGTCAATCTCTTCTCTTTAATGGTTCTTTGCGAGCCTCAAAATGGAATGACATTCCCAGTATTTGTCAAGAGTATAAACACTTAATCAAAAAATTTCTAGAAGAAAAGCCTCAAGATATACATCCCTTAGTTCGGGAAGCTTTACTAACAGTTATGAATCCGATTTCTTACTATGAAGATAACCCGAAAGAGAATCGAACGCTTTTAAATCAGATTGGCAGTTTTTTCCAAGAAACCTACAAAGGAATGCTGGGTTTTAAAGAGGAAAGTTTTGAAAAACCTAGAGAAGATAATCCCAATAAAAAACTGAAAATTGGTTACATTGCCCAAAACTTAAAACGTCATCCTGTAGGATTTTTGAGTCGTTGGACTATTAATTATCACAATCGTGAGCAGTTTGATATTCACCTTTATATGGTGAGTCAACCTGTGGATGAAATAACTAAAAAATGGTTTTCTAATCCCGCAGATAAAATCTATCATGCTACTGCTGATTCCCTGGCAACCTACCGCAAAATTAAAGAAGATAACATCGATATTCTTGTGGATTTAGATAGTGGTACTGGGGCAATCGTTGCCCAAGTTATTGCCTTAAAACCTGCCCCTATTCAAGTTAACTGGTTAGGTTTTGATGGTTCCGGTTTACCCGCAGTGGATTATCTTTTAGCGGACCCTTATGTACTACCAGAAAATGCCCAAGAATATTATCAAGAAAAAATCTGGCGTTTACCTGATGCTTTTGTCGCTGTAGATGGGTTTGAAATAGCCGTTCCTACTCTGCGAAGAGAAGATTTAGATATTAATAACGATGCGGTTATTTATCTAAGTTCTCAAACAGCAATTAAGCGTAATCCTGCGATGATTCGCTTACAAATGCAAATCCTCAAATCCGTAGCTAATAGTTATTTCCTGATTCAAGGAGTTGCTGATGATAATTCCCTCTGGGATTTATTCTGTCAAATTGCCGCAGAAGTTGGGGTAGAAACTAATCGAATTAAGATGCTTCCTCTCTATCAGACGGAAACCTACAGGGCAAATTTAGCCATCGCTGATGTGGTTTTGGATACCTATCCCTTTAACGGTGGTACAACCACCCTAGAAACCCTCTGGATGGGAATTCCTCTGGTGGTTAAAGTGGGGCAACAATGGTCTTCACGCAACGGTTATACTTTAATGATGAATGCGGGAATAACTGAGGGTATAGCTTGGAGTGATGAAGAATATGTGCAGTGGGGAATTAAGTTAGGATTAGATAAAAATTTGAGAGAAGAAGTCCGTTGGAAACTCCGAAAGTCTCGTCATACATCTCCCCTCTGGAATGCCAAACAATTTACCAGAGATTTAGAAACTGCTTATCGGCAAATGTGGAATATTTATTGTCAATCTTAGAGGATAAAAACTATGCAATGGCATCAAGACATACAACCCCATTTAAATGACAACAATTATCAAAGAGTAGTGCAGTTTTATGAACAATTAACTGACAACAATTCTCCAGTAATTGAGGATTATTTTTATCTAGGATTAGCCTATCTTTTACAAGATAGAGAAGAAGACGCGCAAGCTACTTGGTTACTGGTGTTGAGTCAAGCAGCCGAATCAGAATTATCGGGGTGGATAGAAACTTTAACTCAAATCTTAGATGCAGAGGCAACCAGACAAGAAAATTCCCAAAGACTAGAGACAAGCTATCTAATTCGATTGCATCTACAAAACCTTAATCCTAGTTTTTTAAATAATCTCCTGCATCTGATGGAATTAGAAATACAATTCCAAATATTTGCGATGGAAAAGTGCAATGATTGGTGTGTATTTGAACTGTTAGAGAATACAGCTACAGCAGCAGTTAATCTTGATTTACTGCTGCGAGTGACGGAAAAAGTTTTAATCTATCCCTGTACTGATACCATCCACTTTTTAGAATTAGCAGCCTTACATATCAAGAATCCAGAAATAATTGCAGCCAAAGTTATCTCAGCAATTGTCAATTATGCTTATCAACGAAAACAAAGTGTATTTGCTATTAATTTAGTAGAACTTTGTTTGCGCTTTCTCCCAGAGGATTTATACCTACAAAATAGTTTGTTTAATCTTTATAAAACCACCACTTTTGACTATAAAAAAGCTCTAGAAATTGCCGATAATTTTTATAAAAGTTGCCAGACAACTACTGAAAAGCTCTTGGGAATTTCTCTAGTGATTGGTATTTTACAGGCTAAGGGAGACTGGGGAAATTTACCTAAATTTATCGATGAATTAATACAACTAATCGAGCGACAAATTAATGCTAAACAATTTAATGCACCTCCCTTTATTATCGACTCTATTTTAGGAGTTACTAGCTGTCTTCCCTACTATCAAGATAATCCCAAAATTAATCGCTATTTACAAAGTAAACTAGCAGAAATTTTTCAAGCAGATGTGAGAAACCGCTATAACTATATTGCTCCTGTTTCTTCTCCAAAATCTCCAGCAAGAAAAATAAAAATTGGTTATATTGCCCATACTCTCCGTCGTCATTCTGTGGGTTGGTTAAGTCGCTGGTTATTTCACTATCATAATCGAGATAAATTTCAAATTTACACCTATTTTGTCAACCAAGCAGCGGACGAAATTACTGAAAAATGGTTTATAAATAACTCAGATTATAGCTATAACTTGCCAGCAAAAATTGAACAAATAACTGCACAAATTCGTCAAGATAACTTAGATATTTTAGTGGATATTGATAGCTTAACTAATAATACAACTTATCTAGTAATGGCATTAAAACCCGCACCGATACAGGTAACTTGGTTAGGATTAGATGCGTCGGGAATCCCTGCGATTGATTATTTTATTGCCGATAACTACGTTTTACCCGAAAATGCTGAAGAAATTTATTCAGAAAAAATCATCCGACTTCCTAACTCTTATTTATCCGTGGATGGTTTTGAAGTGGGTGTTCCCACCAGGAGAAGAACTGATTTAAATATTCCCGATGATGCTATTATTTATCTGACCGTGCAATCGGGATTAAAACGCACCTTAAACATGATTTATCTGCAATTGCAGATTCTCCAACAGGTTCCTAATAGCTATCTTTTAATCAAAGGTTTTGCCGACAAAGAAACCATTCGAGAATTATTTCTCAAAAGTGCTGACGAATTGGGAATTAGTCAAGATAGATTAAGATTTTTGCCCAATGATTTGCATGAGGAAACCCATCGCGCTAATCTAGGAATTGCTGATATAGTTCTCGATACCTATCCCTATAATGGTGCTACCACAACCCTAGAAACCCTCTGGATGGGGATTCCTTTAGTCACTAGGGTTGGTGAACAATTCGCAGCCCGCAATAGCTATACTTTTATGAAAAATGCTGGCATTAGTCAGGGTATAGCTTGGAGTGATGAGGAATATGTGCAGTGGGGAATTAAGCTAGGATTGGATAAAAATTTGAGGGAAGAAGTCCGTTATCAATTACGTCAATCTCGTCATACATCTCCCCTCTGGAATGCCAAACAATTTACCAGAGATTTAGAAACTGCTTATCAACAAATGTGGAATATTTACAGCCTTTCTCATCAAGATGAAGTCTAACCTAATTTGCCATCGCCGACCGACGGGTGCATCTCATGTTTGTAAATCTACCAAGTTGAGATTTTTAAGGGGAAACTCTCTTTTGAAATTGGGCTTTACTTCCGATTTTATTACTCAATCCAGGCTTTTGGGGGGTTCTACCCCCCAAACCCCCCGTTGGGGGCGTGGCGCGGTCACTGAGCCTGTCGAAGTGCCGCCCCCAAACCCCGGAGCGCATTAGCTTTTCGGTGGGCTGCTTACAGGCAGTTGCTGATACTTTTGTACGCATTTAAGAGTGACTGATAATTGCTGATTGTCGGTATTTTTGCAAATGTTGAGATGCAGCCTTCCTACCTTTTCCCCACACCCCACACCCCACACCCCACACCCCACACCCCACACCCCCCACACCCCACACCTTTTAAAAAGGATCTAGTTTGACTCACTCGCTCCCACTGGTATTATGACCACAGATATCATAATAGCTAAAGAAACTGCACGATTAGATACCAAAGTCTCTCACAGATAGAAGATAATCAATATTTATCAGTATTGGAAGCCTTCAGCATGGTTCATTTAACGCCCAATCCTAGCTATAGTTTAAGTCTCAAGATAGAAATCCCCAATCAAGCGGGAACCTTCGCTTCTGTCCTCAATGCGATCGCCGATGTGGGGGGGAATTTAGGGCAAATTTCTCTAATCGAACGCAATTTAAAGATTAGCACCCGCGAGATTATGGTTGATGCCGCTAGTACCGACCAAGCGGAACAGATTATCGCCGCGGTTAAAGCTCTACCGGATGTTAAACTGCTCAAAGTTTCCGATCGCACCTTCGATCTCCATCGTCGGGGTAAAATCTCCATTGAGAGTCGTATTCCCCTCACCTCCCAAGATGACCTGGCCATGGCCTACACCCCCGGAGTTGGTCGCATCTGCACCGCTATCGCCCACGACCCCGAACAAGTGTACTCATTGACCATCAAGGGCAACACCGTCGCTGTAGTTACCGATGGTAGCGCGGTATTAGGATTAGGAAATCTCGGGCCAGAGGCTGCCCTACCAGTAATGGAAGGGAAGGCAATGTTATTCAAGGAATTCGCCGGAATTGACGCTTTTCCCATCTGTTTAGCCACCCAAGACCCCGAAGAAATCATCGCAACCGTCAAAAGAATCGCTCCGGTTTTTGGGGGTATTAACCTAGAGGATATCGGCGCGCCACGCTGTTTTGAAATCGAGAAACGTCTGCGAGCGGAATTAAATATTCCCGTTTTCCACGATGATCAACATGGTACAGCGATCGTTTCCCTGGCTGCCCTGATTAATGCCCTCAAATTTGTCAAAAAATCGCTTGATACAGTCAAAATCGTGATTAATGGTGCGGGTGCAGCGGGAATCGCCATCGCTACTCTCTTTAAAACCGCAGGAGCTACAGATATAACCCTCTGTGATTCCCTTGGCATCCTCTCCCAAAAACGGGACGATTTAACCCCAGAAAAACAAGCTTGGGCCGTGGCCGCCACTGGTAAGCTAGGGGATGCTCTTAAAGGCGCTGATGTCTTCCTGGGGGTGAGTGTACCGGGGGTATTGACTCCCGAAATGGTCAAGGGAATGGCTAAAGATGCGATCGTGTTTGCCATGGCTAATCCGATTCCCGAAATTCAACCGGAATTAATCAATGATTTGGTGGCCGTGGTGGCTACCGGACGCAGCGATTATCCCAATCAGATTAATAATGTTCTCGCTTTCCCCGGATTATTTCGCGGGGCCCTGGACTGTCGCGCTAGGGCAATCACCGATAATATGTATCTGGAAGCGGCCAAAGCGATCGCTTCTCTGATCACTCCTGCTAATCTCAATCGAGAGAATATTATTCCCTCGGTTTTTGATGGTCGTGTAGTTACGGCTGTGGCCGCCGCCGTTCAACACGCTGCTCGTCAAGATGGAGTGGCCGGGGAATAATGTAATTATCTTGCAGGAGGGTAAGTAAACCGTGAAACCGATCGATGATATTCCCGAAGCTTTGCGGGACAGCCAGTACAGAAAAACTACTAATCCTAATGGTCTCATAGCGATCGCAAGCGGTTTACTTGCTCTGGTGGGAACCGGCATAATTGCCCTAGCAGTCTTGAATCGTTCCCCTGCTTCCGTAAACAAACCGCCGGTTAACCCCTCCCCCCCGATTAAAGCCACTCCTAGCCCCATTGAGAACATTCTAGGTCATTTACCCTATGAAGAGGCTCCAGAGACGGAATTAGCCCCTATTACTGGGGATGGTGCTATGCGTTTAAGGAAAGCAGCAGCCAAAGCTTTTATCCAGATGCAGAGTGACGCAAGAAGGTCGGGGGTGATTTTAATGCCGATTTCCGCATTTCGAGCGAAAGCAACCCAAGAAAAGCTCTTTTTTGAAGTTAAAGAACAACGCAATCAGGAAACCCGCAAACGAGCAGAAGTGAGCGCACCTCCAGGTTACAGCGAACATCATACCGGTTATGCGATCGATATTGGCGATGGTCGCGCTCCCGCAACGAATTTAAGTAGCAGTTTTGCCAATACTGCCGCTTTTCGTTGGTTGCAAAATAACGCTGCCCAGTATAGTTTCGAGTTATCTTTCCCTGAAAATAATCCCCAGGGTATTAATTATGAACCCTGGCACTGGCGTTTTGTCGGGGATAGTCACAGTTTAGAAACTTTTTATAAGGCCCAACAATTAGGAAAACAAAAATAAACGTAGGGTGCGTTAGGCAATCCATTGTTTTTAGGGAAAAAATCAAGGTCTAAATATTGCCGTAACGCACCAACTTTTTTTGCATGAGTAGAAAACGGGTTTCTCCGAGAAACCCGTTTCCTGTGCGTTACTCAGAATAGAGTTTGGGTTTTATTAGACTATTCTCCAATTAGGAAAACAAAAATAGGATAACCTTATCGGCGATCGATGGCATTTTCTGGAATTAATTACTAAAATAGGATTATATTGTATTGTGAGTGTTTCTAATATGTCCAAGCCAGTAGAATACTTAACAAATGAGCAAGGGGAACGAGTTGGGGTTTTATTAGACTGGAACACCTATTCTCGATTTGCCAATTCATTAGGACTCGATGAAGATTGTTTGATTGGTTTGAGTGTGGATGAATTAAAAGCGCTGGCAAGTTGTCAATTGTCCCTCGTAGAGCAAAACCGTTTAGATGATTTAGTGACGAGAAATGCAGAATCTTTACTCTGCGCTGATGAAGTAGCTGGGTTAGATGAGTTGTTGGCAAAAACAGAGCAATTAACAATTCTTAAAACTCGTGCCAGATATACGCTGAAGTGCTTGGAACAAGGTACGACAGCAGCGTGAGTGTTTATATTCGGATGGGGTTTTCCCTGTCTGACAGGAGAGGGATGCAGAAACTCCGATTCTATCTTGTAAGTCATGAACAAATCTTCTTAGCCTACAATTAAAATACTAGAAAGTTTAATCAGGGTTCCTTCTCGAACTAACAGACAGCATCAATGATTGACTGGACTCCCTATCTCGAATCTATCTGTAAATGCGAAAAGTACGCCCAGTGGGAGACATTTTACACCCTCACGGACGTAGAGGGAAAAACACGCCCGTCGAAAACTGCACCTTTGCTAAGGGATTTGTGGGTGCAGACGATTGAAAAAGAACGGGAAAACCCGCAAGAAAAACCAGAAAACCCGCAAGAAAGACCAGAAAGACCAGAAAAAACCGAAAGATTCACAGTTTTAGAAGGTTTACGCAATTATGCGGCTAATCACGTTCATGTTCTTTTAAAAGGTCGTCCCGGTTCAGGAAAATCGACCGCTTTAGAAAGATTGTTATTAGAAGAATCTGTAGAAGCCCAAAGCTTGCGCCTAAATCAACAAAATCAGGCTAAAATCATTCAAATTCCCATTCTCATCGAATTACGCTTGTATGAAACCTCAATTCTTGATTTAATTTTACAATTCCTGAAACGCCATAAATTAATTATTGATAGTAATACCCTAGAAAGTTGGCTGTTAGAAAATCAGAATTTTAGACCATTATTATTATTTGATGGTATCAATGAATTGCCCTCAGATACTGCACGACAGAAATTAAAAAACTTTCGCCAGCAGTATGCAGAAATTCCGATGATTTTCACCACAAGGGATTTAGGCAGCGACGACTTAAACATTGAAAAAAAGCTGGAAATGCTGCCCCTAACTGAACCACAGATGCGGGATTTTGTCAAGGCCTATTTGCCTGAAAAAGGCGAAGAAATGCTTAAACAGTTGGGAAATCGTCTCAAGGAATTGGGAGAAACTCCTCTACTTTTGTGGATGCTTTGTTCAGTTTTTGATAATCATCAGAACAAAATTCCTGCTAATTTGGGCTTAGTTTTCCAGATTTTTACAGGAATTTATGACAAGAAATTAAAAGCAGATGTTCCTACTTACCAAGAATCGCGGGATTGGTGGCGAGAATTGCTGCAAGTGTTAGCTTGGAAAATGACGCAAGGGGAGTCAAAAACCGAGATTCAGGTGGCTATTTCCCGAACAGAAGCAGAAGAAGAATTAAGCAAATTTATCAAAAATAAAGGATTCCCAGAATATTACAGTAAGCAGTGGTTAGAAGATTTATTGAAATATCATCTAATTCACCTAGAAGGTAATGATAAAATTGCTTTTCGCCACCAACTGATTCAAGAATATTACACGGCTGAGGAATTAAAGAAAAAGTTACCCCATCTGAGTGATGAGCAGTTACAGTGCGACTATTTGAATTATCTCAAATGGACTGAACCTGTGGCGTTGCTGTTGGGAATGCTGGATAAAAAAACTGATGCCCTACGAGTGGTGAATTTAGCTTTAGTGGTTGATAAAAAGTTAGGAGCGAGGTTAGCAGGAGAGGTTAAAAAAGACTGGCAACAGGAAACCGTTGCTTTAGTTTTAGGCTTAAATTTACCTCAATTGTTTACTATTGAATTGCTAAAAATGACTCGATCTGATGCGGCTATTTTTAGATTAATTCAATTCTTAAAAAACTCTAATTCTGATGTTCGTAGAAATGCAGCAAAAGCTCTTTTTAAAATTGGTGGCTCAAAAATCATCATTCCAGAGTTAATTAAAGCCTCAGAACACTCCTATATTCCAGAGTTAATTAAAGCCTTAGAACATTCATATAAGAAGTATTTTTGTAGTCAAGCATCTCTGGTTAATATCAAATTAAAAGCCGCCATTTCTAGTTTAATTGAAGCCTTAGAAGACCCCTATAAGTATGCTCGTAATCAGTCGGCAGAAGCCCTGTTTAAAATTGGCACAGAAGCAGCGATTGCTAAGTTACTCAAGGCTTTAGAAGACTCTGATTGGGGTGTTCGTGGGAATGCAGCCGAGGCTTTGGGTAATATTGGCACAGAAGCGGCGATGACTGAACTTATCAAATGCCTAAAAAATCCTGATTTTGTCACATTAAATAATGGCGATACTCTCTCTCAAGCTAGAGAAGCACTAGACGCAATTCAAAACAAACTTAAATACTATCACCCCCTCTCCCAACCCATGAATCAACAAGTTTACATCTCCTACAACTGGCAAGAAGACAGCAACGAAATGGCTAATCAACTCGTCCAAGCTTTTGCCGCTAAAGGAATTGAGATTATTCGGGATAAAACCCACACCAGCTATAAAGACTCCATCAAAAACTTTATGCGGCAAATTGGACAGGGGAAATGTGTCGTCGCCGTCATCAGCGATAGATACTTAAAATCAGAAAACTGTATGTTTGAATTAGTAGAAATTGCTAGAAATGGTGACTTTTATCAAAGAATATTCCCGATTATTTTACCAGATGCCAGAATTCATAAAGACTTCGAGCGCATAGACTACCTGAAATATTGGGAAGACGAAAAAGCAAAACTACAAGCAAAATACAAACAAATTGATTTAGCTAAAACTAATAGTATCATGGCGACATTAAACTTGTATGATGAAATCAGGAGCAATATTGATAATCTAACCAACATTCTTAAAGATATGAATACCCTCAATATCGACTTACACCGCCAATCGGAATTTGCAGCTATGATTAAAGCAGTAGAAACTAAACTTGCAGAGGATAGTCAAAATATTTAACTAAATCCCAGAATGATTGTTTTAAAAGATAAAGGCTAAAGGTGCTATTGCTGACTATACCCAATTTGTTCTCTGTAACTCATTTGACCGATAACTGCTATAATCATTAGTTGATAACTGTTAATTGCTGACATGACTAAATATCTAAACATTACTGAAACAGGACAAAAGCTGGTTGAATGGTCTGAGCAAATGACTGACGAACCTATTATTATTACCAAAGAAGGTCAACCCATTATGGTTGCCCTGAATTACGCTCAAATTGAATCTTGGTTAGAAACTCTTGATATTTTAGAAGACAAAGAGTTTGCCGAAATCCTATCTGAAGCAATTCAACAGGATCAATCAGGACAAAGAATTACTTGGGAAGATGCTAAAAAACAACTGGGTTGGTAATGGAATATCAAATACAATTAATTCCTCTTGCTTTAAGCTTTTTATCTAAAATTACCGATAAACGCATTCAGCAAGAAATTCGCAAACGGATTGAAAAGCTAAAAATTGAACCAGATAAACAAGGTAAAGCCCTTTCAGGTAAACTTAAAGGATATCGTAGCGTTAGGGCAGTTGGTCAAAGATATCGGATTGTCTATCGTGTTGAAGAAGCTCAAATTATTGTTATTGTTATTGGAGTTGGAATTCGTAAACAAGGTGATAAGAAAGATATTTATGCCCTTCTTGAAAAATTAATTAATAATGAATAAAATATGGGTTATGACAGAACTGCTAAACCAATAGGTTCTTGCTGAATCGTGAGATATACACCTATTACTTTTTCAAAGATAGCCAGTTTTGGAGAGGATAGTCAAAATATTCCTGCTTCTTCTGAAAAAAACGCATCCCTATCATCTATTACCTATGATTTCAGAGGAGCCACTATTGGCAATTTAGCTCATAATGTGCAAGGAAGCCAACAGAATTATCCCCAGCAACCTAATAACAATAACCCAGAGAAAAAATAACATGGTTCAGCAACTTAATAACACCCAAATCGCCATCAATACTTTATTGAATAAACTCAACGATTCTCTCCCCCAGATCCGCGCTAAAGCTGCCGAAGCCTTGGGCAAAATTGGCAATAGCAGCCTTGCCGACACCTTAGTATCCCATTTAATAGGAGAAAATGATCTTAATGTTCGCCTAAATCTGATTCGAGCTTTAGGAGAAATTGGCAATGAATCCGCAATTCCTTATCTAGCTTCCTGCTTATCTGATACTAATCCCGATATTCGGATAATCACGGCGGAATCTCTCGGAAAAATTGGTAGTGAAAAAGCAATATCCTATCTCATTCAATCCCTACAAGATACGGAAGTAAAAGTTCGTGTCACAGCCACAATTGCTTTAGGTGAAATTGGACTAGAAGATGTTATTCCTTATCTAGTAAATGTTTGTTCCGATGAAGATGATAGCGTTCGTTTCAGTGCTGTTGATGCCCTCGGTAAAATTGGCTCTCGTTATGCAGTAAACTGATATGAAATTGAGTACAGAATCCCTCGATTTAATTATCATAACTCTTGCCAAAAGACTATTCACAGACAAGAACCCAAGTATTCGGATTAAAGCCGCTCAATCCTTATTTTGATCCCCCTAAATTCCTCTTTCTAAGGGGGACTTGAATTCGACGTATCGCTTTCATTCAGAGAAATGGTGTCAGTTTTGCCATTATGGATGCTATAATTAGGGCTTGCTGAATAAATGTGAAATGTAGGCAAGATAGGGGTTTTGTGGCTTTTCTGGCGAAACAGGTGCAAGATTTTGAGAGAATCGTGCTTCAAAACCTTGCGTCTTCATCGGCCTGCGTCCTGTAGGGGCGAAGCATTCGGGCAATAACCTATCGGTGAAACCGGAGATTTTCTATCCGAATGCTTCGCCCGTACTTTTTGCCGCAAACCCTAATTCTCATCAGTAATCTTCAATCTTTTAATCCTATGTCAGAAACTCCTAAATATGACCTTCGTGGAGCAAATATTGCTAACTTTGCCGATACGGTGCAAGGAGATCAAAAAGCAGTTCAACATAATTACGCCACACCCCAAAATTTAGCCGAAGCCGCCCAAGAAATCCAACAACTTATCAGCCAACTCACCCAAACTTATCCCACTAATACCGAAGTTGAAAAACAAACTTTTGTCGCACAAGTTGACGCAGAAATCCAGAAAAATTCTCGCCCAAGAAGCATTTTAATCACGGGAGGAATTGAGTTAATTAAAATTCTCTGTCCTCCCCTCGGTATTCCCATTGAAATGGGTAAAAAATGGCTAGAAACTGCTAGTTTAAGTGCGTAAACAGAGCATCTCAATCTTATTAGTTAGAAACGATTAGATCGGAATTATTCCATGATCAACATCATTTAAATCTATCAATTGTATAGATCGATCACCTCAAATGCTTGGGAATCGTTAATTCGATAAAAGAAAAAATTAGAATCGAAGGTTAAAATTCGTTTGATTTTTAAATTCTCAGCCGTTACTACTAAAGTCGCATCAGCTAAATCCATTGGGCGATCTTTATATTTTTCCATCAGTGACAGTAATCGAGGATAATCTTTTTCTTCGATCGAGGCTAACCGTACCATTTTCTTCAATAGCAATTTACCGAGTTGAGCTTGCATCGACCATCCCCCACGTTTCAAGCAGAGATACATGGATTCAGTAAAACAAGACCAAGTTGTTATTAGATAAGAGGACTCATTCTCGATAAAAATTTTAACTGCTTGATGTCGTGGTTGAGATTTATCTACCGAACAGAATAAAGGGGCAGTATCACACAGGATCATAGGATCAATCCCTGTTATCTATATTTATCTATTAACAGATTTTCATAGTCCTTTTCGCTAATTTCAGAGCCGGTCAATTCCATTTCTTCAACTTCTTGAAACCATTTAGGCCATTTTTCTTTTAAGTCCTCTCTCCGATAGGCTTCAATTTCTGCGGCGATATCTTCTTCGGTAATATCCTGAACACTGGGTAAGGATTGAGTTTTATCAAAGAGTTCTTTAACTTTTTGGCTTAAAGTCTGACGGTTTTGTTTGTCCGCTAAATTTAACAAAGCGTCTTTTAATAAATCTTCAACGCTGTTATATTTTCCTGTCGCTAATTGAGAGTTAATTAATTGTTCTAATTCGGGATTTAAGGTAATATTCATGGTAAAATACACTCTGTAAATTCGGTGGATATTATGATGGTTCCTGAACGATTTTATCGATAAACTCTTCTTTTTCTTCTTCCGTCATGGTATCCCAATCATAGCCGCGTTCTGCTACGACGATTTTTGCCTGTTGGCTTCCGTAATCGGTTATAGCTTCCATATTTCCCCACTGACGCTGGATTAGGAATCTAAATATCCTGTTGCTGTGCTTCGGGGAGTTGTTTCCCTCCTGTACGGGTTGACTAAATGTGCTAATCTCTTCTTGAAATTGTATCTCTTCGACCGGATTTAGATTGAGATATGTATCAATAAATCCAGAAATTAATTGCATTTTCGCAGGATTTAACCTTAAAGTAATTAACAAGCGCAGACATTCCGCCTTAACCTTGGCTCGCTCTTTCTTTGCAATGTTCATCTTCGCCATCAAAGCTGAAGCAACTGGATTCGGCTGATTGAGAAAATCTCGCCAATTTAATCGATTTAACTGCACTACTTGATAGTTAAATTCTAACACCTTAAAATCGGGAAAATCGACTACATATTGACTAATTGCTTCTTTTTTTTGCCAGGAGTAAGAAAAAATTATAATGGGATAAATCGGTAAGACAAATTTCTCATGAAAGCGAGCAAAATAAGTAAACATTCGCCGATTAAACCATTTTCGAGTCCTTCCGTGACATCGGTAAATACTTCTTTGTCTAAAAAAGTAATCGAGTCCCTATCTAAATAATCCATCAATTGAGGAAAAAATAACTCAATAAATTCGACAAAAAAGGTGGAAATTAACTCCTTAAATAAGCGATAATGGTCAATATTATTAGTCATATAATATCATCTTAACTAATCTGAGCGATGAATGACTACTCTTCTATATTATATTCTGAAAAGTCGGTTTTGGCAACAGATTGTTAAGTAGGTAGGCGTTAAAAATTATCAGACACCCCCCTTATCAAGGGGGGCAGGGGGGATCGAACCTAAAATCCATTTTTAATTTAATTATAACCAGCTACTTAATAATTGAGCGAATTGAGCGAATGTCTTGTATAAATTGCGATGGCGTTTGCAGAAAACGGGTTTCTCGAAGAGAAAACGGGTTTCTCGAAGAAACCCGTTTTCTGCGATGGCGTTTGCATAATTATTCCTGTTTGTTCAACGACTTGTGACGTAAAATCTTAGGAGTCACTGATAATTGCTGATTGTTGGTATTGCTGCATAAGTGCATAAAAGCTGATAGGATAACGAACGGAAAAAATATAGATTGTCAAGACGCGACAAATCGCTATAATCATCCCAGCAGAGGCGATAATAATCCCTCGATCATCCACTGGTTAACGATCGCTAATGATTAGACAAACTTGGTTTTCCCAAGCGGTTTCGAGACAGCGAACCCGTGATTTTCCCGGTCGATCATGGACGGTGAGCTTGTCGAATCCGTTGATCGAGCCTCCACATTTCGACAAGCTCAATGACCACTGGCTTTTTTTGGAGTTGATCGAACCATGTTGCAAGGATGGATTCAAATTGCGCTCACGATCCTGATAATCGTGGCAATCACTCCCTTTTTCGGGCGCTATATGGCTAGGGTTTTTATGGAACGGAGAACCCTACTCGACCCACTGTGCGATCGAGCCGAGAGTCTTCTCTACACCTTCGTCGGGGTGAAAGGGAAAGAGAATATGATCGGCTGGCAGTACGCCCGCGCCGTTCTCTACAGTAACGCGGTAATAGCAGTTCTGGTTTTTTCCCTGATTGCGGGCCAAGGAGTCCTTCCCCTCAACCCGACGGGGATCCCCGCCCCCACTTGGGACACCACGCTACATACTGCCATCTCCTTTATCACCAACACCGACCAACAGCATTATTCCGGAGAAACCACCCTCAGCTACGGGAGTCAGATCTGGGGACTCGGCTACCAGATGTTCACCTCGGCCGGAACCGGTCTAGCGGTGGGGATCGCCTTTATTCGGGGACTGACGGGGCGACCGTTGGGCAATTTCTACGTCGATCTGATCCGAGCGATCACCCGTATCCTCTTACCGATCTCGATCGTGGGGGCAATTACCCTGATCATCGCCGGAGTCCCGGAAACCCTCGCCGGCCCGGCGATCTTGCCGACGCTAGAAAACCCCAACCTGAGTCAGGCGATCGCCTGCGGTCCAGTGGCCCACTTCGAGATTATTAAGGAATTGGGAGAAAACGGCGGCGGCTTCTTCACCAGCAACTCGGCCCACCCCTTGGAAAACCCGAACGGATTCGTCAATCTGGTGCAGTTGGTGGCAATTCTCTCGATTCCCACCTCCCTGATCTATACCTACGGGATTTTCGCCGATAATCTCAAGCAAGCTTGGTTAATCTATCTAATTCCCCTCGGTATCTTCATCGGCTTTACGATCATCACCGCGATCGGGGAATATAACGGCAATCCAGCGGTTAACTCCCTGCTAGGGGTGGAGCGAGCGGTTAACTTCGAGGGCAAAGAAGTACGCTTCGGTTGGGCGCAATCGGCCCTGTACGCGGTAACTACCACAGCCACCATGGGCGGTGCAGTGATCGCCATGCACGATTCCTTGATGCCGAACGGTGGCTTCGCCACCCTCTCGAATCTGTTCCTGCAAATCGTTTTCGGAGGCCAGGGAACTGGCACTGCCTACCTGTTTGCCTATCTGATCCTCGCGGTATTCGTCACCGGGCTAATGGTGGGACGAACCCCGGAATTCCTCGGGCGCAAAATTGAGAAACGGGAAGTGGTATTAGCGAGTTTTTTAATTCTGCTGGTTCACCCGATCGCCATCCTCATCCCCGGAGCGATCGCCCTTGCCTTTCCCGACTTTCAGGGCATCAGTAACCCCGGCTTTCACGGATTATCTCAAGTTATCTACGAGTACGCTTCCGCCGCCGCCAATAACGGGTCGGGATTCGAGGGACTAGGGGATTCCCAACCCTCGCCAATCGCAATCGCAGATGGAGCAAAACCGACGATTACTGCTCTCTGGTGGAATCTCAGCACCTCCTTCAGTTTACTGGCAGGACGGTATATCCCGATCGCCGCCCTGCTCTTGTTAGCCGATGGGATGTCCCGCAAACAACCAGTTCCCGCCACCACCGGAACCCTCCGCACCGATACCGGACTCTTTACCAGCGTGACGGCGGGGGTGATTTTAATTCTCGGTGCGCTCACTTTCTTGCCGATATTGGCCCTCGGGCCGATCGCGGAAGCCTTTCAAATCACCAGGATGATCGGCTAGGAGTTTAGACAGGGTTTGCGGCAAAAAGTTTTTCCGGGGGGGTGTGACCCCCCCAACCCCCCCGACATCGGGGGGGGTGTGGGGTGTGGGGTTTTACCAGTTTTGAGGTGGCCAATTACCTAATTTTCAGGGAAAAAGTGCCTAAATTTCCCCCCGATCACTCCCATCTCCAGTATTTTTTGATTGACAAAAGGTCTAAAAGTCTTACCCAACAAGGTTTTTAGATTGATTCAACCAGTCCTAGACAATTTATGAGAACGAACAAAGGAAATTCTAAGTCCCCCCGACCGTTGCGAGTGCCGAGAGGTCGCCGGGACGACCGCCGCCATACCCCCAAGGTAAACCGGACAGGTCTCTATCAACGTGCGATCCGGCAGTCCTTCCTTAAACTCGACCCGCGCATCGCCGTGCGTAACCCGGTCCTGTTCGTGGTCTGGTTAGGAACGATCGTCACGGCCTTAGTCACGATCAACCCGAATCTATTCGGCACAATCGCCGCAGACAGCGGACAACAACGGCTACTTAACGGCATCATCACCCTGATCCTCTTCTCCACGGTGCTGTTCGCCAACTTCGCCGAGGCGGTCGCCGAGGGACGGGGAAAAGCCCAGGCCGATGCCCTGCGCTCCACCCGCAGCGACACGATGGCCCAGAAAATCCTTGCCGACGGCTCGATCGAGTCGGTCAGTTCCACGGCCTTGGGTCGGGGCGATCGGGTAAAACTGGTGGCCGGGGACGTGATTCCCGCCGATGGGGAAGTGATCGAGGGAATCGGTTCGGTGGATGAATCGGCGATCACCGGAGAATCGGCCCCCGTCCTCAAACAACCCGGCACCGACATCGCCAGTTCCGTCACCGGTGGTACGCGGCTTCTCTCGGACGAGTTGACAGTGCGGATCACCCAAGACCCCGGCCAGGGTTTTATCGATCGCATGATCTCCCTTGTGGAAGGGGCCGAGCGCACGAAAACCCCCAACGAGATCGCCCTGACGGTACTTCTGGCCGTGTTAACCCAAGTCTTTCTAATTGTCGTGGCCACGATTCCGCCGATCGGGAACTATATCGCCGGTTTCCTGGAAACGAGCCTCGGGCCGGCGGTTGCGGATACCTTTCGGGCCGGTTCCAGTATCGCCATCTTGATCTCGCTCCTCGTCGCCCTCATTCCCACGACGATCGGCGGTTTATTGAGCGCGATCGGCATCGCCGGGATGGATCGTGTGGCTCAGTTTAACGTCATCGCCACCTCCGGGCGCGCGGTGGAAGCCTGCGGCGACGTGAATACCCTCCTTCTCGACAAAACGGGAACGATCACCCTCGGCAACCGACTGGCTGACGAATTTATCCCCGTGAACGGTCATAACCTCGAGGAATTAGCCCGCATCTGTCTAGCGGCCAGCCTTTTCGACGAAACCCCGGAAGGACGCTCGATCGTTGCCTTAGCCCGGAATTTGGGCGCGAACCTCGATATCGATGGCCAACCTGGCGAGGTAATCCCATTCTCGGCTCGTACCCGCATGAGCGGCACCGATAGGGACGGCGAGGAATACCGCAAGGGGGCCGTAGAAGCGATTAAAGGTTTCGTCCGTTCTAGGGGTGGTTCCGTTCCCGATACCCTCGATCAGGCCCAGGAAAGGGTTTCCCGTTTGGGGGGAACTCCCCTGGCCGTCTGTCGGGGTAACGATATCTACGGGGTGATCTATCTCAAAGATATAGTGAAACCGGGATTAAAAGAGCGTTTCGACCAATTACGGCGCATGGGGGTGAGAACGATCATGCTCACCGGCGACAACCAGATCACGGCCTCGGTGATCGCAGCGGAGGCAGGGGTGGATGATTTTATCGCCGAGGCTACCCCAGAAGATAAGATCGAGGTGATCCGTCGCGAGCAATCCCAGGGCAAGTTAGTTGCCATGACGGGGGACGGCACTAACGACGCACCGGCACTGGCCCAGGCTAATGTCGGTGTGGCGATGAACTCTGGAACCCAAGCGGCGAAGGAGGCGGCTAATATGGTGGATCTGGATTCTGACCCGACCAAGCTGATCGATTTAGTGACCATCGGCAAACAGTTATTAATTACCCGCGGCGCCCTGACCACGTTTTCGGTAGCTAACGATATTGCTAAGTATTTCGCCATTATCCCGACGATTTTCGCCGCCGCTGGGATCGGTGCTTTAAATATCATGGGTTTGAAAAGCGCTCAATCGGCGATCGTCTCAGCCCTGATCTACAATGCCCTGATTATCCCCGTTTTGATTCCCCTAGCACTTAAAGGCGTTCAATTTCGCCCGCTCACCGCTGACCAACTATTGCGGCGCAATATCCTCATCTACGGCGTGGGGGGCATGATTGCGCCGTTTATTGCCATTAAGATTATTGATGAGATAATTTCAGCGCTCGGGTTGAGGTAATGGCAAAATCGGCAATATTTAAGCCTAGTTTATTCGGATTGAAGCACTCGAATCGGGATTTTACCCAAAAAGAAACCTGGGGGAAAAATCAATTTAATTCCTCATTTCCAGCTTCTTTGTGCGCTTACTTAGATGGAAAAGGACTGAAAAATGTATATCTGAAACTCGATGAAAATTTAAAAATTCAACCTGCGGAGTTAAGTACAAAAGAGTTATACGGTCTAGCTCCCGATTCCGATAATTTATTTTACGCTTTCGAGAGTCAATTTACGCCGTATAATCAATTTGTAATCGGTAGTTTGCCTAGAGTCGATCTAGTAACCCAGAGAATCGATAACGGTAATTGTCTTCGAGGTCTGGAAATTAAATTAACCGCTTTACCAGACAATACAACTTGTGACTTAGAAGATATTCGTTATGGATGTGAAATAGTGGTTAGACCAGATACCATCGTGTATCTCGCCTGTAGTATAATTAATCACATTAGGCAAAATATACAAAAATTGCAAGAGATTATCGGTAGTGATTTCGATTCTATTCAAGACTGGACAGAACCGAGAGAGGTAATGCCTTATTTACTATCAATAGTTGGCGTTATTGACCGACTATCGCTTGATTTATTGCCCTATCAACAACCATTTTTAATACAGCCTATCTGGAAAACGGAAGGCAAATCTTCAAAATTGGCAGAGCAATGTTTAGATGTGTTCGTTTGGAGCGATCTAGCTTTCACTCGGCTATTCGTAGATCTGACTAAATTTGAAGCGAGAATAGAAAAAAGTATTTCCAGACAAATACGTTCTGCGATATGGCTGTTCAAAATGCTTGACGATTTCAGCAAACAGGAGCGCATCAATCATAGAAAAATAATCGATCAACTTTCTTACAATACAAAAAACGATAAAGCGTTTGCATTAAGCGGTAAAATTACCAACCGGTATATGCGTTCAGAAATTTTGCATCGACCCAGAATTAACAAATCAGAAATAAGAGAAATTATTTTAGGAGGTGGACAAAATTTATTGAGTCCTGAAAGGCGATTTGATGCTATTATTTATAATTCACCCGATTTGTTTAATTTAGAGGAGGGAGCAAAATGATCACAATCGATTTATTCGCTGGTTGTGGTGGTTTATCTTTAGGTTTCCAGAAAGCGGGGTTTACTATTGTGGCTGCATTTGATAATTGGATACCTGCTATAGATGTCTATAGAAATAACTTTAGTCATCCGATATTTAATGTCGATTTATCTAGAGAATCTAATCAAGAAATATTGGCTCAATATAGTCCTGAGATTATTGTCGGCAGCCCTCCTTGTCAAGACTTTTCTAGTGCGGGTAAGAGAAACGAGGGTTTAGGACGAGCGAGTCTAACGCTCACATTCGCTGAAATTGTCACTAGAGTAAGTCCCCAATGGTTTGTTATGGAAAATGTGGATAGAATTGAGAAAAGTAAAATACTCATTCAAGCAAAACAAATTTTTAAAAGCCATGGTTATGGTTTAACTGGAAAAGTTATTAATTCTTGTTACTGCGGAGTTCCTCAAACTAGAAAAAGATATTTTCTGATCGGTAAAATGAATGAAGAAGACGATTTTTTAATCGATGAAATCAATGAAAATCTATCAAGTCAACCTCTGACTGTATTTGACTATATGGGCAAAGAATTAGATATAGAATACTATTATAGACATCCTAGAAGCTATCAAAGAAGGGCGATATTCAGTATTTATGAACCTAGCCCTACTATTCGAGGAGTAAATCGACCAGTTCCCAAAACCTATCGACAACATCCCGGTGATGCTTGTCATCTTCAGGAAAAATTAAGACCGTTAACAACGAGCGAGCGAAGCTATATCCAAACTTTTCCTAAAGACTTTATTTTTGCTGGAACAAAATCTAATCTAGAACAAATGATTGGCAATGCGGTTCCTGTTAATTTGGCCAGATATGTGGGCCAATGTATTCTTAACTATGAATTGAAAAAGGGGAAAAAGATAACCCATCGACAACTACAGCTATTTTCTTGATTTACTGGCAAAAACAAATCTCCCAAAAACTCTAATTATTATGAAAGCATCCCTTAGAAAACACCGATTTTTCTGGTATATTCTCTTAAATTTCTGTCTAACAATTCTTTTCTCCTCCATCGTTCAAGCTTCTACGGGAAGCACTATCGATAGGTGGCAAGCTTCCGCGTTAACCCTTTTAGGATTGGTCGCCTTTGCTTTATTTATCTACCTATTTTTTGTCATCTTTATACCAGAGAGGTTTTAATTATGAGTTTTGCACGCGAGGCCGGTAGAGCTATCCGTTCTACCCTAGTTCTCTGGGTGATTACTGCCCTGATCTATCCTTTCTCGATGATCGCCATCGGTCAAATTCTTTTTCCCTGGCAAGCGAACGGGAGTTTAATTACCAATAATCAAGGTCAAGTGGTGGGTTCGGCTCTAATTGGGCAACCTTTCACCAGCGATCGCTATTTCAATAGTCGTCCGAGTACCACCAACTACAGTACGGCCGATCCGAAAAACGATCCTAACAAAGTCCTGCAAACCGGAATTTCGGGGGCGAGTAACCTAGCTCCCAGTAACCCCCTGTTGATCGATCGCATTAAAGGAAAACCCAATCCCGATCCAGCGAAAGCTGTAGAGGGGGAGATTCCCCGATTAGAGAAAGCGGCAATTAAACCCACCGCGGATCTGGTATATACCTCTGGATCGAGTCTCGATCCCCATATCACCCCGGAGGCCGCCAGAGCGCAGATCGAGCGGGTGGCGCGGGTGCGGGGATTACCGACGAATCAAGTGGAGATCCTGATTATCAAAAACACCGACGAGCGCTTTCTCGGCATCTTTGGCGAACCGGGGGTTAACGTGCTGAAACTGAATCTGGCTCTAGATGCGATCGCAAGCAGCGATGATCGCTATCTCTAAAACCAATTATCGCTAATCCTGCCAAAGAAAGCCAATAGCGATCGCCAATGCCCTAGATAATGGGGGGCAAGATGTTTAAGTTTCTGTTTGAGACATTTGAGATAAATATCCTCTCCCCGTCCGATAATCCATAGTCCTTGGTTTAGCCATTTTTGTAGGGTTAATCCTAGCAAAAAACCCCGATTGAGTAGGTAAAAAAGACGCCCAGAATCCAGTGCGCGCGATCATGATATCTGGGAATTTTTCCTGTAAACTGCGATCAAGCAGGTCTGCGGGAGTTAATTCCTGTTGCCGTAGCCAACTAGCCAGACTATTATACTCGCTCAAGGTCAAGGGCGAGGGTGGGGCGATTTTGTCCAAAATTGGCACAAAGTAAGAGAATTACTTGAGTATCGGCGGCTAACATCTAAGAATCTCCCCACGAATTCATCTACTTTTGATCGCTTGATTACCCACGGAGAAAATTTCGAGGCGGTATTAGCGATCGCCAAAGCAACCACTTCTATTCAGATTCTACCAGTTTATTTTCCCTTGCTCGCCGGTTACGATTAGCAATTCTAGAAAAGAAAAGTTTTTGATGCGTTACGGCAATATTAACATCTTGATTGTTTCTCTAAAAACAAGGGATTGCCTAACGCAATCTCCTTGATATTTTCTGAAATTTTATTCCTCCCCGGAGAATTCCAATAACTCTGCCAGTGAATTATCTTCACTTTCTATCTCGTCAATTGTATTATCAGTTAAGCCCAACTCTTTCTTGGCGAACACGCGCCTTGCACGACGATCAAGAATTTTAATAATATTGGTTCTATCTTGTTTAATTGCATCAATGTCTTCTTTTTGTATCAACACCATATAGTATCTCGATACTTCCATCATTCGATAAGCATACTGAAAAGCGTCTCTAGTAAATTCACCAGTAGTCACAATCATAACTACGTCAGACCCTGTTACGAAGGTCATACCAACTTCTTTGGCTAATACTTCTACATCTACTCGCTTTGTATTTTTACACTGAATTTGCCAACGATGATAAACAAAGCGGTCTGATGCTGCCAGAACATCTACTTCACCCTGTCCAGTTTCATAGTCTCTTTTCCGCCATTTTGTGAATCTAAGACTGGTTAGACGAATCATCCAAATCGCCAGCAGTTCAAGAGCTTTACCTTTAATATGTTTATCGGGATTATCTAGGTCATTAACAACATCTTCAAAACTTCGATTTAGCTCAGTTTGGGAGATTTCTGTAATATCGGATATAGATTGTAATAATCTAGATAACAGTTCTAGCTGTGATTTCTCGGTCAGCTTAACAAGATTAGGTTTCGCTCCTCGTCCGCTGGTGGTTTTCTCAGTTGCAATTAAGCCGACTTTTACTAAAGGTTGAATAATATCCTGAACAAAAGATTTCGAGGGGAATCGTATTTTATAAACACTGGTGGCGTATCTGGTAATTTTATTCCACTCGGTTAGCTCAGTAATCGCCATCTGAAGCATAGCCAGTAAAAAATATTTTTGTTCGGAACTAAGAGTATAAAGCTCGTCAATATAGTCTTGATCGAGTTCCAATAGATCATAGACTCGATCCCAGTTAATCTCATAACTTTTCTCCAGGACTTTAGCTTCTTGTAACCATTGTCTCATGGTACTAACATAAGTACAATTGGTCGAGAGTGAATACCCCATTTCTTGAAGTTCGTAAGCGATGATTTCTAGCTGGGGTTTATCTCCCCTACTATTAATCGCTTCTATGGCTTTTATTAGGGACATTCCAGTTAGGTTAACAAGAATATGGCGAGCAAAAATTGTGAAAACTGTCTCACTATCTTGTTGATTGTCTAATATTTCATTAGCGATATCCGTGAGTCGATACTGCCAATCATCACCATCAATTGATTCAACCAACTTATAAGCACGAAGGGAAAGAAATGTATTCATGGCAAGTTTGCCACGATTCTCTCCTTTCTGTAGATCGTTTTGGCTGGAATGGTCAGCATAATAACGTTTAGCAATCTCATCCTGAAGCACCCGACGATCGGGAAGACAATCAGAACAAAGTTGTACTAATTCAGATACTTGAAATTGCTTAGGAGAAAACTGGTCGCCGTAGCTAAATCTGATGATTTTTTTGTCTGTCATACTATTATCGCTGGCAGGAAACAAATCTAACTGAACAAAAGGTTTTTGAGTAGCCATGGTCAAGCTTTTGTCAGAACAATCCTTAGCCAGTTCTAAGGCTCGTGCTTTCAGAGTTTTTCTATCCTTTATAGGAGCTACGACTAAAGGAGCATCTTGTTCAAATCGAAACTGCGACGCTATCATATAATCTTCATTTAATTCAAACGCTAACCAACGACGCTCAAGGGTTTCAGCTACTCGTCCTGTCATGTTTGAACCAGCAAAAGGATCGAGAACTAAATCACCAGGCTCAGTACAGAGACTAATAACAAATTCGGGTAAAGCTTGCGGAAATCTAGCAGGATGGGGTTTCACCCCTTCTTCCTTACATCTTCTTTGATAGTAATCATTAGATGCCGTGTTAGAAGCAGATATAACATTTACTGGCTGCCCTAAATCATTCTCTAAAATCCAGTTGAACTCTCCTAGGACTGGACTACCTATAGAGGCGCCTCTTTCCTGAATAGAATCAGTAATAATATTTGGGGGAATAGCTCCTCCTCGGTCATTCTGAAATTTAGTAGAAATATCATGTCCTGACGGACGCAGTTTTGCCTCATAGCCATTTTTAATCAGGTTTTTCATTGCCTCGCTATAAGGCCGTAAAACTCTCTTGTTATTTGCTTTCGGGTGCGGCTCCTTCGATAACCACCAAACGGTATTGACAGCATCCTTAACTCGTTCCCTCCTGACTGTCACCCATTCTGCGGGGGTAGGAAGTTTGGCTGGATTATACCAAAAAAGTTCTTGGGCGAGAAAAAAACCTAGTCCACCTTCTAATCTCGGTTTACAAAGTTCTATAACTAACTCGAAATGATACAGAGAACGCACGGGAAAACCTTTAAGCCAACTACCACCAATATCTATAACTAGGGAGCCTTTGGGCTTGAGAATACGATAAAATTCACCGGCAAATATTTTAAACCATTCAACGTAATCATCAGCGTCCACATTGCCATACTCTTTTTTTCTTACTAAGGCAAAAGGTGGGGAAGTACAAATCAAATCGACACTCTCATCCGGCAACTCCCCCATCAGTGTCAGGCTATTACCCAAATAAGCGGAACCAAGCCGAGTCTCATAATAGGGATTTCGGCTGATTTTGATTAAACCATCGTACTCAGTAACAATTGGCACTACTTTATTTTCTAGCTATTTTTCCTAACTTCTAACCCTGATTATCGGTCAGGGGTCGATGTTTCTCGATCAAATCGATCGCCTGGGTGACACTTTCCGGGAAAATTACCACTAAACCACCCTCGGAAACCGTGCTTAAAGCCTTCTCTAAAGCTTCCGTTTCATCGAGAATAACTTCCGGACGCAAACTGGCATTTTCTTGGCTAATTCCCCTGAGAATTAAATCCGCCACTTCCCCCCGGCGGCGACCGCGAGTATCGTTATCTTCCTTAACAATAATTCGATCGAACATAAGCGCCGATAATTTCCCTAATAAAATTAAATCATCATCGCGTCGATCGCCCGGCCCCCCGACCACGCCGACTTTTTCCCCGGACCAATTGCCGACAAAACCGCCGACGGCTTCGTATCCGGCGGGATTATGGGCATAATCGATTAAAGCGTGATGGTGTCCCAAGTCAAACAGGTTCATCCTGCCGGGGGTCTGGGCGACGGAAGGTTTAAAGGTCCGCACCCCTTGGCGAATTAACTCGATATCGATACCCTGCACAAAAGTGGCTAAACAGGCGGCCAGGGCGTTAGCAATCATAAAAGGAGCCATTCCCTGCATAGTCACGGGAATATTGACTGCTTCCTCGATTCTCAGCGTCCATTCTCCCTCTAGAATCGACAGATAGCCATTCTCATAAATGGCGGCCATGCCACCGCGACGGATATGGTCGTGAATAATCGGGTTATCGGGACTCATGGAAAAATAAGCGACTCTTCCCTTCACTTTTTCGGCCATACTAGCGGTCAAGGGGTCATCGGCATTTAAAACCGCGTAACCCTCGGCGCTAACCACCTCGGCCACAACGCTTTTTACCTTCGCCATTTGTTCGATGGTGTCGATATCACCGATACCCAAATGGTCGGCGGCCACATTTAACACCACCCCCACATCGCACTGATTAAAGGCTAAACCCGATCGCAGGATACCACCCCGGGCCGTTTCTAACACGGCAATCTCCACCGTGGGATCCTTCAAAATCATACTGGCACTGTAAGGACCGGTGTTATCGCCCTTTTCTACCAGATAATCATCGATATATACGCCGTCCGTCGTGGTAAATCCGACTACTTTCCCCGTTTGTCGGCAAATATGAGAAATTAAGCGGCTAGTGGTGGTTTTGCCGTTAGTTCCCGTAATCGCCAGAATTGGCACGCGACTGGGAGTCCCGGGGGGGAATAACATATCGATAACTGGGGCGGCGATATTGCGAGGTAAACCGCGACTAGGGGCGACGTGCATCCGAAAACCGGGGGCGGCGTTGACTTCTACGATTACCCCGTCCACTTCTTTCAGGGGTTTGCGGATATCCTCTGTGACCACATCGATACCGGCAATGTCCAAACCGATTAATTTTGCCACTCTTTGGGCGATCCAGACGTTTTCGGGGTGAATTTCGTCGGTACGATCCACAGCGATGCCGCCGGTGCTTAAATTAGCGGTAGCCCGCAGATAGGCGATCGCAGCTTGGGGTAAAATGCTGGTTAATTCATAGCCCTGTTTTCCTAGCACATTAAGGGCGGTTTTGTCAATAGTTATTTTAGTTAAAACGTTGGCGTGACCTTCGCCCCGGTTGGGATCCCGATTAGTAATCTCGATTAATTCTTCTATAGTTGAGCGTCCATCACCGACGACGTGAGCGGGAATCCGTTCGGCCACGGCGGCGACTTTGCCGTTTATGACTAAAATTCGGTGATCACTGCCTTTATAGTACCTTTCCACGATCACGCTGCGGGTTTTCGAGGCGGCACTGGCCAGATCATAGGCTTCCTCTGCTTCCTGTTGATTTTTGATGTCGATGCTGATGCCCCGGCCGTGGTTGCCATCGAGGGGTTTAATCACGATGGGAAACCCTCCCACTTCCTCGATTGCCGCTGGCAATTCATCCAAGTATTGAATCACCGTACCCCGGGGGACGGGAATGCCACCATCCTTGAGGATAGTTTTCGTGCCTTCCTTGTCACAGGCCAACTCAACGGCTAAAATCCCCGAAAAACTGCTTAAAGTGGCTTGAATGCGCTTTTGGTGAACGCCATAGCCCAATTGCACCATGGCACGAGCGCTCAGGAGTAGCCAGGGAATATTTCTAGCTTGTGCTTCTTTGACGATGGTTTCGGTACTCGGACCGAGGGCGGCATTATTGCATAAATCTCGTAAATCGGCTAAATCCTGGGCCAATTCTTCCTTAGGATAGGTTCCCGTATCGACAATCGATTGACACAACCGCACGGCAGCCCGACCCGCATAACGTCCCGCTTGCTCCTCAACGTATTCAAACACGACGTTATAGACTCCTGGGGTGGAGGTGCCTCTAGTGCGACCAAACCCGACGGGAGTTCCCGCCAATTCCTGCAATTCCAGGGCGATATGTTCGATAATATGGCCCATATAAGTACCAGTGCGGACTCGTTCAAAGAAACCGCCGCGATAACCGGGGGAGCAGTAATGTTCGACTAAACTGGGGAGAACGTCGATTAATCCCTCGTAAAAGCCGGGGATTTCATTCGATGGCTTCTCTGCGAGATCTTCGAGATCTAGACGCATAACAATGAGCTTGTCGCGACGAATACTCCAGTAGTTGGGACCGCGCAGGGTTTGGGTTCTGAGAATTTTCATGATATAGCTGATGTTCGCTGTTGAGAAGCACAAAGAAGCCGTTGTTTATTGTCCGGGTTTCCGAGATCGGTAAACTGTTCACGATGAACAGTTTTTCAGGAGTTTTTTTACCCCAATTTAGCGATCACTTGGTGTTTTTTGAGATGATAGCCATCACCGTAGGAAAGAATATGTACTCGCAGATTATGCAGACTCAGGGGTTCGTTAGCGGTGACATGATGGTGGTTGGTGTGGGACATTGCCCTGGCATCAATTACCGTCACTGTACCGCAGCCGATTACCGTCATCGTGCCATCCCGTTCAAACATAGCGCAGGTATCTTCATCGATGCCAATTCCTAAACGTTCGGGATAACCGGAGATAGCACTCATTAACCTGGCCATGCGGTTGCGATTGTGGAAGTGTTGATCGACAATGACTTCAGGAATCAGACCTAATCCCATGGCCATATCCACTAGGGCCCGATTGGGTGCTTCCCCGCTGCTGCCCCCAGCAATCATGTGATGACCCATAACGGCGGCCCCGGCGCTAGTTCCAGCCAGAGTCAGTTCTCCCTGTTGCACTCTTTGTCTGATCCTTTCCATCAGGGGGGTATCGGAGAGCAAACCGCATAAACGCAGCTGGTCGCCTCCGGTCATAAATACACCTGTACACTCTTCGATGTAGGCTTGAAATTGGGGGTCTTCTCCCTGTACACGATCGCGAATATCGATAACTTTGACATATTTTGCCCCCATTTCCTCGAAAATCTTCTGATAGCGATCGCCGATTAAAACCGGTTCTCTGGAAGCGGAGGGAACAATAGCGATCACTGCTTCGCTACCCCCAGCGCGATTCCAAAAGGTATGCAGTATCTCTTTACCGTGGACTTTATCCTCGGCACCACCAATGACTAAAATCGCCGTTTTGAGAGATATGGGGGTAGGATTTTGGGAATGTTGGGTTTCTAGCTCGATGATCATGTCACTGAACGAATAGACATTTTTAGGGATGGAAGGTTTTTCGGGAAGATGGACAAGTATTTTAATGTTATTTTCCCTGAACGGTTGACGGAAAAAAATGCGGTTTGGGAATATTTTTCGGGACATCAAGCAATAGTAGAGGCGATTTTAGCAATTTTCTTCGATCCACTGGCAATGACGGACTGTTAGTTAACTTTAAGTCTAGGCTAGACTTCGATCACTCAAGCTAGAGCCAGCAAAACCCCTAGACAGTACAGCATAGTCTATCATGTTATCGAGATAGACTAGCGCCAAATTAGCAAGATTTTAACCGATCGAACCGTGACAAAATGATACATTAAACACTATCCCAGTCTAGGCCTTAGTTTTCCCCGTGCAGTTTGACATTATCACTCTCTTTCCCGATTTTTTTACTTCACCGCTGCAGTCGGGGTTGTTGGCAAAAGCTCTCGAACGCGACATCGCTAGGGTAAATTTGGTCAATCTCCGGGATTTTGCCCACGATAAACACCGTCGTGTCGATGATGAACCCTATGGTGGTGGTGTGGGAATGTTATTAAAACCAGAGCCAATTTTTGAGGCGATCGAGTCTTTAGAAATTTTACCACCCCGGGAGATCGTGCTGATGACTCCCCAGGGGGAACCGCTCAATCAAGCTTTACTGAAAACTTGGGCCGGTAGTTATCAGCAGTTAATTCTCATCTGTGGGCATTATGAAGGAGTAGATGAGCGGGTTTGTGAGCATTTGGTGACTAGAGAGGTATCTTTAGGGGATTTTGTCCTAACTTGTGGAGAAATCCCTGCTTTAGCGATTATTAACGGGGTGACGCGCTTGTTACCCGGGACGGTAGGTAAGGCAGAATCGTTGAAATTGGAGAGTTTTGAGGCAGGTTTATTAGATTATCCCCAATATACCCGGCCGCCGGTCTTTCGCGGTTGGCAAGTGCCGCCGGTTTTGCGATCGGGTAATCATCAGGATATCGCTGATTGGCGCTATCAACAACAACTCGATCGCACGAAGGAACGTCGTCCAGATCTCTGGCAAAAATGGCTAGAGGAACCGGATTAATCCCCAAAAATGCTCGCGTGGGGAGAGGGGAGAGGGGAGATTTCCTAAAAACCCTTGACAAATGGCGAGACTTGCTTTATACTTTATGTATAATGGGAATCCGTGCGCCCATATATATAGGGTTTTTGAGGGAAGATAAGAGAGAAAAAAATAGCCTCAAAAATCGGGTTGGGTAGGAGTAAGGATATAAGGTATGAAGACGGAAAATTTCTCTCCCGGACAAGCATTAAACAAAGCATTTCTGAGAGTCAAACCGAGTCGTAGTCAGAAAGAAATATCATTAAACCTTTCCATCTGGTCTAAAATTGCATCACCTAGACAATGATTCGCCCAAAAATCCGCTTTCTCATCCTCGTTTTTAAACTTAGAAATCTCTTGAAAGCTGTTAATTTCAATATCGTAGGGATAATTCATGAATTATCCCTACGATAGGAATTGTTGTTACAGTGATTATAAATCCTTTCTACCGAAGCTTTGCCAAAACTGAAGTTCCTCCTGACTAGGTTTGACTTGCTGATTTTCGATATCTTGATGCCATTTTAAAGGATTATTAACAATATATTCTCTAATTTTAGTTAAGGAAACCTCATCACGGATAATATGTTCATAATAATTCTTTTGCCAAACTGATTGACCTTGAGTACCACGCAATTGATTAATCAGTTTAGCACTATTCATTTTAAAATAACCAACCACTTTAGGTAACAACATTTTTCGCCTCTCCTCTGGTAGAGATAATTCATGAATTATCTCTACTGGGTTATCAATAAATATTATTTTATGAATATGATTAGGCATAATCACAAATTCATCTAAAATAACCTCTTTATAACGATTATCTAAACTATGCCAAATATCCTTAACAACTTGACCAAATTGATTAAGATTCATGACATTATACTGTATGTCCCCTAATAAATTTTCACTATTTTTAATACAGATTGTCACAAAATATGCAGCCGATTGAGAATAATCATAGTGAGATAATCTTAAGGAACGACGATGGGGTTGATCAGAAAAGTTATTCATTTATTCATCTCCTTGTCAGGACAATTTATGAATTGTTACTACTTCAATGGCGATTTCTTCTTCTGTAATATCTTGAATACCTAGAAGTGATTCGGTCTAGGTGTTTTAACATTTAGTTTAGTCCCCATCTTAATAGTGATCAAAAATTGTTAGATAAGGCTCATAACGATATAATCGATTACGTTGCCATCCTGTGATTTCCTTTAGTAAACCTAATTCTTGAAACTGGTCAACCAATTTATTAGCAGTTACATAAGCGCATTCCAAATTATTTTCAATAAATCGGATATTAACAAGGGGTTGCTCAAATAATAAATCTAATAATCGCAGTCCGTTATTACTATTTAATTGCAAAAGTTGTTCTCTGTTTTTTTCTCGTAAATCTAAAATAGAACGAGCCGTTATTGTTGCGGATTGACTGACTTCAAATACTCCTTTTAAAAAGAATTTTAGCCATCCTTCCCAATCTCCATCAGTCCTAATAGCCATTAATCTATCATAATATTCAGTACGATGAGATTTAAGATAATGACTTAAATAAAGTAAAGGTTTTTGGAGAATTTCTCTCTGACAAAGAAGAAAAGTAATTAATAATCTTCCTACTCTTCCGTTACCATCAGAAAATGGATGAATTGTTTCAAATTGAGCATGAGCAATTCCGCAATGAATCAGTGCTGGAAGTGATTTACTATCATGAAGAAACTTTTCTAAATTATCTAGTGCTTTGTGCATTTCAGCAACGGGGGGCGGAATAAAAGCAGCATTTGCTAATGTGCAACCCTGAAATCCAATCCAATTTTGACGCTGACGAAATTCTCCAGGCGTTTTTTCACTTCCCCTAACGTTCTCAAGTAAAATACCGTGAATTTCTCGAATTAATCTTAAGCATAATGGTAATTCATTTAATTTCTGAAGTCCATATTGCATGGCTTTTACATAATTAACGACTTCTTCTACATCTTTTGGTTGTTCTTGTCCTTTAACATCTATTTGAAATTGAAGAACATCTTCTAAACTGCTTTGTGTTCCCTCAATCTGAGAACTCAAAACCGCTTCTTGACGAACGTACATCGCCACAAATAAGTTAGGATTGGGTAAAATCGAAATTACGCCATCAAGACGACCTAAAGCTCTGTCTGCATCAGAAAGCAAGCTTATAAGCTCAGAATCCATGTTTATCGGCGGATTTGGCGGTAAAGCAGCAGGAATGAAAGCAGTGTCACCTTCAACTTGTTTTATAAATTGACCCGAACGCATAATAAGAACTAACAGTGAGGAATCTTATTTTAGCTCAGTAAAATATAATCCACAAATAGGAATCTTATTTTAGTTTTTAGCTGTTTAGTAAAATAAGATAAGCTGAAGATAACAATAATTGTAACTGCTCGGTCTCGCGTAGCGAGCGCGTTGCGACCGCTTCCTTTAACCTTTCTACCCCTGCAAACTTACTGGCAATTTCCCTCACCTCTTGGGAAGTGGGGAAGTGGGGAGATTTTCAGAAAACCCCTTGACAAATGGCGAGACTTGCTTTAGACTTTTTAGATAATGGGAATCCGTGCGCCCATATATATAGGGTTTTTGAGGGAAGATAAGAGAGAAAAAAATAGCCTCAAAAATCGGGATGGGTAGGAATAAGGATATAAGGTATGAAGACGGAAAATTTCTCTCCCCGACAAGCATTAAACAAAGCATTCCTGAGTAGGGATAATTCATGAATTATCCCTACGGAATTATCCCTACGGAATTATCCCTACGGAATTATCCCTACAATCTGAATTGTTGTTACGGTGATTATAAAATCAGCCCGATTTTTTTTCTCAAAACCCTTGACAAATGACGAGACTTGCTTTAGACTTTTTAGATAATGGGAATCCGTGCGCCCATATATATAGGGTTTTTGAGGGAAGATAAGAGAGAAAAAAATAGACCCCAAAACCGGGTTGAGTAGCAGGGTAAGAGCATCTCAATCACGCTTGACAAAAGGAACTCAGCACAGCCACCATATAGTCATTGTCCATCGCCGCGCGCTTACTTTTTTGTCGCAGACTACGTCGGTAAGGGACTTCCAAAAAATAAACTATTCATGCTCAAGAATAATAATCATTCTCGGAGTGTAGGAGGTAGGGGTCGATGGTTGCCTCCTCCTGCCAATTTTGTAGTAGAATTAA
>VYLO01000019.1_pt1 | contig 57620 bp, 51 predicted proteins | sample 5114271 | NCBI WGS metagenome assembly VYLO01 (sample SAMN12291807, study PRJNA351875) | freshwater metagenome | isolation source: freshwater lake | place: USA: Michigan, Lansing Lake | collected 2011-08-05 | reverse complement strand
AGAAAAACAGTATTTTACCTTGGGAACACACATTGATAACGCTCCTGACGGTTGGAATGATTTCGAGATTGAAATTGGGCTATTATCAGACCAACTTATTATCAGCGGAGAAAGAAACTAAAGTAGGTTGGGCTTCGGCCGTGAGCTTTTGCCGAACGGTTGAAGTATGAAACCCAACGCCCGCTCATGTTACGCTACCGCTAACCCATCCTACAAATAATTGTGCCTCCCTACTTAACACCCGTCCCTAAAATGACTTGTACTTTGCTAGTACAATTATAGTAAAATAAGAAAGATTAAAACAAATAACCATGTCTCAACCGATTACCATCGAAGATATCTATAAACTTTTTGAGAAAACTAACGAAAAGTTTGAACAATCACGCCAAGAATACGATCGCCGGGCGGCTGAAGCCAAGGCCGAAGCCGATCGCCGGGCGGCTGAATATGATCGCCGGGCTGCCGAAGCCAAGGCCGAAGCCGATCGCCGTTTGGCCGAGCTAGAGAAAACAGTGGCTAATACCAGTCGTGCGGTGGATAGTTTAACCACTCGCTGGGGAAGATTTGTCGAGGAATTAGTCGAACCTGCTGTTATTAGCCTATTTCGTGCCAAAGGTATCGATGTTAAAGAAACCTACAGTCATGCCAGGGTAAAACGGCAAGGAATAGCCATGGAGATTGACATTTTAGCCGTCGATGAAACCGAGGTAGTTTTAGTAGAATGTAAGTCTCGTTTATCGAAAGATGATGTCAACGATTTTTTAGAAAAATTAAGTCGATTTAAACAAGCATTTCCCCATTATAAGAACTATCAGGCTTATGGTGCAGTGGCAGGAATAGAAATAGATGAAGGAGTAGATCGTTATGCCTATAAACAGGGTTTATTTGTGATTAAACCATCGGGAGAAACGGTAGAAATCATTAATGATTCTGGTTTCGAGCCTAAATTATGGTAGGAGAAAGATGAGTCTTTCATCTGGCAAAGTATTGGCAGCAGGTCTAATTTTTCCAACCTAGGACTAGACTAACTTATGGATACGATGCAGAATTAGTATTCATATCTTGGTTAAGTAACACCTTGCATAAGTAGGGAGGCACAATTATTTGTAGGGCGTTGGGTTTCATGCTTCAACCCAACCTACGTTCATCTTATATTTAATTCCACCCACCCACTTAATTAATTTTTGAGGATTCAAAAACGGCAAAAATAAGGATTAAATAGTATAAAATCTGTGAATGGACTATTTCTAATTCTTCTGACTACTGACGACCGACTCTCAACCCGAACAACAATTTTTTATTTTTACCAGAGGTCTAGTAACGTCTTGTCCTAAAATTGCCAACACCCAGTTTCAATGCACAAGAGCCTGATGGCTAAAAACTGGCTCCAGTTTTTGACCGAGATAGCACAGCTTGATCGCAGTGGATCGTAAAATGGGATAATGCTAACTTTGAGAGTCAGAGAGACTATGAGTGAATTCGACTACGATTTAATTATTATCGGTGCTGGCGTTGGTGGCCACGGAGCAGCCCTACACGCAGTCAAATGTGGGCTAAAAACAGCTATTATCGAAGCCAAAGATATGGGAGGAACCTGTGTTAATCGCGGTTGTATTCCCTCTAAAGCTTTACTGGCAGCCTCGGGACGAGTGCGAGAATTGGCCGATAGTGACCATCTGAAAAGTCTAGGTATTGCCATCGCTGGCGTTAATTTTGACCGTCCGACAATTGCCGATCATGCTAACAACCTTGTCAGTAAAATTAGAGGCGATCTCACTAATAGTCTTAAACGTCTCAAGGTTGATACTATCCACGGTTGGGGAAAAATCGCTGGCCCGCAAAAAGTTAGCGTCATCGGGGATAGTGGCGAAAAAATCTACACCGCTAAGGATATTATGCTCTGTCCGGGGTCGGTTCCCTTTGTCCCACCGGGGATCGAGATCGATCATAAAACGGTTTTTACCAGCGATGAGGCCGTTAGATTAGAAACTTTACCCAAGTGGATTGCAATTATCGGTAGTGGTTATATCGGTCTGGAATTTTCGGATATATACACCGCTTTGGGTTGTGAAGTGACGATGATCGAAGCTTTAGATAGTCTCATGCCTGGATTTGACCCAGAAATCTCGAAAATTGCGGAAAGAGTTCTGATTAAACCTAGAGACATCGAGACTTATGTGGGAGTTTTGGCAAAAAGTATTAAACCGGGGAATCCTGTGGCCATTGAACTGGTGGACGCAAAAAGCAAAGAAGCGATCGAAATTTTAGAGGTAGATGCTTGTTTGGTCGCTACAGGAAGAATCCCAGCGACAAAGAATCTCGGATTGGAATTTGTCGGGGTAGAACTGGATAAACGCGGTTTTATTGCCGTTAATGACAAAATGCAGGTAATTCAGGACGGTGAACCGATTCCTCATCTTTGGGCTGTGGGCGATGCTACGGGTAAAATGATGTTAGCTCACGCTGCTTCGGGTCAAGGGGTAATAGCCATTGAAAATATCTGTAATCGCCCAAAAACCATCGATTATCGCAGTATTCCCGCCGCCGCTTTTACCCACCCCGAAATTAGTTATGTGGGTTTAACGGAACCGCAAGCAGAAGTTTTGGCACAGGAAGAAGGGTATAAGGTCGCTGCTGTCAAGACCTATTTTAAGGGAAATTCTAAGGCTTTAGCGGAAGGAGAAACGGAAGGCATCGCTAAAGTCGTTTATCGTCAGGATACGGGGGAATTACTCGGTGTTCATATTATCGGTATCCACGCATCGGATTTAATTCAAGAAGCGGCCAATGCGATCGCTGAACGAAAATCTGTCCATGAACTCGCTTTCCGCATCCACACCCATCCAACTCTCTCAGAAGTCCTCGACGAAGCTTATAAACGAGCAGAAGTAGCAGCATAGAGTCAGTTATCAGTTATCAGTGATCAGTTATCAGTGATCAGTGATCACTGATCAGTTATCAGTTATCAGTTATCAGCTTCTGAAGGCAAGAGGCAACAGGCACTCGTGCAAAAGACAGAATCTGGCAATTCTCCAAGTTTCCGACTTCTGAATGCTGACTCCTTTCTCTTTTTTTACTTTTTACTTTCAAGATTATGTTTGGATTAGGTTGGCCAGAAATAGTAATTATTGCTGTGGTTGTTGTCCTGATATTTGGACAGAAAAAAATACCCGAATTTGGGGCAGCTTTGGGGAAAACTTTACGGGGATTTAAAGAAGAAATCAATAAAGATGATCAAGAAAGTGAAGACAGTGACGAGAAGATGAGATAAATTTCCCTCTTGACTAAGTTGGTAGAGCAAGTTTCTTTGTTCTATGTTAAGATGTTGAGGGCTTCGTTTTTGGGTCTGATTTGTTGTTGTTAATGATCAGACAGTACCTGATGAGCCTTTCTCTGTCAATTCTTGAGGTTGATGCGTTTCATTTTTGAATTGGTGATGGATAATTCTTGACAAATGAGGTTAAATTTATCTTCAAGAGGTTAGGGAAGGGGCTTAACAAAAATTAACTTGATTAGGGTTGACAAACTTTCCTTGAACCACTTCATCAATTAAGTAGTCGTGCAGAATTTTGCTATTTTTGAGAGGGGTCCTCTTGTAAGAGGCAGCTTTTTGCCCCATCTCCCCATCTCCTAATCCCTGACTGATAACTGATTACTGGTCACTGATAACTGAATATCCCCCAATAACTAAAGGAAAGATAAAGTTATCGATCGCCCTCCGGAGCCAGTGTCAGAATAAAAGTAGGGAGATGACCGAGGAAAACCGACAACTCTCCATCTTTTTCCCGTCATCGCCCCTAAAATTTATTTGGTTAAGATTTATGCAAACTGCCAATCCTCCTCAAACGGAGAAAAAAGAGCATCCCAGTGGCGATAAACGCTTCAAAGTCCTCGACATTACCATGAAGCGAGCAGGATATAATCAATCAGCCCTGATTGAAGTCCTGCACAAAGCCCAAGAAGCCTTTGGATTCCTAGAAGAAGATGTTCTCCTCTACGTTGCCCGGGCGCTAAAACTGCCCCTCAGTCGCGTCTATGGGGTAGCAACCTTCTACCATCTCTTTTCCCTGAAACCGGCGGGAAAACACACCTGTATCATCTGTATGGGGACTGCTTGTTATGTCAAAGGCAGCGGCAAAATCCTCGAAGACATCGAAAACGCCTTTGATGTCAAAGTGGGAGAAACCACCGCCGATGGAGAAATTTCCCTAGTGTCGGCCCGTTGTATCGGGGCCTGTGGGATTGCACCGGCCGTGGTCTTCGATGGAGTCGTGGCCCCGAAACAAGATTCGGAAACTGTCTTAGCGAAACTAAAGAGTTTCTCCCGGTAATTTTTCACTCTAGTGGATTGAGAAAAATATGGACTTACAAGAATTATTGGCAGTGGCCGAGAAGGAAAAAACTAGACAAAAAAGCATCCGGGTGCATTGTTGCACTTCCACCGGTTGCCAAGCTGCTAACTCCCTCCAAATCGAAAAAAACCTCGCCACTGCCGTCAAAGAGGCAGACCTAGAGGATAAAGTCGAAGTGGTGGGGGTCGGTTGTATGGGTTTTTGTGGTCGCGGTCCGTTGGTGGAAGTGGATCCCCAGGATCTCCTATACGAAGAAGTCACCCCGGAAAGTGCGGCCAGCATTATTGCAGCCTTAAACGGCGGCAAAACCGAGGTGCAATTAGGGGACTCAAAACATCCCTTTTTCTCCCATCAAGTCAAAATTGTCCGGGAAAATAGCGGTAAAATCGATCCCGATCGCATTGAGGAATATATCGCCGTCGGTGGTTATCAATCTCTCTACAAGGCCCTCTACGAGATGACTCCGGCCCAGGTGGTGGAGGAAATCACCCAAAGCGGTTTGCGCGGCCGGGGCGGTGCGGGTTATCCCACCGGTTTAAAATGGGCGACGGTGGCTAAACAACCGGGTAAACAAAAATACGTTATCTGTAATGCTGATGAAGGCGACCCCGGGGCGTTTATGGACCGTAGTGTCTTGGAAAGTGACCCCCATTTAGTCCTGGAAGGAATGGCGATCGCTGCCTATGCTGTGGGGGCCGATCATGGTTATATCTATGTTAGAGCCGAATATCCTCTGGCGATCGATCGTCTGCAAAAAGCGATTAATCAGGCCAAAAAATTCGGTTTAATGGGTTCCCAAGTATTCGAGTCCACTTTCGATTTTAAGGTGGATATCCGCATCGGGGCGGGGGCCTTTGTCTGTGGAGAGGAAACCGCTCTCATCCATTCCATTGAAGGCGGCCGCGGTACTCCCCGCACCCGTCCCCCCTATCCGGCCCAATCGGGTCTCGATGGTTGTCCCACCCTGATTAATAACGTGGAGTCCTACGCTAATATCGCCGCTATTATCCGCGAGGGGGCCGCTTGGTACGCCAATATCGGTACTGCCAGCAGTAAAGGCACAAAAATCTTCGCTTTGACGGGAAAAATCCGCAATAATGGGCTGATTGAAGTGCCAATGGGCATTACTCTCCGGGAAATTGTCGAGGAGATGGGGGGTGGTGTTCCCGATGGTCAAGTAAAAGCGGTACAAACCGGCGGCCCCTCTGGGGGTTGTATTCCCGCTAATTTACTCGATACTCCCGTGGATTACGAATCCTTAGCCAAACTCGGTTCAATGATGGGATCCGGGGGGATGGTGGTCATGGATGATAGTACCAGTATGGTGGAAGTGGCGAAATTCTATATGGAGTTCTGTCGCGAGGAGTCCTGTGGTAAATGTATCCCCTGTCGCACGGGAACAGTACAAATGTTTGAATTATTGGCCAAAATTATCGCTCGAAAGGCCGATATTCACGACCTCGAAAACCTAGAACATCTCTGTCAAATGGTTAAAGAAACCAGTCTTTGTGGTCTTGGCCAAAGCGCTCCCAATCCGATTTTAAGTACCCTAAAGTATTTTAAGGAGGAATATCTGGCTCTGTTAGAGGAAATCAAGCACCCCGTCTCTGTTTGAGATTGACATCCTCACCGCCGGGGCCGGACGGTGATGACCGGCAGATCAAACAAACTTAATTGAACGATCTTCGGTTGGGTTGACGCTTCACGGGATGCTGCTTCTTTAACAGAAGTCTTACACTTTCCTCTGCGTCCGTTTTTTGAGGTCTCCGATTGTCCACCGGCGACCTTGATATTAATTGCGGCGTTTACATCCCTATCATGAAAAGTCCCACAAAAAAGACATTCCCACTCACGGATATTTAATGCTTTCTTACCGCCGATATTCCCACAACAGGAACATCGCTGAGACGTTGGCTCCCATCGAGAAATTATCCGAAAATCACGCCCATATTTATCAGATTTTGCCGATAGCATATCTCGGAAAGAACGCCATCCTAAATCTGATATGGCACGAGATAACTTGCGATTTTTAACCATTCCCGATGTGTTTAAATCCTCTAAAATTATCGTTTGATTTTCACGAACAACTCTAGTGGATAGTTTCTGCAAGAAATCAGTGCGAGTGTCTTTAATCTTTGCATGGATTTTAGCTACTCGTTTCCTAGCTTTTTCCCGTCGGTTACTTCCTTTCTGTTTTCTAGAAAGGTTTTTCTGTGCTTTTCTTAGTCGTTTTAATCGTTTCTTTAGCGGTTTCGGTGCGTCTATCTTTTCTCCTGTTGAGAGGGTAGCAAAGGTAGCAATCCCTAGATCAATTCCCACTGACTCCCCATTATTGGGAAGTATTTCGGACTGAATCTCGACGACAAAACTAAGAAAGTATCGATCTGATGCGTCTTTGATCACGGTGACGCTAGAAGGTTTAGAAGGTAATGGGCGACTCCAAACTATTCTTAAATCACCGATTTTCGCTAAAGTAACGCAGTGTTGGTTAACGGTAAAACCATTATCGGTAAATCTTGCTAATTGTTTAGATTTACGCTTCTTAAATTTAGGAGGTTTGACTTTCTTTCCTTTTCTTTCTCCCTTGCAAGATGCAAAAAAGTTAGAATAGGCTGTCTCTAAGTCTCTCAAAGACTGCTGTAAAGGGATAGAAGAAACCTCGGTTAACCACTGTTTTTCTTCTGTTTTCTTGACTTGAGTTAGTCTTTTAGATAACTCAGTATATTTTGGCTTTTTCTCCCCTTGTCGATAGAGTTCTTGACAGTAAGCTAAGGTATCGTTCCAGACAACGCGCACACACCCGAACAACTGAGACAAAAGCCTCTTTTGTTGGTCTGTTGGGTAAATACGGTATTGATACCTTGCTTTCATTGGGTTAAGATGTGTGTGTCTGTACTCTATTTTAACTAGGTCTGTTAATAATGTCAAGTCAGTTGCGAAGAGAAAGAAACTCTGTTTCCGATCTAAAGATACACTTGGTCTGTGTGACAAAATACAGAAGAAAGGTCTTTACTGGTAAAAGTCTGACTTTGGTTGAAAAGTCTTTTAGGGAAGTTGCGGGAAAAATGAATTTTCAGATATTGGAATTTAACGGGGAGTCCGATCACATACACGCATTGATTGAATACCCGCCAAAACTATCTATTTCCGTAATGGTCAACTCTTTAAAGGGAGTCTCTAGTCGTAGGTATGGACAAGCTGGATATCCTAAGCCATACGGGAAAGACGCTCTTTGGTCGCCCAGTTATTTTGTATCTTCTGTAGGAGGTGCGCCACTGGAAGTTCTTAAGTGCTACATTGAAAATCAGGAAAAGCCGTCGTAAAACGACGGGGTTTTAACCCAAATTTTCGATAACTCGATCGAGGTTCAAGAATCTTCGGCCTCGAGCAATTTTTTCGGTTATGGGAAGTCTGGTGGGCTGCCGGGTTATCTTGGAGAGAGTTAGCAGTAGTCTCAGGAGACAATAGATTATGACTTGGCGCGGCTCAACCGATACAAAAGATCGCATTTTTGCAGCTTTAGTATATCTTTTACCCTTATATTCCGCTTTTGCCTTCGGTATCTTTATCTTCCGGCAAATCCCTTTTTTAAAAGAGGCCTTAGCAATAGTTTTAACTCCCTTAGCTTTTCTCTATAGTTCTCTGGGAAGCTTTGGCAGTTTAATTATCTTTTTCGTCCTCTTTTTCGCCGTGGTACGCAATCCCCGCATCAGTCATTTTATCAGGTTTAACACCATGCAGGCGATTTTAATCGATATTTTGGTGTATTTATTGGGATTGGCCTTAGGTTTCGTCGCTAGGGGTTTAGGGGCGAATTTGGTGGTAGAAACTCTTTTTAACGTCGTCTTTTTGGGAGCATTTGCCGCCTGTGTTTACAGCATTATACAGTCGGTTATCGGCAAATACGCCGATATTCCCACAATTTCCGATGCGGCCTATTCCCAAGTGGGAGGTTAGGTGAGCTTGAGTTTGTCCCCTTTTTCGGCTACAGTCTCTCCAGAATCAATGCGTTCGCTGCCAGGCCACATCTATGAGTCCATTTAAACAGACGCTACGGGAACTCAACGCTCAGAAGGGGAAAATAGCCGCTTCTGTGGGCAGAAAAACCCCTAAACGGGTTAATCGTTGGTTTAAATGGCTTTCTCCCGGTCTTTTTGTCAAACGCTGGCTTTTAATTAGTTTAACCGGCGTTTTTCTCACCTCCTTCGGTTTGGCTATTTGGGTAAAATTAACCCCGGTTAATCGCTTTTTAGAGTTTGTTTCCCAAGCATTAGAAACGATCGCCCGTTTGGTCCCTAATTCTGTTTCCGGGCCGCTGGCGGTTTTGCTGGGTGTCTTTTTGTTATTCTGGGGTCAGAGTCGCACCGTCGAAACGATTACAGAAGCACTACAACCGGACGCATCGGAGGAATTAGTTGATCTCCTACGCACCCATCGTCGTCTCCATCGCGGCCCGAAAATCGTGGCCATCGGTGGCGGTACGGGTTTATCGACGCTTTTACGAGGTTTAAAACAGTATAGTTCCAATATCACCGCTATTGTCACCGTAGCTGATGATGGCGGTTCTTCGGGCCGATTACGTCGGGAAATGGGCATTTTACCCCCGGGGGATATTCGCAATTGTATCGCCGCTTTAGCCGATGAGGAAAAGTTATTAACGGAATTGTTTCAATATCGCTTTCATGCCGGGGATGGTTTATCGGGCCACAGTTTTGGTAATTTATTTATCAGCGCTATGACCGAGATTACCGGCGATCTGGAACAGGCGATCGATGCTAGTGCCAAAGTTTTGGCCATTCGCGGTAAAGTGCTACCTGCTACCCTTACCGATGTTAGTCTCTGGGCTAAGTTAGCCGATGGGCGCATTATTGAGGGAGAATCGAAGATAACCGAAGCTATGGGGCAAATTCGTCAGATTGGCTGTCATCCTGCCGATCCGGTCGCTTTACCGGCTGCTTTAGCGGCAATTAAGGAAGCAGATTATATTATTATCGGGCCGGGTAGTCTTTATACCAGTATTATCCCTAATTTGTTGGTTCCCGCAATTCGTCAAGCCCTAGCAGAGGTGACGGTTCCCCGTGTCTATGTTTGTAATATTATGACCCAGCCGGGGGAAACGGATAATTATTCGGTGGCTGATCATATTCGGGCGATCGAAAAAGTCTGCGAGGAACGCGTCTTTGATGCAGTTTTAGCCCAAAGAACTGCACCATCGCCCCAATCTCTGCAATTATACGCCCAAGAGCATAGTCATCCTGTGTTTTTAGACCGCGAGGAGGTGGGAAAAATGGGTTATCGCATTGTTTTAGCGAATGTAATGGCAGAAGATGAAGTTACTGCCAAAGTTAGTCACGATCCCCAACGTTTAGCCCGGGTTTTATGGCGCTGGTATGCTAAAAAGTGAATAGCGAGTTGACTAAATGTTTTTATCTAGCTTTGTCAAGTTATAAAATCATATTTTTTGCTTTAATTTGCCGACATTAGCCAAATTTGCTGATTAAAGCCCTAGGAAAAAATTAGCCTAAAAACCATTTCGCCTTATTCTGTGTTATACTCAGATTTTCAAGAGAGATGATCATGCACTACTCTACTAAATCTAATCAAGAGACAGGTGCGACAGTCTATTCCCCAAGCGATGGAAGTGAATTAATTCCTGCTGAGGTTAAACTAGATATAAACGGGCAAAACTATCAATCACTTAATATACCTCTCCCAGAGGGCTATACAGTAGATGATGAAGGAATCATCAATAACTATGGTAGCGAACCCAAGATTTATCTATCAAAATCCCCATCTTTAGAACAGCAAAAATGGTATATTTTGCAAGGAGTAGGGGCGGTTTTGTTGGTTGCTTTGGTGTTATTAATCACCTTTTCCGTTAGCTAGATAAAAACCGTAGGATTGACATTTAAGTTGAGCGAGACAGGAAAACTTTAATTTACACCATAGAGTCTGCATCCCAAGTATCGGGAGCATATATTGGAACCGACTCTATCTATCTGTCCAAATAATAAATCTGACAGCTGAACTTTTTTACTTTGTTAAACTTGACAATTTTTTTCAGTTTTTTGTGGGCTTCTTCGTGATCAACAATAGAACCACCAATAGAGATAACTTCTCAAAGGAAATTCAACAGGTATGAAATTTAATCCTTCTCTTAGTCAAGAACCTCGCTATCAGGCAATTCCTGTTATGCAGATAACTTCCAAAGAAACCCTTCTCTATTGGTTAGAACGGACAGGAAGATTAAAATTACGTCAATCTGATGCTCATCCCGATTCGCAAATTTTAGAAGAATTAGACGATATTATCGATCCAGATAATTATGCTATAGAAGAAGAAGAAGAAGAATAAATAGTCTTAAGTAGGTGGGTGGAATTAAATATATAGCGGTTCTCGCATCTGTGCGGCACACTTAAACCTTTGCTGATTAAGCTGTTCAGGATCGGGAATGTACCTCTTGTGAATCAGAAACGCTATAAGATGAACGTAGGTTGGGTTGAAGCATGAAACCCAACGCCCGCTCATGTTACGCTACCGCTAAACCATCCTACAAATAATTGTGCCTCCCTACTTACTGGGAGTTAGGAGTGAAATTTCAATTATCTAATATTCAGGAGATTAAGAAAGTGGTATCAACGAAAAAAACGGCTTTAATTTACTGTGAAAATCAGTTTGGACGTGTGGATGGAAAAACGGCAGCTGGCTTGATCCGACAATCAGAAATATATACAATTGTTGGAGTGCTGGATAGTTCCTTAGCAGGAAAAGATGCGGGAGAAGCATTAGGAGACAAAAAAAATCATATTCCCATTTTTGCCAATTTACAAACAGCCTTAGAAAAACTTAGAGATGTTCCCAATTGTTATATCTACGGCAAAGCACCCTTAGAAGCGTTTATTCCCCCCCTAGAAAGGCTGCTAATTTTAGAAGCAATGGCACAAGGAATGGAGATTATTAATGGTTTGCATCAATTCTTCTCCGAGGATTTAGAATTTAGGGAGCAAGCTAGTCAGTATGGTGTACAAATTACAGACATTCGTAAACCACCAGAATTAGCTGATCTTCATGTATTTACCGGGCAAATTTCCCAAGTCAATATCCCCGTTATTGCCTTTTTAGGAACCGATTGTGCTTGCGGAAAAATGACCACTGCGGTGGCAGTTAATCAAACTCTCCAAGGCTTGGGTATTAAGTCTGTCTTAGTCGCTACTGGACAAACTAGCTTGATGCAGGGAGCAAAATATGGGGTTTCGATCGATGCTTTGGTTTCTCAATTTGTCATCGGTGAAATTGAAAATGCTGTGGTTCAAGCTTTTGAGCAAGAAAAACCCGATATTATTTTAGTGGAAGGACAAAGTGCTCTGAGTCATCCTGCTTTTATGAGTTCCCTGGGAATTTTGAAAGGAAGTATGCCCGATGGGATTATTTTACAACATCCCCCAGCCCGAAAATTTCGCTGTGATTTTCCTCATTTAGCCATGCCAAAATTACAGGAAGAAATTTCACTAATTGAGGCAATTTCTCCCACTAAAGTTATCGCTATTGCGATTAATCACGAAAATCTCACCGCAGCAGCCACTGAGCGTATTATTGCCAAATATGAGCGAGATTTTCAGTTACCGACTACTGATGTTTTGTTACACGGATGTGAGAAATTAGTCCAAGCTTTATGCGATCGCTTTCCGAAATTAAACCGGAAAATCAAAGGGGAAATTTTAGCTGCAATTCCCGCAATTGGGAGCAAATAGGCTGATGAAAGACGTTTTACCCAGAATCGAGATTTCTCTCCCGAAAATACGCCATAATGCTCGTTTACTCTGCCAATTATACGGCAGCAAGGGACTTTCTGTTATGGGAGTTTCCAAAGCGATTTTGGGTGATCCCTCGATCGCCTTGGCGATGATTCAAGGTGGAGTCAACTTTATCGCTGACTCTCGAATCGAAAATATTCTCAAAATGAAACAAGCAGGAATAGTGACAACTTTTGTTCTGTTGCGTACTGCCTTGAGTCAAGCAGAATCAGTGGTTAACATTGCAGATATCAGCTTAAATACCGAATTAGCAACAATTCAGGAACTTTCCTATTATGCTCAAGAAAAGCAAAAAATACACCGCATTATTATCATGACGGAGTTAGGGGATTTACGCGAAGGTGTACTGCCGAAAGATCTCGTCAAGTTCATCAAAAAGACCCTCGCTTTTCCCTTTATCAAAATTATTGGACTGGGTTGTAATTTGGCTTGTTATGGAGGGATTAAACCTGATAGCCATAATATGAGCAAATTATCTGTGTTAACAGATACAATTGAGCAGGAATTTTTAATAAAATTACCGATTATTTCAGGAGGCAATTCTGCTAACTATCAATGGTATCAAAAAAGTAGCGAAGTTGGTCGGATTAATAATCTGCGTTTAGGAGAATCAATTTTATTAGGTTGTGAAACAGTTAATCGACAAGTGATACCAGGCTTATATACCGATGCTTTTCGGTTAATTGCTGAAGTAATCGAATCCAAAGATAAACCATCTCTACCCTCTGGAGAAATTGGTCGAGATGCTTTTGGTAATGTTCCCAGCTTTATCGACCAAGGCATTCACCGTCGAGTTATTATTGCATTAGGAAGACAGGATATTCTTATCTCTGGATTACAAACAAGTCAGGAGATAAAAATATTAGGTTCTAGTAGCGATCATCTAGTTCTTGATAGTCATAACAAGAGGTTAAAAGTAGGAAGCGAAGTCAGTTTTAATCTTGATTACGGAGGACTTTTAACAGCCATGACTTCTCCTTTTATTACTAAAAGTTATGCTCTCAATGCAGTAGCACAATTGTCTTGATCGATGAATAAATATCCACAGATATATTTAGGGTCTGCTGGCTTATCACCTTGACATCAGGGCCGTAGAGATTTGTACTCAATTACTATCCTATCGCTAAATTCCGGGAAGAAATCAAAATCCCCCTCAATCCTTAACAAATTCCTGATCATCTCGTTTGGCACCATGATAAGCCGCCCCGAGGTATAATTCCCCTACTTTCGGGTTATTGAGTAAATCTTGACCCGATCCCTGAAAACGATCTTGACCACTTTCTAAAACATAACCTCGATCAGACATCATTAGGGCTTTTTTGGCATTCTGTTCCACTAAAATAATGGCAGTTCCCGTCTGATTAATCGCTTTTATCTGTTCAAAAACGCTGGTTACTAAGATAGGAGATAAAGCTGCCGAAGGTTCATCGAGAATTAATAAATCTGGTTGCAACATCAGCGCTCTTCCCATGGCTAACATCTGTCTTTCTCCTCCGGATAAAGTGCCAGCTTTCTGACGACGGCGCTCACGCAAACGGGGAAACATGGCATAAATGGGCTCTTTTAAAGATTTGATATTTCCTTTGCTCGTAAAAGCTCCCATTTCAAGGTTTTCTTCAATGCTCAGGGATGGAAAAACATTAGCAATTTGGGGAACATAACCCATACCGAGGGGAACGATTTGATTAGATTTCCAACCAGTGATATTTTTTCCCTTAAAAGTGATAGTTCCAGCACTGGGTTTTAATAAACCAAAAATTGTCTTAGCGAGGGTGGATTTTCCCGCACCATTGGGACCGATAACCGTGACTAATTCCCCCGGTGCAATGCGAAAGTTAACCCCTTGCAATATGTATAAATCCTGCACATAACCGGCATAAACTTGTTCAACTTCTAGAAGATAATCCATGGCGAGGTAAAAAGGAGAGAGTAATATGAATTATGAATGGGGAAGTGGGGAAGTGGGGAAGTGGGGAAGTGGGGGAGTGGGGAAGTGGGGAAGTGGGGAAGTGGGGAAGTGGGGAAGTGGGGAAGTGGGGAAGTGGGGAAGTGGGGAAGTGGGGGAGTGGGAAGCATTTTCAGTAATCAGTAAACTGAAAACTTACATCTGATAACTTAAAACTTACATCTGATAACTGATAACTGATAACTGATAACTGATAACTGATAAATTAGGGAGTTTTTTGTAAATCGGGACGTTCTTCTGGCAGAATTGCACCTTCGACGGGACATACTTGTAAACAGATACCACAGTCGATACAAGTGGCAAAATCAATCCAATACCAATCGGTTCCTTTAACATTTTTACCCGGTCCTGGATGGATGCAAGCAACAGGACAAGCGGAAACGCAATCAGCAACCCCTTCACAAATTCCAGTGACGATCGAATGTGGCACAGTGTTTTCTCCTCTAATTCTTAACATTACTTTACCACTTTTAGGCGCTGCCGTGCCATGATTGTAATCATTGTTAGGAAACTTCCCTTAATTTTCTAAAATCTTGGGAGTTTTTTCTTGATCTTAGCAAGAAGTAAGATAGGAGTTTTCCCGATGGTTTTTACTATTCCCTTACGGGAGTATAAATAGTTAATTTTTTCCTGTAATTTATGATTATCTTCCTGAAGATTATTATGATTATTTTCTAATTCTCTTAGGGATATTTCCATCCCTTGCATAGTATGATAATCTTGCTGTTGTTTCAGATACATTGTCTGTTGTGCTTCCTGTAATTTTCTTAACTCTAACCAGACTTGATCCTGACTTGATTCGTTCCGTTCACTGAGCGCATACCAGAGAAAATTACTGATTTCTGCCGCTATTTTTTGATTAACTTCAGCAATCTCGATTATATCAATTTTTTCGGGGGTAATTTTCGGATATAACCTTCTTAAATTTTGGGCGATATCAGAGGAAAAAGCGATGATTCTAGAAGCGGATAAAATGGCATAGTGTTTTTCTAAATCCACTGGTAAATTGCTGTTTTCTTCCGGGAACTCAGAAGCAAGAAAAAGTAGAGAAGGAGTGTTTAAGGGACTGGTATAAAAAGTGGAAATAAATAAATTAGCCTGTAGGCGATCGCAAATAGCTTGAATTTTTCTGGCATCCTTTCCCGTACAATTATAATCGTAGGATTCTGCGGGCCAATATTTAAATTTTTCCCATCGTGGTGCGGTGTTATTTCTATCTAAAATAACAATGTGTTGACTCAATTCTAATTGACTCCAATGCTCTAGAATTGAAGACCAAACCCTGGCTAATTTTCCTTGATCGATTTGAAAAATTACGCCATCAATAACAATAATTGGAGTTTTATTCTGGGAGATAGCTTGAATTGTTTGTAATTTTTCTCGCTCATCCTTATTTAAAATTATGCCTAAATCTTCCATCTTAACTGGATTGGGTTTAATTTCTATATCCTTAATTTCTGGGTGAGGAATTTCATAGATTTTACACACTTGATAATGTTCCTCTAATGCTTGACCATTGCTGCCATGTTCTAAACCTTGGAGATTTAAATAATATAACCCTAAAATCTCAGGAATTAAAGCCATTTTTTCCCCTTGACTGCCGATTCTTAACCAAAATTCGTAATCACCAGCACAGCGAAAATTTTCCTGAAAATAACCATATTTATCGTGCAGCATTTTTCGCCACATTGGTTGAGAACCCACACAACAACCTTGACGCATCTGTTGATAGGAGTAATTTGGCCAATTCCAATGTTTTAAAGCTGGGGTGGTGGCAAAAGTATCATTTTTGATTGTAGTAATTAATTGATCGGCATAAACTAAACTAATCTCTCTATTATTATCTAGATAATTAGCCATAATTTCCAGAGCATTGAAACAGTGACGATCATCAGTATTCCCATTGGTGAGATAAAGACCCCTAGCTAGTTTAATAGCGCGATTCCAAGCGTAGTAGAGGGTTTCTCGTTCTTTAGTTCTCTGGTAAATAATATTAGGATAATTTTCTTGAAACTCTTGGATAATCTCCCCTTCATTCTCCGGAGAAGCACTATCGATAATAATAATTTCTACTTCTCCCTTTTGATAAAGAGTTTGAGTAACTAAATCCTCTAGACAACCCCGGATAAACTCTGCTGATTTATAGGTAGAAACAATTACAGAAACTTTGATCCTCTGCACTGGTATAGAGTTATTACAACTAGGATTCATTGGCTTATCTGATCGTAATTCAAGACAGAAAATTTTTTGATAATTTTGAAAAAGAAGATTTTAAGACTCTATATTCGATCGAGAGAATTGTCAAGATGTTATCGACTCTTATTGAAGATGCCGGTTTATTTACCTTTTGCTTGTTACTTGGCATAATAAAAAACTATAATGGGAAGGCTGTGGAAAATGAGCAACAATGACCGTATCTTCCTCCCTAGACTGGTTAACCCGTGGAACCAGTGATTTATTCCCCCATCAACCCGACTCCCAAGATCCTAGGGAAAATTTAACCCAACTACTGCAAACTATCGATCGCCCTTTAAGAATTAAACTAGGTATTGACCCCACCGGCAGCGATATTCACCTAGGTCATAGTATCCCTTTTCGGAAACTGCGTGCTTTCCAGGATGCCGGTCATGTAGCAGTGGTGATTATTGGCGATTTTACCGCTAGAATTGGCGATCCGACGGGAAAATCGGAAGTTAGAAAACAATTGACGAGCGAAGAAGTGAGAGCTAATGCCGAGAATTATCTGGCACAATTACGCCCAATTTTAGATTTTAACACCCCTAATCGCCTAGAAATTCGCTATAACTCGGAATGGTTGGGGAAATTAGACCTCTCGCAAATTCTCGAACTCCTCTCCACCATGACCGTCGGGCAAATGTTGGCAAAAGAAGGCTTTTCCGAACGCTACGACCGGGAAAACCCGATTTTTCTCCATGAATTTCTCTATCCCTTGATGCAGGGTTATGATTCCGTAGCTGTCGAGGCCGATGTCGAATTGGGAGGAACCGATCAAAAATTTAATATTGCCGTCGGTCGCGATTTACAGAAGTATTTCGGCAAAAAACCGCAATTTGGGCTACTTTTACCGATTTTAATCGGAACCGATGGCAGCCAAAAAATGTCCAAATCCCTGAATAATTATGTGGGATTGCGGGAATCGGCCCTGTCCATGTACTCGAAACTGGAAAAAACCCCCGACGCTTTGTTAAAAGATTATTACGAACTATTGACAAATTTGCCCTTAGATGCTATGCCAAGCAATCCGCGAGAGGCACAAAAACAACTGGCGATCGAGGTAGTTGCCCAGTTTCACGGAGAAGAGGAGGCATTAAAGGCACAAAAAACGGCGCAGGAGATAGTTCTACAGGGAAATACGGCAGCAGCAGCTTCTGTCCCCGAATTTTCCCTCGCAGCGGTCACTTTTCCCCTAAAGTTATTCTATCTTCTTTCGGCCACTGGCTTGTGCAAAAGTAGCGGCGAAGGGAGAAGACAGATTCAGGGGGGCGCGGTGAGGATCGATAGTGAGAAAATCACCGATGTGGACAAAAGTTTTGAGACAGCCAAAGCTTTAGCCGGAAAAGTCCTACAGGTGGGCAAAAATAAATTTATTCGCTTTGTAGCTTAAATAAGCGAAAAAGTCCCTATTCGGCGGCTTTTTCCACGATTTCTAACTCAAAATCTCGAAAATGGGCTTTAAACTTTTTACTGAACTGGACGAGGATGGGTAGGTTGGCGCTAACCGGCCTACCACGCCATTCGGTGACAAACGCTTTCACCTCTCCCTCTAGTCCTTTCACGTCAAAAGGAGCCGATTTGTGTTCAGGATGGTGATAAACTACCACGGACTCAATTACACGAACTTGATCGCCAACTTTCATAAACTCTCTAGCGAAGACAAACGCCTATTGTATCTTTGAAAACAATCTTATCATCCTACGCGATATCAGTGATCAGTTATCAGGGAAATGGGGAAGTGGGGAGAAAAAAGCTGCCTGCTGCCTGCTCAAGCAAACAAGGTCATTAAACCTAAATAAAGCTTTGGGGGATCGAGGGTGACAACATATACAATGATTGGGGTTTATCCTCAAGCAACCCTAAGCCTATGCCACGCCGTGATGACTTACAGAAAATCCTAATCTTGGGCGCTGGCCCGATTGTCATCGGACAAGCCTGTGAATTCGACTATTCGGGAACTCAAGCCTGTAAAGCCCTGCGAGAAGAAGGTTATGAGGTAATTTTAGTCAATTCTAACCCCGCCTCGATCATGACCGATCCAGAAATGGCCGATCGCACCTACATTGAACCAATTCTGCCGGAAATTGTCGAGAAAATTATCGCTAAAGAACGTCCTGATGCGATTCTACCGACTATGGGTGGTCAAACTGCCCTGAATACTGCGGTAGCTTTGGCCAAAAGCGGCGTTTTAGAAAAATATAACGTGGAACTGATCGGGGCAAAACTTCCCGCTATTGAAAAAGCCGAAGATAGGGAACTATTCAAAAAAGCAATGGAGAAAATCGGTGTTCCCGTCTGTCCTTCGGGGATTGCCAACAATTTAGAAGAAGCAAAAGCGATCGCCCATCAGATCGGTTCCTATCCTCTCATTATCCGGCCGGCCTTCACTTTAGGGGGAACGGGGGGCGGTATTGCCTATAACCAAGAAGAATTTGAACCGATGGCCCAGTATGGGCTAGATTGTTCGCCTACATCGCAAATTCTCGTCGAAAAATCCCTAATTGGCTGGAAAGAATACGAATTAGAGGTTATGCGCGATCTAGCCGATAACGTGGTGATCATCTGTTCGATCGAAAACTTTGACCCGATGGGGGTTCATACCGGCGACTCGATTACGGTTGCGCCCGCCCAAACCCTAACCGATAAAGAATACCAACGCCTCCGGGACTATTCTAAGGCAATTATTCGGGAAATTGGCGTAGAAACCGGCGGATCAAACATCCAATTCTCCGTTAATCCCACTAACGGCGACGTAATCGTGATTGAGATGAATCCCCGGGTATCCCGTTCTTCGGCCCTAGCATCGAAAGCTACGGGATTCCCGATCGCTAAATTTGCCGCTAAACTAGCAGTAGGCTACACTTTAGACGAAATTCCCAACGATATCACCAAAAAAACTCCTGCTTCCTTTGAACCGACTATCGATTACGTTGTCACCAAAATTCCTCGCTTTGCCTTCGAGAAATTCCCCGGCTCCCAACCGATTCTAACCACCCAGATGAAATCCGTCGGGGAAGCTATGGCTATCGGTCGAACTTTCCAAGAATCCTTTCAAAAAGCTCTTCGCTCCCTAGAAACGGGACGTTTTGGCTTTGGTTGCGATAAAATCGAAACTCTCCCCCCCCTCTCGGAAGTCCGGGCAGGTTTGCGGACACCTAATCCCGAACGGGTTTATAGTATCTATCATGCTTTTAAATTGGGCATGAATGGGGAGGAAATCCACGAACTAACCGGGATTGATCCCTGGTTCCTCGATAAATTGGCCGATTTGATGGCAACCGAGAAGTTTCTCAAACGAACTCCCCTGAAAAGTCTCGGCAAAGAGGACCTATTCGCTATTAAACAACAGGGTTTTAGTGATCGCCAAATCGCCTTCGCCACCAACACCAGCGAGGACGAAGTAAGAAGTTATCGCAAGGGTTTGGGTATTGTTCCAGTCTATAAAATGGTGGATACCTGCGCGGCGGAATTTGAGGCCCTGACACCCTATTATTATTCCACCTATGAACGGGTAGAATCGGAAGTTTTACCCTCCGATAAACGCAAAGTGATGATCCTCGGTGGTGGTCCCAATCGCATCGGTCAGGGGATAGAATTTGACTACTGTTGTTGTCATGCCGCTTTTTCCCTCAGCAAAGCCGGTTTTGAGACGATTATGGTCAACTCTAACCCGGAAACTGTCTCCACCGATTACGATACCAGCGATCGCCTTTACTTTGAACCCCTGACTAAAGAAGATGTCTTAAATATCATCGAAGCGGAACAACCAGAGGGTTTAATTATTCAATTCGGTGGGCAAACTCCCTTAAAACTGGCGGTTCCCCTGCAAAAATATTTAGAATCGCCTAATTGTCCCGTAAATACCAAAATTTGGGGAACTTCACCCGATTCGATCGATGCCGCCGAAGATCGAGAACGGTTTGAAAAAATCCTCCGACAATTAGATATCCGACAACCCCCCAACGGTATTGCCCGCAATTTCCAAGAATCCCAAGCCGTGGCTAAACGCATCGGTTATCCTGTGGTAGTACGTCCGTCCTACGTTTTAGGCGGTCGGGCGATGGAAATCGTCTATTCCGATAGCGAATTGGAACGCTATATGAAGTATGCGGTACAGATAGAACCAGATCACCCGATTTTAATCGATAAATTCCTCGAAAATGCCATCGAAGTGGATGTGGATGCCCTGTCAGATGCCACGGAAACAGTCGTTATCGGGGGATTAATGGAACATATCGAACAAGCGGGCGTACATTCGGGCGATTCTGCCTGTTCTATCCCCCATACGTCCCTGAGCGCCTCGGTTTTAACCACAATTCGACAATGGACGGTGGAACTAGCGAAAGCTTTAAAAGTAATCGGTTTGATGAATATCCAGTATGCGGTGCAGGGGGAGACAGTTTATATCTTAGAAGCGAATCCCCGCGCTAGTCGTACCGTTCCCTACGTTTCCAAAGCAACGGGAGTTCCTCTGGCAAAAGTTGCCTCCCTCGTCATGTCGGGCAAAACCCTGACGGAATTGGGTATCATCAGCGAAGCAATTCCCCGTCATATTGCCGTCAAAGAAGCGGTTTTACCCTTCCAGAAGTTCCCCGGTGCTGATACTCTCCTGGGACCAGAAATGCGTTCTACAGGGGAAGTAATGGGGATTGACAGCGATTTTGGCAAAGCTTTCGCTAAAGCGGAAATGGCCGCCGGCGTGATTTTGGCCACCAGTGGGACGGTTTTCGTCTCGATGAACGATCGCGATAAAACCCCCATGGTTCCCGTAGTTAAGGATCTGCAATCCCTCGGTTTTCGCGTCGTCGCCACTTCCGGAACTCGTAAAGTTTTGTTAGAAAACGGTTGCGAAAATATCGATTTAGTGCTAAAGATTCACGAAGGCCGCCCCCACGTTATCGATTGGATCAAAAATGACTGGATTCAGTTTATTGTCAATACTCCCAGTGGTGAAGAATCCCAAAACGATGGCCGACAAATTCGCCGTACTGCCCTCGATTATAAGTTACCAATTATCACCACTATCGCCGGGGCAAAAGCGACGGTAGCGGCCTTAAAATCCCTGCAATCAGAACCTTTAGAGGTGAAAGCTTTACAGGATTATCTCGCCTAATTTCAGTTATCAGTTATCAGTTATCAGTTATCAGTTATCAGTAATCAGTAATCAGTAATCAGTAATCAGTAATCAGTAATCAGTAATCAGTAATCAGTAATCAGTAATCAGTAATCAGTAATCAGTTATCAGATGAACGTAGGTTGGGTTGAAGCATGAAACCCAACGCCCGCTAATGTTACGCTACCGCTAACCCATCCTACAAATAATTGTGCCTCCCTATTATCAGTTCACTGATTACAGTTTACTGATCACAGCAAAAAATCTCCCATCACCCCCACACCCCACACCCCACACCCTTCTCCCTAATTCCCATGACCGATACTCTAAACGATTATAAAAACCTAATTAGTGAACTGATTAACCGTTATCAAAACCGCGTCGATTTCCTGACAATTCGTCTGGAAGAAGCGCGGGGGACAAATATTCTACTGCGTTCCGAACGAGTGGAAACCCTCAGCGAAGGTATTGCTATCGGTGGTCAGGTACGCGCTTGTTATAAAGGAGGTTGGGGATTTGCCAGCTTTAATCAATTATCCAGTTTACAGGAACGATTAGAAGATGCGATCGCTGCTGCCCGTTTAATTGGGGAAGAAGAAACCCTGATTGCTCCAGTAGAACCTGTAATTATCTCCTGTGAATTGCCTTTAACGGGAACCGACCCCCGTTTAGTGCCATTAGCCGATAAAAAAGCCCTCTGCGATCGCTATAATAACCTACTGCGTCAACACCATGCCAGTATTGCCACCACTTCCGTCCGTTACAGCGATAGCAGTCAACATATTCTTTTAGGCACTTCTGACGGGACTTTAATCGAACAAAAATGGTCGGACTTAGAAATGCGTTTTTCGGCCACCGCTAGGGATGGGGACAGCGTACAAACGGGCCGGGAAACCACCGGTTCCCGAAAAGCTTTCGAGGATCTGGTCAATTTAGAAGAACAGGTGCAGGGGTCGGCTAAACGGGCCGTACAAGCCCTAGTTTTGCCCCCTGTCAAGGGCGATACCTACACCGTCGTCATCGATCCCATTTTAACCGGTCTGTTCGTCCATGAGGCTTTTGGCCACCTTTCCGAGGCAGATATGTTATACGAAAATCCTGACCTTTTGGAGGTGATGAGTATGGGCAAACGTTTTGGGCCAGATAACCTGCAAATCTTTGACGGAGCAGGTCCAGAAGGTCATCGGGGCAGTTATTTTTATGACGATGAGGGAACCCCCGCGACCACGACTCAGTTAATTAAAGATGGGGTTTTGGTGGGAAGACTGCATTCGCGGGAAACGGCGGGCAAATTAGGCGAAAAACCGACCGGTAACGCCCGTTGTCTCAATTATCATTATCCGCCCATTGTCCGCATGACCAACACTTGGATTGAACGGGGAACCACTGCCGTTAAAGAGTTATTTTCGGGGATAAAAACGGGAGTTTATGCCCAAAATTGGCAGGGAGGCATGACTAACGGCGAAATGTTCACTTTTAGCGCCGGGGAAGCTTGGATGATTCGCAATGGGGAAATTGCTGAACCGGTTAAAGATGTGACTCTCTCCGGTAATGTCTTTAAAACCCTAGGCAATATTGAGGCAATTGGTGATGATTTCTACTGGGACGAGTCGGGAGGCTGCGGAAAAGGGGGTCAAAGTGGTTTACCCGTCGGCTGCGGCGGCCCCAGTCTCCGTATCCGCGATGTGGTCGTCGGGGGAGAAGCAGATATTTAAGGTAATCAGTTACTGAAGGTAAGAGGCTCCGAGGCTCCGAGGCTCCGAGTCGCTCACTCAGATGATGATTTTTTCGAGGGTTTTCCGACGGTAACAAGAGAAGGAGTTATTAGCTTACTTGAAGAATTTGAAAAAGAGTTTATTGATAGGGTAGCGTAAAATCGGGCTTCTTTTAGACGAATGTATTGACCGAAGATTAATGGGGAGTTTACAGGTTATGATATCAAAACTATTCCCCATCAGGGATGGGTTGGCATCAAGAATGGTCAACTGTTAGGTTTAGCTTCACAATAACTTGATATTATTATCACAATAGTCTCAAAAACAATGATCGAATTAAGTCCCGCCGCCGCTAGAGAAATTGAACGTTGGAGTCAAAGCCGTCGCCTGAGTGGTTCCTATCTGCGTTTGGCCGTAAAAAACGGCGGTTGTTCGGGACTTCACTACCATCTCGAATTAACCGATATTGCGGCAGAAAACGATCGCTTTTATCAAAGTCAGGGTATTAATATTTTAGTCGATCTTGACAGCGATTGCTATCTACAAATTTTAAAATTAGACTATTCAGAAGATCTCATGGGTGGTGGTTTCCGTTTTACCAATGCCAACGCCCAAAATACCTGCGGTTGTGGTCTTTCCTTTAGTGCTTAATTAACTACTCCAAATAGCCAAGACAACTAAAAGCGCATTAACCAGATAAAATGCGCCCACAATCTTGGTTTCGGTCCAACCACTTAATTCTAAATGATGATGAAAAGGAGCCATTTTTAATAATCTTTTGCCCTGGCCATCGGGTCCTTTTGTGGCTTTATAATAGATAACCTGAGCGATTACCGAAAGAGATTCCAGAAAGAACAGACCACTAATTAAAAATAATCCCCAGAGATGTCCAGTAATTAAACCCACCGCAGCTAAAGCACCTCCCAAAGCAAGGGAACCCGTATCACCCATAAACACTTTAGCAGGGTTGCGGTTATGAAAAATGAAGCCTAGACAAGCACCAGCAAAACAAGTGCAGAAAATCGCTAAATCCGGATGACTAGGAGCGATAATAATGGCTAAACCCAAAAATGCGATCGCACCAGTTCCCCCCGCTAATCCATCCACCCCATCGGTGAGATTAGTGGCGTTACTTTCAGCCACAAGGACAAATCCCGCCAAAATCCAGAAGAAAAAGCCCAAAGGAATCACTAATCGACCCCAAAGGCTGATATCGGTACTCACCTGATTGACCAACATCCAGAGGCAAAAAAAGGCCGCCCCCGCTATCTGTAAAATTAACTTCATCCGGGGAGATAGACCCTTATTCGACTTATAACGCAGAATTTGCCAATCATCTAACCAACCGATACCCATGTAAGCAAAAGTCAGCAAAGCAACCGCCACCACATTAGGAGTGAATTTAGACCAGATTAAAGCGAAAATAAGGGCTACTGGCACAAAAAAGCTGCCTCCCATTGTCGGGGTTCCTGCTTTCTTTAAATGAGCCTGTGGTCCATCTTCGCGCATAATCTGACCCATTTTCAAGCGTCGCAGCACCGGTACTACTTGACAACCAAGACCACCACTGATTAACGTTGTGGCCATCAGGGGGAGTAACAGGGAATTAGTGGACTGAAAAAAAACTACTAACAGAAATAGTAGTCCCGTTAGTAGAATCAGGAGATGGGTTCCAGTGGGTTTTTTAAAGATAGGGGCGGAAAAAATGTTAGCGTTCACGACTAAAGCGCCAGATAAGGGGAAAATTTGCCAAAGAAGACGGGATTAATCTTCATCTAAGACTAATTCATCCTCGTCGTCATCATAACCGATATCATCGACATCCATCAGTTCAGATAGTTCCACATCTTCTTCGAGAGTCAGATCCGGTTCGGCGATTTTATCCCGGGGAATCATGCGATTATTTTTTTCTAACCACTCGACAATGGAAGCGTCTTTTTTTAGGGGAATAACCGCGGCCGGTTCGTAGCGGGGTTCTTGACGAATAGAAGGATTAAGCATAATCACTCGACGATTAACAGCAATCATTTCGAGTTTACCATGTCTTTTAAGGCTCTGATAATCTCTTGATTGGCCGCGGGGAAAGTGTAATGATCTAGTTCCTCGATAGTTACCCAGCGGATTTCTTCACATTCGATCGCTCTTGCTTGGCCGCTGAGATAACGACAGTTATATACTTGTAGATTAACCCGAAAATGACTATAGGTGTGATCGATGGTGATTAAATGACTATCCACTGCGATGTCAATGCCAATTTCTTCTAATATCTCCCGTTTAATACATTCTTGTACCGTTTCATTGCCTTCGATTTTGCCGCCGGGGAATTCCCAAAAACCGCCCAGGAGTCCCTTGGCCAGACGGCGATCGATTAAAATTAAATCTCGATCATCTCTAATTACGGCCACACCGATTTTTTTAGAAGCTAAAGAGTCTGTTTCGGGAATCATAGGGGTTATTGGCGAAAAAACAGCAAAAAATAGTTAAAAATTGACTGCGGAAAATTGAGTCAAAAGATGATATAATCGAGAATTGTACGATTAACGATTAACAATGACAGTCAGTTCCGAATCAAAGTTTATTTTAAAAGTATTGTGGTTAGATCAGAACGTAGCGATCGCTGTGGATCAGGTGGTCGGCAAAGGAACTAGCCCCCTCACCGCTTATTTTTTCTGGCCGCGCAATGATGCTTGGCAACAACTGCAAGAGGAGTTAGAAGCAAAACACTGGATTGATGAGTCCGATCGCGTTGATGTTCTCAACAAAGCCACAGAAGTAATTAATTTTTGGCAAGAGTTACGCAATCAAGGCCGACAAATCGCCATGGCCGATGCACAGTTAAAATTCCCCGAAGTTGTTTTTAGTGGTAGCAATTAATTTATAGCAGTTATCTTAATGGGGAGCGACAAAATCTCCAGTTTTAGGCAACGGAAAACAGGAAACTTTTTCAGTGATCGCCGAGCAGGAGGAGAACAGCAACTTCTTAATAAGTAGGGAGGCACAATTATTTGTAGGATGGGTTAGCGGTAGCGTAACCCATGCGGGCGTTGGGTTTCATGCTTCAACCCAACCTACTGATAACTGATAACTGATAACTGATAACTGATAACTGATAACTGATCACTGATCACTGATCACTGATAACTGATAACTGATCACTAAAAAATTGATCGGGTAGGTTTATATAAACCCGCCCGATTTTGCTTTAATTTAATTTGATTTGGTTGGGTTTAAACCGATACTAAACCGCCAGCGGCCTGGTATCTAGCGCGAGCTTTGCGCCATGATTGTTGCGCTTGGATAGTTTTGCGACGGTCATCCCCTTTACTGACTTCATCGAGACGAGTTTGGGCCCGTTCGTATTCGGCGCGAGCTTTTTCTTTATCGATTTTTGAGCCTAATTCTGCCCCATTAACGAGGACTTTGATCTCATTATTTTCGACTTCGGCAAAACCGCCCAAAACTGCGATATTTTCCCAGTCTTTCCCCGGTCGAATTCGCATTACGCCAATATTCAGGGCAGTTAATAAAGGAGCGTGACCGCTAAGAATACCTAATTGTCCTGTGGAACTGGGTAGGATTACTTCTTCGGCCACGTTATCCCAGACAATGCGATCGGGTGTAATAACCCGTACTGTAATGCTCATTGGTGATAATAACGATAATTTTGGCAGATTTCTGGGTTTAGTAACCGCGTTTAGCGGTTACTACTGACTTTTAATTAGCCTTTTTTGAGTTTTTCGCCTTTAGCGATCGCTTCATCGATACTGCCGACCATATAGAACGCTTGTTCGGGTAAGCTATCGAGTTCACCTTTGAGGATCATCTGGAAGCCTTTGATCGTATCAGCGAGAGTAACGTATTTACCCGGGGAACCGGTGAACACTTCGGCCACGAAGAAAGGTTGCGAGAGGAAACGCTCAATTTTGCGAGCGCGGTCAACGGTGAGACGATCTTCTTCCGACAATTCGTCTAAACCGAGAATAGCGATGATGTCCTGTAACTCTTTATAGCGTTGCAGGGTAGATTGGACGGCGCGAGCGGTGCCGTAGTGTTCATCACCGACGATATCAGCTTGGAGCATGGTGCTGGTGGAACCGAGGGGATCTACCGCCGGATAGATACCTTTGGAAGCCAGACCACGGGATAGTACAGTTGTTCCGTCCAAGTGAGCGAAGGTAGTAGCGGGAGCGGGGTCAGTCAAGTCATCCGCAGGTACATAGACCGCTTGGATGGAAGTGATCGATCCTTCTTTGGTGGAGGTAATCCGCTCTTGCAGGTCGCCTACGTCCGTGCCGAGGGTGGGTTGGTATCCTACCGCAGAAGGCATCCGACCGAGGAGCGCCGATACTTCCGAACCAGCTTGCACGAAACGGAAGATATTATCAATAAATAAGAGTACGTCTTGCTTGCTGACATCGCGGAAATATTCGGCCATGGTCAAAGCAGAGAGACCGACGCGCATTCTCGCTCCGGGGGGTTCGTTCATCTGACCGTAAACGAGGGCAATTTTCGAGTCTTCGGGGTTATCAGCGTTGATTACCTTCGATTCGATCATCTCGTTGTAGAGGTCGTTTCCTTCGCGGGTTCTTTCACCCACACCGCCAAAAACCGAGACACCACCGTGTTGAATGGCGATATTGTTGATTAATTCCATCATAATGACGGTTTTGCCCACACCAGCACCCCCAAAGAGGCCGATTTTGCCCCCTTGACGGTAGGGGGTGAGCAAGTCAATCACCTTGATACCGGTTTCAAAAACCGTCGGTGTCACTTCAAGATCGACTAATTTGGGAGCGGGACGGTGAATAGGAGAGGTTTCGGTGACGTTAACCGGTCCTTTTTCGTCCACGGGTTCACCAAGAACGTTAAAAATCCGACCGAGGGTGCATTTACCTACGGGAACGCTAATCGCTGCGCCGGTATCGACGATATCCATACCGCGCACTAAACCATCGGTGGTACTCATGGCAACGGCCCGCACTTGGTTGTCACCGAGTAACTGTTGTACTTCACAAGTAACGGATAAATTTTGACCGGCGGAGTTAGTTCCTTTTACGGTTAAGGCATTATAAATACGGGGCAGGTTGCCACTGGGAAATTCGGCATCGATGACCGGACCGATGATCTGGACGATTTTACCAACGTTAGTTTCTGTTGTCGCTACCATTGTTTATGTCTACTCTGGGTTTTAGCTGATAACTCCCACAAGGGGAAAGTCTTAATTTTTTGTAAAATTAGCCAATACTCAGCTTATCACGCTAGGGGATCAGATCAGTTATCAGTGATCAGTTATCAGTTATCAGTGATCAGATGTGAGTTTTCCGTGGACAGTCTGAGCGGTGATCGGTATTAAATGGCAATTTTCTGCTTACTGGTTACTGATCACCGATAAAAAGTAAGGCAGGCCTTAGCCTACCTTAAAACAAAGCGAGGTTGATCAACTTTGGGGATGCCGATGCGGATGCAGTGCATGGAATTAGTCTATTACCATATATTGTCGATTATAGCAAGGGTTTTGCTGGTTGTATAGATTCAAATAAAAAATAATTTAAAGCTTGACCATAGATTTTAGTATATATATTGAGCCGCAAGAACTATCTCCTGTCAAATTTTCAAGGGACAGCTTTACTGAGATGCACTCCCTTCCCTCAACTGTTCGGGAGAATTGTGCTGTAAGATATCCTCAGTTTCAATTGTTTAGGCTCGCAATCGTAGATGAGAATAAATTTCGGTAGCTTTTGCGGCAATCTCAGGAAATTAACGTTTAACTATATGAATTCTGGTAAAATTATCGCCATTATCACAGGAGCGATTTCGATTTTAATCGCCGTTGCCTATTTAATCCTAGTCCAGATTCTGGACTTTCGCACCGAGATGATTCCCGCTCCCCTAGAAGTTATTTTTCCCAGATTATAAAAATCGGGGTTGAAAATTTTTCAACCCCGAAAAAAGCAATTTTTGAGCGGATTAACCCACTGGTTGTAACTGTAATTGCGAGAGAATATTGTTCTGCTCGGAGCGCTGATGACTAGAGACTGTCACCACACCGTCCGCAGTTACATCTAATAGCGCATGGTCTCCAGAATTGACTTTTCCCGATAACATCGCCTCGGCTAAACTATCCTCTAAGCGTCGAGTTAAAGCACGACGTAAAGGCCGCGCACCGTAGCTAGGATCATAACCCTCATTGATGACCAAATCCTTAAAAGCGGCGGTAACTTCCACAGAAATGCCTTTTTCTGTCAATTGTTTGGCTAGATCTGCGATCAGAATATCGGCAATCTGGGTAACTTCTTCGCGAGTTAACTGTCGGAAAACAATAATTTCATCGAGACGGTTGAGAAATTCGGGACGGAAATATTGTTTTAACTCCTCTGTCACCCGATTAGAAATCTGTTGGTAGCGCGATTGAGCAAAATCGTCAGCAATCTCGAATCCTAAGCTATTACCGCCTTTTTCGATGACTTTTGAGCCAATATTCGAGGTCATGATAATTAGGGTATTCTTAAAGTCCACCCGACGACCTTGGCTATCGGTTAAATGACCATCTTCTAACAGTTGCAGGAGAAGATTAAAAACATCGGGATGTGCTTTCTCGATTTCGTCAAACAAAACTACTTTATAGGGTTGACGACGCACTGCTTCCGTTAACTGACCGCCTTCATTATAACCGATGTATCCGGGAGGCGCACCAATTAATTTAGAAACCGTGTGGGATTCCATAAATTCCGACATATCTAGGCGAATCATACTGGATTCCGAGCCAAAGAGTAACTTAGCTAAGGCTTTCGTTAATTCAGTTTTACCCACTCCCGTGGGACCGGCAAAAATAAACGAGGCAATCGGACGGTTAGGATTCTTTAAATTTACTCGCGCTCGACGAATAGCACGAGAAACGGCATTTACTGCCTCCTGTTGACCAATAATCCGCTCGTGCAGTTGATATTCCAGATTTAAGAGCGATTCCGACTCAGTTTCAGTTAATTGGGTAACGGGAATACCTGTCCAAGCGGCAACAATTTGGGCAATTTCCTCCGCATCCACCACCGGAATTAAAGATTCGGGGTTAATTAGGGGTGATTCTTCGCTAACCTCTGCGGGACTTTTACTTTGTAGGGAATAGCGTAGATGGGTGCGGGATCCCGCTTCATCAAGAAGATCGATCGCTTTGTCCGGTAAAAAGCGATCATTGATATAGCGAGAGGATAGATTAACGGCAGCTTCGATCGCTTTTTGATCGTATTTTACCTGATGGAAATCCTCGTAGGTGGCTTTTAAACCGCGTAAAATCTCGATCGCCTGCTCTTTAGTCGGTTCTCCCACCATAACTGGCTGAAAACGTCTTTCTAGAGCCGCATCTCGCTCAATATGCTGTTTATACTCATCGAGAGTGGTTGCCCCTAAACACTGTAACTCGCCGCGAGCTAAAGCAGGTTTAAGCAAGTTAGAAGCATCCATAGCTCCTCCCATGCTACCAGCACCCACAAGAGTGTGAATTTCATCAATAAACAGGATAATACTGCCCGATTTGCGAACTTCCTCCACAACACCCTTTAAACGTTCCTCAAAATCGCCGCGAAAACGGGTTCCCGCCAGTAAAGACCCCATATCGAGGGCAATTACCTGTTTATCCCGCAAAAGTTCGGGAATATCGCCATTATGGATGCGTTGTGCTAACCCTTCAGCGATCGCAGTTTTGCCCACCCCCGGCGCACCCAGTAAAATCGGGTTATTCTTGCTGCGACGGCCTAAAATTTGGACAACTCGCTCGATTTCTGGCTCTCTACCGATTAAAGGGTCAATTTTGCCATTTTTGACCTCTTGGTTTAAATTGCGACCATATTGGGCTAAAATCCCGCCTTGGGGAGCATTTTTCTGGTCTTCATAGTCACTCTTGGCCGTGAAGCGACCACTAGCGACTTTTTCCCCAGCATTTTTCAGTAAAAGGCCGCGAAGTTGCAGGAGATCAACACCCTGCATAATTAAAACTTTAGCGGCTAGGGATTCGGGATCGGCGGTGATAGCGAGTAATAAATGTTCAGGTGCGATCGCCTGTTCCCCTAATTGTCGAGCTTCCTGAAATGCTTGCTCGAACATCTTTTTCGCTTTCGGGGTAAAAGGGATATTAACGGGACTGTAACCGGTGCCGCGGCCGGTCATTCCTTCAATCACGCGGCGACTTTCGTGCAGGGTGACTTTTAAATCCTTGAGAATTAAGGCTGCGGCGGCGGTGGCTTCTCCTATCAATCCTAACAGTAAATGCTCCGTACCGACGACACTGTGACCAGTACGACGGGCTTCTTCTTGGGCGAACATCACCGCTTTGATAGCTTTCTGGTTAAAGTATTCAAACATGATCGACGGCTTCCTGGCTACTGGGCTTTACCTGTTACTGTAACGTTTTCTTTACATTAGCCGGAAGGGGGATATCCGTATCAGCAGGGTGGGTTAGGGGACAGGAGTAGGGAGTAGGGGCAATTCATGAATTTATCACTCTGATAACACTAGAGGACAAAGACAACAGAAGGTGGGGAGTAGGGGCAATTCATGAATTGCCCCCACTGGCAGACGCATCGCAGGGGTCATCTTTTACATCAGCCGAACCATCTTTAATGAGGGCTATTTTGACACAATCATGATAGATGTCTTTGGCTGGCATTGTCATCTCCCCTAATCATTCTTATTTTAACGGCAATTGGGCGGTTGTGCTGCTATTCAACCGAATCCCCTTCAGCAGCTTCGATTTGCTTCACTTGTAGTAACGCACAGAAAACGGGTTTCTCCGAGAAACCCGTTTTCTGCTCATGCACTCATGCAAAAAGGGGAATAAATAATCAGTAGATCGTAGCAACTGTATCGCCAGTTCGTTCATCAGGTTCGGCTTCACCTTCCCGTTAAGGTAGTCACAAGCGGTTCGGGTTTTACTTGGAGTTGGCAAGATCCGGTCAGGACTGGTTTCATCCCCTCATTAATAATCAAAACATGAGGATTTTGGGGAAGATGCAAGAATTTATGGGCGATTTTCGGGGCATCGAACCCCTCAAAGCCGAACGGTAGGGACTGACGCGGTTTCGTTGAGAAAATTGTCGGAAAAGAGATATTAGCTCAGAAAGCGATTATACTCAATGATCGAAGACTATTGGCCGGCGATCGATGAACCAAGACAACGAGATTAGTCATTTACTAGACCTCATGCCTGCTTCGGGACGGATGATGACGCGCATTGTCAGCAAACCCGAAAGCAGCAAGGTAATCGAAACTAATTTTCCCCTGCCCTGGCAAAGAGGAGTCAGACCGATTCCAATTAATTTTGACCTCTGGCGGCAATTATCAAGACCCCAACGGGATTTAGTCTTGTTAAGGGCCGTCTGTGTTTTAACGGCAGTAAAATGGTTTAAACCCGATCTCGATCGAGTAATTGCTCTGGCTGGTATGATCGGTTTAACCGTGGAAACCCTACAAACCGATGCCGTCGGTATGGCAGTAGCGGGGGGTTTAACTGCCTTGGCAATTAACCGGATTTGGCGGGAAAAACGCAGCCCCCAACGGGAATTAGATGCGGATGAAGCAGCCCTAAAAGTGGCCGTTAGACGCGGTTACACGGAAACCGAGGCCGCTAAAAGTTTATTATCGGCTATTGAGACTATAGCTGAAATTGAAGGGCGATCGAGTCTCAATTTTAACGAGTTATTGCGCTGTCAAAATCTGAAAAAATTAGCTAATCTCTCCTTTGTTGGTGTTCCCGATCAGGTGAGACAATCTTAAGGTCAGGAGTCAGGAGGCAATAGGTAATCTCCCCCCCTCTGTCACCCATTCCGGCGTTCCCTGTACCCTAAAATCAGAGAGTCTGTAAACTTAAAATAACTACTATAAAAATATTTTTCCCCTTGCTCAATGGCTGCAATTGACTCTTTAGAAAAAGCCTTAAAATATCACTTTGGCTACGATCAATTTCGACCGAATCAACGCCAAATAATTGAGGCTGCTTTAAATAATCAGGATTTATTAGTAATTATGCCCACCGGAGGCGGTAAATCTCTCTGTTTTCAGCTACCTGCTTTAATCAAAAAAGGGGTGACGGTGGTGGTTTCTCCCTTAATTGCTTTAATGCAGGATCAAGTAACTGCTTTAGCTGATAATGGCATCGGGGCAACATTTCTCAATAGCACTTTAAACGCTAAACAAGTCAGAGAAAGAGAATCTTTAATCCTGCAAGGAAAAATTAAACTGTTATATGTCGCCCCAGAAAGATTATTATCGCCTAGTTTTTTAGATTTTTTAGCTGTTATTGATAATTACCTCGGTTTAGCCTGTTTAGCGGTGGATGAAGCCCACTGTGTCTCCGATTGGGGTCATGATTTTCGCCCTGAATATCGACAAATTAAACAAGTCCGTCAACGCTTTCCCTCTGCGCCAATTCTGGCTTTAACTGCCACCGCTACCCAACAGGTTAGGGAAGATATTATTCAACAATTGGGATTGCGAGATACTTCCATTCATATTGCTAGTTTTAATCGTCCTAATCTTTATTATGAAGTTCAACCTAAAACCAGTAAATCTTATCAGCAATTATATCAATATATTAAAGGACAAAAAGGAGCAGGAATAGTTTACTGTATCAGTCGCAAAACCGTCGATAAAGTTGCCGAACAGTTACAAAAAGATGGTATTGATGCCCTACCCTATCACGCGGGTATGGATGATCGGGAAAGAAGCGAAAATCAAACCCGTTTTATTCGGGATGATGTGCAGATTATGGTGGCAACAATTGCCTTCGGTATGGGGATTAATAAACCCGATGTGCGCTTTGTCGTTCATTACGATTTACCCCGCAATTTAGAGGGATATTATCAAGAATCGGGCCGTGCGGGTAGGGACGGAGAACCGGCTAAATGTACCCTCTTTTTTAGCTTTGCCGATGCCAGAAAAATTGAGTATTTTATTAACCAAAAAACCGAGCAAAATGAACAACAGAAAGCTCGTCAACAATTGCGACAGGTGTTAGATTATGCCGAAGGGACTGAATGCAGAAGGTCTAATGTACTAGGCTACTTTGGAGAAAGTTTTGCGGGTAACTGTGGTAACTGTGATAACTGTCGGAATGGGAACAATTCCGAGGATTGGACAATCGAGGCACAAAAATTTTTATCCTGTGTGGCGCGGACGGGACAAAAATTCGGTATGATGCACATAATCAACGTACTCAGGGGAGGAAAAGGTGAAAGAATCACCCAATATCAACATCATTTATTATCCACTTATGGCATCGGTAAGGATAAAACTCTCGGGGAGTGGAAACGTTTAAGTCGTTCCCTTGTCCAGCAAAATCTACTGGTAGAAACAGAAGACAATTTTAGAATCTTGAAACTTAATCAACACAGTTGGGAAGTGATGCGGAAACAACGTTCCGTGTTTATTGCCGTCCCCCAAAAAGCTAACGGTCCAATCTTGGGAGACGACAATCCCAATACGATGGAAAGTGATTTATTATTTGATCGCTTGCGACAACTGCGGAAAAAAATTGCTGATAGTCAAGGGGTTCCTCCCTACGTTATTTTCCATGATTCTAGTCTGCGTTTGATGGCCCAATCAAAACCCCGGAGTTTAGAGCAGTTTCGTCAAATTTCTGGAGTAGTACAAAGCAAAGTTCAACAGTATGGGGATATATTTATAGCGGCAATTAATGATTTTTGTCAGGATAGTCTTCCCTCTACTCAATTCCTCACTCTCCAATACTATCAAGATGGTTTGAATGTGGAAGAAATCGCTCGTAAAAGAAGCTTAAAAGTCTCAACCATCTATGAACATTTAGCTAAATTGCTGGAAGCTGGTTACGAAATTGATATTAATCAGTTAGTTTCTAAGAATAAACAGGAATATATTCGTTTAGCGATTAAAAAAGTTGGCGTTCAATCCCTGAAAACTCTCAAGGAAAATCTGGGAGATAATTATAGTTATGAGGAAATTAAATTAGTTGTTGCTTGGCAAAGACGACTTTAAAAACTATAGGAGAGGGGGAATTATAAATTATGAATTATGAAGTGGGGAGATGGGGAGTTTTTTCGGTGAACAGTAAACAGTGAAAAGATAGCAGTAAACTGCCATTTGATGATGCTGACTTTATACATACTGCTCACTTAAAACTCAAAACTCAAAACTCAAAACTGATCACTGATAACTGATAACTGATCACTGATAACTGAATTAAGCAAACCCTATTTAGGGGATAAGCGTTCTTGAATTTTATTAATTGCCCAGCTTAAAATCGCCCCCGCAATTAAAATACTAATAGCAGGATTGAATAGGGGCAGCCAAAGACGCTGAAAAAGTTTAAATCCTAGGGGAATTCCCGTGGATTCACCAATAACAGCCACGGCAAACCAGAGAAAACCCGCTATCACTAAAAACACATCAAATATTAAGATTCTATTCAACCACTTGACAAATTGCTCTTTCATTGCAGCAAAAACTTAGGTTATTTATACAGTTTATTCACGAAAAAGTATAGCACTTTCACCTTAATCCCAAGCTCTCCAGAGCCAAGCTAGTCCGGCAGTAATAATTAAAACTTTAGTTAACCAATCTCCCCAGCGCACATATAAAGTCCTCGTATCCCGTCGATAAATTGTTTCGCTATGGATTTGATATTTATCCAGATCCGATAGCCAAAGGTGATTACCGTGGGGATCGACAAAAGCAGAATAACCTGTATTGGTGGCCCGGGCCATCCATCGATCGGTTTCGATCGCTCGCATGGTATCCTGAGCGTGGTGTTGAGCGGGCATGGCGTGGCTATAATGGGCGTTATTAGAAGCAGTAATAATAAATTCGCCTCCTCTAGCAGTTTGACGGCGAAAATGTTCGGAAAAAGCCGATTCGTAACAAATGCCCACAATTATTTTACCGAAAGGACTGTCAATAATTTGAGCGGGATCTCCCGGGATTAAGTGCGCTTGCAAGGGAGAAAGGCGATCAACAATTCCGCCCAAAATTTCCTGAAAAGGAACGTATTCGCCTAAAGGCACGAGAATTACTTTATCATACCGACTAATCACCTGTCCTTCGCCATCAATGGTAAAGAGACTATTGCTATAACCCTTGTCCATCTTGCCGAATGCACCCAACCAGATCGGCGTTTTTTTGGCTAAAATTGCCGAATAAATCGAGCTATTATTGACTAAGTTCTTCCAATAGTAGGGTAAGGCGGTTTCAGGAGTTAAGACGGCATCTACTCCTTGATCGGCGAGAATTTGATAACCAGAGGTGTAACCTTCGATCGCCTTTTGAAATCCTAGGGGCGAAAGTTTAATTGTGTTGGGAATATTGCCCTGAATTACGCCAATTTTTATCCCTAAATCCCTTGACTTTTCGATCGGTTTATGGTATGTGTTCCATCCCCAGAGATGCAGGCTAAAACAAATGAAGAGGGGTAAAGAGAGAAAAGCGAGATTTTGCCGCGATTGACGGATTAGGAGCAAGCTTTCGGCAATTAAACCGTTAACTGCCACAATTGCCGCCGTTACCGTCGTAAAACCCGATAATTTGCCCAATTGCAGAATCAATAAATTATGGGGACTTTGACTATAAGCAAGGGTAGTCCACCAGAGGGGGGATTGACTCCAGAGAGATTCTAACCCACACCAGAGAGCAGTGCCGATGAAAACCCGTAGGAGGGCATCGCTAAAAGATGACTGATTAACACTTTTGTTGACATAAAACATAACTAACGTCCAAGTTAGCACGATCGCCGTTCCCCAAAAAGTGATAAACAACCAACAAAACAGGGCAATTAACAAACTAGCTAACCAGGGGACACCCATCCACGTCATCGGGTGAATTCCCGTGATCCAGAATAAAGCGAGACCATGGTAGGCAAAACCCCAGCCAAAACCGTATAAAAGCTGTTTTTTTAAGGATTTTTCCCCTAATCTCACAATAATCCACAGGGGGACGAGAGAAATCCAAGCGAGTAACCACCAAGAAACCGGCGCTACTGTTAACCCCATCCCCACACCGGCCAAAATTGCCCAGAGAAAACGCACCATCTTTCACTCCAGTCAAGTTAAACTCGTCTGACCTACTAGATTTCAGAGTAGCTAGAGGGAAGACAAAAAACAAGAGACACACAGAAGTTTTTCAGCACATCTACAATAGATCAGTTAGCGAGTAAAAAAGCCCCTCGATCGGATGCTATGGCAAGCTATAGACTCAGACAAACAGGGAGATGGGGAATGTCACCCTCACCCTAAAAGTCTAAACTCGGACTGAATAAATGATTGAATACATGGATAATTTTAACCCCAAATTGACTACTCTGGCTCTTGTCTTGAATGTTGAGGAAAATCTCGAAGATATTTTTCGGAAAATAGCTAGTATGAGCGCTCATCAATTGCGAGCGCGGCGCTGTTCAATCCTGTTAAGCTCTCCACAGGAATTAAAAGGGGAAATTACCGATTATCTAGAAGTTTTTGCCCATTATGATGATCTATCACCTTTAGCCGAACAAGAAATAATTAAACTTGATCAAGCTATTGCCGACAATGTAGCGGCCACAGGGAAACCTTTACTAATTAAGGATATCACTCGATCGCCATTTGCCAGTGCAGCCCCTTATTCCAAAAAATCAAATAATAATAGTTTTATAGCCGCACCGATTATCCTCAATCAGCAGGTAATCGGAGTAATTAATCTCAGTTTTCCCCTAGACAAAAAACATTTTGAACCATTAGATTTAGAAATCTTGCAGTTATTCGCTCAACAGGCTGCCCAATCCCTGCAAATTTTTCATTTGCAAGGGATATTAAAATCTCGTTTTGTGACTATGGCAGTGACTAGAGAAATAGCAGAAATTCAGTCCGAACATTCGATCGCTGTCCATCCCTATCCCCCGAAATTAGCCAAAATTGTCGCAAAGGCTTTTTTTAAAGAATTAACTCAGGCTGGTTTTGGCACCCATCAAGTTATTGAGATTGCTAATGAGGTTTTGAATTTACTGCAAAAGACTCTTAATAAACATAAAAATCGTCTGGAAGCAAAAGATTGAGCGCTAGTCAAGGGTTAAAATCGACTAACTTGCCACTCCCGTGCTGTCCTAAGAAGTAATTGAGATAGTTAACAGCTTAATTTACTGATTACCGCTGCCGTCCTGTCTTCCTAATTCATAGACACCAGAGGCAACACAGGCGAGAATACCGACACTAATCGGCCAACTTTTTCCTAAACTAATCTCAATTAACCAATCGGAGAAACCGCCGAGAATGAGAAAGGGAATAATACTAAAGATAGAGGCATAAAAAGCATTTTGGGATTCTCTGGCGACGCGAGTTTTTTCAAACTCCTCTAGGGAAGTATAGAGGAAACGCTCGGCAAAATTAAACCAGCGATAGAAAATTTCTATAAACCAATTTCGTACCCCAGCTAACCCCAAATATAATGCTAAAGACCAGAGACAGCTACCAGCAATAAAGGCCGGGGAAATATTGATAGTGAAGGGCAGAAAGTCGATTACCATAAATGAGAGCCACAGAAGTGGTAAATTTGAGCGAACGGCTCGATCGATCTTAACAAGTCTTGGCCTTTGTACCAAAAAGATGAAAATTCTTCAGATTGTTCCTTCGATTTCCCTTGTTTACGGTGGTCCCAGTCAAATGGTACTCGGTTTGTCAGCAGCCTTAGCACAACTGGGCCAGGATGTGACTATTATTACCACCGATTCCAATGGTGACACGGGACAAGCACCCCTAGATGTGCCTTTAGGAGTCCCTGTTAGTCAAAATGGCTATCAAATCTATTATTTTCCCTGTTCTCCCTTTCGGCGCTATAAATTTTCCCTTGATCTGTTTACTTGGTTGGCTAATAGGGCAAAAGATTATGATATCGCCCATATTCATGCTTTATTCTCGCCAGTGAGCAGTATATCGGCTTCGATCGCTCGTTATCATCAACTGCCCTATATTCTCCGTCCCCTAGGCACCCTCGATCCGGCAGATTTGCAAAAAAAACGGCAACTTAAACAAATATATGCCAATTTTCTGGAAAAACCCAATTTAGCGGCGGCGGCAGCAGTTCATTTTACCAGTCAGCAGGAGTGTCAAACTGCCGAAAGATTTAATATAAAAACTAAGGATATTGTCATCCCCCTAGGGGTAGATTTTTTTAACCCACAAGCTTTACCAGTAACGGGTTTTGATCTTCCCCAAAATAAACCGATCATCCTCTATATGTCCCGTCTTGATCCGAAAAAAGGTCTAGATTTACTGCTGCCCAGTTTAGAAAGGTTGTTAGAAAAAGGCCTAGATTTTCATTTTGTCTTAGCAGGAGGCAATCCCCAGGATCGAGACTACGAAAATCGCATTAAAAATCAGATCGAGCGGTCAATATTGGGCAAAAATACGACAATTACCGGATTTGTCACCGGAGAAGTCAAAAATAGCCTCCTCGCTAGGGCCGATTTATTTGTTTTACCTTCCTACTATGAAAATTTTGGCATCGCGGTTGCCGAAGCTATGGCTGCTGGAATTCCTGTGGTGATCTCGGACCGGGTGGATCTGCATCCTGCGGTGGCAGCAGCGGCTGCGGGATGGGTGACAGCTTGTCAGCTTGAGGATTTAACTAATACTTTGGCAACGGCTATCACTAATCCTGAAATTCGCCAACAACGGGGGAAAAATGCCAGGGATTTAGTCTTAAATCAATATAGTTGGTCAGCGATCGCTGAACAGCTGTTAACCGTCTATGAAAATCTAGTCGGCGCTATCGATCGTCCCCTACTCGATCGAAGTCACAGACGGATTAAAATTTAGGCCATCAGGATAACCAGCACTAAAAATGCCAGCAGGGTTAAACCTGATTGCAGAAAGACGGGGAGTGCAAAAGAATTCATAACAGTAGCTCACTTTTCTAGGGATGGCTCTATTTCCAATATACGCTTTCATCTCCGCTAATTCCTCATATTTCCGTCCCCAATGTCATCATCTCATCATTTAAGTAGGTAGGCGTTAAAAATTATCAGACACCACCCTTATCAAGGGGGGACTATAGGGTAGGGTTGATTCATGAATCAACCCTACTATGAATCAACCCTAGTACTAAGGGGGGATCGAACCTAAAATCCATTTTTAATTTAATTATAACCAGCTACTTATTCATCCCATAGGAGAATTTGAGGTAAATTGTACTGCATTTAAACTGGGTAGGGAGCATTTTAATACAAATGTACGGAACTTAGTCAATCCCCACCCTGTTAACTTAAGTTTCAGCGTCGTGATTATAATTAGGGAATGATAGAAATTCTTAGACAATAGGATCACATCAGTGTTGATAAATCATCTTTTCTTCGGCGCTTTCCTACCCCTTGATACTCTCCTGTCCACCCAGGGGATTATGGTTATGCTTCTGGCCGCTTATGCTTTAGCCATGTGGATGTTTCTAACTAGCGCCCCAAAAGTTCATACAATCATGGTGACAGATTTGGAGACAGCCCGACAGTTTTATGAAGGACTTTTAAATTTACCCACGGCCGATGTCCCCCTCCATTACTATTACAATTATGAGCAGACGATGGGCAATAATATGATTGACCCATTTTATATGTCTAGTAATCCGGCTGTGACTACTGCCAACCCTTCTTTGGGAGATCAACCCCAGGGTTTATGGTATCAGTTAAAGAAAAATACCCAACTGCACATCGTTGCTGGAGCAACCACAGGTTATAAGGATCGTCATCGTCATGTTTGTTTTGATCACGATTGTTTAGAACAAATTCTGATGCGGGTGGAATCACGACGCTTAAAGTATAAAGTTCGTCGCAATAAACCTTTAAATTTTTTGGTCAAAGATAATGCTGATCGCGTGATTGAAATGGCCGAAGTCTCGAATTAGTTAACGTTAATTAGATTGGGGGCAACTATAACGGTAAATAACTAAACTTATGAATGCTCAACTGCTCACAATCGTTGTAATTTCTTTAGGGGTAGGTATTGGTTTGGCTATTCTACTCCTAATTTTGGTCAAGTTAAGACGCTGCAACCAACAGGTAAATAGTATTGTCGATTATCACTCTCTCATCGGTTTAATCGGAGTTGTTCAAATCCCCTTCGATAAAAATAGCAAGGGGAAAGTGCGAGTTAATGTCGGGGATAGTCTGATCGATATAGTCGCGATAACGGAAGGGGAAGAACAATTTAATATCGGTGATCAAGCATTTATCCTCAATTGCCAAGACAATAAAGTTTTAGTCATTGCGGAAAAGTATATCAGAGGCGATTTGTAATTTCTTCTAGACCACAGGGTAACTAACTATGAATAGTCAAAATAATTCCTATCTCATCCAAATCAATCCCAATCAAGACGACAACAATAATAACAACATCGCTGACAATTTATTGTTAAATAGTGTTCCCATTGCTTTATTGATATTTTTTGGGATTGGTGCGATTTGGTTTATCAATTCTTTTTTGTGTATTTGTAAACCCAATGAAGTAGTAATACTGAGTGGGATGAAACGCAAATCAAAAGATAGACAGGATGTGGGGTATCGAGTGGTATCGGGGGGTCGGGCAATTCGTATTCCAATTTTAGAAACCGTTAAACGCATGGATGTCACCACAACCCCGATCAGAATTGAGATTAAAAATGCCTATTCTAAGGGCAATATTCCCCTGAATATAGTGGCAATTGCTAACGTGAAAGTTAGTTCTAAACCTGAAATAGTCGGCAATGCGATCGAACGTTTTTTAGATCGAGATCGAGAAGAAATTATTCGCGTAGCTAAAGAAACTTTAGAAGGAAACTTGCGGGGTGTAGTCGCAACAATGACCCCCGAACAAGTGAACGAAGATCGCCTAAAATTTGCCGAAAGTATTACCAGTAACGTTAGTAAAGACCTGTTTAAACTCGGTTTAGAAATTGATACTCTCAAAATTCAAAATGTTGCCGATGACGTGGATTATCTTAACTCCCTCGGACGGGAAAGAATCGCTTTAGTCATGCGTGATGCTGAAATTGCCGAATCAAATGCCCTCAATGAAGCTGAACAAATAGTTGCGGAATGTGAGGAACAGGCAACCGTGGCTAAAACCCGCGATCAAATTATCATTTTAGAGCAAGAAAACGAGTTGAGAAAGTTAAAAGCAAAACTGGAACAACAGGCAAAATCGGAAGAAGAAATAACTATTGCTGCCGCTAAGGAAAAACGTGCTATAGTTGAGGAAAAATTGCAACAGGTTAGGGCAGAATTGGAAAGATTACGTCTCCAAGCAGATAAGGTTTTACCCGCAGAAGCGCAGCAGGAAGCTGAAACTTTCCGCGCTAGAGGAGAAGCGGCAATTTTTGAAGAAAATGCCAAAGCTGAAGCCTTGGTTAACGAATTATTTGCAGAAGTCTGGCAAAACACCGGCAGCGAAGCAGAAGCAATTTTCTTGATTCAACAGTTAGAAACTATCCTGGAGGAGGCGATTAAAATTCCTAAACGCCTACACCTCGATCGAGTTAATATCGTTGATAATGGTGATGGGAAATCCCTGGCTGCCCTGATTAAAGTCTATCCCGAAATCGTCAATCAATTCCTCGCCAGTGTCCATCAAACCCTCGGTATTGATGTAGTGGGAACTCTCACCAATAAAATTGAAAAATAGCAGTCAAAAAACATACCAGGCATTGCTGAATCGAGGTATGAATGCCAACTTTAAAAATCCCAGAAAAGAGGATTTATATCTTAGATCAGCAACGCCACCAGAAACAACCTTCTTAATATGACACCCAAAAGTCTGTATAAGCTACTGCACATTGTCGGTAAACATCAGGTAGGCCTTCCCAAAGTTTCTGCGCTGACGCACGACCCCTATCTCCCACATAACAACCGACAATTTCTCTTATTTGTCTATCAATTGCTAACCAGACATAAAACTTATTATTCTTGGAGAAAATAATCATACCAGAGTTCCTCACCTTCTCTAGTTAATTTTCCTTTTGGCTTGGCGGAAACGCTTACCTGACGGGGAAACTCACTAAATTTAATATTTAGATGGTTCTGTAACCACGACCAGCTTAATCCTGTTACTCTGGCAATACCTCGTCAAGAAATTTGCTCTAACAATAGCCGATCGATTAATTGTTTTGTTTTTTCTGATACCTGATTCTGACTGAGAGCAATGACAAACTGACGACCACAATCTTTACACGGGTTTTTCGGCTTTCCATTGCTTAATAGTGTGATAAAAACCACGGCGAGGACAAGGAAGGCTAGAGTGAGTGATTAGGGGATAATATTTGTCTGTTAATTGCTGTTCTCAAGTCAATTGAGTGGCTCTCTTGGGTTTGGTGGGTAAAATGTATTCTAAGATACAGTCCTGCTGGCGAGCGAGTGGAACGAACCACAAAGACACAAAGGACACAAAGATTGAGCGCTCCTATATAAGTTAAACTGGTCGCAACGCGCTCGCTACGCGAGATCACACAAAGAATAAGAGAGCCCTTGGGTTAAGTAAAAAAAGAGGAATGCCAAAAAGGGAGTCCTGAAAATGCTGGTTTAGGGGGGTAAATTTGGCACAATTTTATATTAGTTAAGATTCTACCTTATCTTTGCTATATAAGCTTCTCAGACTACCACTACTATCGAATCACTACTCAAGGTTTTAGAGTTTTTGACAGCCATAAGCATTGATGCTCGCTCCACAAGTGAGATACTCCCCTGAAGATAGGGGTTTTGATAGAAATTATCAAGAGATAATTGCTGCCGTGTAATTGACCTTGACAAGAAATGCTATAATTTCCTAGCAAGGGGGAAAACTAATCCCTCTCGGTGTTGCCGTCGCACAATTTTGTCGGTTACTGGTTCTCGTCAGCTTGTCTGTCAAATATACCAATTCTACTTTGAATCGGTGCTGTTATGTCAAGATTCAATATTTCTGGCTGCAACGGAACTGGAAAATCAAATAATCTATTTCTTCAAATCTTCTTACCTTAGATAAAAATAATGAAATTCGAGGAAATCCAAGAGATTCTTAATGGGCAACTGCTCAAGCTTGAGAATCGTTGTCTCAATGACACAGAACAATTATTATTGCGAGGACTTTGGCAGAAAAAGAACTATCAAGAAATTGCCCAAGAAAATGGTTATAGTAGCAGCTATCTTGCCAATGTAGTTGCCCCAGTACTCTATGATAGACTCTCGCAACTGATCGGAGAACCGATCAATAAGAAAAATTTTTTATCTAGACTACAATCTCATTTTAGCAACTCCACATCGTCTCAGTATCGCAGTCAGGAATATCTCCAAAATGAGCGTCCAGAATACCCCGATGCTCCTATTCCCTATAATTCTCCTTACTATCTGAAACAAAGAAACCTTGAAGCAAAAATTATCGAGGAAATCGACCGATCTGGGGCTTTAGTTCGCATTAAAGCTCCCAAAAAATGGGAAAAAACCTCTTTATTATTAACAATTTTAGAGGCTTGTCAACAACAATTCGGTTATCAAATTGTTAGTTTAGATTTACAAAAAGCAGACCAAGACATCATAGCAAATTTTAACAAGTTCTTACGCTGGATCTGCCGTAATTGCGCTCGGCAGTTGAATTTAGAAGCCAAATTAGATGATTATTGGGATGAAGATATAGGAATTAAAATGAGTTGGACAATTTATTTTGAAGAGTATATTTTACGAGAGATAAAACAGCCACTGGTATTGGCTTTAGACGAAGTGCATCGAGTCTTTGAACATCCGAAAGTAGCAGAAGATTTTTTACCTTTAATCCGAGCTTGTTATGAAGAATCTAAGCGATCTCCCCTGTGGCAGAAATTACGTTTAATTATTGTTCAATCCACAGAATCTTATGTTTCTCTGCGATTAGAACAGTCTCCTTTTAATGTGGGATTACCCATAGAGTTACAGGGTTTTGGTCAAGAACAAGTGGCAGAATTGGCAAAAAAATATCAATTAAATGAATTAGCAACCAACGAAATTCAACAGTTGATCGACTTAGTGGGGGGACATCCTGCCTTGATTCATTTAGCGATTTATCATCTTAGCCAAGAGCAAATCACGATGCCAGATTTAATCAAATCAGCAACTACATCAACGGGAATTTATTCCTCTCATTTACAGCTGCACTGGGTCACTTTACAAAAACAACCCGAACTTGCCGGTATTTTTCAACAGATTTGTCAAGGGAATCAACCAATGATAGTCGATCCAATTATTGCTTACAAACTTAATAGTATGGGTTTAATTAAACTCAGAGAAAATCAAGCAATTGTCAGCTGTCAGTTGTATCAAAAGTACTTTATAAGCCAATATACTGGTTCAGTATAAATAAATTTTTGAACCATGGTATTAAGATAGCGATCGCTCAAGCCAATCATTATTAAATATCGTCTGATAAATCCGATTATGAACGTCCATTTTCCCGTGACGCTTTACCACTAATCCAGATAAAAATAACTCAGGTAAATAGGGATTGTTATCAATCTGTATTGCTTCTTGATGGAGGATTTGTCGATACAAGGTTAATAACTGGGGTCGGTTTGGACTTTGAAGAAGGCGAGCTTGAATGGTTTTTAAATGTTCGGGTTGATCCTGTATCTCCCAATCTTGAATAATTTTTTCTGCTACTAAGTTGGCTAACCATTGTTCTTCTTGATTAGAGGGGATTGGTTGCTCACTATCCCGCATCAGTTGACAGAGTTTTTGAGTTAAGAAAGGTTGCCCTCCCGTCCAGCTTAAGACTTGTTTGAGCATTGTCTGAAGATTACTGACTTTTTCTGTTAACCCATATAATAAAGGTTGAGCTTCGTGTTCTTTAAAACTTGCTAATTCAATAGCGTTACCAATATTAAAAGGTGTTTTCTGGGGGTCAGTAATTAAAGCTGAAGGTGTGGTAGCACCAAAAAAGGCAAAAGTTAGCTCTTGAAATTGAGGTTGAATCGCTCTCTGGTTATAAAAAGAACGAATTAAAGCAAAAAAGTCAGAGACATCAAATTTTAACCCTAAAATGCTATCAATTTCATCAATAAATATAACAGTCGATTTTCCAGATTGCCGCTGATCAAAATCGTCATTAACTGGAAGAAAATTTTCTATAAATTGTCCTAATCGTTGTACAGGAGGCAGGTCTAATTGTTCACTCCACCAAGCTTTAAAAGTTTTCAATTCTTTGATTAATCCAAAACTGCGGAGCAGATCAACGGCTAATCCTTTATACCATTGTTCGGGGGTAATATTGTCTGTTCCTAGCCGAGTTAAGTCAATTACTGCACATCTAATTCCCTCCTTTTGTAATTGGCTCATCATCCGTACCATTAAGCTAGATTTTCCCATTTGACGTGCATTTAAAACATAGCAAAATAGACCTTGTTTGAGAGCTTTATAAAGATTGCGATCAGCTTGTCGAACCACATAATTCGGTGCATCCATCGGTAAACTGCCCCCCACTTGATAGACAAATTTGGGAGGTTGTTCAGCACTTTTAAGTAGGTCATTTTCAAAGATAAGTTCTGCTTGGGTTGCTTTCAGTACCTCTAAAGTGTTTGTGAGTTCTTTAGTGCGTTCTTGCACTCTTTGTTCTAAGGTTTGATAGAGTCTGGAGTTATCAATAGAGATAGCGGCTTGAGCTGCTAGAATATTTAATAGTTCAACCCTTTCTGAGGTAAATGCGCCTGTTGTTAAATTATTTTCTAAATAAACAATTCCTTTTAATTGACCTTGATTGAGTAAAGGAGTACAAAGAATGGATTTAGTTTTTTTAGCAATAATGTAAGAATCGTTGGTAAATTGACCTGATGAAGTGGCATCATTTAAAACGATAGTTTCTTTTGTCCGAGCGACATAGTAAATAATACTGGTGGGTAAGATAGGAATTGAATGATCATAGTCGATAGATTCTATGGGAATCGGCTGTAAGATATTAAGCGTTTCTTGATCAATTGTTCCTTGAGCTTCAATGACCCAATTTCCTTCCTGTTCTAAAATCAAATAACCTTTCTGCGCTCCTGCATTTTCAATGACAATTTTCATTAAGTTTTGCAGAAGATTTTCTAGTTTAATTTCTCCAGAAATCGCTTGCGAGGCTTTAAGAATAGTGGTTAAATCAAGAACTGCTCCATCATTACCAGTGGTTGAAATGGTGGTACTCAGTCCTTTAGATTTGTTTTGATTGCTAATGCCTAATAAATATTGAGGGTATTCTTCTTCTAATTGTTTAACTTTGGCCTTTGCACCCCAACGAATGTAACAATGATAAGCATTTCTGAGATATAGTTTACCGATTTCTTCTCTACCTAAAGTAAAATAAAATTCAGAGGCACGTTCATAAGCTAAAGCCTCTTCATGGATGAATTCGTATTTTTTTGCTCCTTGAATTGCTTTTTCATAAAATTCTTGAGCTTTCCAGTTTTGACCCAAGACTCTCGCTTTTTCTGCTTCAACTAAATCATATTTGTGTTGGAAGTTTGCTGGACTATTTTTGATAAAATTTCTACAATCATCTTGATAACTTTTGATCAATGCTAACAATTTTACTTGCTCACTTACATCACAACTTTGATAGATATAGCAATAAGTTAGAGAAGCATAAAATCTGTATTGAGGAACACAAATATGAGAACTCAAATAATCCACATATTCATTAGTTTTTAGACTATTAATAAAAGCTTGCTGACCTTTTTTATGAAAGTAATTAATAAAAGTTTTAGAAAAATATATAATAAAGAGTAACCAGTGATTATTTTTCCATTTGTTTATATAGTCTTTTTCCTCATGTTCATTATTTCCATTAACCCAAAAAACTAAACTTTTATCCTCTTGAATTAAAGAGTCAATGACTTTTTGAATAGCAGAAATACAACCAAAAGAATGAATTTGTTTTAATTGTTCCATAGCACCTAAATATTTTATGAAATCAACATTAACTTCATCTAAACAATAACCTCCAAAAAACCTAATAAAACAAAAACTTGCAGCAGTAAAACAAGCAAACTCATGAATTCCCTTTTCAAGACCCTGCTGAAAACCTACTACTAATCTATTTTGGGCTACCTGATTTCTAAGATGATTTTTCCAATGCCAAATAAAACCATAATACACATGAATAACAAAAGGATCTATTTGCATAACACTAGATTTTTCGAGCAATTGAAGGGCTAACTCTCCCAATTGATTCCCAAAATTAATATCTCTTTTTAAGTTAATACTATCAATGCCCTTACATAAAAAAGAACCATAAGAACTGTAGGCACAAGCCGCTAAAGAAGAATGCCCGTATTTGATACATAAATTCACTTGAATTAAGATTACTTCAACATACAGTAGAAAATTTGTTATAATTGTTGAAGACGAAATTTGTTGTAATATAATTACAGCTTGAATTTTATAAGGGTCAGTCATTTCAGGAAGAGAAACCAAACTTTTTAAAGATTTTTTCTTGAAAATTAGATTCAAGTTTTTGATTTCTTGAAAAATTTTTTCCCTTATTTTATCTTCTTCTAATTCAATTTTTATTTTGAGTTCTCCCAATGCTTTTATACCAATTACTACTGATTGATCCTCTTCTGATTTAGCATTATGAATTAAAATTTGTATTTGATAAACCTTAACTTTGTCGAGAATATTTTTTGCTTTCTTTAAAAGAAATTTGGCTTTTTCTTCTGCCTCTTTTAGTTTAGAACTTAAGAAAAGAACTTCTAACATTTCTAGAGAAACTTTATAAACAAAATCATATTGACTCTGCCAATGATAAACTGTTAATAATCTCAATGAATATTCAAGAAAAGTGAGGGACAAATCATAAGCTGCAACAGTTTTTGCTTTTTTAGCTGCTTGAAAGTTTAATCGGCTTAGCTTATCTTTATCGGTTTTTTTAGTGATTAATGGAGAGCCAATATTTAGGTGTTCAACAAGGTTAAAAATTTGATCTTTGTACTCATGATTTTTATAGTTTTCTAACATTAAATAACCAATTTTTAAATGAATTTTCTTTTTGATATGGTCAGGAATTAAATAATAAGCAGCCTGTTGTAAGCGATCATGTAAAAAATTATAGGTAATATAGATAGGAAACTGCTCAGAGTTTTCTGATAACTGCTCTGAAAACTCTTCTAGATTCCAAAGCAAGGGAACTTTATAGTTATTATTTTGAGGTATTATTAAGCCTTCATCTATAGCTTGTTGCAATTCTTTAGCAGTAATTTCCTGTGATTTATTATTAATTACTGCCAAAATTTCTAGATTGAATTGGTTGCCGACACAGGCAGCTAATTTGAGAATGTGTTGAGTTTTATCATCCAACTTTTCAATTTTGCTGATCATCAAGTCAATGACATTTTCAGTCACAGATACTTTTTCAATTTGCTCTATACTCCATTGCCAATAACTCTGAGTTTTTTCTTCTGAATTAAAGCAATTTTGAGAGGAATTAAATACCAAGAGATTATCTTGATATAAGGAATAGAGAAGTTGAATCAGAAAAAAAGGATTTCCATCTGTTTTTTTGTTAACCAACTCAGCTAAAGGTTGTGAAAATTCTGATGAGCAATTGAAAGTATCACTAATTAATCGATTAATATGCTTAAGTTTTAAAGGCAAAAGCGTAATTTCTGATATTCTTACTCGCATTTTTTTAATGTTTTCTAAAGTAGATGCTAAAGGATGAGTAGGACTTACCTCATTATCTCGATATGCTGCAATTATCAGAAAATATGGAATATCAGCATGAGAGCTTAATTGTTCAATTAAGTTTAAAGAAGGTAAATCAGCCCATTGTAAATCGTCAATAAATATTACCAAAGGGTGTTCTCTCTTGCAAAAAACTTTGAGGAATCGTTTAAAAAATAAATTAAACCGATTTTGATTTTCTATTCCTCCCAGTGAAGCAACAAGAGGCTGTTTACCGATAATTTTCTCAAGTTCAGGAATAACATCAATAATAATTTGACCATTATTACCTAAAGCTTCTAGAATATTATTTTTCCAAGTTTGTAGGGTTATTTCGGGTTCACTGAGCAGTTTACGCAGAAAATCTTGAAAGGCCTGAATAATAGCTGAATAGGGAATATCTCGCTTCAATTGGTCAAATTTTCCTTTGATGAATTCTCCTCGTTTTTTTATGATAGGTTTATGAAGTTCATTGACTAAAGCAGATTTGCCAATTCCTGAATAGCCAGAAATGAGAACCATTTCCTTTGTTCCATTACTGACTCTCTCAAAAGCGGTGATAAGTTGATTAATTTCCTGTTCTCTACCATAAAGTTTTTGAGAAATCTGAAACTTTTCAGTTATATCCTGACTTCCTAAAGGAAATTGGGAAATTTGTCTATTTGTCTTTAATTGATAAAGACAGGTTTCTAAATCTGCTTTGATTCCCCCAGCACTTTGGTATCTTTCCTCTGGAGTTTTCGCTAACAATTTGTTAATGATATTCGAAACAGCTATGGGAATATCGGGAATAAGTTTATGAATAGGTAAAGGTTGTTGAGCAATATGACAATGAACTAACTCTATAGGATCAATGGTTGGAAAAGGAAGTTTATGAGTTAACATTTCATAGAAAGTTACACCAAGAGAATAAAAATCACTACGATAATCTAAACCACGATTCATTCTACCTGTTTGTTCAGGAGATATATAAGCTAAAGTCCCTTCTAATTGATTAGGAGAACAAACTGTCAAAAATTCTTGGGATAAACGGGTAGAAATACCAAAGTCTATGATTTTAAGTTCTCCAGTTTGGAAGTTATAGACAATATTGGAAGGATTAATATCTTTGTGGACAATATTAGCTTTATGAATTGCACTTAAACCGTCTGTTATCTTTAAGGCAATAGCCAAGAAGTCTTCTAAGTTTAATTTACTTTGGGACAGTAATAAATTTAAAGATTGACCCCCAAAGTCTTCTAAAATCATCACCAAACTATTGTCATATCTCTGTAATTCATAAGCTTTAATAATATTATCTGACTTCAAAAAACGAGTAATTTCATATTCCTGTTTATAGCGATTAAGCTCTGAAAATGTCGGGTAATTTTCCTTAAGAACTTTAACAATTATGGGTTGAGAATTCGTTTTTAAAAAAGCTTTATATACTAAGGAGTTAGCACTTTCATAAAGTTTTTCAACGAGTTGATAGTTTTTGTTATTGTCGTTGAATATATTCATCTTTATAATTCAATTTAGAGATATTTTGATAAATTTCGGCTACTGTAGTTGTTAGAACTTGATATTCATCTCTAATGTTTTGATTAACCACTTGCGACTTCCACATATCACAATTTTTACAAGCTTCCCTCTTTTCTAACTGATTTGAAATCAGATCTCCTCGAAGTTTTTGAAACAAATCTCCCGTCCAAATTTCTTGTAAAGTTTGTTGATGATAATCGCCTAAACTTTCAAGATTATTGTCAAATCCTAATCGAAATAATGATTCAATACAATAATATATTCTACCATCTGGTAAAACCGCCATTTCGATAAAAGGAAATAAACAAGTCCATCTACCTTGAGATTGTTTTTGATAATATTGGATAGATTTATGTACGGCTTGATTATTGTGTTTAAGTCGCATATTTTGTTCTTCATATTCGGCCATATTGAGGATAAAAATACCATTAATTCTGGATAACCAACGATTTTTAAAGGCTTCTTCTTCTTCTTGTGTGACGTTTTTATTTCTTACAAAAGATGTTCTTACTTCACAAGCAATCTCCAATTCATCTCTAATTTTAACAAAGTCAATGATATTGCACTCAAGTCTATTTAAATCAGCACCTCGAATTTTCTTATAAGTCTCTGGAGTAGCTGCATCAATGCTGATATCAATACTGGTTAAACCTGCTTTTAATAATGCCCTAGAACATTTCTCATCAAGAAGTTGACCATTTGTGGTTAGATGAACCCTTGGTACACCTTGTTGTCGGCAAAGTTCGATAAAATCAACCAGTTTGGGATGAAGTAATGGTTCTTCAACACTACCTATTAGTATGGGAAGTTCAGCTTGTCCACTTTCTTGCGCTAATCTCTTCATCATCTCCCAAGACATTTCTTTCTTCCCTTGAAAAAAGTCAGTGGTATGGGTCATTTTTAGAGAAGAACTATGATAAGGACACATAACACATTTTAGGTTACAAGTGTTGCCAATGATAACTCTTATGTAAGATGGTCGGATGACCTTGCCATAATAATCGGCAAAATAATGTAACTGTTCATCAAATCCTATTTCGCTACTCTTGATAGACGAGTCGCAAATTGTAAAATTTGTTGATAAATCGTTGTTTAAGATTTGAGGATAGGCATGGGCAATTGTTGGATAGGATGGCAATCCCAAGTCCGATATGATTGGTAATTTAGGAGAAAAAGCAACTGCCTTTTTTTGAGCTTTAACAGTTGCTACGAGTCTTTTGATTGTTTGAGGATGCAAGGGAACACCATAATCTTTAACCTTAATTACTACCTTAAGTTCAGAGTCAATTTTGTATATTTGATCAGGTAACATCCCTTGCATAATTCCGTTTGTTTGTTCCCACATTATGATCTTCAGGTAGTTGTAACTGGAATATAGGGATTGTCAGGTCGATATTTCTTGGTATCTTGATCTTCAATCCACTCTTCCAGATATTTTCCTGTTACTGTCGCCTCCGATAATTGAGGACGTGGCGGAAAAGAAACCATATATTTGAATGATAAACGTCTTTCCATATCTGGATCTTCCAGAGTTCCTATGAAAGAATTAGGATTAACAAAAAACTCATAGACGGGCTTTGGTTGCGTTTCGCTGTCTGACTCTTCAGGCATACTAACCGAATCTCGCTCAAAAATAGGAGAAAGATACAGTTCAGGATTTTTGATCCGTTCATCTGTAAAGACTGCCCTTAATAATTCTGCTGCATGTTTTTGATCATCAGTGAAAGTATTACCATACTGATCTTGTTTTTTACCTTCGACATATGAACGGACATCGACAGTGAATAAAGTCTCTAAAGTGTATGATTGTCTCTCATCTGATTCTTCTAAGGAAGCATTATACCCTGTTATTCTTGAAAGACCAGTTATTCTACTATGTGTTCTATCAAAACATCCTTTTAAAGATTTTGCAACTTTTCTCTTATGATTATCTGATGTTTCATCAGACCATCTCCAGATATAGGCCACAATTTGTGAAATTAACTTACCTTGTAGAAAGAGGATTTCTGGTACTGTCCGGGATTGTGCTGGTGAATTGGTTTGTTGCATGACTAAAATATCCTAAATCAACGAACAAATTTACAAAGAACTGGCCGAAGGTGTCGGCAAAGTGTAAAAACAAGAGGGATTTTCCCAAACGATTTTTTTAACTATCTCCTCAGATAAGTTGTCTTCAAGTCCTATAACTTTTTTTACCCCATCAGCCTGATGATCCATGTGAGGATAATCAGACCCGAAGATTAAGTTGTCAGAGCCGATAAAATCAATGATCTGAGGTAAATAGGGTTCGGAGGGTTCTACTGCAATGTAACATTGACGGCGAAAATACTCCGATGGTAGTAATTTTACCCTATCTTGGACTTCCCAATGTAAATTTTTGTATTCTTCGTCAAGCTTCCATAACCAATAGGGAAGCCAACCACACCCGGACTCTAGAAACGCCACTCTCAGCCTCCGATGACGTTCTAACACCCCCCCTTCAATTAAGGCTAACAGTGCCATCATTTGTTCCATCGGGTGAGAACAAGCATGAAGCGCAAACCGACTATTAAACCGCTCTGCGCCAGTGGTGGGTAAGCGGCTATGAGTGCCTTCATGAATTCCTACAGCCATGTCCAAATCCTCGCAGGCCGCCCAAAAGTGTTCATAGGCTCGATCGCTCAAAATTCTGCCTTTAACGGGATTAGGGCGCAAAAAAACCGCCTTCCAGCCCAAGTTCGCCATGCGGTGTAGCTCTTTGACCATATCTTCGGGATCATGTTGATTGACTGCAGCCACTCCTTTCAGTCTAGCCGGGTCATAGCTACAATATTCTTCATATAACCATGTATTGTAGGCACGGACAAAAGCCCCCATCACTTCGGCAGGTAGGCTATCAATGGCAAATAACCACAGTCCATAGGTAGGATAAATAAAGGCCCTATCTACCCCCATTTGTACCATTGCTTGAACATGGGACTCTGGGTTATAGCGATTGAGATAAGCGTGGGGATGAGCTTGCATCATCTGCTTATTCCCTTCTGCTTGGACTTGTGGGGAGATTTTTTGACTAATCGGTTCTCCTTTGATTTTCATGTCAGCAGAAGGAGCAAATTCCCTAAATTTAGGGTCTAGGTATTGGCCCCACATTGCGGGGGGTTCAATGACGTGGGAATCAGCATCAATAATTTTGTACCCGTTGAGCATAGAGGTTTTTTGGCAATTTTCTACCTAAATTATATTTGATTGGGAAAAAGCGGTCCCTTTTTTTAGGCTTTTTTTTCATCCCCTAAAACTGCATGGATTGATTGGGTTAAACTTGATACAACACTTTATTAAACTTAACGAATGGAAGCGATTGAATTTAAAATGATTCTTCATCATGGCACAGTTGTCATTCCCCCTGAATACCCCTCTAAGTGGGAAGGTAAGGCGATCCGTGTGATACTCTGAAGGGGTTTTGAGCTTGACTCAACCTTCTAAGATACATATAATGTATGTATAACATTTGAATATGATCCCAGAAAAGCAAAAACCAACTGGCAAAAGCACGGTGTTTCCTTTGCAGAAGCTGAAATGGTGTTTTTTGATCCCCTCGCTATTCATGATCTTGATCCCGATTGTATAACAGAAGAACGTTTTATTGCAGTGGGGATGGGAAACATGGGATCACTATTAGTGGTTATTTATACTTTGCGGGGTGAAGTCATTCCCTTGATTTCCGCTCGTCGTGCTACAAAACAAGAGAGAAAAACTTATGAGAAAGGAATATGATTTTTCTAAAGGAAAACGAGGGGCGCTCATTTCCTCTCAGGGAAAAACACGCATTACCATTTATCTAGATGATGAGATTCTAGCTTATTTTCGAGAACAGGCTGAAACCGCAGGAATGGGTTATCAAACCCTAATTAATGAGGCTTTAAAACAATATATCCAATCTCCTTCTGAGCGATCGCTCACTCAGTCCGATTTACGTCGTATTCTTCGGGAAGAATTATCAGCCCTCCAAATGTTGCTTATGATAGTTACAAGTTAGCCGATCGCTGTCTGTTTTCAAGAATTGCGATCGCTTTTTAATTTTTTCTTGTCAAAGTTTAGTTAAACGGTAAGAGGGGTAATTTTGTAAAGATGTGCTAAATTGGAAGCTTTTTGTAGATCACCTTGACGAAGGGCTTCTCGGACATCATCTAATTTTTGAGCGTCTTCTAATGATAAATAGGGCGACCATCCTTCGGGAGTCTCAATCAGTTCGACTTCCACTTCAGCCATGTACTCTCCAATGTGGATGAGTTTAATGTGAGGCTTTTTTGTCATAGTTTTCTCCTTGTAAAATCACTTGACCAACGTGCTGGATCAGGTCTATAGGCAGTGACTAGAACAGCAGGCGATTCGGTATTCTTGGCTATACCCCAAACCACATGAACGGGTTTACCCTGACTATCTTTCTGTAAGACTAGCACACAACGCCCTTTAGGATATTCCGGGTAATCTTCGAGAATGACAGCTTCTCTAATACCTGTTATCACATCCCTTACCAGAATACCGTCATTTGCTAGTTCATCGTAGCCATGGGCTGATATTTTGACTTGCCCACGGGAAAGTAAAGCCAGAACTAATTGGAAGGTTATACTCATCATCTAATCATAGCATCTCTTTATTCAAGGAAGAAGGCGATCGCTGTGTTGTTCTGAGGAATAGCGATCGCTTTTTTGCTGCCTTCTTTTCATCCCCTGAAACCGCTACAAGTCAGAGGCTAAAAGGGTTTTGAGGATTTTAGCCGAATGATTAATTCATTAGTTCTACTCTCAGGGATGAGGTAGTCACACCATAAAGTGACCCTTTAAATCTAATATAAATCTAATATAAATCTAATATAAAAGTTAATATTCTACTCAAAAAAACCTATTAGAAAAGTATTAACTTTAGAGATTGTCATTACCCCAAATAAAACTTATTCTGGTATCAAAGGTGATTGAACAAATCACTTTTAAGCCAAAAAAGTCAAGATGTATTGCTTGTTCGGCAAAAACATCGAATTTAAATTTCATAAGGCAAATCTCTGGTGATTATGCCCAATTTATCTGGAATAGAGTCTCTTTGGCTGAAAACTCTGGGTGATCCGCGTATATGTGTTGCCGTCTTAGATGGAGACGTGGATCAATCTCATCCCTGTTTTCATCAAGCTCGATTAACTCGGATACCGACTTTAATCCCCTCTGTCAGCAACCAAGGATTTGCCACCCAACATGGAACTCATGTTGCCAGCATTATTTTTGGTCAACACGGTGGTTCGGTTCAAGGAATCGCTCCTCGTTGTCGTGGCTTAATCGTACCCATTTTCAGTGATGGACAAGGGGATAAACTCGCTCCCTGTTCTCAAATCGATCTAGCGCGAGCAATTACTCAAGCGGTTGAGCAAGGAGCTAACGTCATCAATATTAGCGGCGGTCAATTAACAGCTTCCCCTGAATCTGACCAATTATTGGCTAATGCTGTGCGTTTATGCCAAGAAAGGAATGTTCTGATCGTCGCAGCGGCTGGAAACGATGGTTGTGAATGTCTGCATCTTCCGGCAGCCCTTGAATCGGTTTTAGCCGTAGGAGCTATGGATTCTCAAGGAAAACCGCTCAATTTTAGTAATTGGGGCAAAGTTTACCAAAATCAGGGAATTCTGGCACTCGGTGAAAACATCTTAGGGGCGGCTCTCAACGGCGGAACCATTCTCAGAAGTGGGACAAGTTTTGCCACTCCCATTGTGTCGGGAATTATTGCTCTTTTATTGAGTATCCAACTACAACAAGGAGAAAAACCCGATCCTCATGGCGTTCGTGAAGCCATTCTTAAAAGTGCTTTGCCTTGCCATCAAGATCACCCTATTGATAGCCGCCGCTGTCTGGCTGGAAGACTTAATATTTCTGGAGCTTACACCCTAATTACCCAAGGAGGAATTCAACCCATGTCCAATCAAACCCAAGAAGAACCCATGATGCAAACCAGTGAGGTTAATCATACTTCTCAAGAGTTAAACAATCCTATCAATGAGATCGCCGCGTTTCAATCGACTGAAAGCCTTAATTCTACTTCACCCTTCGCTGTTCTGCCCTCAGCCTTAGAAACAGAGGGATCACAGGCGAAAACCGCCCCTATTGTGTCCATTAATCCTTCTAATGGGACTTAAACAAATTTCAAGCCCAAATAAAGCCTAAACTGGCTTTGTAAGCGGCAAACACATCCCGATTCTCGGTCAGCCACTCAAAGAAACGGAAAGACATCGCTGT
>VYLO01000006.1_pt1 | contig 58042 bp, 48 predicted proteins | sample 5114271 | NCBI WGS metagenome assembly VYLO01 (sample SAMN12291807, study PRJNA351875) | freshwater metagenome | isolation source: freshwater lake | place: USA: Michigan, Lansing Lake | collected 2011-08-05 | reverse complement strand
GCTTATTAAAAGAATGAGTTATGGATTTACCAATTTTCAACATCTTCGACTTAAGCTGTTTGCTTGCTTTAATTCATAACAAAAATTAACACACGAAAACCAGAAGAGCCGAATAGGGGTAATTTTCCAGAAATATATTCTTCAAAGCCTTGCCTAGCAAAACTCGTCCGAATAATAAGCACTGATTATCGCACAAAGTCGAGAGGAGCTAAGTAAATTTACCTTAAGATTAATTAATCAATTGGATAATGTATAGAAAACTGGCGAACAAAATCCTGAAATTAGCTAATTCCCTATCTAGGTCATCGAAGCGCTCTCTTTTAATTGTCACCGATTGCCTTATTTTTTGTCTGACCATCTATCTAGCCTTCTCTCTCAGGTTTAATCTTAACCTCGAATATCAGCAAATTAGACCTTTTTTCGGGGAAATACTCAGCTTAATTGCTATTAAAATTCTAGTTTTCTATCTCAAAGGTATTTACCGTCCCGTAGTACGTTATACAGGGTTAGAGTTTCTTTCCTCCGTACTGCAAGCGGTTCTCTATAGTTCAGGGGTTTTAATCAGTCTGGCCTACTTTCAAAGGGATGCCTTTTTGCCGCGTTCAGTCCTGATTATCGACGCATTGTTAACCCTAGTATTGGTTATTGGGATGAGATTGTTGATTCGTTCTGTCTTTCACCGTCTGAATATTTACGTCAGTAGTGTCGATAGGGAACCGACAATTGTTATCTACGGTGCGGGGGTTGTGGGTTGTCAATTAGCACGTTCCCTACAAAATGACCCCCACTATCGTTTATTGGCCTTTGTTGATGATAATCCCGATTTGCAGCAGCGAGTGATCCAAGGCATTAGGGTTTATCCCCCTTCTCAATTGACAATACTGCACCAAAAACGGGCCTTTGACTGGGTTGTTCTCGCTATTCCGAACCTAGACAAGGCCAGAAAGCGGCAAATCATCGAAAGTCTAGAAACTTTACCCATCGTCATCAAAACCGTCCCTCCCCTCTCAAAAATTTTATCGGGAGAAGCGACCATCAATCAGATTCGCAGTGTCGATGTCTCGGAATTATTAGGACGGGAAGAAATTCTACCTCATCCCGAACTTTTGGGAAAAAATGTCACGGGTAAAGCGGTGTTAGTCACTGGGGGTGGTGGTTCCATCGGTTCGGAATTATGCCGACAAATCGCCTTCCTCAAGCCAAAATGCCTGGTAATCTACGAATTAAACGAGTTTTCCCTCTACAAAATCGATCTCGATTTGGGCGAAAATTATACTGATTTACGCAGGTATGCCTATCTAGGCAATGTTCTTGACCGCAATCATCTGGCCCGAGTCATCCAACAACACCAGATTGAGACAATTTATCACACGGCCGCCTATAAGCACGTTCCCCTGGTGGAAGCCAATGCTAGTCAGGGGGTTTACACTAATGTTTGGGGAAGTTTAAATGTCGCTCAGACTGCGATCGAGAATTCAGTTAGTAATTTAGTTCTTATTTCCACCGATAAGGCTGTCAGACCGACTAACATTATGGGGGCCAGTAAACGCTGTGCTGAGTTAGTTGTGCAAGCTTTGGCCGCTTTACCCGACACTTCCACCTGTTGCGCTATCGTCCGCTTTGGCAATGTTCTCGATAGTAGCGGTTCCGTGGTGCCGCGTTTCCGGGAACAAATCGCCCAACGTAAGAATATTACCCTCACCCATCGCGATATTATTCGCTATTTTATGTCTATTCCAGAGGCGGTGCGTTTGGTTATACAAGCAGGAGCTATGGCTAAGGGGGGTGAGGTATTCCTGTTAGATATGGGTGAACCAGTAAGAATTTACGATTTAGCCCTACAGATGATTCGTTTAAGTGGCTTGGAATTAGGGCAAGATATCGATATTGAAATCACAGGATTAAGACCGGGGGAAAAACTCTACGAAGAATTATTAATCGATACCGATAAAGCTCGTCCCACCGCTCACCCAAAGATTTTTTGCGCTAATGAACACTTTCTTGCTTGGGAAAAATTACAAATCAAATTACAGCAATTGCTTAATTCTATTCAAGTTAATGACCGTCAGGGCTTAGTTAAGTCCCTACAAGATTTAGTTCCTGAATACCGGCCTCCCCAGCAAATAGCCAGTAGTTTGTCAAGTAAAAAGTGAAAGAAAGGAGTTTTAGCGAGTGCATCCCACATTTGCAGAAATACCGACAATTAGCAATTATCAGTGACTCTTAAATTAGTACAAAAATATGAACAATCGCGTGTAAGCATCCCACCGAAAAACTAATGCGCTCCGGGGTTTGGGCCCCAACGGGGGGTTTGGGTAGGGTTGATTCATGAATCAACCCTACTATCACTCAACCCTAGGGTTGAGTGATAAAACCGAAAGTAACGCCCAATTTTAGGAGAAAGTTTCCCCTTAAAAATCCCAAATTAGTAGATTTACAAAAATGAGATGCACCCGTTTTAGCTCTCCTCTTTTTGACAAAATTTATTAATCTAATTGAACCGAATGCTCTTGTTTTAACTGCTTTTGGATAGTTTTTACCGTCTGCTCAATTTTATTGATTCCGCGAGAAGAAGGCCGATTTACTCTATCAGCTAGAGGAGAAGTTTGTTGAATAGCGATGCTTAAATAAAGAGGAAAAGCGAGGGTAAAGGCTAAAAAAAGACGTTGTAACATGATCCACTCCCACAAAAGTTCTTCAGCGATTATTTAGCCGGCTGAAACTTCTAACAGAATAACGACTAACTAGGAAAATTTCAGCTAGTTTGTGACAGTCCGGCAATTGGTGGGGCAATCCTAAAGAATTAGCGCTGAAACCCTCAACCCTAGACCGAGAGTCTGATAGATTGATCTAGAAACATGATCGATCGCTCTATCTATGCACAAAATTCCAGTTACTGTGATCACGGGTTTTCTGGGTGCGGGAAAAACTACCCTCATCCGTCATCTACTGCAAAATAATCAAGGCCGACGGGTGGCCGTTATGGTCAATGAATTCGGAGAAGTGGGAATTGATGGTGATTTATTGAAAAGTTGTCAGACCTGCGACGACAACCCCAACGATAATATTGTGGAACTGACCAACGGTTGTCTGTGCTGTACAGTGCAGGAAGAATTTCTCCCCACCATGCAGAAATTGCTGGAGCGACGGCAACAGTTGGATTGTATGCTGATCGAAACTTCGGGATTGGCTTTACCTAAACCTCTGGTTCAAGCTTTTCGCTGGCCGGAAATCCGCAACGGTGCGACGGTGGACGGAGTAATCACGGTGGTGGATGGTTTTGCTGTCGCTAGGGGTCGTCTGGTGGCGGATTTGGACGCTTTAACAGCACAAAGGCAAGCAGACCCCAATTTAGAACACGAAACGCCTATTGAGGAGTTATTTGAGGATCAGTTAGCCTGTGCTGACCTGGTACTCTTAACTAAAACCGATTTAATCAGCGAAATTGAATTAGAAAAAATTATTAATTGGCTGAAAACACAACTGCGATCGACGGTCAAAATAGTTACTTGTGCTGATGGACAAATTAGCCCCGATGTGCTACTGGGATTTAATGCCGCCGTCGAGGATAATTTAGCTAGTCGTCCTAGTCATCATGATCACGAGGAAGAACACGATCACGATGATGAGATCAATTCTGTGCAGTTTTGCCTCGATTCTCCCGTAGATGCCCGAATTTTGACCCAACGGCTCAAAGAATTGGTGGCCTTAGAAGAAATCTATCGGGTTAAGGGATTTGTTAATGTGGCCAATAAACCGATGCGTATGGTGTTACAGGGAGTCGGCGATCGCTTTGATTCTTTCTTCGATCGACCCTGGCAATCCACAGAAATGCGGCAAACTCGCTTGGTCTTTATCGGCCGCTCCCTCGATAGTCAGAGAATCGAGCAGGCCTTAACTAGGGTTGGCTGAATAAATGTGAAATGTAGGCAAGGTAAGAGTTTTGTGGCTTTTCTCGCGAAACAGGTGCAAGATTTTGAGAGAATCGTCGTTCAAAACCTTGCGTCTTCATCGGCCCGCGTCCTGTAGGGGCGAAGCATTCGGGCAATAACCTATCGGTGAAACTGGAGATTTTCTAACCGAATGCTTCGCCCGTACTTTTTGCCGCAAACCCTAACTAGGGTTTGCGGCAAAAAGTTTTTCGTGGGGGTGTGGGTTAGGGAGATTATTTTTATTTATTCTCCCTTCTCCCCCTCTACAATAATTACTCGCAGCCAGAAATACTTTGTCTGTATCATACTTTGTGCTTTTTGTCAAAAAAACTTTTTTTTTGCAATAAAACTACACAAAAAAAAGATCATCGTTATGGGTGAAATTGACTGATTTAACCGTCTTAATTAGGATCACCTTCTAGGTGTGGCAAGGGTTTCAACCATTGCTGCCCAAAAAAGCACAAAATAACCCATTATGAAATTCTATCAAATCGCTGTAACCATTGCAACATCGTTGTTAAATAAAAATCTTTCTCAATTAATTCTTAAGAATTTGTAAATATTGCGGAATGTTAATTTAAATATTCTCAAGTTTTGGCAGTCAATAAATAAATTTTACTTATCTTTGACCAACATTGGGTTAGAAGTCAGGAGTCGGTCGTCATACTAAATCCGTTGAGTAACGCACAGAAAACGGGTTTCTTCGAGAAACCCGTTTTCTACTCATGCACTCATGCAAAAAGGGGAATAAATAATCAGTCTTTAATAACCAGATTTAGTATCAGGGTCAGGAGTCAGTAGCCAGTCGTCAGGAGTCAGGAGATTATTTTTATTTATTCTTCCCACACCCTACTTCTTTCCCTACACCCTACACCCCACACCCTACACCCTACACCCCACACCCCACACCCCACACCCCACTGAAAAAGCTCCGGCGTTCGATCGCCCGGATAGATGGTCGGGGATTTGGGTTAGGGTAGTAAAAGATACAGATTACTCACCCTTGCAGACCAAAAATTATGACGAACACCAGTAACCCGCTGCTTGCCGGTCAAGGATTACCGGCTTTTGACCAAATCCAACCCGGCCTGATTGTCCCTGGCATGACGCAACTTTTGCAGGAACTGGCTGGAGAATTAACCGATCTAGAAGCACAGATTGCCCCCACTTGGGAAAAATTAGTCGAACCCCTCACCCGGATCGAAGAACGTTTAAGCTGGAGTTGGGGGATTATCGGTCATCTGATGGGGGTAAAAAATAGCCCGGAATTGCGTCAAGCTTACGAAACCGTACAACCACAGGTAGTCGAGTTTATTAGCCGTTTAAGCCAAAGTAAACCCATTTATGAAGCATTTTTGTCCCTGCGTCAAGGGGAAAGCTGGGGGCAATTAGACGAGGCACAACAGCGCATTGTCGAAGCTTCCCTGCGGGATGCCCAATTGGCCGGGGTGGGATTGCTAGGGGAGAAAAAAGACAGATTTAACGCAATTCAACTGGAATTAGCGGAAATCACCACGAAATTTTCTAATAACATCCTCGATGCCACCAAAGCTTTTCAACTGAAACTAAAAACCCCAGAAGATATCGCCGGTTTACCCCCTAGTCTCCTCAGTTTAGCCGCCCAAACCGCCCGCACCCAAGGAGAAACTAACGCCAGCACCGAAACCGGCCCCTGGGTGATTACCCTCGATTTTCCCAGTTATTTCCCCTTTATGAAGTACAGCGATAATCGGGAATTGCGGGAAAAACTCTATAAAGCCTACGTTAGTCGGGCCGATCTGGGAGAATTGGATAATAATCCCTTAATCGATCGCATTTTGCAACTGCGTCAGGAACAGGCCCATCTTTTAGGTTATAGTACCTACGCCGAGGTCAGTCTTGCCAGGAAAATGGCCAATTCTGTGGATGAAATCGAGAAATTGCTTGACAATTTGCGCCAAGTCAGCTATGAAGCGGCAAAACAGGATTTAGAGGCCTTAAAAACTTTTGCGGGAACCGACGATCTCAAGCATTGGGATATAGCCTATTGGTCAGAAAAACAGCGTCAGGCCAAGTTTAACTTTAGTGCCGAGGAATTACGCCCCTATTTCCCCCTACCACGGGTTTTAGAAGGCATATTTAGCCTCGCTAAACGGATTTTTGGGGTAGAAATTATCGCTGCCGACGGTAAAGCACCTATCTGGCATCCCGATGTGCGTTATTTCCAGATTAACGACGAAAAGGGCGAAAAAATCGCCTATTTCTACCTCGATGCCTACAGTCGTCCCGCCGAAAAACGCGGCGGCGCTTGGATGGATGTCTGTATCGGTCGGGCCAAAACCGGCACCGAGGTGCGTTTACCTGTGGCTTATTTAATCTGCAATCAAACGCCTCCAGTGGACGGAAACCCCAGTTTAATGACCTTTGAGGAGGTAACTACCCTATTTCACGAATTTGGCCACGGTTTACAGCATATGTTAACCACTGTGGATTATTCCGGTGCGGCGGGTATTAATAACGTTGAGTGGGATGCGGTGGAATTGCCCAGTCAATTTATGGAAAATTGGTGTTATGATCGCCCTACTTTAATGAGTATGGCCAAACACTACGAAACCAGTGAAACTCTCCCCGAACATTACTATCAAAAACTGCTCCTAGCTAAGAATTATATGAGCGGTTCGGCTATGCTGCGTCAGCTACATTTGTCTTTAGTAGATTTGGAATTACACCATCGTTATCAACCCAATGGCGGCGAAACTCCTAAACAAGTCAGACAGCGTTTAGCGGCAACGACGACGATAATTCCTCCTCTACCGGAAGATGCTTTCTTGTGTTCTTTTGGACATATTTTCGCTGGCGGTTATGCGGCGGGTTACTATAGTTATAAATGGGCGGAAGTTCTCAGCGCCGATGCTTTTGCCGCTTTCGAGGAAGTGGGATTAGATAACGAAGAAGCAGTGAAAGCGATCGGTCGCCGTTTTCGCGATACTGTCTTAGCTATGGGGGGAAGTTCTCATCCTATGAATGTTTTTAAAGCTTTCCGCGGTCGTGAACCTAGTACCGAGCCTCTCCTCCGTCATAGCGGCTTATAAAAGTAGTCAAACACTTTTCTTTGTGGTGCGTTACGGTAATATTTAGCTCTTGATTTTTTCCCTAAAAACAAGGGATTGCCTAACGCACCCTACTTGAATATATTGTGATAACATATCAGCTTATAAAAGTAGCCAAAAACTTTTCTTTGTGGTGCGTTACGGCGATATTTAGCTCTTGATTTTTTCCCTGAAAACAAGGGATTGCCTAACGCACCCTACTTGACTGCTGAAACCTTTCTTTGTGGTGCGTTACGGCAATATTTAGCTCTTGATTTTTTCCCTAAAAACAAGGGATTGCCTAACGCACCCTACTTGACTACTTAACATTTTTTTCATAAATAGGCTCTCAAACTTGCTATAAAAATAGACAATGATAGGTTACAATACTATTGTTCTATATATCACCAATCTAGCCTTTGATAAAATTTATGGAATCATCTACTCTACCGATTCATAATCCAGCCGAACGTTTATTAATTATCCTACAAAGATGTTCTCAAGACAAAACTGACGAAACAGTTCAAACAGTTTTATCAAGAGCCATGGAAGTGAAAAATGACCCTGATTCTGTTCAGAAAGGGTTGATTCAATTACCACAGCTTATTTATCACATAGAAGATCAACTACAATATTTTCCTTCAAGAAAACAGTCTTCCTATAAAAGACTTATGGAAGAAATTAGGGATAAATTAATTAGTTTATTACGCAAGCTTGAATGGAGTTGGTTAAGTTCAGAAGAACCACAAATCTCTCCTGACTGGCAAGCTCTACATTGGCTTCCTTCTTGTGTAGAAGATTTTGAGCAAATATATTTAAGCAAAGAGGATTTGAACAGGTTAAGGGAAGAAATCTTAGGTTTAATTCAAATGATTGAAGATAGCAAAATTACGCAAGAGTTTAAACAATTTCTGCTGATTAAATTAAATGAAGTCCTAGAAGCTCTTAACAAATTTTACATCGTTGGCTATAATGGTCTTCGCAAGGAAATTTTGGCTACCCTCACCGAGGTGGGAATTAATCAAGTCGAAGGTGAAGATAAGGAAACTAAGAACAATATATCCCAAAAGTTATGGGAATTTTTAACAAAAATATTTCCAGAAAAAGCACAAAAGATTAATCCGTTAATTAGTCTCCCTGTCAATGTTTATAAGCTTGGAGAAATGTTCAATGTTTTGCCTCCAGGTAATTAACCAAAAAGGGTTGCTATCATATTTAAATCTTAGATTTTGGTGTGTTACGCTTCGCTAACACCCCCTACTATATATTTTTATTAAGAATTATCCGTTACTTGTAACATTAACTCTTAATTCTTAACAAATTACCCTAGATTCTCAGAGAAAAACCGATTATAATAAAGGGAACTGAACAGAACTGCTCGATCGATAGATAACTGATTGATTAAAGTTTTATTACTTTTGATGGCCTGGGATTAAGAGAAGTAAATTTATTCTTGATCGCCCCCCGAAAGTGAGAAGAAATAGTTTTAATAAACAAAGAGTTTTCAACTTGGCAAAAATCCTCTGGGGGCAATACACATGGAAGTTCTAACCGAGACAATTAACCCAACTTCGATCGAACGGGAACCGATCCATCTCTATAACCGAATTCAATCGCACGGGGTGCTTTTAGTTCTCAGCGAACCGGAGCTAAAAGTCAGCCAAACTAGCAGTAATAGCCGCAGTTTATTGGGAATTTCTCCGGGAGAAATTATCGGTAAAACCCTAGAGGAAATCTTCGATCCCTTTCAGATCGATCCTCTCAAATCAGCCATAGAAAATAACGATTTTGATGCTATCAATCCCTCCAAAATTTGGGCGCGGGTTAAAGGGGATGATTTTGCCGTCTTTGATGCTATTTTCCACCGTAACGCCGAACAAATGCTGATTTTAGAGTTAGAACCAGCTATTTCCTATGAAAACATTCCTTTCCTGAGATTCTATCACCTAGCCAAAACTTCGATCGATAAACTTGAAGCCACCCGTAACCTGAAAGATTTCTGTAATATCATCGTTAAAGAAGTGCGAAAAATGACAGGATTCGATCGAGTTATGTTATACAAATTCGACGAAGAAGATAACGGTGATGTGATAGCAGAAGACAAAATAGAGCAACTAGAACCCTATCTCGGTTTACGTTATCCCGCTTCCGATATCCCTCTCCCAGCACGAAATTTATTAAGTGCTAATTGGATTCGACAGATTCCCGATGCTACCTCTGAACCCGTCGATCTAGTGCCTAGTCTTCATCCCGAAACCCAACAACCCTTAAATTTAACCCTGTCCAGTCTTAGAAGTGCTTCTCCCTGTCATTTAGAATATCTGCATAACATGGGAGTGGGAGCATCTCTAAGCATTTCTCTGATTGAAAATAAACGTCTCTGGGGCATTATTGCCTGTCATCATCGCACCCCTAAATATGTACCCTACGAACTCCGTAAAGCTTGTGAGTTTTTAGGAAGAGTGATTTTTTCGGAAATATCAGCACGGGAAGAAAACGAAGATTATGACTATCGAGTAAAATTAAATTTTGTGCAATCGCAATTAATCGATTATATGGCTGAAGCTAATAACTTTATCGATGGATTAATTGCCCATAAACCGAATCTGCTCGATCTAACTAAAGCCACGGGAGCCGCTATTTGTTTAGGCGGCAATTATACCTTAATTGGAGTAACACCGAGCGAAGAAGAACTAAATTATCTGATTACTTGGCTAGAAAAAAACGTCCATGAAGATGTTTACTATACCAATTCCTTACCGCGAATTTATGCCGATGGGGGTAAGTTTAAAGACATTGCCAGTGGTTTACTAGCAATTCCTATTTCTAAACGTAATTATCTCCTCTGGTTTCGTCCGGAAGTAATTCAAACCGTCAACTGGGGTGGTGATCCAGGTAAAGCGATCGAAACGACTGCCATAGATGGTAATATTCGTCTCTGTCCGCGTAAATCTTTCTCCCTCTGGAAAGAAACCGTTCGCCTCAAATCTTTACCCTGGAAAGCGGTAGAAATTAACGCCGCACTAGAATTACGAAAAGCGATCGTCAATATCATCTTAAAACAAGCCGATGAATTGGCACGTTTAGCGCGGGATTTGGAACTATCAAACGCCGAATTAAAAAAATTCGCCTACGTCGCTTCCCACGATTTACAGGAACCCCTCAATCAAGTCGCCAACTATGTGCAGTTGCTAGAAATGCGCTACACCGAAGAACTGGACGAAGATGCTAAAGAATTTATTACTTTTGCCGTCGAAGGTGTCAGCTTGATGCAAACATTAATAGATGATGTGCTGGCTTACTCAAAAGTGGATATGCAGGCGGTAGAGTTTAATACCATTGATGCTAATCTGGCACTGGAAAAAGCTCTCGCTAACCTGAAAGGGAGAACTCAAGAAAGTCAAGCTGTGATCACCGTTGATCCTTTGCCAATTGTCATGGCAGATAAAACCCAGTTAATGCAATTGTTCCAAAATCTCGTCGGTAATGCCATTAAATTCCGAGGAAAAGCAACTCCCACTATTCATATTTCCGCGCAACGTCAAGAGGAGGAATGGCTGTTCTCTATCACCGATAATGGAATTGGTATCGATCCCCGATTTTCCGAACGCATTTTCGTGATTTTCCAACGACTGCACACCCGCGACGAGTACCCTGGCACAGGCATGGGTTTGGCGATTTGTAAGAAAATTATCGAGTGTCATCGCGGACGAATTTGGGTAGAATCCCAATTAGGCAAAGGAGCGGTTTTCTATTTTACAATTCCCCTAGGAGGTAACGAGCGTGAGCGCTGGCGAGGACGTGCCACACAAAATTATCTTATTAGTGGAGGACAGTAAAGCTGATATTCGCCTCATCCAAGAGGCATTAAAAACTAGCACCGTCCCGCATGAATTAGTTATCGTTAGGGATGGTGTCAACGCCATGGATTATCTGCGTCGAGAAGGGGAGTATCTCGATTCTCCTCGTCCTAATCTGATTCTTCTCGATCTGAATTTACCAAGAAAAGACGGACGGGAGGTATTAGCGGAAATCAAAAACGATCCCAGTTTAAAAAGAATTCCCGTGGTGGTTTTAACCACTTCTCGCAACGAGGAGGATATTTTTTATAGCTATGAACTGCACGTTAATTGTTATATAACCAAGTCGCGCAATCTCAACGATTTGTTCAAAATTGTCAAAAATATCGAGGCTTTTTGGTTAGAAACCGCTACTTTACCTGGGGAGTGAATCATTATCAGTGATCAGTGATCAGTGATCAGTTATCAGTGATCAGTGATCAGTTATCAGTTATCAGTTATCAGTTATCAGTTATCAGTTAATAGTATCAAGTGGCAAGTTCGGAGCTTTCTTTTCACTGATTACTGTTTACTGGACGGCTACGCCGTGCCTTTGGCAACACTGAAAAATCTTCCCACTTCCTAACTTCCCAAATCTCTTTAACTCTTGATTAAAAAATGGGACTCTCGCAGGATATAAAAGTTCTTTTAATCGAGGATAATTTAGCCGAAGCTCGATTATTAAAGGAAATTCTTAAGGGTAATGAAAAAAAAGAATTTCATCTGGTTAATGTGTCAAGATTATCCGAGGCAATTTCTCTGTTACAACAAACAAATTTTGATGTAATTTTATTAGATCTAACTTTACCAGATAGTCAAGGTTTGGAATCCTTAGCTCCCCTTTTGATTACGGCTCCGAAATTACCAATCGTGGTTTTAACTAATACTAATGATGATAATTTAGCTTTGGCAGCACTACGTCAGGGAGCGCAGGATTATTTAATTAAAAGAGAAGTAAGTTTAGAAATTTTAACTCGATCGCTATGTTATGCGATCGAACGAAAACAGATGGAGGAAGCTTTACGAGAATCGAACGAAGCTTTAAAAATGAGCGTGATTGAACGCACTAATCAACTGGAAAAAGCTCAGGAATTAAATCAGTTAAAAACTGAATTTGTTTCCATGTTATCCCACGATTTTCGCAATCCTTTAAATAAAATTTTACTCTCGGCTGGATTATTAGAAGAAAGTCGCGATCGGTTGACAAAAGATCAGCAAGTTAGCTATTTTCGCATGATTCGATCGGCCATTAAAGACATGGATCAATTGCTCACAGAAGTGTTATTAATTGGCCGGGCCGATTCTGGGAGATTATACTGTCAATTTGATCCGGTGGATTTGCTCGATTATTGTCAAAAATTGGTAGAATCTTTTATTGTTAAGCCAGAACACCAATCAGCAATTATTTCCCAAATTGAGGGCAGCTTAGAAAGAGGACTTTGGGATGTTAATTTAATTAAACATATCTTGACAAATTTACTGGGAAATGCTATCAAATATTCACCCCAAGGCAACCCCGTAGAATTTAAGATTATTGTCGAATCCGAGCAGGTAGTCTTTAAAATTATCGATCGAGGAATTGGTATTCCCAGCAAAGATCAAGAATATTTATTTAAACCTTTTTATCGCGGTAGCAATGTCGATAATATTCAAGGAACGGGATTAGGATTAGCCATTGTCGGACGCTGTGTGGAAGCGCACAAAGGACAAATTTACCTAGAAAGTGAGGAAAGAAAAGGCACAAAGATCACGGTGATTCTACCGATTATTACCGACATTGAACACCTAAATTGAGATCAACAATAGGGTGGCTCCACAATTTTTTTTTCTGCTGCCCCCACTCCCCTCTCCCCTAGGGTTGATTCATAGTAGGGTTGATTCATAGTAGGGTTGATTCATGAATCAACCCTACCTCTCCCCTCTCCCTTCTCCCCTCTCCCCTCTCCCCTCTCCCTTCTCCCTTCTCCCCTCTCCCTTCTCCCTTCTCCCCTTCCATAGGATTGAGGATCACCCTGAGCGTTCATCCGATCGAGTGATTTTGCGGAAAAGTGTTAAAAAAGATTGCTGTTTGTAAAGACAACTGTTACCGTGGGTTCAAGAGTGCGCTTTGAAGGAGGAAAAATCCCATGCACCCTAACCTATCCATCTATCCCTCGATTGCTTCGCTACTTATGTAGGGCATAGATGCACAAATCAAAGATTTCAGAAGCAAAACCAATAAATTCCCGTACTGTTGCTTAAAACAGGAGTTTGATCATGAAATTACAGGGAAAAACTGCCCTAGTCACGGGGGCATCCCGGGGTATTGGACGAGCGATCGCCTTAGAATTAGCCCGACAAGGTTTAAGCAGAATTGTGATTGTTGCCAGAGATCAAGAGCGATTAGAAAAACTAGCCAAAGAAATTGAGTCCCTAGGGGTCATTGCCACACCTTTAGCCCTAGATTTAACCGAAAATGACCTTGTTGGTCCTTCAATTATCCGCGTTTGGCAAGAATGCCGTGGCATCGATATCCTCGTTAACTGTGCCGGTATTGCCCATCAAACCCCCTTTCTACGCTCGCAATTTTCGCAAGTGCAAGCAGAAATATCTTTAAATCTGATGGCCCTGTACACAGTTACTCGCTTAATTGCCCGCCGGATGGCAATTAGGGGACAGGGAACGATTGTCAATGTTTCCAGCATGATGGGTAAAATTGCCGCTCCTAGCTTCGCTACCTACTCGGCCACCAAATTTGCCATTTTGGGTTTTAGTCAAGCTCTCAGGTCGGAATTACGGGAACACAACATCAAAGTTGTCACCCTCTTACCCTCTTTAACCGATACGGATATGGTGCGAGAATTGCAGTTATTTCGATGGTTAAAGCCGATGAGTGCCGAAGAAGTCGCCCAAACTCTAATTACCGGGTTAAATAGGGAAAAAACGGAAATTGTCGTCGGTTGGCAAAGTCATCTAGCTCTTTGGTGTCAAAAATTGGCCCCGAAACTGCTCGAGAAAATTGTCGATTTAGCCTCTCCCTTACGCCAAAGCAAAGGAAAGCGAGGATGGCGAGAAGTGTTTAACTAGGGTTTAATTAAATCCCTCAGGGTGAGCATGGCTCACCCTAATCACCTTAACTAATAGGTAATTAAACGGCTGTCAGGGTTTTTTCTAGAAGTTGTCGGGGAGCTTGAACCGAACCACGGCAGTGGATTTCCGCAGAATTATTGGGACTTTCAATCAGTTTAACTTTATCCAATTCGGCTCCTAATTGGCGGATCCGTTCCTCTAATAGTTGAGCGATATGTAAGGCAATATTTTCCGCGGTGGGAACCACTTCGGCAAAGTAGGGAATATCCTTATTTAAAAAAGTATGATCGAAGGGTTCTACTACCAATTCATCGATCGCTTTTTGTAAATCCCCTAGATCTACAATCATACCGGTGCGGGGATCGATTTCCCCCGCCACGGATACTTCTAGGTGATAATTATGGCCATGACCGTTTACCCTGGCGCATTTGCCGTAGATTTCCGAGTTTTGTTCGAGGGTTAATTGCGGTAAAGCCAAACGATGAGCGGCACTAAAATGGGTTTTGACGGTTAAAGTTGCTTCCATATCTTTTCCTTGATATTCTGCCCACAATTCGGGGTGTTCAAATAGTTGAATTTTGACTAATGGTAAATAGGGTGTTAATCTTTGCCAGATAACTCTAGCGATATTTTCTGTGGTGGGTAGGGTTTGCTGAAATTCCGGCCAGACTTGATTGAGATAGGAGTAGTCTAATTGACTGGTTATCTCTCGTTTAATTACCTGTTTCACGGTGGAGAGATTTTCCACCATGCCATAAAGATTGAGTTCTTTGTGTAGGGAGACGTATAATTCGTAATTGTGACCATGACCGGGAAAACGGCTACCAAGACCAAAACGTCTTTGATTTTCGGCTTCGTCCCATTCTGGTAGATAATAGCGATGGCTGGCTGAAAACCGCGCTCGACGATTGATGATGCAATCCATAAATGTGGGCGATCGATGACTTTGTAAAGTTACGTTAAGAGTAACTCTTTCTAGCATAAACCAGTTTTGTCTCCTCCTGCTTGCGGACCGGAGAAAGTTATCCCTCAATTCCGGCAGAATGCGATCGCTGTGAGTCGAGAGTGAGAAAATTTATCTTTGAGAAGGTGAAGGAATTACTTTTTTACCACTATGATAAACTGTCTCTATCCATAACTTTCTAGCTCCCTCAATTCTTCTTTAGGAGCAATCGAGATGGGATACTTTAGTGGGCAAAAAAGTAAATTCGTAGGTCGGGTTGAGGTCACGAAACCCGACAGAAACCCTCAGTTGTTGGGTTTCACTTCGTTCAACCCAACCTACGCAAAAAGATCTACCAAAATAAACCGTCTCTATCCAAATTCGCTCGCTTCTTCAATATTAATAATCACTTCTTCTAAAGTTTCACCCTGACTCATACATTCGGGTAAATCGGGAATTAATGCCGTGTATCCGCCTTCTTCTTCGGGATAAATTGAAATCGGATATTTAAGAGACAGAAAGTATTTTAATATTGGTTGTTCCATCAATAGGTCTAAATAGGTCTAACCGAGTCGCCAATTTGAGGGTTTTCAAAAGGTAACGTTTCGGATAATTCCCGTATTAGCAGTTTATTTAACAATTCAGTATCTATTAGTTCGGATATTGGCTTTTTATCGTTCTTAGAATTCGCTCCTACGGCTCTTTTTAAGAATTTTCCTATCAAATCGGACGGGGTTTCTTGTTCTTTAAGCAATAACTGCAGCAATCTAGATCCTTTATTATTGGTTCTATCCGATTGTAAAATCGATATTTTTTCTTGAACAAAAGTAATTGTCCCCGTCCCTCTCACTAAGTCAAGATAGCCTAAAGACTCACCAGTCTGAGGATCTTTTATTTCCTCTTCACTTGTATTGTAAACTAACATTCTTTGACCTTCTCGAATTCCACTAATTTCACCTCTATTGATCACTAATTTATAGTCGTCAATAACTTTGACAACTTTGGCGGGAAAGGTTCCTTTAGGAGATAAAAGGGGAGTTTCTGTGACGTTTTCCATAATGATTTATCTTTGGTATAAATCTGGTTAATATTAAATATTATCGCTCTTAGGGCGCAATAGCTATAATTTAAACTTATATTTGTCAAGATTTAATGATAAGGTCGGTCAATTGCCTTGATCATTAATAGTACGAATGTAGTGGCTATGTGTTGTAACTGTAAAAAATGGGTTAAGTGTGATAATTTCTTATAAATTCAAAAAATTGCTATGATAAAATGCTAGAATAAAGGGGTAGGCATAACTTAAACGAGGGTGTTATGGTAAAAAAATACTATCGTGACATTTCTTCCCAAAATTACTCTATTCCTAGACGGTACTTTATGGATGGTCTGGTCTCTGTTCTAGATATAGGGGGGACTTATCGTGCCAATCTAGATTATCGTTGTCGTGTTCGTGTGGGCAAAAAAGTAGTAAATTAGTAGGTCGGGTTGAGGCTACGAAACCCGACAACCCGACAGAAACCCTCTTAATCCTTTTTTTGCTGAATAAAATGCACAACCAGACTAATTTTTGATTATAACGATTAAATAGGCTTGACTAGATCGCCAACTTGAGGATTTTCAAACGGTAGTCTTTCTCCTAATTTATCAATCATTGATTTTAACTCTCTTTCTCTATTTGATTGTAACTCTTTCTTTGCTAAGTATTCAATTCCAGAAGGAGTCAAGGGAGGGATATAAGATAATTCAGACAATTCTCTAGGTTTCTGCAAATATTCTACGATCAAATAAGAAAGTTTATTTAAATCTATGTCTGGCTTTTTGTCTGATTCTATAATAGATATTTTATCTTGAACAAAAATAATTCTTCCCGTACCTCTTACTAATTCGAGAAACCCTAAAGATTCGCCAGTATGCGGATCTAATATTTCTTCGTCATCGATACGATAAACCATCATTCTTTGACCTTCTCGAATTCCGTTTTGTTCACCTCTATTCATTACTAATTTATAGTCGTCAATAACCTTAACGACAGTGGCAGGAAAAGTTCCTTTGGGGGATAAAAGGGGAGTTTCTGTGACGTTTTCCATTTCTACCTCTATGGTTGATTGTATTTCTTAATAACGCTCGGACTAACTCTAGTTTGTTGCATAACTTTTAAATCATTGTTGGCCAGTTTATCTAAAATATTTTGATAGGTTATTTTTGGTTCATCGATCACCACTTGAATTCGTTTCTTATTATTGATATACCGGACGGATCCTACTCCTATCAACCTCTCGAAATCATCTTCATCTGTATAATACAAAGATATCATAGATTCAGCGGCGAATAAATCTGATGCTTCCAGTAAGCATTCAATATTATTGTTTGCGTCCTTTTGAACTCGCAATATCTTAGGAATCATACTCTGTTTCATTTTAGCGTATTCTTCTAAAGCTTTTTGCAAAGCTCTAACCAAGGTAGCGATTATCAGTACAGATAAAGTCACGATGATGATTAGAAGATACAAAGGAACTGATGCCTTACTAGCCACTACAGCCAGTAAAATCGAAATGGCATAGGATAGAATCGTCAAAATCGAGTTGTTGACTTCTCTAAAACTAGACCAAATTAACCCCCAAAAGTTATTTTTCATCTTTTTTGACAACTCAAGAGACCGGTAATTAGCCAGTCTCTCAAGTCTTATCTATCTATTCTACTCGATTCCTTCGATACGGTCCTCCACTTCTTGATAAAGTTCCTGTAAGCGGTCTAAATTCTCTTGAGAAGTTTCCCAGTAACCGCGACCATTAACTTCTAGCAGGGTTCCCACCATCTTGCGGAAAGAATTAGGATTGAGATTCATCAGACGCTGACACATTTCCTCATCTTGAATAAAGGTGGTGTTGACATCTTCATAAACCCAATTATCCACCGCATCAGCAGTTGCAGACCAACCCATCGTATTAACCAAACGCTTCGATAATTCTCGGACTCCTTCGTAACCGTGACTTAACATTCCCTCGTACCATTTGGGATTGAGTAACTTGGTGCGGGTATCCAAGCGCACGGTTTCCGATAAAGTACGCACTTGAGCGTTAGCGGTGGTAGTATCGGCAATATAGGCCGCCGGTTTTTTGCCATCATCGCGTAAACTAGCGACAACTTTAGTGGGATCCGAGTCGAAATAGTGGGAAACATCGGTTAAACTAATCTCGCTAGAATCCAAGTTTTGGAAAGTCGCTTCCGCAGTTTTTAAAGATGCTTCAAACAACTGACGATTATCGGCCATCATCCCAGGATTATCCGAGTCGAAAGCAAAACCCTTGCGGTTGAGATACATATTCTGTAACTCTTTTTCATCTTCCCAACTGCTATTTTCCACCGCGAGATTGATGTTAGAAGAATAAGAACCAGAAGCATTAGAAAAGATGCGGGTGGCTGCCTGTCGAACCGTTAAACCCATTTCTTTTGCTTGTGACCTAGCGTGTTTGCGGACATAATTCATCTCCATCGGTTCATTTGCTTCCGCGGCCATTTTTACCCCTTGGTCAAGCAAATTCATCTGATTGATAAATAAATCCCGGAAAACACCAGAACAATTGACCACCACATCAATGCGCGGTCTTCCTAATTCCTCTAGGGGAATCAATTCCAATTTATTCACCCGTCCCAAAGCATCGGGAACAGGACGAACCCCCACCATCCAGAGAATTTGTGCTAGGGATTCCCCATAAGTTTTGATATTATCAGTTCCCCAGAGAACACAAGCGATGGTTTCAGGATATTTACCGCCATTATCCAGTTTTTGCCGCTCTAACAGACGATCCACCACGATTTTAGCCGATTTTACCGCCGCTAGGGTCGGGATAGACTGGGGATCTAAAGCGTGGATATTTTTACCCGTCGGTAAAACTCCGGGGTTACGGATGGGGTCGCCACCGGGACCGGGAAGAACGTATTCCCCTTCCAATGCTTTTAATAGGGCCCCTAATTCATTATCGGCACAGACCTGTTCTAAACAGAATTCTAGGTATTCAAACAGGGGTTTTAACGCGACCGGATCAACTTTTGGATAACCCATCTCCTGTAAAGTTTCGATCCAAGGCGATTTCTTGCCTATATTCAAGAAATTCAGCTTAGAAAGCATCGATACCCGACCTTCCGCGTCGGTTTGGGACTTGACTAAAGCGGCAACGGCAGCGCGAGTCGCTAGGGTGATGTTTTGCAGTAATTCCACATCCTCTAACACACCTCGATCGCTATTGCGATAAACTTCCTCTAGATCCCGGCCGATGCTGTTAGCAATAATCCGGGGTAAGGAAAGTAAATCGTCCTCTTCCCGGTCTAAACTGGCAATATTGACCAAAGTTGCCACCGCTTCCAGCGCCGAGGGGGGTTTCCCAATAACATGAAGTCCGCAGGGAAGTAAACGCGATTCAATTTCCATCAGTTTACGATAGACCGAACCGACGATATTATCCCGTTCCTCTTGACTGAGATGGGCAGTGTCACCATCAGGTAAACTTATATCTTTGTCGAGATTGACCAATAAACATTTATCGACAATAGTATTGACAATTTGCACCCCACGCCCACTATCCTTCAGGGTTTGGTAGGAACCGATCAACTCGCTCAGTTCTTTTAACCCTTTGTAAAGTCCAGCATTTTCTGCGGGGGGAGTGAGATAGGAGATGGTTTCCGCATAACTGCGACGTTTAGCGATCGTCGCTTCGCTGGGGTTATTAGCGGCATAATAGTAGAGGTTGGGAATCATCCCGATGAGGTTATCGGGGTAGCATTCTCCAGACATTCCCATCTGTTTCCCCGGCATAAATTCTAGGGAACCGTGGGTGCCAAAATGAAGAACCGCGTCTGCTTTCCAGACTTGATTGAGATAGGTGTAGTAGGCTGCAAAACCGTGGTGGGGACTAGCAGAACGAGAAAAGAGCAGACGCATCGGATCCCCTTCATAACCGAAGGTGGGTTGAACCCCAATAAAAACATTACCGAACTCTTTCCCGTAGATTAATAGATTTTGTCCATCACTGTTGAGGTGTCCCGGTGGTGGTCCCCAATTTTCCTCTAAACGGACGGAATAGGGGGTTAAACGTTCGTATTCCGGTACGGACATCCGATAGGCGATATTTAGCTCCGGACTATGGTATTGTGCTTGAGCATCATGGATTACCGCTTCCATCAGTTCCCGGGGAGATGCGGGTAAGTCCTGCAAGTCATAACCGTTATTTTGTAAAGCTTGCATCACCTCGTAGATAGAACCGAACACATCTAGATAGGCTGCGGTTCCCACATTCCCCTTATCAGGGGGGAAACTAAACACAGTGATGGCGACTTTTTTATTGAGTTTCGGTTTCTTTCTTAGGGTAGCCCATTTTAGCGCCCGTTGAGCGATCGCTTCCACCCGATCCTGTAAAGCGATCGCTTTACCCGTCGCGCCATCCCGGCCCGATAATATAATAGGTTCGATCGCACCGTCTAATTCCGGAATAGCAATCTGTAGCGCCACTTGAATCGGGTGTAACCCCAAATCGCTTTCTTCCCATTCCTGAGTAGTTTGGAAAACTAGCGGTAACGCGCACATATAGGGACGATTGAGACGTTTTAAGGATTCTATCGCTTTCGGATGATCTTGTCGCGCTGGACCCCCCACTAAAGCAAATCCCGTCAGGGAAATTACCGTATCAACGATAGCAACCGCTGCCACTCCTTTTAAGCTTTTATCCCAGAAGTATTCCTCTACCGGTTTAGAAAAATCTAATCCCCCAGCAAAAACAGGAAGGACTCGCGCACCCATAGACTCGAATTCCTGCACGAGAGCGACATAATGAGCGTCATCACCAGTAACGAGGTGAGTTCTCTGTAAAATTAAGCCAACACAGGGAGCCAAGGGGTCTTTTAAGTCATCAGCAATATCACTGCGGTTATTGTACCAAGCGAAGTATTCCTTGACATCCTCGAACATTTTCATGGATAAAGGATGCCAGATACCCATATCCGGATAAACTACCGGTTCCTTGTAAACTACGCTGTCATCTTTGTTATCGAAGACGTACTTATCGGCCAACATTAACAGGAAATTCTCTAAATTTTCTGCGGAACCTCCCAGCCAATACTGGAAACTTAACATAAAGTTGCGTGCGTCCTGAGCTTTTTCCATGGGGAGATATTTCAGGACTTGCGGTAAAGTTCGCAATAACTTTAACATCGCATCTTGGAAACCAGCGCCGGAGTTTTCCCTGCGCTTTTTCATAAAGTTAGCGATGACACTCTTAGACTGTCCCAATTGAGCCATGGAAAAGCTGCCTAATTTATTTAAGCGCATTACCTGGGGCATAGAGGGAAAGACAATCGCCGCGTCTAATTGATCCCGATGGGGACTGACAGCGGCCACGACTTTATCGGCTAAATCTTCGATAAAGATGAGAGATGCAATGAAAATATTAGCTTTGGCTACATCCTCCTGAAAATTGCGATAATTTTCCCCATCGCGCAGTTCTTCGATTAAATAACCACTAATTTCGATCGCTAGTTTTGGGTTGTTAGAGTTGATTTCCCTGACGGCACTACTCAGCGCACTTTGGTACTGAGGTTCTAGCACGACATAGACCACCTTGACCAGCGATCGACCATTCAACGCGTCGGGAACTATGTGACGAATGGTGGACTTGACGTGAGTGAACATATATGATGGTTCTCCTTAGGATTGCTGAGTCTGGTATGAAGGGATTTTCGTCATCTGATGACGATCGCCCTTTGTTTAAGGTATTTAGATATATGTTTCTGTTTTGTATCAGAAAATGTAACCCCAATGAGCATTTACTCTGGGTTTTGACACAATTCGATAAATATCTTGCCATATTTTGTAACAGATGGTAAAGAGCTTTCTGAGTAACTGCTCAGGAGTTTCTTTACAAAAATTAATATTTAATCTATTGACTTTTAATTCCAAAAGTGTTAATCATTAGCACCTCAGACGAGATGTCCCTGTTCAAACATGATCAGGGTTAGGATTCGAGATCATCTCATAGACATCTGCAAGTGCTATGACTCGATCAAGATGAGCTTTTTGTCCTTGTCCTAGACCTCTGGTAAAAATCAAAAATTGTTGTTAGGGTTAGGAGTTAGTCCCGATGAAAAAATTTTTACCACCAGAGATGAAAGAGGTTTCCTTCCCTACACCCTACACCCACTTTCAAGTCAGTAGCCGGTAAGCTGTACTGGATTTAAACTGAGTAGGGGAAATTTTAGTACAAATGCTCGAACTGGCAACTCCGGCGCTCCAGTGCAGTCTTAAGGAGTAATTTAGACAGTCAACAGCTTAATTATAGTGAGGAAATCAGGCAATAGTTTCAGAAAATTTGGCAAGTTTAGGTTGAAAAATCAACAACAAGGAAGTAAAGTTCTTAAAGTTTCGTTATGGTGGTAGAATTGGTTTATGGCTAAAAAGTTTTTATTTGATTCGATACGTCTATGACCGAGTTATTTGCTAGTGCAGCAGGCCGACATTTGCAAGATGCCAAAATTTTGCTGTCTAAAAAACGTTGGGACAATGCCATTTACCTAGCTGGTTATGTAGTAGAATGCGCTTTTAAGTTTTTAGTACAAACGTATTTTAAAGATGATCAAAAAGCCGCTAAAAAATTCGGACATGATCTCAAGGAATTAGAAGGTAAAGCGAGGGAAAGATTAGGAATTCTCTATCCTATTTTAGAGCAACAGTTACCAGTTTCTCGCATCCAGGGAACTGTCCTAGGGCAAAATCACCCAGAAAGAAGATATTATCAATCTGGATATTGGACTGAAGATCAGGCTAACTCGGCCGTTGAATGTGCTGAAGAAATTTATCGAGATATTATTCTCAGATTAGTGCTAAACGGTTATATTTCTAGTAAGGATATTTAAGATTCTGATGATTAGTTTTAGTGAAACTTTTGCTAGGGTAAGGGACTGCTTTCTGGATTCCAGTCTTGGTTCTCTTGTAGCCAAACTAAAATCCGTGATTATTATTCGTGATGTTGAGGGAAAAATTCGCTTATTTCTAGAGTTAACAGAGACAAACAAGATAGAATCAAACGAAGAAAATCATCTATCTACACTCCTGTCTGAAAAACTTGATGATTACTATGGCCATGATATTTGGTGGCAAAAAGGAGAAGGAGATGCTTATAAAGCCCTGATTGATCTTATCATGAAGGAAAAAGTTGAGGCACCTTGGTCCGATGAATTGGCAAGCTTGAAATGGTATATTCTAGAACGTCATCTGGCTAAACAAGCATGGACAGAGAATAAAATTGGGCAGCAATTGCCCTGGGATTTTGAAAAAGTTGAAAAAGGATATAAACCAGCTATTGTCTCCTTTTTTTCCTTCAAAGGAGGAGTTGGTCGCACCACTACTATGGCCGCTACTGCCTTAACTTTAGCGCGGAATGGTCATCGAGTCGCTATAGTTGATCTTGATTTAGAAGCTCCCGGTCTGGCCACAATTTTTTCTGAGGATTTTGCCGCTAATTCTGGTGTCATGGACTATTTGCTAGAAAAGAAAGTTCAAAAAGATAAATGGAGACTGAGTTTAAAAGATATTAATGATACAAATTTGTTAGGAGATAAAGGTGAAATCTTAAAATTGCTACCAGCAGGAAATGTGGATCAAGATTATTTAGAAAAATTGGCTCGTTTAGATTTTCAAAATCTTGTCAATGGTCAACTACAAGGCATTTTAAAACAAATGCTAGAAGAAATAGCAAGGTTAAACGGACCACTGGATTTTATTCTCATGGATGCAAGAGCAGGTTTTCATGATATTGGTGGTTTAGCTATTACTTATTTTTCCCATGCAGTGGTTATTTTTGGTACGGAATCTCGACAAAGTTGGGCAGGATTAACCCAAGTTATCCAACATTTAGCCCTATCTAACCCTGAGAATCCTTTACCATTAATTTTAGTTCATGCTCTCGCTCCATCTTTAGGAACAGTTGGCCGAGAAATAGAGTTACGAAAGTTTCGAGAAACAGCCTATACAATTTTCCAAAAAAACTATTATACTGAATCTGAAGATGTCCCTAACTCTAATGATACTGATGCACCATTTTTCCCGATAGTTGTCCCCTATGATAATAGTCTGCGGGGAGATATTGCCCTCTTTACTCGTGACTCACGGCACGATACTCCAGAAGAAAAAGAGAGATTAGCAAATCTCGTGAAAGTTATGACCGATTCTCCTTATCAAACTATTGCTGAAAAGCTTTGTCAATTATTTGGACGTGATGTGATTATAAACAATCGGTAAAAATTATGGCTGAAATCGAAAAAAAAAAGTTACTGGAATTAATGAGAGAAATTGCTCCCGGAAAAGCAACAGCTGAACAGGAAAGTGATGATGAAGACGTATTTCTCAAAAATTTCTTCCCTGTGGTTGATTATAAACGGGCATTGGAACCAAGCATTTTATTAATTCAAGGTGGTCGGGGTGTGGGTAAAACAGAATTATTTCGTTTACTAGCCATTCCTTCTGGACGAGAAGCTTTAGTTAATAGTTTAAATATTCGAGGTCTTGCTCCTTTAAATCAGACCAGATGGATTGCAGGATTTGGTCGCACTCGCAAAACTGAAAAACGATTTCCGACACCAGAAATTATAGAAAAAGAAATGCAAAACGCTACTAATCTTGAATGGCGTAGTTTCTGGTTAGGATTGATTTTAGGTGTCATTTTACAGGAAAAAGAATCTGGTATTGCCAGCATTATACGTCAAGAATTGGATTCAAATATTACTACTATTCTTCAAAATAGGTTATCGTTTTTATCAGAATGGAGAATTTTAGTTAAAGATAATTTTGAACATCTAAATTATGTTCTTGACAAATTAGACGAACGATTAATTACTGATGACCACTGGCTATTTATTACTTATGATGAATTAGATCGGTTATTGACTACTTATAATGCTCTAGCTAATCCGATTAGAGAATTATTAGCTTTTTGGCTCGATCGCTCTCGTCGTTGGGATAGAATTCGACCAAAAATATTTCTTCGTACCGACCTATTTAGAGAGGAATTTTTGGGATTTCCTGATGCTTCTAAATTACAATCCCATCGGCTAGAATGGCAACGCTCTTGGCTCTATCAACTCTGGATTAAACGGTTAGCTAATTCGGCTCAAGAAATGAGAGACTATTTACAGATTATCCCTAATTTAATTTATGAAAGCTCAACCCAACTAGGATGGAATGTTAGTAGTGATGAACGATTATTTGAAGAATTAATCGAAAAAATGATCGGTAAATATATGGGTGCTAATGCTGGAAAAGGTATTACCTACCGATGGATACCTAATCATCTTCAGGATACTGGGGGTAGAATTGCTCCTCGCTCTTTTCTAAAATTATTCGACCTAGCGGCAGCCAAAAGATTAGAACGTTTTGAACAACTGAACGAGCTATACCTTCTACAACCCTCTGATCTCCAGGGTGCGTTAATGGATACTTCAGAGGATAGAATTAAAGAATTAGCACAGGAAGAATATCCTTGGTTAGAATCTCTAAAAACTAACTTAGAAGGGTTAAAAGCTCCTATGCCGAAAGAAACTTTTTTAGAGGCTGTGCGCTCAACTAAATGGAGTCCTGAAAAACAACCTCCTGTTAAGGAACCTGAAGAAATTATGCAATATCTAATACAATTGGGTGTGGTGGAAAGTCGGCTTGATGGTCGAATTAATATACCTGAAATTTATCTATATGGGTTTAAAGTTAAACGTCGCGGTGGGATTCAACGTCCTCAATAACTTGAGGATATCGACAATAATTTTATGTAGAATAAATAGTAAAATACATGAAGCAATAATAACTAATACTGGCAGATTTTAACAGTTGATAACTCCGATAGTTAATGTGTATTAGTCGGTGATAAACCCTTATTATTTTCAGTAATCGATCGACAATGTTTTTTAATTGGATAACTTTACCCTATTTATTAATTAATCCTGTTTTAATTCCCTTGAGTATAGCTCGATCGGAAACTATTCTTGTTCGAGAAGTCAGCGATCCTAATTATCAAAAACTGGTGCAGTACGCCCAAAATACACAACTCGATCGCTTACCCATGGCCGATATAATCCAGAATATCGCCGCTCAATTTTTAGGAGCAAAATATCAAGCAGGATTACTCGATCGCTCTCCTACAGAAAAATTATTTATCTCTTTAAAAGAGTTTGATTGTGTCCTCTTTGTGGAAACAGTTCTCGCTTTGAGTCACAATTTTGCTTTAAAAAATTATCAGTATTCTGCTTTTAGTCAGCAGGTTTTAAATCAGCGTTATCGCCACGGTATTCTCGACGGTTATTGTAGTCGCCTGCATTACTTTTCCGATTGGATTAATGACAACCAAAAACGAGGCAATCTAGAAAATATTACTCACAAATTAGGAGGAATTACTCTTGACAAAAAGCTCAACTTTATCAGCAAAAACCGCCATCTATATCCCCAGTTAAAAACTCAAAGTAATTACGATTGTATTCAACAGGTAGAACGGCAATTAGAAAGCTTATCCTTAACCTATATTCCCACCGCTAAGATTAAAGATATTTATCCACAACTACAAGCTGGCGATATTATCGGTGTCGTGACTAATATCCTTGGTTTAGATACCACCCATACCGGTCTAGTTTATCGCTTTCCTGATGGCAAAATTGGCTTAATTCATGCCTCTCCTGCTGGTCAAGTTACCATTGCTAAAGACCTACAAAAATATATCAGTAAAGTGGACAAAGCCATCGGTATTTTTGTAGTTCGTCCCCTTGATCCAAGAAATAATTAACCCTGAATTGCTTTAGCTAGTTGAACGTGCAGTTTATGACTAGCTTTAAAAGCCATGTAATGAGCGGTGGGAATAGTTCCCAGTAAACTCAAATCACCAATTAAATCCAATAATTTATGTCTTGCTGGCTCATTATCAAAGCGTAAAGGAGGATTTAACCATTGATTTTGATCGCAGACTAAAGCATTTTCTAAACTGCCTCCTTTAATTAAACCAGCCTTTTGTAAATATTCAATTTGATCGGCAAAACCGAAAGTTCGGGCAGCTGCGATCGCATCTCGAAAACTTTCCTGATCAGGACTCCAACTATACCATTGATTACCGATCGGTTTATAAGTAAAATCGATGCCGTAGGTAAAACGTAATTCAGGAGAAGGAATCGCCGCCACAAAAGCATCTCCTTCGTACAACCAAATCGGTTGAGAAATAGTTAAATCTGATGGAGAAAAAGAGTTATCTAAACCAGCATTTTCGATCGCTTCTACCCAGATTTTGGCCGAACCATCAAGGAGGGGAATTTCCGCACCATCCACCTCAATGCGAGCATCCTCTACCCCCAAAGCGGTTAAGGCCGCTAATAAATGCTCAACGGTTCTAACCTTGGCTTCTCCTTGGACCAATTCCGTTGATAAAGTCGTTTGGTAAACCGAAGAAACTAGAGCGGGAATAATCGGTTGATTGGCTAGATCTCTGCGGACAAAATAACGTCCTTCTCCTGGATTTGCCCCACAGACGCGCACCCGTGTTATCTCCCCCGAATGCAGTCCAATTCCCGATAATTCAAATTGTTTAGCGATAGTAGAAACCATAATTATTAAGTAATAAAGCTTTTATCAGTGAACAGCAAAAATAACTAAATTCATCGATAACTGGTAACTGATAACTGATAACTGATAACTGATTAGAATCGTTCCCCGATACCGAAATGGAGACGAGAACCACCATCGACATTAAAACCGTAGTCAACCCGAATTTGGCCGACGGGAGATTGTACCCGAACACCTAAACCGTAACCGAGACCGGTACCGGGTAAATCCCGGACAATCCCGGGTTGACCGGGGACATCGCCTTGGGAACCAATAGTAGTGCCGAAATCGACAAATAACGCCCCCCCGATAATAGCGACAATGGGAAAACGATATTCGGCCGTCGCTTGGAAATAACTGCGACCGCTACCCACTTCTCCCTCGGCGTAACCCCGTACAGAGTTACTACCCCCCACAATAAAAGCATCGTAGGGGGGTAAATCGCCTAATACTGTCCCTGCTTGCACATTAAAAGCGAGGGATTGCTGACCTTTAAAAATATCGGTTTCAAAGAGATTAAAGGAATTAATAAAGCGAACGGGGATAAAGTAACTGTAACTACCCCGAACACGAGTGCCGAAAATACTGCCAGAACCGACTGGAATAGTTTGTTCTAAACCTAGACGCAGGAAAGAACCACTGGTGGGTTGCAGGGGATTGTCGCGAAAATCTTGAATAGCGCCAATATTTAGGGAAAGTAGATCATCGATCCCAGAGGAACTAAAAGCCAGTTGTTGACTGCCAAAACCGTTGAGAGGTGCAGACAGGGGGGAGATGTCACCACTGGCATTTTGCACCTGTACCTGTTGATAGTTAAAGCCTAGGGAAACCACCCATTTTGGTTTTGTAAACACATCAGGGGCCAAAGGACGGACAAAAGTAATACCGCCACCCGTCCGGACGATACGGGGACTATCATTATTGTTAAGCGTCCGAATTGAGGAATTTTCCCCATCATAAACTAGAGAAATCGACTGTCGCCGGAAAACGTTGACCGTGTAGGAAGTGCGGAAATTATCCTTGGCAATCCAAGGATCGGAAAAACTCAGATCAAATAACAATTCCCGTTCCCCTAACTGGACTTCCGCCCCTAAAGTTTGGTTATTGCCGCCAAAATTGCGCTGTTGATAGCTAACAGTCCCGAATAGGCCCGCATTCGAGCTAATACCACCCCCAGCGGCCAGGGAACCGGTATTACCTTCCACCACATCGACGTTAACGATCACCTCCCTTGGGTCGCTGCCGGGGGAAAAAGACAGACGCACATCCTCGAATAAACCGAGACCGAAAACACGCTGTAAATCCTGTTGGGCCGTATTGCGGTTAAAAATATCCCCCGCTTTTAGGCGCATTTCCCTAGTAATGATAAATTCTCTGGTTTTAGCCTTGACTGGTTCCTGTTCGACGTTAAAATAACGTACTTGAATTTTTTCGATTAAACCTTCGGAAATGACCAGAATCACCCGACCATCGGGAGTGACTTGCGGCGCACCGATCACCTGGGCTAGATCATAGCCGTTTTTGCTGTACCAGTCATTGATTTTTTTTACCCCCGCCTGTAATTCCCGCAAATTCAGGGTTTTGCCGTATTGACTGGCGAAAATTTCCTCGACCACCCCGGCAGGTAAAATCGATTTGTCCACGGTTTCTGGGGCAATTTGAATCTGTACGCCCTGAAAAACGGGGTTAGGTTGCACCTCGAAGGTGACTCGCACCCCTAGGGGCGTATCTTGGGGAACTGCCCGCACATCGGCAAAAAAGCCCGTGGCAAAAACGGCGTTAATATCTTCTTGTAGTTGCGATCGAGTCGCGCTTCGTCCGGGTCGGGTACGAATGGTATTGTAAACTAGATTTTCTAATTCTCGATCAGCCCCCTGTACTACCACTTCAGCCACCAAGACCCGCGACTCCTCGGCCTGCGCTGGTGGGGGTGTGGTCGGGGTTTCCGGCGGCGGTAGCACGGGTGGAGTAGTTTCTCCCGTCGCGGGAGGAGACTGTACTAGCTGCTCGACCCGGGGAAAAACCGTCTCTGGGGGTTCTTCTTCGGCCATTACCGTCCCGTGAAATAATCCGAAAATAGCCAGCAGCAAGGCCAGCGAGGAATATCGCCTCGAAAAATTGAGATTTTTAAGCACTTCCACACACCCAGTAACACCATTATGGTTTTGTTTGTTTTCTCTGCCCGAGAAATTTAACGAACGTTAAAACTCTAGCAGATCGCTTACTCTCAGTAAATCCCAGCTTGACCGGTGACTAAAGAGACTCTGCATCAGGTCTGACATTGGCCAACCCTGATGCCTTAAGTTTTTATCTTGCCATATCTTAGCTTTTTCTGGTTTGGCTCTATCTCAATTCACCCTCTAGGATTATTGCCGCCTCGGTTTTGCACAATTAATTACATATCTTCCTAACTCATCAAAATTAAAAACAATTTAAGTTTATCCTCGTGGGAATCCCTCACCTTTTTACGCCAGCGCCGACGTTAAAGTCTCTTTTGTAATAACTGTACCAGCTGCGAGATCTGTTGGCGATTGAACATTTCCAGCAGGGTACTAGCTACCAATTCCGGTTCCAGGGTAATCAGGATTTGTGGTAATTTAGCGGTGGCTAATAACTGCAATTCTTGACTGACGGTGATTTCTTCCCCGCGACCCCATTCTAATAAATCATTAGCTTGTTTTAATTCTTTAATAATAACCGGGGCGAGAGTACGATAGGAATGTTTGGGGTTAGCCAAGGCTGATTGGGCATTTTTAACTAAATATTGCCATTTTTGCTGTTCTGAAGCCAATTGAAGAGATAAAGTTAATTTTTGTAATTGCTGACGGGAAGCACTGGTTTCTTCCTGTTTGAACAGTTGTAACATCTGTTTGAGTATATCTCTGACGCGGATGGAGATAGTAGATTTTCCTTGGCCGAGAAGCTCCTTAAGATGGGCCTGTAATTCGGCAAAAGTCGGCTCACCTTTTTTAACGATAGCGTTACCTTCCTCGGCTTGCAAACCTAAGGGACTCTGCAGCTTATTGATCAATATCTGAAGCAGATCATAACCCTTGAGGAACAAAGATTCTAATTTTTGATCGACTTGTAGGGGATTTTCTTTCAGTATTTTGAAAGCATCCTCAAGACGGTGAGCAGTTTTTTGGATACTGCTATAACCTAACATGGCCGCCCCCCCCTTGATGGAATGGGCGGCACGAAACATCTCGTTAATCTTTTCAGTGTCGTTCACGAGATTGCCTAAGTCTAAAATCCCCTGCTCCAAAGTTTGGAGGTGTTCTTTTGCTTCTTCGATGAATATACCGAGAATTTTCCGAGCGTTAGCGTAGTCCAAGGTCTTATCCCCCTTATCAAGATGCTGTCCAATCCTAGATTGCCCAGTTTTTCAGGAAATATATCAGTTATTAGGCAATGGCTAGGAAAACTAGCCCAGACGGACACAAGCTAAGTTCAAAAGCCTGCCCACAAAAGTTCTCAGCTTCTCTTGCTCAAAATAGCTCTAGCAACGGCAGGCAAAAAGCTAAGGAAAGAATCGGGGATGGGAGCCAGCTGACTAGAAATTATTATTGCTCCGTGGCAGCTAGTCAACAACTGAGGGAATTAGAGTTAGATGGACTGATTCACTGAGAAGTTTATTCAGAAATTCCTCCCAAAGTTGAATACTCTTCAACCGCTTTCGCAGAAACCCTGAAACCGATTATTCTGCCAATGCACCAATTAGGAATTGAGAAAAATACCGGACTTTAAGGTTTTAAATTTCCTCCTCGAATAAACCAAGTAATTGTGGCACTGGTAAAAGCAGTGATAGCGACAATAGCTATTTGGTTCCAGTTTTTTAATTCCCCAACTTTCTCGATTAAATCGGGAATTTTTTGGGTTAATACTGCTTGGGATTGAATTGTTCCTTCAATTTTAGCCGTGATAATTTTGACTTCCGTGATTTCTTTCTGTAGGTTAATAAATTGCTGGTTATTTTCTTCTCTCAGGGTTTCTAGTTGTTGGCGATTATCTTCCTTTAGCGCATCAATTTGCTCGCGGGTTTCTTCTCGCAGGGAACTTATTTGCTCGCGGGTTTCTTCTCGCAGAGAAATCATTTGCTCGCAGGTGTCTTCTCGCAGGGAACTTATCTGCTCGCGGGTGTCTTCTCGCAGAGAAATCATTTGCTCGCGGTTTTCCTGTCGCATTGCCGAGAGTAAGTCTTTCAATTCTTGAATATCATTGCTAGTAACAGTAGTCATACAATTAACCCCAAGAGAATCTATTTAACCGGCACTCTTTAATTTTATTATACTTCACCTATGCTAAAAAGGTCAAATTCATCAAATTTAATTACCTCGGAGTCAGGATAACGAGTATCAAAACGATAACTGCTCACGGTTCCTTTTTCTGTATCTAAAATGCTAAAAACCGTTACATCATTACTGGCAATATAGGGTAAAGGTTGATTAACCCAATCTACTAGAGGAGCAATATTCGGGATAATTGCTTCTAATCCATTGGGATTACTGATCGCCGCATAATTTCTATCGAGAGGGACAGGACGTTTTTTATCACCTAAATAAGCACCATAACTATTACCAACATTAGAAGATTCGAGAAAATTCATACCGTTAGGACTAAGAAAACGATTCCATAAATGAGAATGACCATAAAAAACCAAATTAACCTTGGCTGATTCTAATAAAGGAATTAGATCACGAATAATATAATCATTTTCTTGGGGATAATCATAACGTACTGATCTAACTTTTCCCGTGGCATCCCGTTGAATTGTCGGCACGGGATCGGTGTAGGGTGGAACGATATTGACCCCTAGGGTATGGGGAGGATGATGAAACATAACTACTTTATATTTAGCTTCTTGAAATTCTCGACTATTTAACTCTTTTTCTAACCATTGATATTGAGGACTACCCTGAGCAATTGGCTCAAAAATATGCTGACCATAACCCCAGCGATCGGGTCTCTCTAAATCTCTTTGATTTTCGTAATATCTTCCCCTTGCACTGGGTTCTAAATTGGGATTTCTCCAGATATTAGTAACATATAAAACTACTAAACGAATATCGCCAAAGGTCAGAGAATAATATTTATTTTGAGGCAAAGAAAAAATTTCTTCGTAGGTTTCTGTGTTGAAAGTATTATTTTTTAACCAGTTTTCATTAATTGCTGCTGTATCCTCTGCTAGTTGTTTAGCGATAAACTGAGGAATAGCATCTTCAAACTGTTCATTTAAACCTGTAGAATTAGAAAATCTGCCCATAACTTCATGATTACCAATAGCAGGAAATAAGGGCGCATTTTGAATAATTTCTCCCCCTTTATAAATAGTCTGAATACCATTCTTTGTAAGAGTATAATTAGCTTTTCCTTGTAAACAGGGAAAGAATGCCCCACCGCGACTATCATCAAACCATTCGGAAGCTCGATCGGGTATATTAACTAAATCTCCCGCTAAAAAAACTGCATCTACCTGTCCAATAGTTTCGCTAACTTTTTGCAAATTAGCGGCAGTCATCGGCATTAATTGATGATCGGAAGTGAGCAGAATTTTGAGATTAGTTCCTTTTTTTGGTCTTGGGCTAAGGGTATAAATATCACTTCTAATCGCTGTATTTTCCTGAAAACTGGTGACTTGATAGGGAATCCTTTCCCCTGGCTTTAAATCAGTAATTTCGGCCTGATGTCGCCAGATTTCTCGCTCGGTTAAAGATGGATAAGCTTCAATAGTTCTCGATTGAGCATCTTCTCTAACTCTAGTTAATTTGCTAGTGCGAGCGCAGGCAATTTTCTCTAGTTTTTCCCCGTAGCGCACCTGATGACGAGTGCCAAAAAATTCCGTAAACCAAACCACTTGTACTGATGTTTCGGTGGGTAATTGTAAAAAAGGTTCGCTTAAAAGTTGATTCTTGTTCATTGTCGCTAAAAGATAACTAATTATAATTAAAAAAAGCTGGGTTAATATAACAGCCAGCTTTTGAGATGCTCAAGTCAAAGAGGACTAACAAAACTGTTAACCCATATTAGGGTAATTTTAGTGACAGACTCCCGTGAAAGAATCACCACCATGCTTAACTTTAATGGTGCGAAGATTGTTTTCTAAGGTAAAACTAACCGGTGTTCCTGCTTGACTTTTTCCGCTAAAAGTATTTCTACCTTGGTAGGTAGTGACAGCTAATCCTACCGGCTGCATTTCCGGGGGAGTTGCGGCAGCAAAATTATCAATCGTTACGGTGTTATCGTCTTTGTTAACTACCAAAATTTGCCCTTCCACCACATCACTAACTGGGGAAACCATTGTCAGTGTCACCGGTTCTTTTTTGTCGATCGAGTCGTCATCAATTTCAGAAGTATAAACATAGAGTTTTACCCCTTGGGCGGTTTTGCCAGTTGCTGTACAGATGATACCATCTCCTAGACTAGACATTTGGGCAATTGTCGGCTGAATTAAGACGCTGGGGATACCGATCAGGGTAACGGTGGCTAAAAGAGCGGTTTTAGTCAGATTTTTAAGCATGAATTTCTCGGTACAAGTGGACTTCTATTAGGTTTTTAGCACATTACCTGTGCCACGAGAAATCAAGATAACACAAAAATTGGCTAGAAATTTTTATAAAGTGTTGAGTGAGATTCTTGGCTTTTACTGCCATTAAATCGACAAAATAGCCAGAAAATTCTTCTTAAATTCTCCTACTAACTGGCAATAACTAGCAGATTCGCTATTTGATCGGCTAATGTAAAACCTTAGACTCTAACTGCTGCTGTTGCCAGAGATTTTGATAGACTCCGGGGACTGCAATTAACTCCTCGTGGGTTCCTATCTGGACAATTTCTCCGCGATCCATGACAAAAATGCGATCAGCAGTGGCAGCGGCCGATAATTGATGAGAAATAAAAATCACGGTTTTTTGGCTCTCTTGGGCGAGGTTTTCTAAAATAGCCGTGGCTGTTTGATTATCGACGCTAGATAGGGCATCATCAAGGATTAAAATCGGTGCTTGGATGGCTAAAGCGCGCGCTAAAGAGGCCCGTTGACGTTGACCACCAGAAAGAGTAATTCCACGTTCTCCCACTAAAGTCCCGTATTTTTGCGGGAAATTCTCGATTTCCTCCTCAATTCTCGCTTGTTTGGCCGCCGATTTCACTGCCGAAAAATTCAGCAGCGGATCACCATAACGGATATTATCTTCAATGGTGGTACTAAATAAAAAACTTTCTTGGGGAACATAAGCGATCGCTTTTCGCAGGTCTTCAAGGGCAATTTGAGTCACATCTTGATCATCAATAAATAACTGTCCCTCAGCAATATTCAAAAGACGAGGAATAGCGTTAGCAAGGGTAGATTTTCCCGACCCGATCGCACCGACTACCGCCACCGTTTCCCCCGGATTAATGGTAAAAGAAAGAGATTTTAAGGCTGGTTCCTTAGCATCAGGATAGAGAAAAGTCAAGGCTTTGGCGGTAATTTTTCCTTGAATATTTTTTAAGTGGATACAATCAGCATTGTCTTTAATTTTAGCCTCAGCTAATAGGATAGTTTCTAGACGATCAATACTCACTTCTCCCTGTTGGTAGGCCGTAATAGTGAAACCTAATAAAGCAGTGGGAAAAACTAATCTTTCCGCCAAAATTAACAGAGCAATAAAGTCCCCAATGGTGATATTACCCGATATAATTTGTCTAGTACTGAGGGCAAGCAACGCCAATAAACTCACATAGGATAAAGCTTCAATCAGGGGAAAAAGAAAATTACGAGTCTGGACTAAATCTAAATTAGCCTGTAATAATTTGCGATTTCTTTGTTTAAATGCTAGGCGCTCGTTAGCTTCTTGGGCATAGATTTTAATCAGAGTAATACCACTCATATCCTCTTGAATTAAATCGCTCAGATGCGAGAGTTTTTCTTGTACTGTTTTCTGTTGCCGCTGCAGACGACCACTAAATAACTGCACAGCAATTAACATCAAAGGATAGACAGAAATAGCGGCGATTGAAAGGGGAATATGAATCGCTAACATCACGGGCAAAGTTAACCCATATGCAAAAAAAGTATTAGCCAAACTGAGCAAAGCAAAACCCACCAGACGACGCACATTATCTACATCGCTAGTGGCACGGTTGATTAAATCTCCTGAAGTTTGCCGAGAAAAATAGGCAGGTTCAAGGGTTAATAAATGCTCAAAGATTTTTTGTTTAAGATCGAACTCTACCTGACGACCGATCCCGAATAATAACACTCTGGAAATCATGCGGATAAACCACATAATCGAGGCTAAAGCGACAATTAAAATCAGATAATCAAGGATTTTTTGGAAGTCAAAGGATTTACTCAAATCATCGATGCTATCCCGGATTAAAAGCGGTATATAAACACCCAAAAGATTAACAATCAGCAGAGTAACTACCCCCCCAGTGACTATTTGCCAATAGGGTCGTAGATAATTTGCTAGTTTTTTAATGCGAGAATAAGCCATATTCAGTTATCAGTTATCAGTGAGCAGTTATCAGTGAGCAGTTATCAGTTATCAGTTATCAGTGAGCAGTTATCAGTTATCAGTGAGCAGTTATCAGTTATCAGTGAGCAGTTATCAGTGAGCAGTGAGCAGTGAGCAGTTATCAGTTATCAGTTATCAGTGAGCAGTTATCAGTTATCAGTGAGCAGTTATCAGTTATCAGTTATCAGTTATCAGTTATCAGTTATCAGTTATCAGTGAGCAGTTATCAGTGAGCAGTTATCAGTTATCAGTGAGCAGTTATCAGTGAGCAGTTATCAGTTATCAGTGAGCAGTTATCAGTTATCAGTTATCAGTTAAGTAGCTGGTTATAATTAAACTAAAAATGGATTTTAGGTTCGATCCCCCTGCCCCCCTTAATAAGGGGGGTGCCGATAGGCGGGGGGATCTGAAAACTTTTAACACCTATCTACTTATCAGTTATCAGTTATCAGTTAGAACAGGGAACAGGGGGAATAGCCACCCAAGAACTTTTATTTTTTCTCCTTGTCCTGATTTGGTGGCGGTTTAACATTAGAACCACCCTGGGGCGGTTTACCGGGAGGTTTATCAATTTTAGCTTGATAGCCGTCGTTTTTCTGAACCCGTCGTTCTTGTTTTTCGGACATTTAAGTTACCTCTGTTTGATGCTGCCAAAATTCAATCAGCTAAGACGTATTTAAACCGCTTATTCTTAGATTAGCCGAATCTCCCCCAATCCCTTTACTGTTGCAAGAACGTAGGTTGGGTTGAAGCATGAAACCCAACGCCCGCGACGTAATAACTTCTGCTGCTGTTAAGTAGGAGAGATTTACAAATATGAGATGCACCCACCAGTAATCAGTGAACTGCAAACTCAAATCTGATAACTGATTCAAGATAGCTAAAAATCCCCATCCCCCTACCATGCGTTTCCGACAAATTTTTATGCTTTTATTACATGACTGGCAATATTTTGTAACAATCTATACTATCTTTCCCGTTGAAGACTGTAAATTTAAGTTAATTGCTTCGGTAATAACCCTGAAATAAAGTGATCTTTCTAGCTCAGATGACTAAAAACCGCCCCTATCTATCGACTCCTCAAAACTGTTATGCTTCTGGGAAAAATCTCTTAAACAAAAACTATTGCTAAATCTGTCTAGATGGAGAAGCAAAAGCGACCAAGAGATAAAAATAGTTAAAGCCTCCTTACTGAATCAACAGTTACTTTGAACAAATTTTCTCGGTTATCACCGCAGTCAGTTAGGGGAAGTAATGAGAATTTTTCACCGTTTCATCACCTTTGTTTAGTTTCTAATCACGATTTTTTAGTCCATGAGTAAACTTTCCAGACGTAGATTTATCTTCACTGCCGGGGCAACTGCCGTAGGAACAGCAATTCTCCACGGTTGCGCCACTCCCAATAATACCGCGACCAGTCCCTCCCCGGCCGGCAGTCCTGCCGCTTCCCCCGTTGCCAGTGGAGAAACCCCCGAAGTCACCACCGCTAAACTAGGTTTTATTGCCCTCACCGACGCTGCCCCCTTAATTATCGCCAAAGAAAAAGGTTTATTCGCTAAACACGGGATGCCGGATGTGCAAGTGATGAAACAAGCCTCTTGGGCTGCAACCCGGGATAACCTGGAATTAGGTTCGGCGGGTAACGGTATTGATGGGGCGCATATTTTATCCCCCATACCCTACCTAATGACCTTGGGCAAAATCACCAAACAGCCCGTACCAATGTATATTCTGGCGCGTTTGAATACCAACGGTCAAGCGATTTCCATTTCTAATGAATACATGGATATAAAAGTTGCCCTCGATAGCGGTGTACTGAAAGAATCCTTCGCTAAAGCTAAATCTGCGGGCAAAGAAGTTAAAGCCGCCGTCACTTTCCCCGGTGGTACTCACGATCTCTGGATGCGCTATTGGTTAGCCGCCGGCGGCATCGATCCGAATAAAGATCTATCCCTAATTGTTGTTCCTCCACCACAAATGGTGGCTAACATGAAAGTCGGCACTATGCAAGCTTTCTGTGTGGGGGAACCTTGGAACGCCCAATTAGTTAACAAAAAACTCGGTTATTCGGCCTTGATTACTGGGGAACTGTGGAAGGATCACCCCGAAAAAGCCTTCGCTTTACGCGCCGATTGGGTAGATAAAAATCCCAAAGCGGCAAAAGCTTTAACCATGGCTGTTCTGGAAGCGCAACAATGGTGCAATGATCCCGCTAATGTTAAGGAAATGTGCGAGATTATTTCAGGACGGGAATGGCTGAAAATTGACCCCGCCGATATCTTGGGCAGAATGCAGGGTAATATCGATTTCGGTGATGGTCGCAAAATCGAAAATAGCCCCGTAGCCATGAAATTCTGGGCTGATAACGCTTCCTATCCCTACAAGAGTCATGATACTTGGTTTGTGACTGAAGACATCCGTTGGGGCTATATTCCCGCCGATACGGACATCAAAGCTTTAGTTGATAAAGTTAACCGGGAAGATATCTGGAGAGAAGCCGCCACAGCCCTCAATGTTCCGGCTGATCAAATTCCCGCTACCCCTTCTCGCGGTGTGGAAACTTTCTTTGATGGCGTGAAATTTGATCCCGAAAATCCCACCGCTTACCTGAAATCTCTCAAGATTAAAAAGGTTTAAATCAGTGATCAGTAATCAGTAACCAGTTAAAGATGATTTTTTGATAACTGGTAATTAATAACTGATAACTGATCACTGATGCTGATCACTGAACCACTGATAACTCAACCACTGATAACTGATAACTGATAACTGATAACTGATTATGGCTGTTTCTATTTCTCGTCGTTCTCAAAGTCCGAAATGGGTAAAAGACCTGCAAAAAAAATTACCCAAACTAGCAACTTCGGCGATTGCTTTATTAATTTTCCTTCTCCTCTGGCAAATTCTCTGTTTTAGTCCCGATGCTCCCCTTCCTAGTCCCACTAAAGTGGTTAGCGATACCTGGGAATTAATTATTAATCCCTTTTTCAATAATGGTGGCACGGATGTGGGGTTATTCTGGCAAATTTTCGCTAGTTTACAACGGGTGGCCGTCGGTTTTACCCTTGCCGCTATTGTCGGCATTGCCGTGGGGATTTTAATCGGTAGTAGCGCCCTAATTTATGATGCGATCGATCCGATTTTCCAAATCCTGCGTACCGTTCCCCCCCTAGCTTGGCTACCCATCTCCCTAGCGGCTTTTCGTAATAACGAACCTAGTGCCATATTTGTAATTTTTATTACAGCAATTTGGCCAATTATTATTAACACAGCCGTGGGAGTACAACAGGTTCCCCAAGACTATAAAAACGTCTCTAGAGTGCTAAAATTATCCAAAGTTGAATACTTTTTTAACATTCTTTTTCCAGCTACTGTTCCCTACGTTTTCACCGGATTAAGAATCGGTATCGGTTTATCTTGGTTGGCGATTGTAGCGGCAGAAATGCTGATCGGTGGCGTGGGAATTGGCTTCTTTATCTGGGATGCTTGGAATAGTTCCATGATCAGTGAAATTATCCTCGCTCTGATTTATGTAGGTATTGTTGGTTTCTTACTCGATCGCCTCATGGCCTACATCGCTAAATTAGTTGTACCTGAAGAAAATAAATAGGGTTTGCGGCAAAAAGTTTTTCGGTGGGGGCAGGGTGTGGGGAGCTTTTTAAGTAAACAGTAAACTAAAAACTCACATCTGATAACTGATAACCGGTTACTGATAACTGATAACTGATAACTGATAACTGATAACTGATAACTGATAACTGATAACTGAAAATGTCTGCATTTATTGAAGTCGATCACATTGATAAGGTTTTCCCTCTCCCCGATGGCCGTCAATATATCGCCCTGAAAAATATCGATCTCAGCGTCACTCAAGGGGAATTTATCTCTTTAATCGGTCACTCCGGTTGCGGGAAATCCACCCTCTTAAATATGGTCGCCGGACTCGATCGCCCGACGGTGGGAGGGGTAATTTTAGAGGGAAGAGAAATTAAAGGTCCCGGTCCCGATCGCATGGTGGTCTTCCAGAATTATTCTCTACTGCCCTGGTTAACCGTCCGGGAAAATATCGCCCTAGGAGTCAACCGCGTGCTGCGTCATCTACCGGCTGCTGAACGCAAAAGTGTCATCGAACATAGTATCGATATGGTACACCTGCGCCATGCCGCCAACAAACGACCGGGAGAATTATCGGGAGGCATGAAACAACGGGTAGCGATCGCCCGCGCCTTAGCCCTACGGCCGAAAGTCCTGCTACTTGATGAACCCTTTGGGGCGCTGGATGCGTTAACCAGAGGCAATTTACAGGAACGTTTGATGGAAATCGTCGAAGAAAGCCACGTTACCTGTATCATGGTCACGCACGATGTGGATGAGGCCCTATTACTATCCGATCGAGTGGTGATGTTAACCACCGGTCCGGAGGCCCATATCGGTCAGATTCTCGATGTTCCCATTCCCCGGCCCCGGCATCGTTTAGAAGTAGTTAACCATCCCAGTTACTACTCCCTCCGTAACGAGATCGTTTATTTCCTCAACCAACAGAAGCGATCGAAGAAAGTCGGTCAACCCACCGGCCCAGTAACAGTGATCGGTCAAGCTACCAGATTGAAAACCAATCCTACCATCGGTTTTATCCCCCTCACCGATTGCGCCCCGATTATTATCGCCCAAGAGAAAGGTTTCTTCGCCGAGGAAGGATTAGAGGATGTTGTCCTGCAAAGGGAACCCAACTGGAAAGCGATCGCCCAAGGGGTAGCTACCGGTCGTCTCGATGCGGCCCAGATGGTGGCGGGAATGCCCCTCAGCATGACCATTGGGGCCGGCAATAAGCCCTCTGTCCCCGTGATTAGCGCTTTGGTACTCAGTCGCAACGGTAACGCCATCACCCTCAGCAATAAATACAGGGAATTGGGGGTAGAAAAACTGGAGGACTTGAAGGATGCCCTCCTGCAAAGTCCCGATAAAATCGCCACTTTCGGCATGGTTCACCCTGCCTCCATGCACAATCTACTGTTACGCTACTGGTTAGCTAGTGGCGGCATCGATCCCGATAGTGATGTGAATTTAGCCGTAATTCCGCCGCCTCAGATGGTTTCCCTGCTAAAAGCGGGTAATATCGACGGTTATTGTGTGGGGGAACCCTGGAACTCCTACGCCGTTCAGGAAAAATTAGGCTTCGTTATCGCCACCGATCTCGATATTTGGCCCGGACACCAGGAAAAAGTTCTCGGGGTCAGGGAAACTTGGGCGGCGAAACATCCCGAAACCCATATCGCCATGGTGAAAGCTTTAATTAAAGCCTGTGAATACTGCGATGATCGGCGTAATCGAGAAGAAATCGTTAATATTCTCAGTCAGCCCCAGTATGTGGGCGTGGATAGCGCGATTATTCGGCCCGGGTTCCTCGATGGTTACGATCGCGGTTTAGGAACTGCCCCCGAACCCCTATTCCGATTTAATCAGTTTTACGTCGATCAAGCTAACTGTCCGGGCCGCAGTGAGGCCCTATGGACCCTAACTCAGCTTGCTCGTTGGGGTTACGCGCCTTTCCCCCGCAACTGGGTGGAAGTGATTGAACGCGTCCGTCGTCCCGATCTGTTTGGTGAAGCTTGCCGGTCCCTGGGCCTTCCCGATTTGGAACCCAATCGCCACAGTTTTGCCCTCTTTGACCGTCTTATTTTCAATCCCGACGATCCGATCGGCTATCTGGAACGTTTCTCGATCCGTCGCGATTATCGCGTCTCAGAAGTTCTCCTCGATGATCCCGTCGCTAATTAATGGTTGTGGTGGGCTTTGCTCACCTTAAAATAAATCTAGGACGAATATGCAAACTTTTACCGATAAGACCGTGAATTCCAGCACCACCACCCAGCCTTTTTTATTAGTTAGTAATGTTGCCAAAGAATACCCCTCCCCCGAAGGGGTTTACACCGTTTTAGACGGTGTGGAGCTGCAAGTCAATGAGGGGGAATTTGTCTGCATTATCGGTCACTCCGGCTGCGGTAAATCGACCCTTTTAAATATGGTGGCGGGGTTTTCTTCTCCTAGTCGTGGGCAAGTGCTGCTACAGGATAAAGAGGTTAAGGAACCGGGACCGGACCGGATGATGGTATTCCAAAATTATTCGCTTTTGCCCTGGAAAACTGCCTTTGAGAACGTTTATATCGGGGTTAATTCCGTTTATCCCGAAAAATCTCAGGCTGAGAAGGTGAAGATCGTGGAAGAAAATCTATCCTTAGTGGGATTGACAGAAGCAGCCCAGAAAAAACCCCCCCAATTATCGGGAGGTATGAAACAACGGGTAGCGATCGCCCGCGCCCTGGCCATTCGTCCCCAAGTCCTCATCCTCGATGAACCGTTTGGGGCCCTGGATGCGATTACTAAAGAAGAATTACAGGAAGAATTGCTGAAAATCTGGCAAGAACACCAGTTAACCGTGTTGATGATTACCCACGATATTGATGAGGCTTTGTTCTTGTGCGATCGCTTGGTGATGATGACCAACGGCCCAAGCGCTAAAATCGGTGAGGTGTTAAAGATGCCTTTTGCCCGTCCCCGGGTTCGTTCCCAAATTACCGAGGATCCCCGTTACTACGAACTCCGCAATGAAGCCCTCGATTTCCTCTACAATCGTTTTGCCCATTCGGAGGATCCCAACGAGGATGCCCCCGAGCAACCCCGCACAGAAAATCTCGTGGGTAAAATTGTTACTACTATTGGTGGCATAGCTTTACTCGCTTTTGTCGGTTTTAGTCTGATACAAATGTTCACTAGCAAGACTCCCAATACCGCTAATCCGGCTACCATCGAGGCCCCCAGATAAGTAACAGTTATCAGTTATCAGTTATCAGTTATCAGTTATCAGTTATCAGTTATCAGTTATCACTGATTACTGACCAGTTTATCAATGATTAAGATGTTCAAAGACCGATTTATCACCGATATCGTTGGGGAGAGGTTGGCTTAATTTTCTCAGAGCAAAGATAACGAATAAAGTCGCCCAGAGAATTAATAGCCCCTTCTCCCAATTTAAGGGCAATATCCCCAAAAGATGACCGAGTAAAAGAGTGGGAACTAGAGGGGTTAAAAGCTTGGTTTCTAGACGATTAAAACAAAAAGCTTCTTTGAAATAAATCCCCGTGAGACTAGCAAAAATAAAGCCCACACCAAATAAACTCACCGGGTGGTTATAGACAAATTCTAGGGGAGAAAGGTGATAATAAAGGCTGAAAATCAGGGAAGTAATCGCCCCGATTAGCCAAAAAACTTGCAGGAGACGATGGAGGGGAATTAAATATATATGGATAGTCAATAAACTGATGCCTAACCCCAGACAAAAACCAATGTATAAAAGGTTGGTCAGGGGCAATAATTGCGGTCGGGTGAGAACTATAATTGTAGCGACAGCGAAACTAAAAGCCGCTAAATTTAACCCCAAACGGTAGAGACGCACCCCTAGGCGATCGCTATCCGTAATCGTAAACTCTCCGAATTGACCTTGATAAACTCGATCGACAGCAGGGGAAGTCATAATGCTCTAAAGAAAAAGGGAAGCTTAGAAAAGATTGACTAAAAATCATCTTAAGCTTAAATTATGCCAGTAGCCTCACTTCTTCCCCCTCTCGGCTGACTAATTGCGAGTTAGGATCAAGGTTACACTTCCTTTAGATTTTTAAGCCATGTCGTTGAACCAAGAATCCCTCGCTTTTAGCCATGGGAGGGTCAAGAACTCAACTAGCGAAATTTTGATCGTGGGCGGTGGTATCATCGGATTAGCGATCGCCGTCGATTTGCAATTGCGCGGGGCAAAAGTTACCCTCCTAGTTCGAGATATAGCTCAGGCCGCTAGTCGTGCGGCTGCGGGAATGTTGGCCCCCCATGCGGAGGGGATTCCCCCGGGTCCCTTTCTCGATCTTTGTTTACAATCGCGCTGGTTATATCCAGAATGGAGCCGCAAAATCGAGGATTTAACGGGGATAAACAGCGGTTACTATCCCTGTGGTATTCTTGCTCCCGTTTACGAGCTAGATCAGCCCGTTACTACCGAGGAAGTTAATAAAATTTGGTTAGACAGCAATGCAGTTCATCTCTACCAACCCGGACTAGGTAAAGATGTGATCGGTGGTTGGTGGTATCCCGACGATGGACAAGTGGACAACCGGCAGCTAGTGACTGGGCTGCAACAAGCGGCCGAAAATTTAGGGGTAGAAATTCGCCAAGGGGTAGAAGTCCACGCTATACAACAAAAGCAGGGAAAAGTCAAGAGTATTTATACCTCAATTGGGGAATTAGAAGCAAAAATTTATATTTTAGCGACGGGATCTTGGGCCAGTCAACTTTTACCCCTCCCCATCCATCCCGTCAAAGGTCAAATGGCCGCGGTAAAAATGCCTCCTAACCAGACCTTAACTAGGGTTTTATTCGGTCCCCAAACCTATCTGGTTCCCCGTCGCCATGGTCGTTTAATTATCGGGGCCACTTCTGAAAAAGTCGCCTGGCAAACTGGCAATACACCCCAAGGATTGCAAACCCTTTTTGCGCGTGCTACCCGTCTCTATCCCCCTTTAGCTGACTGGGAAATCGAGGAAATGTGGTGGGGATTCCGCCCGGGTACACCGGATGAATTGCCCATTTTAGGCCGCAGTAGCTGTGATAACCTGATTTTAGCCACGGGTCACTATCGTAACGGCATTTTACTCGCTCCTGTCACTGCTTCCTTGATTGCTGACCTGGTGATTAATGACAAAGTTAATCCCATTTTGACCCATTTTAGCTGCGATCGCTTTAATCAACCATCACCCGTTACTATTCCACCTATGTCCTTAACTATTATTGAGAATAAACCCCAAGCACTTTTATCGCCCCAGAATGATCGCCTCACCATTGCCGGGAAAACCTTTCACTCCCGCTTGATGACTGGGACTGGCAAATATGCCAATCTGACGACTATGCAGGAAAGTATTAGTGCCAGTGAATGTCAGATTGTCACCGTTGCCGTTAGACGAGTACAAACGAACGCACCCGGTCATGAGGGATTAGCAGCGGCGATCGATTGGTCAAAAATCTGGATGTTACCCAACACTGCCGGTTGTCAAACGGCCGAAGAAGCGATTCGGGTGGCTCGTTTAGGACGAGAAATGGCCAAATTATTGGGACAGGAAGACAATAACTTTATTAAACTCGAAGTTATTCCCGATCCTAAATATTTATTACCCGATCCGATCGGAACTTTGCAAGCGGCGGAACAATTAGTTAAAGAAGGTTTTGCCGTACTGCCCTATATTAACGCCGATCCTCTCTTAGCCAAACGTTTAGAGGAAGCCGGCTGCGCCACGGTTATGCCCCTAGGATCGCCGATTGGGTCGGGACAGGGGCTGAAAAATGAGGCAAATATCGCGATTATCATCGAATCGTCCCAAATTCCCGTGGTGGTCGATGCTGGGATCGGTACACCCTCAGAAGCAGCCCGGGCCATGGAAATGGGGGCCGATGCTTTATTAATTAACAGTGCGATCGCTATGGCGGCCAATCCGGCTATGATGGCCCAGGCCATGGCAATGGCGGCAAAAGCGGGACGTTTAGCCTATTTAGCGGGAAGAATGCCGATTAAGTCCTATGCTAGTCCTAGTTCCCCCCTGACGGGAACGATCGCCTAAGCGATTAAGCTAGGAATGGGCTGTTTTCAGCTATTAGAGCCAGCAAAAATCTCTATGACTACAGACAATCAAACTGAGTATGTTGCCGCTTTAACTGATTTACACCGTGGACTTGACCGTAAAGGGCCTGGTGACTCTGACTTCTCCCTAAAAATTTTGAGTAATCTCTCTATTTTGCCCCTCAAGCCACGAATTGCCGATCTAGGATGTGGAAGTGGTGCCAGTGCTTTACTGCTGGCACAATACTACCAAAGCCCTGTCATGGCAGTGGATTCCTCATCGGTTTTTATCGACGAACTCAAAACCCGAGCAAAACAGCTTGGTCTTGAGCATTTAATCATTCCAATTCATGGTGATATGGCTAAACTTGATTGGTCAGTGGGTTCAGTTGATCTACTTTGGTCTGAGGGGGCTGCTTATAATCTTGGGTTTGAGCAGGCTCTTAAAATCTGGCGACCGCTTGTTTCTAACAACGGGATTGCCGTCATCTCGGAGATGAGTTGGTTTACCAATGAGCTACCAGAGCCGGCTGTGGCCTATTGGCAAAACGCCTATCATACAATGGGTAATGAGTTTGAGAATATCGTTCGGGCTAATAGGTCTGGTTTTAAGGTACTTTCTACCCAGAGGCTGCCCAGTCAGGTTTGGTGGCTAAATTATTATCAACCTCTCCGTGAGCGAATCGGGCAGCTGGAAATCAGCCCAAGTAGCTCATCGGTTATTCGTGAAACTGAAGAAGAGATGAAACTTTTTGAGAAATTCAGCAACTTCTATGGTTACACCTTCTATGTTCTGCAAGCGGCCTAGAAAAAAGGCCGTCCAATTTATGATCAGCTTTGTTTCGCAGTAATTCCTATCGTTAGGTGCAAAAACTACAGGAAACTCCCACCCTACAGCAATTGCGGGAACAACAGATTAGAATCATCGAAACCCGTTAAAATAGGGGAGATTTAGCCATCTCCCCCCACACCACACCTCGATAAATCGCACAATTAACGCACTTCAAACAAACGATTGTCTGGTAAATTACTAATCGATCGCTGGAGACTATTCAAGGATTTATTGTAATCAACGATCGCCTGTAGATAACGACTTCTGGCATCGGTTAAATCCCGTTGGGAGTTGATAACGTCCGTTTGGGTTCCCACACCCGCCTGAAAGCGTAAACGGGCTAATCGCAGACTTTCCGTGGCTGATTCAATACTTTTTTGCGAAGTTTTGATGTTTTCTTGGTTAGAAATCAAACTATAGTAGGATTCCTCCACCTGAAGACGAATTTCATTGCGACGGAGGGAGAATTCCGTATCGGCGCGATCGATGTTTCTTTCCGCTTGACGGGCGCGAGCAAAAGCACGACCACCATCAAAGAAAGTCCAACGAATCCGGCCGCCGACGCTAAAACCATCGCCAAAACCGGCATCATCACTGAGATCGTTAAGAACATTATACTCGCCCAAAAGGTCCACCTGGGGAATCACCGCCGAAATGGCGATCGAGCGGTCTTCTGCGCTAATTTCCCTCTGTAAGAGTTGTTGTTCTAATTCCGCGCGATTTTTATAGGCCAAAACGATACTATCATCAAGACTTAAGCCCCAAGTTCCCGCCTCGCGAATCTCATCGGCAGCGGTTAACTCGATCTGCTGACCGACACTCAATATCTGTGCCAGTCGTCGTCTAGCGATGCGTTGGGTAGAAATCGCCCGGGTTAAGTCTTGGTTAGCGTTAGCGAGGTCAACTTCCGCCTGTAGGACAGCAAATCGGGTTCCTAGTCCCGCTTGCTCCAATAATTGAGCATCGCGTAAACTTTGACTAGCATCTTCGATCGCTGCTTGGGAGATCGCTACCTGAGCATCACCCCTCTGCAATTCATAATAGGCATCGGTGGCATCAAAACGAGTTTGTTCCGAGACCCGTTCCACCTCTAATTCCTGTTGCCGGATGACTTTTTCGGCCCTTTTGATCTGGGCTGTCCGTTCACCCCCTGTATAAACCCCATAGACGATGCTAACACTACCCTGAAAGTTGGTACTATCTTCGGGTGTAGTGGCTGGGATTCCCTGTTGACGAGCCAACTCATTCTGTCTTTGGGCAACTGCCGATTGATCTTGAGTGAGACTGGTTTCCGCTTGGGCTGAGGGTAATAAAGCCGCCTGTTGTTCCTTTAATTGGGCGCGAGCGATTTCTAAATCGACCCGGGCTGTCTGTAAGGTCTGATTATTTTTTAAAGCTAATTCGATCGCTTGATTTAAGGTGATCGGTTGTACTACCCTAATATTCACCTCATCCGGTTTGGTGGGAAAAATCAGGGGATTGCCACTAGGATTAAGATAATTAGGGGCTTTGGGATCCGCTGCCGTGGTTGCCGGTGCCGCCGAGGGACCAGGTAATTGAGACACTGGATTGGCAGTAGGTCGGGGTTTCTTCAATAAATCGGCAGCGGACTGAGTTTGTGCCTTAACCGAGGATTCAGCCAAGCAAATCAACCCAAGCACCGCACTCACGGTAATACCATAACGCAAGAGCAACATGAGTATCTCGAAAGTAAACAGTAAACGATAAAAAGTAAATAAGCTCACACCACTATGTTGGCCGATTACTAATTACCGATAGTAACACGGGAGCATGAAAGCCACCGTCTTTTAAGCACCAGCTAAAATGAGATTCGATTGATTGGGAACGAGACATCAAAACAGCATTAGATTTAGCCCAATACTGATAGGAGGTTCTCTATGGCTACAATTCAGACTTATCCTTGGGATGCAGCAGATCATTTGAAAACAAAAGAAGATATCGCTGCTTATCTGGAAGCTGCCCTCGAAGAGGGCGATCCTAGCTTAGTAGTGGCAGCATTAGGCGATATTGCCCGTTCTCAAGGGATGACTCATATTGCTCGTGAGACGGGTTTGGGACGGGAGAGTCTTTATAAATCTTTGTCGAATCAGGGGAATCGGTGAGTTTGCTACAGTTCTTAAGGTTTTGCAAGCACTTGGGTTACGCCTGCAAGTTGTACCCATTATCTAAAAATCCCCCATCATACTAAATCCAGTTATTAAAAACTGATTATTTATGACCCCTTTTGCCTCTTGCATGAGCAGAAAACGGGTTTCTCCGAGAAACCCGTTTTCTGTACGTTACTCAACGGATTTAATATCACTAATCCTACTGACTGGAAAGAGGGTGTGGGGTGTGGGGAAGTGGGAAGTGGGAAGTGGGAAGTGGGGAGAAAAAAGCTGCCTCCTGTCTCCTGTCTCCTGAATAGGGCTATTTTTTCAACTGTTTAACCGCTTGATAGATTTCGGGTAAACGCTTGTAAGCGGCTGCTACCTTGAGAAATAGTTTATGCGGCATAGCGGGAGCGCCGGAAACCACTTCTCCTGCTCCGATATCGTTGTGAATGCCAGTTTGGGCTGTGGCGATCGCACCGTCCCCGATCACTGCTTGATTGGCAATGCCCACCTGTCCTGCTAAAATAACGCGATTGCCCAATTTTACGCCTCCTGCCATGCCCACCTGTCCTGCTAGGGCGCAAGCTTGGCCAATTTGGCAATTATGGGCAATATGGACGAGATTATCGATCTTAGTCTGGCTACCGATGCGGGTTTCTCCCACTGCCGGACGATCCACGGCACTATTACAGCCAATTTCTACGCCATCTTCTAAGACCACGATACCCGATTGTTCCATCTTAAACCAGCCTTCGGGAACCGGCACAAAACCGAAGCCCTCGGCACCAATAACAGCACCACTGTGGATAACGCAATCATTGCCGATTTGTACCCGTTCATGGATGGTACAGTTAGCGTGGAGAATTGTGCGATCACCAATATGCACCCCGGGATAAACAACGGCGTTAGGATGAATGCACACCCCATCACCGAGGGTAACATTGGCTTCTACCACGGCATGGGCCCCGATGGCGACTTTATGGCCGATTTTAGCCGATGGATGGACCACGGCGGTGGCGTGAATGTAGGGTTGGGGCTGAAAGGGTTGATAGAATAATTTGATGGCGTGGGCGAATAAAAGTCGGGGATTGGCACTAGCTAACCAAGCGATGCCGCGTTCGTCGGCCTGTTGTTGTAAATTGGGATCAAGGGGCAGAATTAGGGCAGTAGCCTCAGTTTTGGCGACAAAGGCAGCAAATTTTCCCCCTTCGATATAGCTAATGGTATCGACTAGGGCGGTTTCGATGGGAGTTATGGCTTTAATTTGGGGATTTCTGTCGGGATAGGCGGTCAAACTCTGGGATTGCACTAAAGGGCTTAATTTTTGGGCAATTTCACTAAATTTCATAAATATATATGGCGTTCGAGATAGGGCTGATCATAGGATAGTCTAAGGCTATACTGATAATCTTGTCGTTATTATAGTCAAAAAAGTTGCTGGTTTTTTCGGAAATTATTCTTGAGTTTGATCGGGATATTATGCTGGGATAAATAAGGTTTTTGAGCAAGTTTTGTCTTGAAATTTATATTTAATATCAAGCTGTTTTTGCTAACGATGATGATTTTAAACTAGATTATAGCGATACTTTCACAATTCCTCTTACTTATAAACTGGTAAGCGCGGCTTTAATTCCCAGCCATAAATTGCTAAAAATTCCTTTAATTTATCAGGGTGTAAATGGAGGTAATCGGGATTAACTTCATCGATAAGGCCAATACCGCCTAAATCCCGCGCTCCTGCCGCCAAACAATCCAAGAGAAAAAGAGGATCAGGTACTAGATTCGGGGGAATTTGAATGACAATATCTGGGGGCAAAATTTCCCTAGCTTGTCTAACCAGAGCGGGTAATTTTTGCAGATCAAAAGGGTTATTTTGCCACTGTTCTCTTTTACCCGGATTGTAGGGTTGTAGGATCACTTCTTGAATATGTCCCCAACGTTGATGAATAGTGGCAATAGTTTCTAAGGTCACTAAGCGATCGCATTCCGTTTCACCAATTCCTAATAATAACCCCGTGGTAAAAGGAATTGCTAATTCTCCCGCCCATTGTAACTGTTCTAAGCGCAAGGACGGCACTTTACTGGGAGCCTGACGATGGACAGTATTTAATAGAGTCACTGTCATTTGTTCTAACATTATGCCCATAGATAGATTGACATTTTTTAGTTTTTCCATCTCAGCAAAAGTTAAAACCCCCGCATTGGTATGGGGATAAAAACCCATATTTAAAGCCAATTCTCCCAAATTATAAATATGCCGAAACCATAACTCTCGATTGGCTGCTAAAGGATGAACTTCGCCGCTAAGAATTAAAATTTCCGTAATTTCCGAACCCTGCAAAGCAGTTAAAATCTCTTTGGCTTTTTCTAGACTTAACCAGCCATCAGTGCCTAAATCCCTGCGAAAATTACAATAACTGCAACGATTGAAACACTCGTAGGTAGGTACAAGGGTATGAGAGGGACTATAGGTGACAATTCTTGACATTTTTTTCGGGATTGCAGTTCATTACGAGCATTCAAGGGCGAGAAAATTTGCTATCGTGGGGAGAATTGCTGTTTTATTCACCTAAAAACGCTCTCCCTTTTCGTTTCCTCCTATGATTTTCGATCCTGCCAGTCTTCCCTCCCATCGTCAAACGATTCGTCCGATTAGCGCCACGGCTCTGCACGGAATTGTATTTCAAGATAACAAATTAATCGCTATCGACGCAAAAAACGGCTATTTATACCAAATTGCCCTCGATACTGGTCATACAAGCGTACTTAATTCCCATCGCTGGCAAGAATTCGTCGGGACGACGGGATTGGCAATCGATGATCAAAATCACCTCTGGTTTACCACTCGCGAAAATCTCTACTGCTGCACTCTCGAAGATTTTACCCCGAAATTTTTCACCCGTCTTCCCTACACCGCTAACGGAGTCGCCGTAACTGGTAACACAATTTATGTCACTTGTCAACGTTCTGGACAAATCTTTATATTTGATCGCCAATCGGGACAGGAAATTACTCGTTTATACGCGCCGGGTATCGGCATCGAAAATATCACCATTCGCGGGGAAGAACTTTGGCTAACGGATACCCTAGAACAAACGGTTTACTGTCTCGATCGCGCCACGGGAGAACAGCTTTTTAGCATGATAACTCCTTTTGAATCACCGACGGGATTGGCATTTTATCGCGATGCTAACAGTGGCAAGGATATATTATATGTGGCCTATGCTTTCCAGGAACCCTGTATCCGCGATAATCCCAATTCCGAACAGGTTCACGAACTTAGTTATCGTCCGCGTACTTTTGTCCATCCTCTATATTTTCACTACGATCCCGCTAAAAAATACACCCTTTCTAACGGTTATCTGATTGAATTATCCTACGTCGAGGAATTAGAACCTCTCTATAATATCGAACTAAAAGATGTGGAATGGCGCATCGCTTTACCCTTAGAAACACCGCGGCAAAAAATTCGCAGCGTCGAAGCGGTGGGATTGCCTTTTATTGAAGAAATTCAGGACGGGCAGCGGGTGGCAGTATTTAAGTTCGAGCAAATAACCAGCAAACAACGTCATATTTTTGGGTGGAAAGTAGTATTAGAAGTATGGGGTATTAAATACCAAATTACTCCCCAAGACTGCGAAGATTTACCCCCCTTACCCGCCGATTTTCCCGATCGCTATTTGATCGATAATGATGATCTGGCTATGAATACAGAAATTATCCTCAATGCTGCCGAAGAAGCGATCGGTCGGGAAACCAATCTCCTCCGAAAAGTTTATAGTATTCGTAATTACGTCTATGATCAGCTTTCCTACGGGATCAAACCCAACATCGACACCCCTGATATTGCCCTGCGGCGCGGAGTCGGTTCCTGTGGGGAATATGTGGGTTTATTATTGGCTTTGTGTCGTCTCAATGGTATTGCCTGTCGCACGGTAGGACGCTATAAATGCCCACCCCATCCCCTCGAACGTAATTTACCCCTTGAACCGGATTACAATCACGTCTGGATGGAATTTTATCTGCCCTCTATCGGTTGGGTTCCCATGGAGTCCAATCCCGATGATATTTTTGAAGGTGGTCCCTATCCCAATCGTTTCTTTATGGGTTTAGCTTGGTATCACACGGAAATTGCCAAAGATATCCCCTTTGAACGAATGCTCAGTGAAGGACAACCGGTGTTAAAAACCCAAGTTCCCATCGGCGATTTAGCGATTAATCACGTTCAATTCATCATTCTTGAGGAATTAGCCCCACAAGACTAGAATTCTGAGCCATCATCTAGGATGCCCATTTCTCTATCTCTTTCTTCTTTGAGTTCTTTGACCATTTGTAAACCCGCACCCACACAGAAGCCCAGGGCTGCCCCGGCACCAGCAAAATAACGTCCATAGATGATTTGATAGTGATAGGGATTTTTATAGTTGACTTGGCTGGGATTGCGTTCAATGCGGCTAATGCCATAACCGATACCAGCACCAACTAAAGCCGTTACTAGGCCTGAAAATAGAACTAGACGAAAGTTCATGATCTTATCTCCCGATGGACTCTGACTTTAGATTATCGCTGAAAATCAGTTAATGGCAAGCGATCGCAATAATTTGTTAAGTAGTCGTGCCAAATTAATTTCCATTTTTGAGATCGGAGACAGGAGACTACCTAGGGGATGGGAGTAGTTCATAAGAGGGCGAACGAGGGGACTTGAACCCCCGAATGGTGGAACCACAATCCACTGCCTTAACCACTTGGCTACGCTCGCCGCACACCTTCCCTAGTATAGCACAAAACGAATGGTTGGCAACAGGTTTTTTATCCTCAATTCGGGCTATGGTTAGGGTAAGTGAGTGATGATTTGAGAGCTTATGAAATTGGCACGGTTAGGGGGAGTGGTGGTAGGAGTGGTTTTAGGGGGAATTGCGGGGATATTGCTGACAACTAACCCCAATCGTCAAGATTACGAACAATACGCTTCCCAGAGGTTAACTAGCTATCTTAGGGATAATGTCTGCGCTCGGGCGCAAGCTTCCCTCGATGTGCAAGCTCTCTTGCGGAGTTACTGTAAAATGTTGGTGGATACGGGTCAACCTTTTCTACAAGAAGCGATCGCCAGTAAGACTACTAGAAAGAATTTTCTCATTTTCAGTGTTTATCAAACGGAATTATGGTTCCCTCCCCCTTTACCTAGTTACCACTTCAGCAGCGTCGGTTTTTTGAATAAATTATACATCTACGAAGCTTTAGAACTGTAATCAGGCCATGGGTGTGGGGATTTTTAAAACCTAGACCCAAACTAACTTTTGGATAAGATGCACAGTTGGCATTCATAGCTTGATTCAGTAAGGCCTACTTTTCTTCTTGTCTTCTTGCTGCTAATTGGTCTAAAATTTCGGCGTGAACTTGGCGAGTAATTGGATAAAAATAGGCAAGAATTAAGCTAATGATCAGGAAAAATGCTGGTAAAGGGGCAATTGCTAGGCGAATTGCTATTAAAGCACTATCTGGCTGCAGGGGAATTGCTTCTTCTGGGATTCTCGGTTTAAAACCGGATGTTTCTAGGGCAATACCGACAAGAAATAACCCCAAAGCTAAACCAATTTTTTGCAGAAGTACCATGAAAGCATAAAAAATCCCTTCTCGACGTTTTCCTGTTTCTAATTCGTCTAATTCAATCACATCAGGAACCATTGACCAAGGAATTAAATAGGCCACGGATACGCCAAATCCCGCCAAAACTGCCAAAGCATACATCAAAGTTATTTCTCCTGGTTGGAGCAAAAATAAACCGATTTGGGCAATAATCCAGACTGTCATCCCTAAAAAATAGACTATCTTTTTGTCTAATTTCTGACTAACTGCTTGCCAGAAAAATAACATCACTAAAGCTGTTCCCTGTACTGCTAAAGCGACTAAACCCGATTCTGCTTCCGATAGTCTCATGTAGCTGACGACGTAGTAAACCAAAATCGAGGCGGTTAATTGTACTCCTAACCAGGCACAAAGATAGATGCCAATAACGTATAAAAAGGGACGATTACCAAAAACTATTTTTAATTGTTCTTTCAGGGGAATAGTTTCGGTATTATTAGCAGCTTCCCTCTGTTTAATTGCTGCGCTATCCCTGAGATGATTTTCAGTTTTGCCATAGTAAAGGGTTAACCCCGAAACTATCCCTTGTATTCCTAATAAAATTGTGGAAATAGCGATAAAGTCCCTGGGATTTACCCCAATTTTTCCCAGTCCATAGACCAAGGCAAGCGCACCGATAACTATACAAGTAATTGCCAAAACTTTTTTCTGAGGGGGATTGAGAATCGCTTTTGCTCCTCGTTCTTGTAAAGCTAAAGCGCAGCAAATAACTGCTATAATCGACATTAAAGCACAAACTACACCTAACAATAAAAAAGCTTGATGGAGATCGTTGGCATAGGACGATGAGACGATAATATAGAGAATTAATGAGAGAATGCTGCCCCCGATGGAAAAGGCAAAACGAAAACTATTTAAGCGGGTTCTCTCATTATAATCATAAGTTAATTCAGGGGTGAGTGCCTGGTAGGGAAGATTGACTACTGTATAGGTTAAATTAAAGATAATACCAATAAAAATATAATATAAAAATAGCCATAATTGGTTATTAGTCGGGATTAACCACAGTAAAAAATAGCTAATTCCAAAAGGAATCGACCCCAATAACATCCATGGTAAGCGACGACCCCAGATAGTACGAGTTCGATCGCTCCACATGCCAATAATCGGATCGTTAATAGCGTCGAAAATTCTCACCACCATCAGCACACTACCAGCTAATCCTGCCGATAATCCTGCCACATCAGTGAGGAAAAATAGCAGGTAAAATACCGAGATATTGGCAGTGATAGCCGGTCCCAAATCCCCCGCACCATAGGCGATTTTTGTGGTTAAATTCAGTCTTTCAGCAGTCAAATGAGCCATAAAAGCAATTACAGAGATTAAAATAAGCTTAACTGTTCTGGGAGCATTTGTAACCTTTGCTAGGGCAGTTGAGGAACTTTAATTTTTTTGTCCCTAGTAATTACTGAAAATATCCAGCGTTAAAAAGGGAAGATTCCTGGATGACACTGGGGACAAAGAAATAGCTTTATCTGTGGCATCCCAGAAAATTCTGACTATTTCCCCGTCCTTCACTTTTTATCTATCTCCTTGGCCAGCATTATCAGCTAAACTGAGTAATATCAGTTATTTTAGCTATCAGCATCGGAATTATCCTGATTCTGGCAGTTATACTCAAGAACAGCGACCAGATTGTTCTTTTTCGGACTGTTAGCGGTGAGGATGTATTACTTGGGGGACGATCGAGATAGATCAAGAAAGTGCGATAGTACAGATAAGAGATCAGGGAAAATTTTTTCGCCCAACCTAAACCTTTTTGACGCTGACGTTCTATCATGTCTCATATCTTCCTATTTTTAGAGATTTTTGCCCAAGAAGGCGGTATTCAATCGTATATCAAGGATGTTCTACAAGCTTATCTCACTTTGCCCGGTTCCGAGGCGGCCGAGGTTTTTTTGCTGCGGGATGCCCCTGATTGTCCTAATCCTTTCAAAAATCAAGGTATTACCTTTCATTACCTGAAAAATAACTCAGCAACTCTCGGACGCATCCAATTAGCCCTTAAATTTCTGGTTTCTCTCCTCCGGAAACGTCCCCAACGGGTTTTTTGTGGTCATATAAATTTAGCCCCCCTCACCCGTCTTTACTGTCAAGCTTTAGGCATACCCTACACCGTCCTCACCTACGGCAAAGAAGTCTGGGAACCTTTAGCAAATTCCCAAAAACAGGCCCTGCAAGCGGCCGAATCGATCTGGACAATTAGCCGTTACAGTCGCGATCTTATGTGTGAGGCTAACGCTATTGATCCCAAAAAAGTAGCAATTCTCCCCTGTGTGGTGGATGAGGAAAAGTTTAATTTAGGTGAAAAGTCCTTGACATTAATCAAGAAATATGATCTAGAAAATGCCAAAGTTTTATTAACAGTGGCCCGGTTGTGGTCGGGGGATATCTATAAAGGGGTAGATGTGACCATTCGGGCCCTGCCGACAATTCTAGAGACTTATCCCGAAGTAAAATATCTAGTCATTGGACGGGGGGATGATCGCCCCAGGTTAGAAGCTTTAACCAAGCAGTTAGGAGTGGATAAACAGGTAATTTTCGCCGGTTTTGTCCCCACGGAGGAATTAGCCGACCATTATCGTTTGGCCGATGCTTACGTTATGCCCTCCCGGGAAGGATTCGGGATTGTTTACCTAGAAGCGATGGCCTGTGGTATTCCCGTGATTTCTGGGGATGAGGACGGTTCAGCAGAGCCGCTGCAGGATGGTTTAGTGGGGTGGCGGGTTCCCTATCGAGATGCCGAAAAAGTGGCTCAAGCTTGTTTAGAAATTTTGCCAGGTCAGGATCAACGTTGTCACCCGCAATGGTTGCGTCAACAAACTGTAACTAAATTCGGCAAAAAGACTTTACGGGCAAAATTACTCAATTGGTTGTAAGCAAACGTATCCCAATTTTACACAACCGGGCAAGATGTCTGTTAAGATAAACGGCGTGGCAACTTTAACTCTCACACTTAAACTTCCTTTTTATCCGTTAAACCAGTGCCAAGCACAAGAGTTTGACCGACTTACTGAGTTGAATAAGGGTATGGCTAATCAACTTCTAGAAACCCCTAAAACAGATAAAAGAAAGTGGGATGCCCCCACTTTTTTCCTGAGTATAAATACTTAAGTTTAAATAAAAGGTATGAAGGCAAACTGTACATTGTATCCAAAAGTCAGTTTGGGTTTAGGGTTTAAAAATCCCACAAAAGAAGATTCAGAGATCAAATCAGCAACGCCAAAGATGACAACCTATCGCAATCCTGCTCCCACTGTTGATATTATCATCGAACTGATCGACTCGCCCCACCGTCCGATCGTACTAATTGAGAGAAAAAATCCGCCTTTTGGTTGGGCAATTCCGGGGGGATTCGTGGACTACGGTGAATCGGTGGAAACGGCGGCCATTCGGGAAGCTTACGAGGAAATCAGTTTGCAGGTGCAGTTAATCGAGCAATTTCACGTCTATTCCGATCCTAACCGCGATCCACGTCAACACACCATTAGTATTGTTTTTATCGCCACGGCAAAAGGCAAACCAATTGCTGCCGATGATGCCAAAAAAGTGGGGATTTTTCATCTCTGGGAATTCCCCCAACCTTTATGCTTTGATCACGATCGCATCCTCAATGATTATCGTCGTTATCGGGACTATAAAATTCGTCCCACACATTAGATCTCTTGTAAAAATCAAAAATTGTTGTTAGGGTTAGGAGTCAGTAGCCAGTAGTCATACCATTTTTCTTTATTCTTGGCAGGTATCTTACCCCCCCTTGCCCCTAGGGCTGTTTCATTCTCCCATCAGAATATCAAAAGTAAAAGCGATCACTGTCAGGTAAAATGATA
>VYLO01000010.1_pt1 | contig 59069 bp, 51 predicted proteins | sample 5114271 | NCBI WGS metagenome assembly VYLO01 (sample SAMN12291807, study PRJNA351875) | freshwater metagenome | isolation source: freshwater lake | place: USA: Michigan, Lansing Lake | collected 2011-08-05 | reverse complement strand
TGAATAGAGTTTGTCAGCGAAACGTTTTTTTGTTTTAGCGGAAGCGGTAATCCGTTTGAGTTCTTTTTCTAGGGATTCGGGAATTTTTGTCCAATCAATCAATTGGTGAACTTCAGGAAAAAAGAAGCATAAAAACGCTTCAAAATACTCGGTTAATGCTTCTTTCCAGGGTTCATCATAATTGGCGGTTGGTTGTTTCATTGGCGAGTCGCTACCAATTGGAAAGTTAGGCACTCATCTAAATCTATTATTCCCCATAAATATCAGAAATGCTACTTGTCGTCACAAAACTTCCCATTAGAGCAACCTACATCTACATCTTTGTTCTAACATTTATTGGTAAAACTATATAATGCCGTCAGATATTTGGGGTAGGAGTTAAAGGACCCGGGGAAGATATCTTTAACTAAAAAAGGAGTTGACATGATTTTTTCCTGAATAATAGGGTGAAAATTACAAAATTAAGCCCCTAAAGAAGGCACCATCCACACCGATTGAGTGCCGTCGAGGTCGGTATCCGGTCCAATTAGCGCCGGGTTGCGGTAGCCCGGCAGGACAGAGACGGCAAAAACCTCCTCCACGCCGCTATTGAACCAAAAAGTTGCCACCAGTTGACCGGTAGCTAGGTTGACAATAGCCAACCCGCACCGCAATTGATTACGCCGCTCATCCAGGGGTAAACCGCCAAAAACCGCCGTTTCCCGCACTTGGGACAACCCGACAAAGGCGTGACCTTCCCAACAGTCTAAACCCCGGGTAAAACCGGGCAATTCGGCGATGATTTCTGTGCTACCAGTTTGGGGATGCCAACGGTTCAAGGTTCCATAACCGGAATTGAGGAAATAGAGATTACCCTGGTAAAGGCGGGGAGAATGGGGCATCGCTAAACCCCGCAGAATCACCTCTCCCCTCGGCACATCAATCAAGCATCCCCCTTGGGCTTTATTCTCTCGCCAGAGGCTTTCCTCGTTGGTTTCCCCCAATGCCGTTACATAGGCGGGAGTGCCGCTATTTTCAGCCATAGCCAAGCCATTGAGGTGGCAGCGGTCTCCGGGGACTAACTCGGTAATAAAGGGCGGTTTCCACTGGGGGAGAAAACTCCAATTTCCTTCGATGGTTGCCAGACAGTTAAACAGGGTATTGACCACCCAAAGGCGATTACTGCCAAAGGCCAAATCATGACCCATAATCGGGCCAGTGAGGTGAGAGGAGCGGGCCAAAAAGGCGATATCCTGTTCCCCTTCCGGTTTAATCTGGGGGGCAATCTCTCGATTGGCGGGTAAATGCCAAATTGCCTGACGAGCGCCCACAGCAATTCCGGTAGCAGTTCGGGTTAAACCCATTGCTTGGTCAAAATGGGCGAAACTCACCCGCATTTGTCCTTGATAAGTGCCAATGCTGGCCACTCGTCCCGCTTGGTAGGTGGAAATCAACACTGAGAGGTCAAGCTGGTTGAGTAATTCCGGCAGATTGAGGCTGTACTCATAATTGACCGGCACTGCTTGGCGCTGAGATGGACTCGCTGCTGGCTCTTGGGTATCTGAAAACTGGTTAGTCTTGGGCGGCAAGCTGTCCATAGAGTTTTTTTTGCATGGATTAGAATCGATTGTGATAATTGATTATTGTCTATGGTTTGTTGACTAACCTTAATAAGGTTTGATCCCCCCTTGCCCCCCTTAATAAGGGGGGTGGTGATGGGTTTCAGTTGGTATTAATGGGGTTCATTATAGACAAATTAATCAATATTATTTATAAAGTTTTCTTAACTTTTTTTGTAGCAAATTTACTTGAACGGTGGTATTAAATACTTATAATTGAGTTTGTCTAAAACACTTTTGCAATTTCAGCTTGTGTATAAAGTTTTATGTATAGATTCAACATTTCTGGTCACTAAGCCACAGCAAATCCCGTATATTTGCGTATTTTAGGATAACGAAAACCCAGGACTATATCTTCTTTGGGAATACCTGCCTCCATCAAATCAGTAGCTATGCCTTCCTCCGTTTCATCACATTGAATCCAGACTTTATCGACAACCAAGCTAAGGTGAATTGGTGTTGCATGGAGATACTTATTACCACTCCAACCGGGTAAAGTAGCACGATAGTTAGCATGATTCTGGAGAACAGTCTTAATAATACCTTGATATTTTAATCGGGTATCCATTGCACGATTACCTCACTTTCATCATCAAAGACAATTAATTTCACAATCTGATTCTTTAGCAATACCTGCCCTAATTCTATACTAAAAACACTGTTAAAAGTTGGCTGAGATATGGCCAGATAAAGAACTCGCTCAACTTTCATCTCGTTAAGGATTTGACGATACAAGACGTACTGCCCCAAAGCTTGCTGTAAATCCTTTACGTCAGACTGTCCTACAAAGCTTTTCACTTCAACGACAATTTTCCGCAATTCTTTCTCCGCACTGATTAAGCGTTCTGCTCCCAAATCAGCGGATAAACGCTTCTTGCCAATTTGAAGTGGAAAAGGATCGTGAGTGATTGCCCACCCGTCCTTCTCTAAAGCAAGTTTTACAGTGTCGTGGTAAATATCTCTTGCAGACACAAAAATTCAGAGGATAAATACTCTAATCAGCAGTATAGCAAATTTTTCTGTTCTCAAGACCTCTTGTAAAAATCAAAAGACGAGTGCCTACAGCAATTCCGGTAGCAGTTCGGGATAATTGACCGGCACTGCTTGGCGCTGAGATGGACTCGCTGCTGGCTCTTGAGTATCTGAAAACTGGTTAGTCTTGGGCGGCAAGCTGTCCATAGAGTTTCTTGGGCATAGATTAGCATCGATTGTGATAATTGATTATTGTCTATGGTTTGTTGACTAACCTTAATAAGGTTTGATCCCCCCTTGCCCCCCTTAATAAGGGGGGTGCTGATGGGTTTCAGTTGGTATTAATGGGGTTCATTATAAACAAATTAATCAATATTATTTATAAAGTTTTCTTAACTTTTTTTGTAGCAAATTTACTTGAACGGTGGTATTAAATACTTATAATTGAGTTTGTGTAAAAAGCTTTTGCAATTATGGAATTTTGGAATTGACGAGATCTGGCTAAGTAGGTAGGTGTTAAAAGTTGTCAGACACCCCCCTTATCAAGGGGGGCAGGGGGGATCGAACCCAAAATCTATCTTCAATTTAACTATAACTACTTACTTAATAATTTAACTTAAGCTTATTCTTTTGGATATAAACTTGATTCTAGAAAAACTATTGGTAATCAGAAAATGCTGACTTCATCGCCTCCCAATCTCTCGCAACTTGCCCTTTTATTTCTCAAAATCGGCATTATCGGTTTTGGTGGTCCGGCTGCCCATATCGCTTTAATGGAGGAAGAAGTGGTTAAGCGTCGCGGTTGGATGACTAAGGAGCGATTTCTCGATTTGGTGGGGGCCACTAATCTGATTCCCGGTCCTAATTCCACGGAAATGGCCATCCATATCGGTTATATTTTTGGTGGTTTAGCGGGTTTAATAATCACGGGGGTTTGTTTTATCACTCCTGCGGTGTTAATTACGGGTTTTCTAGCTTGGATTTATACTACCTACGGGACTTTACCCGATGTGGCCCCGATTTTTGCGGGGATTAAACCGGTGGTAATTGCGGTGATTTTTCAGGCACTCTGGCGCTTAGGTAAAAAGGCACTGAAAACCCGTCAATTATTCTTCATCGGATTGGGAGTTATCGGATTATTAATCTTAGGTTTAAATGAAATTATCGCTTTACTGTTAGGGGGAATTATCGGGATGTTTATCCTAAAAAAATTCGCTACTTTTCCCCTGATTGTGGCAGGAATAGGCGGTGCGACGGCGGTTGCTACTCCTAGCAATATCCCACCGACATTAACAGGATTAGGGCTATTTTTTCTCAAGGTGGGTAGTGTTTTATTTGGTAGTGGTTATGTGTTAGTTGCCTTTTTAGAAGCGGATTTAGTGCAGGGGAAAGGATGGTTAACCCGACAACAATTATTAGATGCTATTGCTATCGGTCAATTTACCCCTGGTCCGGTGTTATCCACAGCCACTTTTATCGGTTATCAAATATTAGGAGTATCGGGGGCAATTGTGGCGACTCTGGCGATTTTCTTTCCTTCTTTTATCTTTGTTTTATTACTTAATCCTCTCATTCCTAAACTGAGACAATCCGCTTGGGCAGGTGCTTTTTTAGACGCAATTAATGCTAGTGCTGTGGCTTTAATGGTAGCAGTAATTTTTAATTTAGCTCTAGCTACTTGGTTACAACCCTACGGGAATTTACCTTTTAATTTATTGGCTATCATTCTATCTCTTGTCTCTGGTATTCTTTTACTACGTTTTCAAGTTAATTCTACTTGGTTAATTCTGGCTGGTGCGCTTGTTGGTTTACTCTTGAAACAATTAGGTTAGGGGGAAATACTGCCCCAAACTAACCTATATTTTCCTTAAACTTTTGCCATTAATGTAGTTGCTTCTCTGAGCTTTTCTACCCAGTTATAAATCTGATCGCGATTTAGTCGATAGCTGAGGGGATGAGCGATTAATCGAGCGCTACTATCAAATAATTTGTCAATTTCTACTAAACCATTTTCCCTTAAAGTTCGACCAGTGGAAACTAGGTCAACTATTGCTTCTGACATCCCCGTAATCGGGCCTAATTCTACGGAACCATAGAGAGGTATAATCTCGACGGGAATATCTAAACGACGAAAATAATCCTTAGCACAATTGACAAATTTTGAGGCAACTTTACCGTGATGGGGAATGTCTAGAGGACTTTGATAGGGACTATCAGCAGGGACAGCTACCGACATCCGACAATAACCAAATTTTAGGTCAATTAAATTAGCTACATCGGGAGATTTTTCCAATAAAATATCATAACCGGCGATGCCTAATTGTGCCTGACCGTATTCTACATAAACGGGTACATCTGTGGCTCTTACTAATAACGCTTTCGCTTGGTTAGTGGGGTCGGTAATCTGTAATTGGCGATTTTTTGAGTCAAGAAAGGCACTAAAATCTAAGCCAATCTTTTGAAATATTTGGATACTTTCGTTTAGTAAAGCACCCTTCGGTAAGGCAATTGTTAGCATAGAGGGAATTATGAATTGGGGTGTGGGGGAGTGGGGTGTGGGGTGTGGGGTGTAGGGTGTGGGGTGTAGGGTGTGGGGTGTAGGGTGTAGGGTGTGGGGTGTGGGGAGAATAAATAAAAAATAATCTCCTGACTCCTGAATCCTGAATCCTGAATCCTGAATCCTGTCTCCTAACAGCTAAAATCATAACTGATAACTGATAACTGAGATGGCAGTAAGTTCTCTAATGACCACATCAGCTAATTGTAAATCTTGATGGTTTTCTGGTTGCCGACTAATTGCGATCGCAGCTGCTGATTTTGCCTGTTTAGCCATTTCCCAATCGGCCCTAGTATCCCCTATCATCAGGGTTTTGTCCACGGCAGTCCCCAAAGCTTGACAGGTTTCTTGCAATAATAAGGGATCCGGTTTACTTAAACCTCGATCGCAGCCTCGAGCAATTTTAACATAATTTAATAGGTGATTTTCCTTGACAAATTGCTCAACTCGTGCTGTGGTATCGGAGGAAAGAATCGCCAATTGTAACCCGGCCGCGTGCAGATAACGAATTACTTCTAAACATTGGGGATAGAGGGGATTTAAGCGGGGGGGAACCTTTTCATCGGCCGCTTGAAAGGCCGCTTTTGCGATCGCCATAGCCGTTAACCAATCCCGGCCAGTGGAAGCAATACAACCGGCAGCGACGATATGATTATCTCTGCGGCTGCCCACTGCCATTAAACCAGCAGGATTGAGACTATTTGCCCCAATACCGAAAGTTTTAGTTAATAAAGACTCTAAACCAGGGATTTGCGATTCAATGGCTTGTATCCGGGCTATAGCTCGATCGTACCAGAAAGCTCGCGAATCCTCTAGCGTACCGTCCTTATCAAAAACAATCCCTTGAATATCTCTAAATTCTCGATTACCACAGCGAATTATCGGCAAATAAACCCCCTTATTTTTATTGAATGTCAGTCATCATTTTAGCTGTCAGGAGGCAGGATTAAGGAGACAGGAGACAGGATTCAGGAGACAGGAGACAGGAGACAGGAGACAGGAGACAGGAGATTATTTTTTATGTATTCTCCCCACTACCCCACACCCCACACCCCACTTCCCCACACCCCACACCCCACACCCCACTTCCCCACACCCCACTTCCCTATACCTTTTAAACAGGATTTAGTAAGTAGGGAGGCACAATTATTTGTAGAATGGGTTAGCGGTAGCGTCAACTATGCGAGCGTTGGGTTTCATGCTTCAACCCAACCTACGTTCTATACTTTTAAAACAGGATTTAGTATTACTCCTCAAAAGCCGCTTTTTGCTGACGGACTAAATCGACACCGCGGGAAGTCCCCAGACGAGTGGCCCCGGCCTGGATAAGAGCGATCGCTTGTTCTAGGGTGCGAATTCCGCCGGATGCTTTAATTCCTACCCGGCCTTTGCTAATTTCCTTGAGAAACTTCACATCGCTAACCGTTGCACCTCCAAACCAGCCGGTACTGGTTTTTAGATAACTGACTCCTGCATCCATGCAAATTTCCGCCGCTAAACGTTTCTCGGTGTCCGTCAGTTGCGAGGTTTCCAGAATCGCTTTCACCGTCTGGCCAGTTTCCTGACAAATACTAGCAATTTCTTGGAATAATTGCTCAGATTTCCCATCTTTTAGCCAACCGAGATTAATAACCACCTCTAACTCCTTAGCACCATTATCTACGGCTTCTAAAGCCTCATAACGTTTAACTGTGGAGGTAGTGGCCCCTGCGGGAAAACCAATTACGGTAGAAACTAAAGTTTTTTTGCCGTGGAGTAACTGCACCGCTTGCTTAACGGCAGCGGGATAAACGCAGACGGTGGGAAAATGATATTGATCAGCCTGTTGACAGTAAGCCTCTAATTGTTCACGGGTGGCGGTGGGGATGAGGAGAGAATGGTCGATATATTGTGCTAAATCTAGATCAGAATCGGTGATAGCCATTATCTACGCCTCAATATAGTCAATCGATCGCTATTTTCTCATTTTATGGAAATCGCACAGCAAAGTCATCTCTCGTTAACCTAGAAATTCCGAGACTAGCAAAAATCCAGTAACCTAGGAAGAAACCGTCACAAGTGAAGACTAGGAGACAATAGACCTATGTTAGAAGCGTATCATCAGCACGTTGCCGACCGAGCGAAATTAGGTATCCCTCCCCTTCCCCTCAATGCTCAACAAACGGCGGAATTATGCGAAATACTCAAAAATCCGCCCGAAGAACTCAGGGGAGAATTGCTGACCCTGCTGCGTGACCGTGTTCCCCCCGGAGTTGACGAAGCGGCCTACGTTAAAGCGGGATTTTTAACAGGAATTGCCAAAGGTGAAATAAAATCTAACGTTATCTCCCCCCAGGGTGCGGTTAGCTTACTGGGAACCATGGTCGGCGGTTATAACGTTCATTCTCTGATTGAACTGCTGAAATCCAGAGATATTAATATCGCCGCCGCTGCTGCCAGCGCTTTAAGTAAAACCCTGCTGGTATTCGACGCATTTAACGAGGTTTTGGAATTATCCGACACCAATCCCTATGCTAAACAGGTCATTGATGCTTGGGCCAATGGTGCTTGGTTTATCGCTAAACCGAAACTTGCTAAAGAAATTACCGTCACCGTTTTCAAAGTACCCGGAGAAACCAATACAGATGACCTATCTCCCGCTCCCCATGCCACCACCCGGCCCGATATTCCCCTCCATGCTTTGGTAATGTTAGAAACCCGTCAACCCGGGTCCCTAGAAACCATTGCCGAATTGAAAAAATTAGGTCATCCGGTCGCCTATGTGGGGGATGTGGTTGGGACTGGTTCCAGCCGAAAATCGGCGATTAACTCGGTTCTCTGGCATATTGGCGATGATATTCCCTTTGTACCTAATAAACGTGCTGGTGGCTATATTTTAGGCAGTAAAATCGCCCCTATCTTCTTCAATACTGCCGAGGATTCTGGCGCTTTACCGATTGAATGCGATGTTAGCCAAATGAACACGGGGGATGTGATTAAAATCTATCCCTACGAAGGCAAAATCACCAACGAAGCGGGCGCAACTATTAGCACCTTTAGCCTCAAACCTGAGACAATTCTGGATGAAGTGCGGGCCGGCGGTCGTATTCCCCTCTTAATCGGTCGCAGTCTCACCGATAAAACCCGTCACGCCTTGGGACTTGAGGCTAGTACCCTATTTACCCGTCCCACTATGCCTAGTGACACGGGTAAAGGTTACACCCTAGCGCAAAAAATGGTCGGCAAAGCTTGCGGTTTACCCGGGGTGCGGCCGGGTACTTCCTGTGACCCAATTATGACTACGGTAGGGTCTCAGGATACCACCGGCCCGATGACCAGGGACGAGTTAAAAGAGTTAGCCTGTTTAGGTTTTAGCGCTGATTTAGTCATGCAGAGTTTCTGTCACACGGCAGCCTATCCCAAACCGGTTGATATTCAAACTCATCACCAATTACCAGACTTTTTCTCTACCCGGGGTGGGGTGGCTTTACGTCCGGGAGATGGCATTATTCACTCCTGGTTAAATCGGATGTTATTGCCGGATACGGTGGGGACTGGAGGCGATTCTCATACTCGTTTTCCCCTGGGAATTTCCTTTCCTGCGGGGTCGGGTTTAGTGGCATTTGCCGCCGCTTTGGGAGTAATGCCTTTGGATATGCCGGAATCGGTTTTAGTGCGTTTTACGGGGGAATTACAACCAGGTGTAACTCTGCGCGATATTGTTAATGCTATTCCCTACGTTGCCATGCAAGAAGGCAAATTAACCGTGGAAAAACAGAACAAAAAAAATGTTTTTAACGGTCGCATTATGGAGATGGAAGGGCTGCCGGATTTGAAATTAGAACAGGCTTTTGAGTTAACCGATGCCACGGCGGAACGTTCCTGTGCCGGTTGTACGATTAAGTTAAGTACCGAGACAGTGGCGGAATATTTACGCTCTAATGTGGCTCTGTTAAAAAATATGGCGGCCCGGGGTTATAGTGATGCCAAAACTATCCTACGTCGGGTAGCAAAAATGGAACAATGGTTAGCTAATCCTGTCCTGATGGAGGCGGATAAGGATGCCGAATATGCGGATATTATCACCGTCAACTTAAACGAGATTAAAGAACCAATTGTTGCCGCACCCAATGACCCCGATAATATCAAGTTAATGTCGGAATGCGCCGGGGATAAAATTGATGAGGTGTTCATCGGTTCTTGTATGACTAATATTGGTCATTATCGCGCCGCCGCTAAGATATTAGAAGGAGCGGGAGTTGCTAAGGCTAAACTGTGGATTTGTCCCCCCACCCGCATGGATGAAAAACAATTGCGCGATGAGGGAATGTACGGCATTTTTGCCGCTTCTGGGGCCCGTACCGAGATGCCTGGATGTTCCCTTTGTATGGGTAATCAAGCGCGGGTTGAAGACAGAGCGACGGTATTTTCTACCTCGACTCGTAACTTCAATAATCGCATGGGAAAAGATGCGCGAGTCTATCTCGGTTCCGCCGAATTAGCGGCGGTTTGTGCGCTGCTAGGACGCATTCCCACCCTTGAGGAATACCTCGCAATTGTCACCGAGAAAATTAATCCTTTTGCTGGCGATTTATACCGCTATTTGAACTTTAATGAAATCGCTGGTTTTGAGGATGAAGGCCGGGTAATTCCCCTAGAAGATTTACCTAAGATTGAGGATATTTTAGGTATTCCTTCCGGTGTTTTGAGTTAGTTGACCGGTTATGGGTCATTTCGATCGAGGCGAAAGATTTCTTTTGATTTCGATCAAGATGACCCCTCTAACGATCGAATTTTCGACAATTATAGGATTTTTTTCGATATACGGAATGACAACTCGATAAAATAAAAATATGAAATTCGAGTGGGATCGACAAAAGAACCGAGCGAATATCATCAAGCACGATCTAGACTTCGCGGACGCGCAGCGGATATTTGAACATCCCATTCGAGTTTCCCTTGACGAACGAGAAAATTATGGCGAAGATCGATTGATAGGAATCGGTACGCTCGATGGCCGAGTGGTAGTTGTCGTTTTTACAGAACCGAGTAGAGATACAATTCGTATTATTTCACTTCGTAAAGCTTTACCCTATGAACGAAAACGATATGAACAATACCTCCGAGACGAATTGGGAGAAAGTTGACGCTCTTACGGAAGAGGAAATCGACACATCCGATATTCCGCCCTTAACCGAGGAGTTTTTTAGTAAATCGCGGTGGTGGAAACCTGTAGAGAAAGTAAATGTTCTTGTTCAAGTAGATCCCGAAACCCTAGCTTGGTTTCAATCACAGGGCGAGGATTGTGAACAAAAAATGTCCGCCGCTTTACGGATTTATGCGGAGGCTCACAAAGTATAGTCAAGTTTAGTTCGGGTACAAGCCACACAATAAAAAAGTTCGCTATCATTTTGAGCGGGATGAAAAGCCACACAATCTCATTTACCAATAAATCGCCTTAAATGAAATGATAAAAGTGAGTACGAAAAATTATGATTATAGATGTACCGACTGGAGATGATTTTAAATCCGCTGGCATTGATTTTTTAAATCTGGCTTGGGATACGCTGATAAGTTTATCTACAAAACTTAAGGATGCGGAATATTTTTATAATGTGTATTATAGCGATGAGAATGAAGAAGTAATCGATCAATTGTCATCTGAGCAATATTGGAAACAAGCACAACGTCCATTGAGTACAGCCCTTTCCCTTATTCAACAAGGAACCGAATTTCGGTTCTTCGGTTTGTCTTATGCAATGGACGGGGTTATAAGGGATGAAACCCTTATAGAAACAGACATTACTGCGATTTTTGTCAATTGTTTGCGATCTGGAGCGAACTAATCAATTAAATCTCTTGCCAGATAAGGATTTAGTCGATTTATGCCACCCTATCGAACCATACCAAGTAACGAAGAACCATTGTAATAAATATCTTGTATGTATTAATTTCTTTATTTTTTTAATCGGACAAGAAATCTACGAAAAGTTTTTTGCTCAAGCTGCCATACAAATAATCTTGCAAAAGTATCAAATTTTATTGTTAATTGTTGACACTAATCAGGAGGAATCGTCCAATGGATAAACTAAATTATTATCAAAGCATAATCAAGAAAATTCTCACAGAATATGCAGAAATTTCCTCACAAGTACCCGATCAAGACATAGAAGAAATATTGATGTTTGACGATAATAGCAGCCAATATCTTTGGTTTAATATTGGCTGGAAAAATGGCAAACGAATTAAAGCGATTTCCGTTTATCTTCGTCTAAAAAATGACAAAATTTATATTGAATAAGATTGGACAGAAGCAGGTATCGCCACGGAATTAATGCGCTTAGGAATTCCCAGCAGTGAGATAGTTTTAGCTTTTCAACCTCCCGAAGTGCGTCAGTTTACCAAATTTGCGATCGCCTAAAAATTATTCTTTACTTTCTCGTCAGATGAGGAGTAGCTAAAATAGAGTATTTAAATATACTTGTTTCTAGGTCATTTCTGCCAGTTCATCCTTGACTCGCCGGTTCAAGAGTTAGATATTTTCCGAGCAAAAGTGCTACAATGTAATCTTAAGGGTCAAAACAATCAAGGAGAAGAGCATGGTCAGCAAAATTGATCGCCAAGCATTTTTACAATCCTTAATCGTGCCACCGGGTAAAGAAATTTCTCTGCACAAAGACTACGATCCCGGGTTTAAGCCAGACTACATTACCAAAGAAGATGCCACTTTGCTGCTGCAACAGGGTATCGAAAAAATGGCCGAGTTTCAAGATAAGCTTTATGCTCAGGATACCTATGCCCTGTTAATTAATCTACAAGCCATGGATGCGGCGGGTAAAGATGGTACGATTAGACACGTTATGTCGGGCTTAAATCCCCAAGGCTGTCAGGTATTTAGCTTTAAAGTACCCTCGGCCGAAGAACTAGATCACGATTATCTCTGGCGATATTATAAAGCTTTACCGGAGCGGGGTCGTATCGGTATTTTTAATCGTTCCTACTACGAAGAATTATTAGTCGTGCGCGTCCATCAAGATTTATTGGAACGGCAAAAACTCCCCCCGGAAGACAGAACCAAGAAAGTTTGGCAGCGACGTTTTGAGGAGATTAATAATTTTGAAAAATATCTGGTTAACAATGGGGTTATTGTCCTAAAATTCTTTCTCAATGTTTCTAAAGGAGAACAGAAAAAACGCTTTTTAGAAAGAATTGATCGCCCCGAAAAAAACTGGAAGTTTTCCGAAAATGATGTCAAAGAAAGAGCTTTTTGGGGTGATTACATGAAAGCCTACGAGGAGGTATTCAATCATACCAGTACCGAATGGGCCCCTTGGTATATTATCCCGGCTGATCGCAAATGGTTTACTCGTTTAGCTGTGGGGGCGGTTATTTATCACACCCTCGAATCCCTTGGTTTAAAATATCCCACCGTTACCGAAGAACATCACCAAGCTTTACTGAAAGCCAAAGAAATCCTCGAAAACGAGCCAGATTAAAAATGGAAGAAAATCCCCAAAAAGCGATAATTGCCGGAAAATCGATCGTATAATCAATGTCGATTTGAGAGAATTACCCCTATGAATTATCGCATTGATCGCCGCACCTATGCAGAAACCTACGGCCCCACCGTCGGAGATAAAGTTCGCCTGGCAGACACGGAATTATTTATCGAAGTCGAAAAAGATTTCACCACCTACGGCGATGAGGTAAAATTCGGCGGCGGTAAAGTAATTCGCGATGGGATGGGCCAATCCCCCATTTCTAGGGAAGATGGGGCGGTAGATTTAGTGATTACTAATGCCTTAATTCTCGACTGGTGGGGCATCGTTAAAGCCGATGTGGGCATTAAAGACGGCAAAATTTATAAAATCGGTAAGGCGGGCAATCCCCACATTCAAGATAATGTCGATATTATTATCGGTCCTGCCACCGAGGCATTAGCTGGGGAAGGGATGATTTTGACGGCAGGCGGGATTGATGCCCATATTCATTTTATCTGTCCCCAACAAATTGAGACAGCGATTGCGTCGGGGATTACCACGATGATTGGTGGCGGGACCGGACCTGCGACGGGAACTAATGCCACCACCTGCACCCCGGGAGAATGGAACATCTATCGAATGCTAGAGGCCGCTGAAGCTTTCCCGATGAATTTGGGTTTTTTGGGTAAAGGCAATAGCAGTCAGCCGGAAGGACTAGCGGAACAGGTAAAAGCGGGGGTAATTGGCTTAAAACTCCATGAAGATTGGGGAACCACTCCGGCAGCCATTGATACCTGTTTAAGCGTGGCCGATAAGTACGATGTGCAGGTGGCGATTCATACCGATACTCTCAATGAGGCTGGTTTTGTTGAGGCCACTATCGCCGCTTTTAAAAATCGGGTCATTCACACCTACCACACGGAAGGGGCCGGCGGTGGTCATGCTCCCGATATTATCAGGGTTTGCGGGGAAATGAACGTTTTACCCTCCTCTACTAATCCCACCCGTCCCTATACGACGAACACCTTAGAGGAACACCTTGATATGTTGATGGTTTGTCATCATTTAGACCGGAGTATTCCCGAAGATGTGGCTTTTGCCGAATCCCGCATCCGCCGCGAAACTATTGCCGCGGAGGATATTCTCCACGATTTAGGGGCTTTTAGTATCATTTCCTCCGATTCTCAAGCGATGGGACGGGTGGGGGAAGTAATTATCCGCACTTGGCAAACTGCCCACAAAATGCGGGTACAACGAGGCAGACTGACTGGGGAAACGGGAGAGAATGATAATCTGCGAGCAAGACGATATATTGCTAAATATACGATTAATCCTGCTATTACCCATGGTGTCTCCGATTATGTCGGTTCCATCGAGGTGGGCAAATTAGCCGATTTGGTTCTCTGGAAACCGGCATTTTTTGGCGTAAAACCGGAAATTGTCCTGAAAGGCGGTTTAATCGCCTGGGCGCAAATGGGCGATGCTAATGCCAGTATTCCCACACCGCAACCGGTTTATATGCGTCCCATGTTTGCCTCTTTTGGTGGTGCGATCGCCAAAACTTCCTTGACATTTGTTTCTAAATATGCTATGAAAGCGGGCATTCCTGAGAAGTTAAAGCTGAAAAAAACCGCCGTGGCAGTGTCGAATACGCGCAATATCAGTAAGGCTAGTATGAAGCTTAATGACGCTTTACCGCGCATGGAAGTTAATCCTGAAACCTACGAGGTGCGTGCTGACGGGGAATTATTAATCTGTGAACCGGCTACGGTTTTACCCATGGCCCAACGCTATTTCTTATTTTGAATTCGATTTCAGATTCAGAAAACGGGTTTTTTCAAAAAACCCGTTTTCTAGTCTCTCCTTTAAGTTATTCACTTCTTCAGATAACTTGTCTATTTTGCTATTAACTTCTTTGAATTGTCCTAAAATAAAGTCTTTTAATTCTTTGAGGTCGTTTTCTGTAAATGTTGCCATTGTGTGACTCTCCTAGTAATTGTTTGTGATACTAATAATTTTACCCCTAAGTTTAACTCCTAACCCTTCATCAGTCAAATTTCATCGAAGTTGCATCACCAGAAGGAATAAAACTTGCCCAATAAAAAGGATGTTTTTTTATCTCGTTCTTAGGTTCTACCTAAATACTGTTTTAAGACAGAGCCTTGAAACAAGCGAACACTTTATTCTTTATTATTGAATATCAATTATAACATTAGCAAATAACCTCCGTGTCCTCTGTGTCTCTGTGGTTAATTCCCCTCGATAATCTCCGTACCTCGCTCCAACTCAAAAATGCTATAATAAAAACAAACTATCACTTCTTATCAATCATGGACACACAAAACCCTCACTCAACTGTAGAATCAGACGATTTAATCAAAGAACTTGAGGAACCTTTAATCATGACTAACTTAAACAATCATTCAACCTCTAACACATCCGAAGAGCCTGAGTTATCAATGGAAGAACTCGATGCTAAATGGGATGCACTAGAAAATGACCCTGAATTTCGCAAAAAACCTTTTTGGCAAAAAATTGTTGAGATTGGTAAAGTTGTTCCCCAATCAGAATGGCGAAAACACTTACCTACAGACTTTGCGCGTAATTTTGAACATTATATGTACGGCGCACCGAGAGAAGATGAGGAAAAATAACAAACACAGAACTAACGTCAATTCAAAGTTATAATATATGTAGTAAACCAATCCCACTAAATGATTATGAATCCCCCAAACAATCCCACTCGCACAGAAGAAATTCCGACAATAGAGGAACTTCCGACAATAGCTGAATTACAAGCAAAATTCGCTCAACTTCAAGCTGATCCCGAATTCCGCAAAAAACCTTTTTGGCAAAGAATTGCAGAAATTGGCGCACTTGTTCCCCAGTCAGAATGGCGAAAACACTTACCTACAGACTTTGCGCGTAATTTTGAACACTATATGTACGGCGCACCAAGAGAAGATGAGGAAGAATGAGAAAAATTTTCTTAGATACATCCTATTTGCAAGCACTCGCTGATTATAGAGACAATCTCCATGAACTTGCCACACTAATGACAGTAAGACTAGGAAAATTTACAGGAATTACTAGCGAAATGATTTTGACAGAATTACTTAACGCATTGTCAGGAAGAGGAGATTATCTACGCCAATCTGCTATTAACTTAACCAACGATTTGAAAAACGATTCTAGTATAGAAATCATTCCCCAAACCAGTGAACAATTTCAGCAGGCTTTTGATTTTTATCAAAGACGCTTAGATAAAGGTTACAGCTTAACTGATTGTGCTTCCATGCAGATTATGAGACAACTGGAAATCAATGAAATCTTAACCTTTGATAAGCATTTTCAGCAAGAAGGATTTAGCGCATTACTCAGAGAATAGTCACTAAACTTTACTTCACTTTAATTTTTTCCTCGCTTCATATAACCATTGCTCCTCCTCTGTATTAATTTCCCTCCCTTCAACTTGTACTATATTAGGGACTTGAGGGAGATGGGGTAAAAAAGCAAAGGAATTAGGAAGCATAAGCCCCTAATTCCTGTAGTATATGCCATTGTATCTAACGGGCTTGGAGAGACTCGAACTCCCGACCTTGTGGTCCGTAGCCACACGCTCTAATCCACTAAGCTACAAGCCCTTGTTTTTCTCAACAGTAAACTACTATAGCACAGGTTCATTCAATGACGCAAGAGGGTAAAGAAAAATTATCTCATCTCGACAGCCAAGGCGAGGCCCAGATGGTGGATGTATCGGAGAAAATGCCCACTAAACGCACTGCTATCGCCCTAGGACAAGTGAGAATGCTAAAAACGACTTTTGAAGCCATAGAACAGGGAAATGCGCCAAAAGGTGACGTTTTAGGGACGGCCAGACTAGCGGGAATTATGGCGGCCAAACAAACTTCCTGTTTAATTCCCCTTTGCCATCCCTTACCCCTGCAAAAAATCAATGTTCAGATTATCCCGAAAGCAGAGTTACCCGGCTACGAAATTCGGGCAGAAGTGGTGACAAAATCGGAAACTGGGGTAGAAATGGAGGCTTTAACGGCGGTATCTGTGGCAGCCTTGACTTTATACGATATGGCTAAAGCGTTAGAAAAATCAATCCTGATTGAAAATATCCGTCTGCTGAGTAAAACAGGAGGAAAATCAGATTATCATCAGGATTCCCTGTTGCGATGAAAACCCTAAGTAGGGTTTGTGGCAAAAAGTTTTTCCTGGTGGCAGGGTGTGGGGTGTGGGGTTTTACCCATTTTCAGGGAGTCAATTACCTAAGTTTCGGGGAAAAAGTACCTGAATTTTCCCCCCAATCACTCCAATCGCTGGCACTTTTTGATTTCAAAAAAGCCTAAAGATATTATCCAAGAAGGTTTTTAGATTTATTCAGCAAACCCTAAGTAACCCCTTCTAACTTTTCATCGGTCAATTGATATAATTCCTGTAATTTCTCTAATTTGTCGGGGTCTGCTTGCCAAAAACCGCGACCCTGTGCTTCTAACATTCTACCGACAATATTACGGAAAGCTTCGGGATTAGCTTGACGCAATTTTTCCGCCATTTCTGCATCAAAAGCGTAGGTATCGGCTGCCTGATCATACACCCAATCGTCACTAAAATTAGCCGTACCGCCCCAACCAATTAAAGCGGTCATTCTTTGGGAGATTTCGTAGGCCCCACCGGAACCTTGATTAACCATGGCATTAGCCCATTTAGGATTGAGTAATTTACTGCGGTATTCTAAGCGCAAAACCTCCTCTAATTTGCGGGGAGTTGTATCATTGGAAAAACTCTCAACAAAACTCGTCATCACCCGTTTACCGCTTTGTTTTTCTGCGGCTAATTTTAATCCTCCTGTATTGCCGTAGTATTCCTGAATATCGGTTAAACCGTATTCTACCGAGTCAATTTCTTGGATAATACTTTCACTGGTTTTTAATAACTGTTGTAGCACTTCTGGTCGCGCTTGTCCCTTATCTTGACGACCATAACTAAAAACATTACGCTTTTCCCAAGTTTTCGCTAATTCGTTGTCATTGTCCCAATTTCCCTCCACTACTTGGTCATTAACTAAAGAGCCAAAATCCCCAGCAGGATTGGAAAATAAACGAGCGCTGGCATTGTCAATTCCTTGACTTTTTAAGGCTAAATAGTGCTTACGGATATAATTATCATTTTCCGATTCTTCTATCTCGGCTGCCCGCTGCATTAAATCATCCAATAACTCGATAATATTGATAAAAGTATCCCGAAAAATTCCCGATAAATTAGCCAGAATATCGATGCGCGGGTGTCCAATTTCCCCTAGAGGTTTTAATTCATACCTGACAATTCTTCCTGTCCCCTCTTTTACCGGTTCCGCACCGACTAATTCTAAGAGAATACCCAAGGATTCACCCTTAGTTTTAATCACATCTAATCCCCAGAGTAAAACCGCTACGGTTTCGGGATATTTTCCTTTTTCGGTTAGGTTTTGTTCTAGGAGTTTTTTGGCGATTTCTCGTCCGCGGGTGTAGGCTGCTGGGGAAGGCATCCGGTAGGGGTCTAAAGCGTGTATATTGCGTCCTGTAGGCAAAACTCCCGCACCATCCCGGAGTAAATCACCTCCCGGTGCCGGTGGTACATATTCCCCATTTAATCCCCGCAAAAGATTAGTTAATTCTTCGCTATTTTGTCCTAATAAATTTTTCATAGCAATGCCTTCTTTAAGCTTTTCATTGGTTGCTTCATCAGCGATAATTTGCTGAAATTCTCGCTCGGATAAATCGGTAAAATAAGCATCAAGATAACCTTTTAATTCTTCCTGATTGGGAGCAGTTCCTAGGGTGTGTAACCCGGAAGAAAATAGTCTTTGTTCGACGATTTGTAAGTAATTATACACCTTGACAAAATAATCGGTTAGTGCATAGCGGCTAAATAATTTGGCATTTTCTAAAGTGAATTCTATTCCCTGTTTTTCTGCTTCCAGAAAAGGACAATCTTTAGAGATACCTGTATCAATAATCTTTTGGAGGATACTATCTCTTAAAGCGTAATTTTTCTCAGGATTTTCTCGAAACTCTGCAATCAAATCTCGTAAAATCATCAATTCTTTATATAATCCCGCTCGTCCGTAGGGAGGCACATTATGGGAAATTAACACCCCATAGCCGCGACGTTTAGCTAGGATAGATTCCGAGGGATTATTAGCGGCATAAATATATAAATTCGGTAAATCTCCTAATAAAATATCTGACCAAGAATAACCAGTATTTCCTAGGGGTGAACCGGGCAGCCATTCGACAGTTCCGTGCATACCAAAATGAATGATCGCATCGGTCTTAAAATCTTTTTGTAACCACTGATAAAAGGCTGCATACTGAGGGTGAGGAGTTAAATCTTTTTCAAACATTAACCGCATCGGATCCCCGGCAATTCCTAAAGGTGGCTGGACTCCAATCCAGATATTACCTAACTCAATTCCCCCTAAATGATACTGGTCGCCAACAGTTTTTATCCCCGCATCTTTCAGAGATTTCCAGTGTTTTTCAATGCGAGAGGTTAACAGATAACCTAGCCAATTTTCTAAAGTTTCTATCGATAAACGATTTTGTTTAGAGAGATTTTCATCATCGGCAAATTTAACTTTTTGAATAATTTCTTCCCCGTCTTCGGGAATTGTTCCCAGATTATAACCCTGCGCTTGTAAAGCTTGTAAAAACTTAACTAAACTCCGGGGAACATTTAATAAAGCTGCCGTACCAACTGCCCCATAACCCGGGGGAAATCCATAGAGAATGATGGCTATTTTCCGTTCTTGCGGAGGGGTTTTATGTAACTTAATACAACTATGCAAACGTCCAGTTAAACGCTGTAATCTTTCGGGGATTAAATAGATAGTTTCCCCCACTAATCCCCCCAGAGGAATTGTATCAATTGCCCCATCTAATTCCGGTAAAGCGTATAGAACCACACTCTGTAAACCACCGATTCCCTGTCTTGTCCAAGAATAAATATCTTGAATCAATAAAGGGGCAGCGATAAGATAAGGAATATTTTTAGCCGACAGAATTCGTTTAGCCACTTCTACCTGTCTTCCTGCTTCCATAGAACCCGCAGGACCCCCCACCAAAGGAAAGCCAATCGTCGAGACAATTGCATCTACTGTCACCGCATCTTCACTTAAAGAAGGAGTTTCAATGATTCCTTTTTTTCTTTGCTGAATTTCGTAGTCTGTGGTTAACCAATCCCGAACAATTGTATGACCTTCCACTCCGTTAATAAACACGGGTAGGGGAATTAAATTAGCCGTTTCAAAATGACGGATTAATTGATTAATATAGGGTAGTTTACTGATAACGTGCTTCCGATAAAGCAGCAGGGCAACCACTGGTTTATCAAGGGATTTATTTTTTTTATACCAAGCTAAATATTCTTGGGGAGTGAGAAAATAACCCTGATAATCGGGGTGTAATAGTCCCTTATTGGGAGTTTCGATGACTTCGGGTATTTCCTGTACTTTTAATCCTAGATATTTTTGGGCAATTACCCAACACATAGCGGCAACATTTTCGGTTCCTCCCGCATTCCAATAACCGTAGATAATTAACCAATTACGCAAATCTTGAACTTTTTTAGCGGGAATAAATTTCAGCAGTTTCGGACCAGTTTTAAGGAAACTGAGATAACCAGCTAACTTATCTTCTTCCTTGCCACTGGAAAATTTACTCAAGATAAATTGAATTGGTTTTGGCATTCCTTTTGGTTTATCCCCGATGGCAAATTCTCCCAAACGGGTTAAACTCATTAACTCTAAAGCAGACTCAAAAACTAAGCGAATCGGAATCTGTGCTGCTCGTTGCCGCAGCCAAGTAACTTGATCGTAATCGAAGATCAAACTAGCAAAAAAAAACGTCGGCATTGGCTAAAGCTTGCTCGACTATTTCCGGTTCGCTAGTCAAGGATTTATCGCTGAATACTTTTACTTCTAAATCGGGACATTTAGAACTAGCCAACAGGCCCGATTGCCGATATAAATTGGTGTTAAAGGTTTCAAAGCCAACAATTAAAACAATACTTTTCATAAGAATTTATTTTCTGATAAATCAGGGTGCGTTATTTTGCCTTAACACACCCCCTGAAATGATCATAACAACAAATTAATAATAACTGCCAGATTTGCGATGATGGATGGCGGTTAAACCCTGGTGTAAAACCCTGCCTTTTTCTGCGATCGCATAAAGCAGCCAATGATCACCGCACTCCATTCGTTGTTCCACCCGACATTCCAGATAAGCGAGCGCTTCGGCCAGAATCGGCCCACCGTTCTCAGCTTTAGTGGTTTCGATATTAGCGAAACGATCTTCTCCGGGGGAAAAAGGTTTAAGAAAATGTTTCATTAAAGCCAAATGTTGACCTTCTTGGAGGATATTAAGGACAAAAGGCGTACCGCTATAGAGCAGAGACTCGATCGCTCGTTCTTTCGCCACGGCAATAGTCAATCCGGGGGGGGTGAACGTCGCTTGCGACACCCAAGAGGCTAACATGGCGCCGCGCAATTCCCCCAATTCGCAGGTGACGATACAGAGAGAACCCACCAAACGTCCCAGAGCCTGCGATCGCCGATCGCTTTGGGATTGGTTAACATTAGTTTTCGGTTGTCTGCTTTTGCGAGCTTTTTTGACTGCTTGAGCGAAATCGGTTCCTGCTTCCTCACAGGTCTTTAAAATTGCCTCCGTGGGTTTAAATTTAACCCGAATTGGCTCAAAACCGAAGCGATAACCGCCATCCCGGAATTTACCTTCTAAAAGATCGACCGCTTCCCCACTCCAACCGTAGGAGCCAAAAACTCCCACCAGCTTGCTTTTATCGCCATTTGCTAGGGTAATCCCCAAGGCGGTTTGGATGGGAGTCGGTGCGTGTCCTCCCAAAGTGGGGGAACCAAAGATAAAACCGACACTTTTTTCGATCGCCGTTTTGATCTCGTCCGGTTCAGCGAACTCGGCATTAATCGCCGTGACTGCTACTCCCGCTTTCGTGATCCCCATCGCGATCGCTTGAGCGAGGGTGGCGGTGTTGCCGTAGGCACTAGCATAAATCAGGGCGATTGTCAACTCTTGGGACTTTTGTACTGCTAACCATTGTTGATAGGAAAGGGTCAATTCGTGCATCCCGTAACGCACCAGAGGACCGTTACCAACGGCATAAAATAAGGGCGATTTAGCGGCTAATTTCTCCAAAGCGTTGCTAATTTGGCTGGCATAGGGAGCCATGAGACAATCGAAATAATAACGCCGATCTTCGTTATAAACGCTCCAACCCTCATCAAAAATTTGGTCGCCACAAACGTGCGCTCCGAATAATTTATCGGTGTAGAGAATATCGGTTTTACTGTCGTAGGTACAGAGTTGATCGGGAAATCGGGGGTTAGGAGTGGGGATAAATTCTAATTGATGGTTTGCTCCTAAATTTAATATTTCTTCCCCCTTGACAACCAACAGATTTAATGCTTCGGTTTCGAGAATTTTTTTCAGGGAAATTGCCCCCGGATTGGAACAAACAAAAGTGACTTGAGGCGCGATTTCTAAAAGTGCCTTGAGGGTGACGGCACGATTGGGGTTAACGTGACCGAGGATAATATAATCAATCGTTTTCGGATCGATTCTTTTAGTTAAAGCCTCTAAAAATATAGCCGAGAATGATTCGCCCGGTGGATCAAAAAGAGCGACCTTTTCACCTTTAATCAGATAACTATTGGCGGTGGTTCCCTTTTGTAATCCGTATTCGATCTCGAATTTTAACCGGTCCCAAGTGCGGGAACGAAAGACAAAAGTATCGGCGGCTATCGGTGCTACTTGTACATCTCTCGGTTTGACAATTGCATTATTCATAATTTTAGTTACCAGTTATCAGTTAATTAGTCAAGTAGTTAAGCGGCAACTTGAGGCTGTCATCATTTTTTACTTGGCAAGTTTGGCATCAAAGTCAACACTTGATTTTTGACTAAATACAGCCTTTTATCGCTGGGGACGAGTGGGGAAATTTACAGGTTATCTTGCCAGCCGGAAGGACATCAATATCTAAAGTACACTATCTCTGGGAAGAAACCTAGCTTCTAGCAATTTGTTTGCGAGTAAGGATACCCCTCTGGGGGGATTTGCCAGTCTATTGAGAAATTCTAAAGGGAACGTGATCCCCAGAAGCGAGGTGCTAGTCTGAGGGAAACCCTGCTCTCTTCCTATCAGGCCAAGTTTTTATGAGCTATCAGCACTCGTCTTTTGACTGCACTAGCGCCAATTTTGAGAAAGCCGCTTTGAGTCATTTTCGCACTCTTGTGGCTTTTTTACCGGATAATTGCCGTGTTTACCGGCAAACTTGGGAATTTTCTACGGTTCTCTGTCTCGATTTTCTAGCCTGTTTGCAGGGACTAGCAATCACCCGTCAAAATTTTGCCCATCTAGTTAATGTGACACAAGAACTCGGTTTAGGTCAAGCAATCATTTTGAAAGTAGGCAATAAAATCGTCGAGTGGCATCGTTTAACAGTCTAGAAAAAAATCGGCTCTCTCTGTTCTTTCTGTCTCTGTGGTTTATCTTTAACGCTTATAACTACCTCTTACCTCTTGCCCCTTGTCTCTGGGTGCATCTCATTTTTGCACTCTCAAAAATTAATTATGCAAGAACTCTATAGTAGGGTTGATTCATGAATCAACCCTACCCAAACCCTGGAGCGCATTAGTTTTTCGGTGGGATGCTTACAGGCAGCTGCTGATATGTCTGTAATAATTTAAGGGTCACTGATAATTGCTGATTGTCGGTATTTCTGCAAATGTGAGATGCACCCCTTGCCTCTTGCCTGTCCTAACCAAGAAGTTAATTTTGTCCTATCTAGAACCGTTTAAGTTGAGAAAAAGCCCCAATAATTTGACCAAGACTAATACCACCATCATTAGTGGGAACAGTTTGCTGCCAGTAGGGTTGGAATCCCGAAGCTTGTAAGCGATTAATTGTTCTTTCCGTCAGATAACGATTTTGAAAACAGCCTCCCGTCAAGAGAATTTTTTCTCTACCTATTTTCTGAGCAATTTCTACAATAATCTCACTTAAACTATTATGAAATTTAGCGGCAATTATGCCGATTTGTACTTGTTTTTCTAAATCCTCAACAACTCCTAAAATTATCTGATTCCAATCAATAACTATGGGTGAGTCAGCTGATAAAGAAAAATTATAATATTCCTCCGTTTTAATGCCCTCAAGGGCAAATTCTAACTGCATTGCTGCCTGTCCCTCAAAACTTAATTGATAACATAAACCTAGAATCGCCGCCACACCATCAAACAAACGCCCGACACTAGAAGTTAAAGGACAATTAATTTTTTTGGTTAACATTTGCCTAAAAATCGACCATTCCTGTTCACTAAAAGCTGATTTTATCCTATCAGTATTTTCCATAACTTCTAGTAATCCTAAAGCCACTCGTCTGGGTTCTTTAACCGCTTTTTCTCCTCCCAGTAATGGCCAGGGTTTAAAATGGGCGACTCGCTGCCAAGAATCGGCAGCAATATGGATAAATTCTCCCCCCCAAATTGTGCCGTCTAAACCGTATCCTGTTCCATCCCAAGCAACCCCTAAAACTGGAGGTTGTAGCTGATGTTCTGCCATGCAGGATAAAACGTGAGCGTAATGGTGTTGAATGGGAATAACGGGCAAATTTAAGCTATAAGCGTACTTGGTCGCTAGATATTCAGGATGAGCATCACAGGCAATAACTTCGGGTGCAAACTCGTATAATTTTTTTAAACTATCGAGGATATTTTCAAAATGATTGACAGCATTAACCGTATCTAAATCGCCGATATGTTGACTGATAAAAACTTGATTTTTTTGGTAGATAGCCACGGTATTTTTAAAATAACTTCCCACAGCCAAAATCGGGGGAAAATCTCCATCATTAACTTTAATGGGAAAGGGAGCATATCCCCGCGCTCGCCGCAAAATCATCGCTTTTCCTGCCATTTCCCTGATAATAGAGTCATCCACCGGTCGAACTATGGGACGATTATGAACTAGAAATAAATCGGCAATTGTTCCTAATTTTTTTAAAGCTTCTTTTTCCTCAATACAAATAGGTTCATCGGCTAGATTACCACTGGTTGCTACAATAGGAAAGCCTAATTCTGCTAATAAAAGATGGTGTAGGGGAGTATAGGGTAACATGACTCCTAGATAGGGATTATCCGGAGAAACGCCAGCAGAAAGATAATTTTTTCGCTGTTTGATCAGGACGATTGCCGCAGCAGAAGACTGCAATAATTGCGATTCTAAAGAAGATACATAACCATGTTTTTTCACTAACTCAAGATTAGGATACATTACGGCAAAAGGTTTATCTGGTCGCTGTTTACGTTGTCGCAATTTTTGCACTGCTTCCGTATTTCTTGCATCGACAACTAGGTGAAATCCTCCTAATCCTTTGATCGCTATAATTTTTCCCTGTTGAATTGCTCTAGCGGTGGCGATTAAAGCTTGATCTTTTTCCGCTAATACAGAGCCTTGACTGTCTAAAAGACTAATTTGGGGTCCGCAACGAGGACAGGCATTCGGTTGGGCATGAAAACGGCGATCTAGAGGGTTTTCGTATTCCCTTTGACATTCGGGACACTGATTAAAACCCCTCATGGTTGTGGCACTGCGATCATAGGGTAAACTCTCGATAATACTGTAGCGAGGACCGCAGTTAGTGCAGTTAGTAAAAGGATAGCGATAACGACGATTATTGGGGTCAAAAATATCGGCTAAACAATCGGGACAAGTGGCTAAATCGGGCAGAACAATTGTATTTTTTTCACCGCCGCTGCTATGACGTATGCTAAAGTTTTGATAACCGATAGAATTTAACCATTGAGTCTCAATATTTTCAATTAGCGATCGAGGTGGTTTTTCTAAAGATAATCGAGTCAAAAAAGTTTCTAGTTTTTCTCGATTGCCCTCAACTTCAATAAAAACTCCCGCTGCTGTATTATTCACCCAACCCGTTAGGTTTAATTCCGTTGCTAATCGATAAACAAAAGGACGAAAACCGACTCCTTGTACTGCTCCGCGCACAATTAAAGCTAATCGCTGATCGGACTGAATGCTCTGATTATTCATAAAAATTTAACGGGGAAATCATCAAATTCATCCCTGATTACTTTTCCCGTTATACTAAACTTTCACTAATCACCCGACAGCATTCTTCCACACTTGCCCTTTTTTCCATAGCTATCACTAAAGCTTGGTAGGCAGTCTGTTGTTTTTCTAAAAGAGTTTTTGCCTGTAATAAACTCCAACGCTCTTTTTGGGCATAATTATTCTCAGGAACCCCCGCTAATTTTAAGGCCGATTGCAGATAAAATCGATCGCTTTCTCCCCCTGCTGCTTTACCATAAACTAAGGTTTCGGCAGCAATTCCCGCCATCCACACCGTAGAAATTCGCTCTAAAAAAGCGGGAAAATCAGTAAAGTTCTTGACTTTTTGCTCTAAATCTGCTATGTCAAATTGAACACCGCCGACTCCCTCCTGGCCTTGACGAAAGGCTTCCCAGGCGGTCAAACTATAACTGGCGATCGGAATGCCTAAAATATAAGCGGTGAGAAAATGTCCGGCTTCGTGGTGAATAACTCTTTGACGGTGTTTACTGGGAGAAAGAGCATCCAGTAGTAAAGTCACGCCCCGGTTATTAAAGGTGAGAGTATCAACGGTAACTAATCCCAAGAGGCTAAAAGTAGCTAAAGCGGGGACAAAAGGCGAAATAGACAGCAAAGGGGTGACAAATACGGAAAGAGTGATCGAAAAAACGGTAATCGCGATCAGATTTAAAGCTGTCTGTTCCATAAAAATTAATAAAAATATACAAATGCTTAATACTATGTTACATTCCTTAGTTTTATTTTCCCCGAATCAACCAACCAATTACCCCACCCACAAAAGCAGTCACAATCGATATACCGATCTGTTTCCAGTTTTTTACTTCCCCAATTTTTTCGGCTAAATCGGGAATTTTTCCCACGGATGCCTCGATGAGTTGCACTCTTTCATTTAAACCCGTGATTTTTGCGTCTAAAGTCCTGATTTCTCCCTTAATTTCCGTCTGTCCTATCTCTAGGACTTGAATTTCTCTTTTGATCTCTCCGATGCTATTCTCGATCGCTTTTTGTCCATTCTCCAAAGAGGTTAAACGAGTTTCGATCGCTTTTTGTCCACTCTCCAGAGAGGTTAAACGAGTTTCGATCGCTTTTTGTCCACTCTCCAAAGAGGTTAAACGAGTTTCGATCGCTTTTTGTCCATTGATAATCAAATCTTCTAACCTTTTTAGGTCATTTTCCGTAAAAGCCGTCATCAGCTAAACTCCTAATAGATTAATTTTTTCTCGTCTTGAGATTGAGTCGATCGTTGACTAATTTAATTATGGAGTCAAAATCAAGCTGTTACCCATTGATAGTTCTAGGTTCGACGCAGCAATAGGGTATTTAGGGTGATAAGGAAATTTCCGCTAAATCCCCCATCTCCCCACTTCCCTTTAACATAAATAAATATTATTGTTTTCCACTATGGATAACTTTTATTGATGAATATTGATCGCACTATGCAAGAGGCAATAGGGATTGAGGGTGATAGGCAAATTTCCGCTAAATCCTCCACTTCCCCTTTAACATAAATAAATATTATTGTTTTCCTGTATGGATAACTTTTATTGATGAATATTGATCGCACTATCCAACTAGCTCATCAATTAGCGGACGCGTCTGGAGAGATTATCCGGCGCTATTTTCGGCAGCCTCATCTAGAAACCGAAACAAAACTCGATCAAGTTTCCTCAATAGTAACAATCGCCGATCAAGAAGCTGAGGAGGCGATGGTGGCGATTATTCGGCGAGAATTGCCTGAAGATGGGGTTATTAGGGAAGAAGGAGCCAATATTCCCTCCCAAAGTGGTCGTTATTGGGTATTGGATCCGATCGATGGCACAGCCTCTTTTGTCAAGGGATTACCGATTTTTGGGACTTTAATCGGCCTAGTGGCAGAAAATCAACCGATTTTAGGAATTGTCGATCAACCGATTTTAGGCGATCGCTGGTTAGGAGTGAAGGGAAAAGGGAGTCTTTATAATAACCAGATGATTCTTAATCCCTACAGTCAAGATCGGGAACTTGCCTTAAAAAATGCCTGTTTAGCCTCCACCACTCCCTTAATGTTTATCACAGAACGACAACAAGCGATCGCTCGTCAGCTGCAAAGTGTCTGTAAACGTACCGCTTTTGGGGGTGATTGTTATAACTATATGATGTTAGCCACTGGCTGCACTGCCATGCCGATGGTAATCCTAGAATCAGACCTGAAATACTACGATTTTTGTGCTTTAATCCCGATTATTGAAGGTGCGGGCGGAATAATTAGCGATTGGTCTGGTAATCCCCTACAAGCTGATTCTAGCGAAGTTTTAGCCGTCTCTAATTCGGGTTTATGGCGGCAGGTTTTAGAACAAATCAGCAGAGTGGGTTAGTGCCAATACTAAGATAATTAGTCAACAGCTAACCCACCCCTGCGGCAATTAAACGGTGGCTAATTGAGGTTGGGGACGTTTGCTGTTACGGATACCTTCGATCGCCGCTGCGTAATCAGGGGCATTAAATACCGCCGAACCTGCTACAATCGCATTAGCGCCCGCTTCGAGAACTTGCCAAGTATTAGCCGGTTTCAAGCCGCCATCCACTTCAATCCAAGGATCCAAGCCTCTTTCATCGCACATTTGGCGTAATTGACGGATTTTGGGGACAACTTCTGGGATAAAACTCTGGCCACCAAAACCGGGGTTAACGCTCATAATTAGGACTAAATCGCACAAATGCAGCACATATTCGATTAAATCTAAGGGAGTGGAGGGATTTAATACCACACCCGCTTGTTTACCGAGTTCGCGGATCTGACAAAGAGTACGATGAAGGTGGGGAGAAGCATTATGTTCAGCGTGAACAGAAATAATGTCAGCACCCGCTTTCGCAAAGTCAGCCACATATTTTTCTGGTTCCACGATCATTAAATGCACATCTAAAGGTTTTTTCGTATAGGGACGAATAGCGGAGACAATCAGGGGTCCAATGGTGATATTCGGGACAAAACGACCATCCATCACATCAACGTGAATCCAATCGGCTCCTGCCTTATCCACAGCCTCGATATCGGCTCCTAATTTACTAAAATCCGCCGATAGGATCGAGGGAGAGACAACGATCGACTTCGAGCTTCCGTTTTGGGTCATGGCTAACTATAGAATTTCGTGTTTATATTTTCGTAACAATCTTATCAGCAATCAGTGATCAGTGATCAGTTATCAGTTATCAGTTATCAGTTATCAGTTATCAGTTATCAGTTCACTGAGAAAACACCCTACACCCTACACCCCACACCCCACACCCTACACCCCACACCCTACACCCTACACCCCACACCCCACCTGCCCCCCCGATGTCGGGGGGGTTGGGGGGGTCACACCCCACACCCCTCCGCATCCGGCATAGAAGCATAGGTTTATGTAATTGTCAATATAGATTTACGAACTTTTTTGTCGAAACTGGATCATAAACTTTAAAAATAGGCATGATGGGAATAGTTGGGATCGAGGGGGTGGAAAGATGAATAAACTGGTGGCTTTGTACTTACATACACTTGGCTATCTCAGGAATTCACGCTACCCTAGGTTTCGGGTTCTTTACATTTTGTTACTTACCATCCGTAAGAAAACTTAGTTCACTTACCCTATTTTCTCAGAAAAGAATCTTAAAAAAGTGTTAAGGTTTTATACTTGAGCAGTGTTATCAGGAGGAAAATTGTGTTTAAACGACTTGCAGAAGAGCATCGCCAACTGGTCAAAGACTTAGTCATGGATTTACAGGCTTTAGCGATCGCACTAGAAAATCAAGGTTATCTAGCATCTTGCTACACCTGTGGCGGTCAACTGAATAGCGCATCTTTTATGGTGGGATTGGGGGAAACCCATCTAATTCGGTTTCTCGTGTCCGATTACGGCATCACCTGGACAGAAATGCGCGATGATCGAGAGTTAATGAAACTCGAAGGTGCGGAAGCCATCAGCCAACTACAGGAATTAGCCAGTCTGATTAAATATCAAATTTCGCCGGCGGAATTTATTGACAAAAAACCCTCCTCCGTGCTGCAACAGTTAGAGGCGGTTTAACCCCAGATGTGACCTAGACCTGTATGTTTAGCGAACTTTTTTCCCTAAGCTTTCAGCCAACTGTTAGCTAGATAAGCCATTCGTTTCATCTCTTTGCGTCCCCGGGAGACGGAATCGAGGATCATGCCACAGGTCAAACTTAAAAAGGCTAAAAGCATGATCGAGGCCGATAAAATAGCGGTGGGAAAACGTGGTACTAAGCCGGTTTCGAGGTATTCAAACAGAACGGGAATCGCTAAGAGAAGGGAAATAACCGCCAAAATTAGCGAGACAAGGCTAAAAAAGAGAAAAGGACGAATTTCTTTAAAAAGTAGGATAGCGGTTCCCAATACCCGCCAGCCATCTTGAAAGGTTTTTAACTTACTTTGGGAACCTTCGGGACGTTCCCCGTAGAGGGTTGGTTCTTCAGCGAAGGGAATTTTTAATTCTAAAGTGTGGATAGTTAACTCGGTTTCAATCTCGAAACCATTGGACAAAGCGGGAAAAGATTTGACGAAACGACGGGAAAAGACACGATAACCAGAGAGCATATCGATTAAACGCGCTCCAAACAGAAATTTAACGAATCCTGTTAAAAATAGATTACCGGCACGATGACCCCGGCGATAGGCTTGAGAGGATTTTACCGCTTCCCGACGCGCACCGACAACCATATCCAATTGTTCCCCCAACATTCGTTCAATTAAGCGTCGTACTGCCGCAATTTCGTAGGTATCATCACCATCGATGAGAATATAGATATCGGCCTCGATATCGGCAAACATCCGCCGGACAACATTGCCTTTTCCCGGTTGGATTTCCTGACGCACGATCGCCCCCGCTTTCAGGGCCTCCGTCACGGTATCATCGCTAGAGCGGTTGTTATAAACATAAATTGCCGCTTCTGGCAGAAAAGTTTGGAATTGGGAGACAACTTTAGCGATCGTTAGTTCTTCGTTGTGACAGGGAATGATGGCGGCGATACGGTAGTTTTGCAGGGAAATCGGCTGAATAGCAGTCATTTCGATCATGGCTGACGACAACGTTTAATGATGGTTAGGGGGGTGTCTTGGCGTTGGACGGCATGAAAAATTGGACAATGGGGGAAAGCTTGCAAATAATCGTACCGAGATATAGCTAGATAATAATCGGGGTCGGGGGCCTTTCCCCAAGCACCAATCGGCATTTTGATCAAGCCATTCCATCCCCTCTTTGAGACTTAAATCCCCGGTAATCGGTTTCCTGTTGACCGTGGGCAGCTTTTAAGTCCCAAAAATTAATGCTGCCAGCGGTTGAACGAGAGTTAAAAAGGGTTTGGAGGACTAGAGGGAAAGTTTTCAAAGGCTTTCCTATGGCTTGCCAGACTTTTCGGGTTTAACCTCCGTCACACGCCAACTGAGTTTTAAATTCATCCAGAAGTTCCAAACGGTAACTATAGCGATCGCTATTAAGTTAGCAATATAGCGGTTAATATGTAAGACATTGAAGAAAAAGTTTAAGAGCAGGACGTTGAGGATCAAACCGGCCAAACAAATAAGATTAAATTTCAGAAAACGTTTGCAACGCTGCTGCCACTGATTTTGACCGGTGGACAAATCGCCAAAAGTCCAGCGATCGTTCCAAAGAAAATTATTAATAATGGCCACCTCGGCGGCGATAATCTTACTGCGAGTTACTCCCCAAGCGAGGGTAGTGGGATCGCTGAGGAGATAAAAGATAGCCATATCGACGAATACGCCACTAAACCCGACTAAACTAAAGCGAAGAAAGCGAGCGAGGGGGAATTGCCAACGCCTTTTCAGACCACCGAAACGACCGCGGGAACGCAATTTCAGCAAGTGCAGGATATATTCGATGTATTGTTGCCAGGTGACTTTGCTTTCACCGTCTTGACGCTCTTGGAAAACGTAACCCACTTCGGCGATCCGGTCGATATTGCCGCGGCCGATAACTTCGAGGAGAATTTTATAGCCCATCGGGTTTAAGATCTGGCCCGCGATCGCTTGTCGATTAACCATGAAATAGCCACTCATCGGATCCGATACCCGTCCCACCACATTGGGGAGAATGACTAATCCCAACAGCTGCGCCCCCCGGGAGAGGAAGCGTCGAGTCAGACTCCATTGGCTGACTCCACCCCCTTCCACATGGCGACTAGCCAGGGCGAGATCGGCTCCGGCTCTGGTTTGTTCGAATAATTTTAATAACACTTCCGGGGGGTGCTGTAAATCGGCATCGATGACCCCAAGTATGTCGCCCCGTGCCACTTGCCACCCCCTCACCACGGCCGAGGATAGGCCTTTTTCTCCCTCCCGGCGCAGCACTCGCAGCTGGGGATATTCAGGGATTAAAGATGCGGCGACTTCCCAAGTGCGATCGGGACTATTATCATCGACAACGATCAGTTCGTAATCTTTGGCAAGGGCTTCGTCAAGTATTTGACTGAGAATGTTGACTAATTGAACGATATTTTGCCGTTCATTGTAGGTGGGAATGACTAGGGACAGGCTGAGAGGATAATTTTTTTCTTCTTCTAAGTTGCCGTCGTCCGGGGGAGGAGGAGATAAAGGTACCTGTAGATCTCCTGTGGGGGGAGTTAAGAAAAGATGAGACTGCTGTACCTTCATGAAAAATTTGACCTCACTCGCGGTTGATTTAGCTACAGACGCACTGACAACGGCAGAAGATTCTGAATACTTTTGGTCTTTTGGCAACCTAACCTATTGAACCATACCTTTGTCGTCTCTTGGGCGGACACAAGCATTGATTAACCGGTACTATCGGCCATGACTCGTAAACCCAAGACGCTGTAGTGTTGATCGGGAAGGCAAAAGGTGCGATTGGCACTGCGTAGGTGTCTTGCTTCATCGCCCCAACTGCCCCCTCGCACTAAACGGGCGGAACGATAACGGGGCTGCAAGCGAGTATCCCTGTCTAACCAAGCACTACCATCCAGGGGCGGGGTTCCCTCGTAATTCCGGTGCCAGCTATCGGCGCACCATTCGCCCACGTTGCCGTGCATATCGTAGAGACCGAAATTATTGGGGGCGAAACTGCCCACGGGGGTAGTCCTGGCCAGATAGGCGCTGCTGGGTTCTTCCGCGTAGGGATCATAGACGGCAAAGTAATTGGCCCGCTCGCTGGTGAGGGTTTCCCCGCAGTAAAAGGGGGTGGTTGTACCGGCGCGACAGGCGTATTCCCAGCGTGATTCACTCGCTAGTCGGTAATCTTTGCCCGTGGAGCGGGAGAGTCTTTGACAAAATTCGATCGCCTCGTACCAGGAAACTCTCTCAACGGGTAAGTTATCGCCTTGGAAAAAGGAGGGCGCCGGGTTGAGTTCGAGATTAATTTTCGGAAGTTGGGCGATCGCTTGCCATTGTGCTTGGGTGATCGGGTATTTGCTCAGAAAAAAGGCCGCCGTCGTCAGGGAATTTTCTGGTTTTTCACTGCTAGTATGATCGCCTCTTTCTTCATTTTTTGAGCCTCGTAGAAAACTACCCCCCGGAATGGCCACCATTTCTAGTTCGCTGCCGTTGCCTAGGGGTTCGCGCCAGGAGCGAGCGCTACCCTGACGGCGATCGATAATTTGCCCTTGACGATCAACGGTGACTGTTTCAAAGCTATATTCTGTCCACTGGAGATTTTGCGAATCTACTGGGCGAATTTGCCGCAAAAATTCCTCTATTGCCTCTATATTCTTGGCAATAGCCTGGTTTTGGTCGGCAGAATAACTGAGCCGAGAGGAGAGAAGGGTAGCTAGTCCGGCACTTCCTCCGGCTAGGGCCGCTAATTTCAGCAAGCTACGTCGGTTTAAGAGGGGATTAGGGGGATAGTTCATATTTTTAGGAGACTGGTCTGATATTTAGGCATTCCTAATCTTGATAGAAACGACTTTTTACTAAACAATAGGCTCTTTCATCGCCGTCACGACTGGCGGGATCGGAGTTTTCGGTATTACCTACTGTTATATAATCGCAAATTTCCCAGCCAGTTCGCTGTAAAATTCGGCGTAACCCGGCATTAGAAAAGATCCAATAGTTAGTAGAATCATTATTTGCTTCTAGTTCATCGAGTAAATAGGCTAGAGGAATCGGGGAAAGATCGACTCGATGAGCGGCATTACTCACCGCATTAAACTTAGTGATGCGGGTGCTAATTAGGCAATAATTGGCAGATTTCGCTAGGGTTTCGAGGGCATAGTAGGGATTTTTGAGATGGTATAAAATTCCTAAGAAGATGACTAAACTATAGCTTTTTTCGGGAAGGAGAAACTGGGAATCTAAGTTAACATCATGAATCTCCACAGAGGAAGAAAGAGCAGTTTTGAGCAGTTTAACTCCTTGCATAAGATTAAAGTTAGTAGGAGCGTAGTCCATTACCTGCACTTTGCAGCCCAAAGATTCCAGAAAAAACGCCAGATCGCCATCGGCACAACCAATATCAACAATCGGTTTGTCCGAGATTAATTCCAGTAGAAAACGGTTTTTACCCGTTAATAGTAATTCGAGAATCTCGAAGCAGGTTAAAGTGTTGTAAGGATACCAGCCAAAATTGTCGGGAGCGAGTTTTTCTTTTTCGGCATCTAATTGGACTCGAAACTGGCGGGCCTTATTTTTGATCACGCTAATATCGAGAAGTTTGGGACTAATTTCTTGCAGTTCGGGAATGGTTAAAGATAACTGACCTAATCTTTCATAAAGAGCGTTTTTTTCCCGAATCATTTCTTGTTTTTCTTGATTCAAACTCTTCAGATGATCTTTGAGGGAATCTCGTTCTTCAATTAAAGTCTCTCGTTCATCAACTAAGCGAGGATATTTCCAGAACTTAAGATATTTCTTGATTTTCATCTATCAATAGGGGGGAATTAATTTTACTAAGTTAGTCTAGGGGGTGTCTGGCTGTTCGATATTTTTACCAAAACTACTCTTATCATACCATTGATCGGAATCATTTGTCAATATATTTACCAAAAAAAATTGAGGTTTAAAGTCAGCTTATTATTGGCTTTTATGAATATTAAGCTGAGAATTTTTGCTGATAATTGATTTTGAATAATTATAGATTCTGGGTAACTTCCTTAGAGAACAATTGACCTTCTGACTCCTCTAATTATACCGGGGACTAATGATTAGTTTCGATAATTTTAAAATATTTGGGAAAATCTCGACAATGGGGACAGTATTCAATCAAAACAGTGGTGGGATTATGACAGGAAAGCTGCCGTTCAAGAAAATGAAAGTCTAAGGAAGCATAGATAAAGTAAACCGTATTTCTATCGATTTGATTTATTTGACAAATTTGTCTTTCTTGCAGGAATTTTAAGAGTTGATCTTGTTTTAAAAAGTGATAGGATAAATCTTGAAAGTTTCCATAACGGATCAATCGTGGTGATTTGTTTTCGGTGGCTAAAATATTTATCCAGAGGAGAGTTTGCTGCAGGGTAAAGGTGAATCCTAATAAAATAATTAGTGATAGGTATAGGTAACGAACTTGATAGGTAATATATTGACTGCGGACGACTAGGGGAAAAGCAATCAGAAAAAGATAACCCGGAATAATATAATAGCGATCGGAGTTACCCGGTGCTAGGGAAACAAACAATAAACAGAATAGGGGATATAAATAGAAAAATACCTCCGTTTGTAAGTTATTAGTACTGTTATTATTGATTAGCTTCTGTAACCCCCGCAGGATAAAAATACTTATGAGAGCTATCCAAGTAATTTCTAACCATTGTTTTTCTAAGACAGTTAACAGGGTGGAGGAGAGTCTTTCGATGACGATAATTCCTGAGATAGTGCCAAGAAAACTTTGGGAATGAATAGTCAGGAAGTTTCTCAATAAAAATATTGATAGCAGTAGGAGAAAAACACCAGCTAACCAAGAAAATATTTGCTTAAACCGTGGTGGCAAGGATAAAATCTGGCTAATTTGTTGCTGCGTTCTGATAAAAACTTTACTAAAAAGAGCGAGAACTGCTAGGCTAATTATCAATAAAATATATCGATATGCTTGAAAAATTTCATCACTAATTAAAGGTTTAGTTACATAAATTATAGAAACGACTGTCAGGGATAAAAAAGATAAATAGAAAAGCTGGATCGTGGTTTTATTAAAATAACGTAGGTGCAGACTTAGAGCCGCCACAGTTAAACCGAGGGATTCAAAGATAAAGATAAAATGATTGATAACTCCCAGGAAAGTTATGAAAAGGAAAAGAAAGATATCGAGTCCAGTAAATTCATGATTTTTAAAGTACTTGAGAAGAAGCTTAAATTTAAGGGAAAGAAAGAATACTTGTAAAGCGAATACTTCCCAGGCTATTCTAGGAAAAAGCAGTAAAGAAGAACAAGATAGTAGTAAAAATAAGAAAAGAATACTCGTCTTTTGATCCACATATTTATTCAGGCTATAAACGACGATAATAAAACCTAATAGGTTAAGGAAAACCCCCAGTAATCGCAGGGAAAAAACTTTGATGCCTAGCAAGCGAAATGTTAGGGAAATTAACCAGCTATAGAAAGAGCTAGTATAGGTGTTTAGTCCGTGGAGCGATCGAGTTCCGTGGTGGAGGATTTCCCTGGCATTCAGTCCAAACCAAGCCTCATCTCCGTGCAATCCGGGGAAAGAGGAGAGGTTGACCGTCATGACAGAAATTATATAGATTAAAATTAGAAAACTTAAGTAAATTGGCAAGATTTTAACTTTTTTCATGATCGAAGTTATCCCGCTTACATAATTAAATTTTTTTCTCTGCTTTTTAGACTTATTTTTGACAAATTTAGCAAGTTTGCCTAAGGATATATTATCCTACTCGCCAGCTTCTTTGAGATACTGATTGATATGATAATTCGGGTTAACTTGACAAGAGTTCGAGCGCCTGTAAACGCAAGTTCCGTTAAAGCATTTCTCCCGTTGATAATCTCCGACCGCGGCAGTGTCTTGGTTAAATAATAGATAATTAAAATAAGGTTGTAGTTCCTCGAAATTTTGGTTATCTTTAAGGAAATAAATCGGTACATCTTGGTGTAAGTAGGCGTATCCCCCCGTGTACTGCCACGCCAATCCTTTTACTCCTAAACCGCACAGTTTTTTCTCGCTACTTAAATACTGATAGGCTTGTAATTGTCCGCCGTGGGTTTGCCAGTGAGTATAGCCCGGTTTTTGCCAAGGCGGTCCGAAATTAAAAGTCTGGTCCGTATTAAAACGCCCCGCCAACAACCAAGAGAGAAAAGCCCAAAGAAGTAAACTACTAAAAATAACGATAGTTTTGCCGGCGAGGGAACCTCGCATTAACGATAAACGTGAGACGAGAGTGGCAGTCCCCAAACCAGCGAGAATAATAATTAGTGGTAAGGCGGGGAAAATAAAACGATATTCTTTGTGACCTAAAAAGCTGTGAGAGAGGATAATAACTAGGGCTAGAAGGGCGAGAATCCAGTGACGACGAGCAGCGATTACAGAGAAGAAGAGGATCGGAAACAGCCACCAAGACCAATTGAGGGCTAACCAAGTAAAATATTGCTGCCAGGGGGATACGCCAAAACTATTAAATTTTCCTTCAAAAATATTAATCCAGATCAGTTTCCAAATCGATTGGAAGGGGGTGGACAAAGTGAAAGCGTCTAAAGCACCCCCCAGCAAAACCGGACCGATAAAACCGAGGGCAAGGGGCAGTAATTGTGGAAAGTTTTTTTGTCTAACTTGATAAATGAGGGCGATGGCGATGGCCGGCAGTAAATGAAATCGAAGATAGGTGGTCAATCCGTAGAAAAACCCCGTCCAATACAGTCGCTGACGAGAGGGGGGATTTTTGCCGTAACATCCTAAATAAACGCCCACCAGCAGGGAATAAGCGGCAATAACTTCGGTGAAGGCTTTCGGGGCAAAATAAATAAATTCAAACCAAATCGCACAAATACCGCCGGTTAGGATAGCGCCGGCCAAACCGATGCTTTCGTAGGCGATCGAGAATCCGATCCAAACGGGGATTAAAGATAGTAAACTGAGGAAAATCTTGACGCTGGCCAGATAGCCACTGGAGCCCTCGGAAAAACCAGCAGTTAGCTTCATAATCCCGCCAAGAATGCCCGGAAATAACCAAGAACGAATCCCGTCCCGAAACTCCCAAGGTATCATCCCATGGCCAAAAGCTAGTCGATGACCCTGTTCTAAGGTCTGAAAAATTTCATCCGGCCAGAGAATATTAGGATAAGAGAAAGCGGCATTTAGACGTAGGAAAAGGGCAAAAATAAGGATTAATAACAACCAAACTCTAGAATAATTTAACTGACGAATCATGTTTACAACCAAGGACAAGATGTTTGCTTTAGGGGAAAATATCGGGATTTTTAACGGGGTAATTGTTGTTACTCGGCTATCAAGCTAATGTTTTTTAGCATATTGCTGATGGTAATGTCAATCTCTTAAGTGGTAGTTTAGCAGGGAGAAACTGGGGAACTTTTCTGCCAGAAATGAGTCCCTTGTCTGGAGTTGGCTATAAAGATGAGTTTGCCATTTGATACCCCTGAGAATTTACGAAGGAGAAATTATCAAGGTTAAATCATCTCGATAATCAGGTGTTTAATCGATCTGGGTTTGTTAAAAAATTTAACCGTCAAACCGTGATACAATAGCACGGGTTCACCCAAAAAAATAAATAGCGAGCTAATTTCAGAATAATGATGCAACGAGATTTTCTATTTAAGCATTTTGAAAAGTTTGATTACCGTCTATTTCTGGGTTTTTTAATTACTGGATTAGGTTTTATCTTAAGATATTATCAGTACGATTCCTTGCCTCCCTATAACTGGACTCAAGATGAATTTGCTTTTGCTTGGAGTGGCATGAGTTTGATTCAAGAGGGAGTTCCTACCAGTTGGTCTTTCCTCAGTCCCACGGATGATTTTCTGGTGACAGTTTGGGAAAAAACTGCCGTTCGTTATCGTTTTGTTACCCCTTGGTTCGATCATCCTCCCTTGTTTGGATTAATTGTGGGTATGACGGCTATTTTATCGGGAGCAAAGGAATTTTTTGACTGTAGTTTAACAGTAATTAGGATTCCTTCTTTAGTTTTTGGTACTCTCTCTATTTTCTTACTTTATTTATTAGCTTTACGTTTGACTAATACCAGTGTGGCGATTATAACTTCTTTAATTTTTGCCACTAACCCCAATACGGTTTTTTTATCTCGTTTAGCAGTTAGTGAAAATTTATTATTATGTCTAAGTTTAGCGGTAGCACTTTTATTCTTTCAGTACGGTGAAAAGTCTCAAAAAAAGTATCTATATTTGGCTATATTTTTAGGGGGTTTAGCACCTTTAGTTAAGGTGACAGGATTATATATTCTAGCTTCTCTAGTCGCTTTACTGTTATTACAAAAAAATTGGCGAGATAGCTTAATCGCTTCTCTGACGGCAGTTTTATCCTTTGGTTTGTATTACCTTTACGGTTGGTTTTATGATTTTAGTTGGTTTTTAACTACTGTTCAAGAACATAAAAATCGCTTTACGGATTTTGCTATGTTAAAAAATCTAGTTTTACCCACAGTTTTTTTTGAGGATGGTTGGTTAATTTTTAGTTGGATCACTCTCCTGTTAGTGTCCAGATTTCCTTTGAAAATATCTAAAATACGATTAGTAATTTTTCCTATATTAATCTATACAATTCTTCTCACCTTTTCTGGTGCTCAAAGTCATTACTATGCTTGGTATGTAATTCCTTACTATGGATTTCTCTTTCTGGTGCTTGGTATATTCTTAGACGATTTTCGTAAAAACTCTGATTTTATCAGTGCTGCCACTATCTTTAGTTTTCTTGTCGTTTGGTCGGTGAATTTAAATATTAAGGATTGGGTTTTGAGTTCCCCTTACGGTAGATATTACTTTATTATCGGAACGGCAATTATTTTAGGGGGATTTTTCTTGAATGATTTAACCGAGAAAAAATCGAAAATTTTAACTAATTTTGTTAAAATAATCATGCTTATTGTCTTGGGGGGATTGTTACTAGGTAATCTTAGTCTCATCCTTAACTATAAATTGCCAAGTTAAGCTAGTAAAACTAAACAAATAAATCTTGAACTTTTAATTATGACAACTCTGAAACGTTTTCCACTTTCTCATCCCTTATTTTGGGCAATTATCTACTTTATTGCTTTAGGAATTATCTCGGTTATCTTAGGTCAAGATGTTAGTTGGGATTTACGCAATTATCATTTCTATAATCCCTATATGTTATTGACAGGAAGGTTTAAGTATGATGTCCTACCCGCACAGATACAAACTTTTTTTAACCCCCTGATTGATGTTCCCTTCTTTGTCGCTATTTATTATCTGAAACTGCCTCCAATTGTCGTCGGGTTTTTAATGGGAGGATTTCACGGGTTAAATCAATGGTTAGTTCACCTAATTACCTATCATTCCCTCGATAAAGTTTCCGAAAGATACAAGATAACTCTAAGCATAGCGGCAGCGATTACCAGTATTTTTGGGGCAGCCTATATCTCGGAGTTAGGAACCAGTATTGGTGATAATACCACCAGTGTTTTCGTTCTGGGAGGATTATTTTTTATAGTTAGTAGTTTAGGGAAAAATCTGCCAATTCCCTCTAAAAATATTCTTTTAGCTGGACTCTTATTAGGATTGGCAACGGGATTAAAATTAACTAATGCTTTATATAGTATTAGCTTGTTGGTAGCCATTAATTTTTTACCTAATTCTTGGTCAGAAAAGTTACGCAATTTAATTCTATCAATTCTCTCAATGGCCCTGGGGGTTAGTCTCACTGCTGGTTATTGGATTATCCTAATGTGGACAAAGTTTGCTAATCCTCTTTTTCCCTTCTATAATAAAATCTTTCAATCTCCTTATATTGAAACCGACTACAATTTTAAAGGGATACAATATTTACCTAAAGATATCTGGCAATGGTTGTTTTATCCTGTTTATTTTATCCAGAGACAAACTCTTGTCTCTGAGGTTCCTTTCCAAGATAGCCGATTAGCCATCACCTATTTATTGATAATTTTACTAATAGTAGTAATTATTTTTCGTGCTATTTCTAAGCGCAATCTATCCTCTGAACCTGACTTAACTCATGGTGCAGTTTTAGGGTTTTTACTGCCTTTTTCTCTGACTGCTTACTCTATTTGGTTAGTGGGATTTTCTATCTATCGTTATCTGATGCCATTAGAATTAATCACTCCCACTTTAATTATTTTGATTATTGCCTATCTTTATCCTCGCAGAAAACCATTATTAATCATAAATTTGCTAATATTTTCCTTAATTGTCACTATGGTTAAACCGATGGATTGGTGGAGAATGGGATGGTCAGATAGTTATTTTGGTATCGATAGTCAAGCATTAAAACCCTACGAAAATTCCACGATTGTTATCTGGGGAGATGAAGGAACATCTTTTATCGTTCCTTATTTTCCCGCTTCGACTCGTTTTGTAAGACTCAAAGGCAATACTGGAGTCAGTGAGGGAACTTTAATGCGAAAAAATGCCGAGACATTTATTGCTAATACTCCCCCAGAATCTCTCTACATTCTCCAGACAGACTTTAATAAAAAATCCCCTGATATAGTGGAGGATTTAGCCAAGGAAAATCTCGTTATTGACTTCCAAAGTTGTCAACCCTTTCCCACCAAAATCGAAAACTTTAATCTCTGTCGTCTCCAGAAAAAGTAATTCTCACGGAAAAGCTATTCTCTAACCATTGTTAATTACCAGTGACTCCTACATTTTATCTGTAATGATTTATCTATTGACGGTTAACTACAATTGCGCGGAATTAATTAAGCGTTTAATCGCTTCCCTCAACGATAACTTATCTGCTACTCTCATCATTGTTAACAATTCCACTGAAGATAAAAATATCCAATCTTTAGCAGCGCAAAGAGTCAAGATTATTGAAGCGGGGGAAAATTTAGGATTTGGGAAAGGATGTAATCTAGGACTTGATTGGATTTATCAACAAGATAGAGAAGCTATTGTTTGGTTAGTTAATCCCGATGCTTACTTATTACCGGACTCTCTGGAGAAAGCAAGCAAATTTTTTCAGCAATATCCCGAAGTTGCCATCGCTGGTACAGAAATTTACGAACCGGATGGTAAAATCTGGTTTGGTTGGGGAAAATTCAATGCCAAAATCGGCACAATTAACGTAGTAGAGGAATCCTTAGACTATGGAGATAAACCCTATCTTATTCCCGACTGGGTGACGGGATGCAGTTTATTAATTAACTTCTCTAATTTTTCCACTTGTCCCCATTTTGATCCCGATTACTTTCTCTACTACGAAGACTTTGATTTTTCCCGAAGATACGCAAATCAAGGCTATTTAGTCGTTGTTACCAATCAGATTAAAATCATTCATGAACCATCTTCTATCACCCGTCGCTATGGTTATCTAAGACTAACTCATAATATCTACAGCTATCTTCTCAGTCTCGAAAAACATACGACTTTAACTATCCTTGTTTATCGCTTGCTGCGGATGAGTTTTATGTCTTTACTGATCCTTGCAATTAAACCCAAATTCTCCCTAGCCAAGTTACAGGGAATTCAACTCTATTGTCAAAGAATTATCACTAAACCGCGTCTAGAACGTAGGTTGGGTTGAAGCATGAAACCCAACGCCCGCATAGTTTACGCTACCGCTAACCCATCCTACAAATAATTGTGCCTCCCTACTTAGGTTGAAACCCGTAGTTTTTCTTGACGGGGTGCGGATTTGCCTTGTGCTTTGCCTCTTGCCTCATTTCAACAAGCAATTTAAAGGCGCAGGCAGCTTATCTAGCTGATGACTTGAAATATTACAAAAATTTTACAAGTTGCGTTAAAATCACCCCTAGCGATGAAACGCAGCACTTTTGTAATTGTTGAAACCGAGATTAATATGCTAAATAGGTCAATTACGGCCGAGAAAACCGAGGAATTCGCTCCTGCTGACCTGCTAGACCTGCTAGACTGCACCGATAGCTTTGTTAACCGTCATATTGGGCCGACGGAGACGGAAATCGAGAAAATGCTGGCGGTTTTGGGTGTTGCTACCGTTGAGGAATTAATCGCTAAAACTGTCCCCGCAGCAATTCGTTTACAAAAAAGCCTTAATCTAGCACCTGCCTTGAGTGAATACGCCGCTCTTGCCCAATTAAAAGCTATTGCCTCGAAAAATCAGGTATTTCGCTCCTTTATTGGCATGGGCTACCATGACTGTATCACCCCGCCGGTAATTCTCCGCAACATCTTAGAAAATCCAGGTTGGTACACTGCCTATACTCCCTATCAAGCGGAAATCGCCCAAGGACGCTTAGAAGCTCTCTTAAACTTCCAAACTCTCATCACTAGCTTAACCGGTCTGGAAATTGCTAACGCTTCCCTCCTCGATGAAGGAACAGCAGCCGCGGAAGCGATGAGTATGAGTTATGGACTGTGTAAAACTAAAGCCAATGCTTTCTTTATCTCTAGTAGTTGCCATCCCCAAACGATTGAAGTTGTTAAAACCAGAGCGATTCCTTTAGGTATTGACATTATTATCGAGGATCATCGTCTCTTTGACTTTCAAACGCCGATTTTTGGCGCATTATTACAATATCCAGCCACCGATGGCGTAATTTATGACTATCGGCAATTTATCGCCAAAGCGCAGGAAAATGGGGCTTTAGTCACCGTTGCCGCCGATATTCTCAGTTTAGCCCTGTTGACTCCCCCCGGCGAATTGGGGGCTGATATTGCCGTGGGTAGCAGTCAACGCTTTGGGGTTCCCTTGGGTTATGGGGGTCCCCATGCCGCTTATTTTGCCACCAAAGATGCCTATAAACGCAGCATTCCGGGGCGCATTGTCGGGGTATCGAAGGATAGTCAGGGTAAACCCGCACTGCGTTTAGCTTTGCAAACCCGCGAACAACATATCCGCCGGGATAAAGCCACCAGTAATATTTGTACCGCACAGGTGTTACTAGCGGTGATTGCTTCCATGTACGCGGTGTATCACGGACCGGAAGGAATCAAGAAAATCGCCCAAAGAGTGCAGAAATTAACCGCTTTATTGGCAAATGGTTTAAAAAAGTTGGGTTATCAAGTGGGGAAAGAACCGTACTTCGATACGCTCAAAGTTACGGTATCCACGGGAGTTAAGGATATCTTCGCCAAGGCAAAAACCCATAAGATTAATCTGCGTTATTTTGATGAGAATAATCTAGGAATTAGTCTCGATGAAACCACCAGTCTCAGGGATGTGTGGGATTTATGGCAAATTTTTGCCCCCACCGAGGAATTACCCTTTACCGCGGCGGAATTAGTCGAGAAAATTAGTCTAGAATTACCCGCTAATTTAACCCGTACCAGTGCCTATCTTACCGAACCGGTGTTCAATCGTTACCACTCGGAAACGGAATTACTCAGATATCTGCACCGTCTGGAAACAAAGGATTTAGCCTTAAATACTTCCATGATTCCCCTCGGTTCCTGTACGATGAAACTCAATGCCGTAGCGGAGATGATTCCGGTAACTTGGGCAGAATTCGGCAAATTACACCCTTTTGCCCCGATTGACCAAGCAGAAGGCTATCAACTGCTCTTTCAACAGTTAGAGACTTGGTTAGGGGAAATTACCGGGTTTGATGGCATTTCTCTACAACCGAACGCCGGTTCCCAGGGAGAGTATGCCGGTTTACAGGTGATCCGAGCCTACCATGAAAGTCGCGGTCAAGGTCATCGTCAGATTTGCTTAATTCCTGAGTCCGCTCACGGGACTAATCCTGCCAGTGCCGTTATGTGTGGTATGAAAGTAGTGGCGGTTAATTGCGATTCTCGGGGCAATATTGATATTGATGACCTGAAAACTAAGGCCCAGAAGCATCAGGATAATCTAGCGGCTTTGATGGTAACGTATCCTTCCACTCACGGCGTTTTTGAACAGGGAATTAGCGAAATTTGCGCCTTGATTCATCAATACGGTGGTCAAGTCTATATGGATGGCGCCAATATGAATGCTCAGGTGGGTTTATGTCGTCCGGCGGATTTTGGCGCCGATGTCTGTCACTTGAATCTCCATAAAACTTTCTGTATTCCCCACGGTGGTGGCGGACCGGGTATGGGACCAATCGGAGTAAAATCCCATTTAGTGCCTTTTCTGCCCGATATTTCCCTAGTTTCGGCGAAATTATCCCCAGAAACCGCTAACGGTAAGCATCAGGACTCAATTGGGGCAATTTCGGCTGCGCCTTGGGGTAGTGCCAGCATTTTGGTGATTTCTTGGATGTATATCGCTATGATGGGGGCAGCCGGCTTGAAAAAAGCGACAGAAGTGGCAATTTTGAACGCTAATTATATGGCTTTTCGTCTGGAGTCGGCCTATCCGGTTTTATTTAAGGGTAGCGCGGGAACGGTTGCCCACGAGTGCGTGATTGATTTACGTCCCCTGAAAAAACAGGCCGGCATCGAGGTGGAAGATGTGGCAAAACGCTTGATGGATTTCGGTTTCCACGCACCGACGGTTTCTTGGCCCGTGGCGGGTACAATGATGGTGGAACCCACGGAAAGCGAATCTTTGGGGGAATTAGACCGTTTTTGTGAAGCTTTGTTAACTATCTATCAAGAAGTACAAGCGATCGCTAATGGTAGCATGGATATCCACGATAATCCCTTAAAAAATGCCCCCCACACAGCCGCAGTTTTAACTGCTGATGATTGGAATCGTCCCTATTCCCGTCAACAGGCAGCTTACCCGCTTTCTTGGCTACAAGATTATAAATTCTGGCCGGTAGTGGGACGGGTTGATAATGCCTACGGGGACAGAAATCTGGTTTGTTCCTGTGAGGGTATGGACGCTTATAAGTAATCGTAATTCCTTGATAATATTAGTGGGGTAGTTGCAAATTACCCCGCTTTTTTCTGGTTTTTCGGAACTTGGCCTCTAAAATTAACTAGGAGCTGCTGAAAAACTTTTTCCTGGGGTTAGCAGTCGGGAGTCACTGATAATTGCTGATTGTCGGTATTTTTGCCAATGTGATCTGCACCCAATTAACAATTAACCTCACTACTACTTCGTCACCAAAAACCAACCGGAATCCGTGGATCTGATCGCCTTTAATCCTTCTAAATCAGTAGCTTCTTTGGTTTGACGATCGATAATTAGGTAAGGTTGCTTGTGACTTTGCCAGTGATTGATTAATTCTTCGGCAGCAAGGGGAAAAACCCGACGACCACTATAAAAATTTAACGAGGGGCGCTCGTAGGCAAAAGCAATATAAACAGGGTGATCGGCCGGCACATATTTCTCCACTAAACTCGCCACCGGTTTGACGGGGAAATTCTCATTTAATTCCCAGATCCACAGGGGAGAATTAACAAAAATAAACAAAGAAACAAACATTCCCCAAAGCAAAACCACGCTGAATTGTTGCGAGCGCCGGGCTAACAAAATCGCCGTTGTCACCATGGTCAGGGAAAGTGACAATAAGGTTAAAAGAATTAAGGGATGGACAGGTTCGATCGGGGCAAAATGACCAGGGAAATAGGCCATTAAAGCTAATAAACCCGCCCCAAGGCCGATAATACTCAAAATAATTGACCAGATTGGATTATAGGGGCGATCGATGGGAAGATTACCCACTTGCGCCAAGGCATAACCGGCCGCTAAAGCCAAGGCCGGATAGATCGGTAGAATATACCAAGGCAACTTGGTCGCCATTACCGAAACCACCAACAGATAAACACCCGTCCAAACTAACAGTAACTTCGCCCAACTGTAGAGATATTCCTGACGAGCTAAACGTAAACCCCAAACCGAGAAAATTAACCAAGGCCAACTATATTTAAGAATTTCCAGCAGATAATACCAAAACGGTCCGCGATGATTGTCCAGATCGTCACTAACTCGCTTTAACTGTTGAACAAAAAGGGAATCGAGAAACTCCCGCTCGTAGTGCCAAAATTGGGCGCTATACCAAGCAAAAGCGGGAGTTGCTCCCAATAACCAACCCGACCAAAAATAGGCAGAAGTTAATAACCGAGGAGTATCCCAGAGCAGAAAAATCAAGCCGATACCCGCCAATAATAGCCCCATAATCCCCTTAGTCAGACAAAGGAGGGCAAATCCTAACCCCGCCCCCAGAGACCAGCGTAAATCGCGCCGTGAGCGCAGTAAACAAACAAACATCAGCATTTCAAAACACAATACCGCTCCATCCAACATGGCTAAACGGCCATGGCGCACCACCGGCAAAAAAGTTAAATAGATCAAGGCCGATAGTAAAGCTGGCAAACGAGCCGGAAAAATTTCTCGACCGAGAAGATAAAGAAGCGGCACCGATAAAGCTGTAAAAAAAGCGGGAATTAGTCTAGTATTGGCCTCATTGATGCCCCAGAAATGGTAGGTTAGACCAATTAAACTATGAATCAATGGCGGTTTATTCAGGTAGGGATCACCCCAAAGACTGGGAAATAACCAGCGCAATTGTTCCAGTGGGGTTTGGCTAATTTCCTTGGCCACCTGAGCGATGGTCGCTTCATCCCAATCCCGCAAGGGTAAATTACCTAATCCCACTAGATAGATAATTAAGGCCGCTATTAATAATCCCAGTAAACACAGAAATTCTTTAAAATTTTCTCTCTGACGCAATTTATAACTAGAATATCCCCAAGTAAATTTTTGACGGTTCATAAGCTAGGTCAGTTATCAGTAAACAGTAATCAGTTATCAGTGGACTTATACCTAATATTATTTCAAGAATAAAATTTTGTCTAGACAAGAAACTTACCCAAATAAAAATAATTTTAATGTCCCCAGAAGTAGGGAGGCACAATTATTTGTAGGATGGGTTAGCGGTAGCGTAACATAATCGGGCGTTGGGTTTCATGCTTCAACCCAACCTACGTTCATCTTATATTTAATTCCACCCACCTACTTATATATTTCAACATCGAACTACTCATTAGTACAGAGCAGCAAAGCAAGCTCTAATTGAGTTATAATTTTTGGATATGTCTAATGAACTGAAAACTCACATCTGATAACTGATAACTGATAACTGATAACTGATAACTGATAACTGATTTTAATGTCCCCAGATTTTTCAGTTAAATTGAATTAGCAATGACACATATATATCAGCCTAGAACTACTCATTAGTACAAAACATCAAAGCAAGCTCTGATTGAGTTATAATTTTTGGATATGTCTAATGAACTGATAACTCACATCTGATAACTGATAACTGATAACTGATAACTGATTATGTATTGGTATAATGGCGAATTAATCGAGGATGAGCGAATAAGTCTGGGTATTGATGACGTGGGGTTGCTTTATGGAGCCACAATATTTACTACCCTGCGTGTCTATCAACAAAGCTTAGATCATCCCCTGACCCATTGGCAAGAACATCTCAAACGTCTGCACTCTAGTTTACAAGTTTTTCAATGGCCCGATCCCGATTGGCAGCGAATTCGCCAAGGAGCCGAAGAATTATCCCTATTGTATCCTGTCCTGAGAATTACAATTTTTCCCGATGGCAGGGAGTGGATTAAAGGCAGATTTCTCCCCGAAGATTTAAACCTTAGACAAGAGCGGGGAATTATTGGCTGGGTAATAGATAATCCCGCTTGGCAACGCGTTTTAGGAGAACATAAAACTGGTAATTATTTAACCCCTTGGTTAGCGTCACAAACTGCTCAAAAAAAAGGAGCAAAAGAAGCGATATTAGTTGATCGAGTCGGGAATTGGTTAGAAACTAGCACGGGTAATTTATGGGGATGGAAAGATAATTGCTGGTACAGTCCCCTGCTGACTGCTGATATTTTGCCCGGAATCGGGCGCTCGGCTTTGATCGGCTGGTTAAAAAAACACAATATTTCCCTGCAAGAAAATCTCTGGACTCCTGAATTTGTCAGGACTTTACAAGCGATCGCCTATAGTAATTCTCTGGTGGAAATTATCCCTTTTAATTCTATTCTTGGCTGGGATATAGAGATAAATACAGCCATTTATCGGCAAGTTTTACCGGATTTACAGCAATATTTTTCCAGTCAATTATAGAATAAATAGGGTTTGCTGAATAAATCTAAAAACCTTATCCAACAAGGTTTTTAGACTTTTTTTCCCTCAAAAAGTGCCGACCATGGGAGTGATTGGGGGGAAAATTCAGGGACTTTTTCCCTGAAAATTAGGTAATTTACCACCTGAAAATGGGTAAAACCCTACACCCTACACCCCACACCCCACACCCTACCCCCACGAAAAACTTTTTGCCGCAAACCCTAAATAAGGGTGTGTTACTAGAGGCTAACACACCTAAAATCGGGAAATGATACCGCTCAAGCTTTAAAATTCTCGCTCGGAATTAGCCTCACTATCGCGTTTAGAACCGAGTAAATCTAATTGATCAACGAGAATCACCGGTTTAGAGCGAGCTAATCCCGTGTTTTTGTCATTCCAGGTATCCATTTTTAAAGAACCTTTAATCCCGATTAAACCGCCTTTTTTCACATAATTAGCGGCCACTTCCGCCGTTTTGCCCCAAATTTCCAGATCGAACCAATCCGGCTGATCGCTATTTTTAGAGCGACGATTAACCGCTAAAGTGAAAGTACATAAAACCTTACCCGACTCGAAATACTTGGTTTCCGGGTCTCTCCCCGCTCGTCCCACCAAATGAACCAGATTTAAACTCATGGTCTTAAATCCTCAATTTAGTACAATAGTATGTTCATTTTAGCCCGAAACCTTAGCCTTGACCGGTGGCTAGGGAGAAAATTAGGGGCAGGATTTGCGTCAATCTGGAGAGAAAGAAGCGATAATTAACTAGACTTGAGAAACAAAACGTAATAAAATCCAAGTCGATTCGATCGAAAGTCTAGCTATAGCAACGTTGTTATCAGAACAGGAGTGAAAACAAGTGGCGGGTTTTTTTAGAAGACTAGGCTTATCAAGGGACATAGGTATAGACTTGGGGACAGCAAACACCCTCGTTTATGTATCAGGGAAAGGCATCGTTTTAGAGGAGCCATCGGTAGTGGCGATCGATCAAGATCGTAACCTGGTCGCTGTCGGGGAGGAGGCCAAAAAAATGCTCGGTCGCACTCCGGGCCATGTCACCGCGCTGCGACCCCTGCGCGATGGGGTAATCGCCGATTTTTACAGTTGCGAGATCATGTTAGCGGAATTCATCAAACGAGCGCTCGATGGCACGATTGGCAATCCCCGCATGGTAATCGGTGTTCCCAGTGGGATTACTGGAGTAGAAAGACGTGCGGTGGTGGATGCGGCCAAAAATGCCGGCTCGCGAGAAGTGGGGTTAATTGATGAACCGGTTGCTGCGGCCTTGGGTGCCGGTTTACCCGTCTCGGAAGCGACGGGAAATATGATCATCGATATCGGTGGTGGCACGACGGAAGTGGCGATTCTCAGTCTCGATGGGACAGTGATCAGCGAATCGGTCCGTGTGGCCGGGGATGAACTCACGGAAGCAATTATCGCTTATCTAAAAAAAGTCCATAACCTGATTATCGGGGAACGCACGGCCGAAGATATCAAAATTCGCCTTGGTTCCGCTTATCCCTCCCCCGAAGATGAATTTCCTCCTCTGGAAGTGCGGGGATTGCATCTTATGTCCGGTTTACCCCGCACCGTGACGATCAAAGCGGAAGAAGTGCGGGAAAGTATGGATGAGCCACTTTCCGTGATCGTTGATGCGATCAAACGTACCCTAGAAAAAACTCCCCCCGAATTAGCTGCTGATATTATCGATCGCGGCATCATGTTAGCGGGAGGGGGTGCTTTATTACGGGGACTCGATCGCCTAGTCAGTCACGAAACCGGTATCGTTACCCATGTCGCTGAAGATCCCAAGCTCTGTGTGGTCAAAGGCACGGGAGAAGTGTTAAAAAATCAGAAACTCTTTGAGCGGATCGTTAATGAAACAACTCGCAATGTCTAAAGGTCACTAGGATCGGTTAGCGGAAAAATGGACGGATTCTCACTCTACACAGCCAAGAGGTTTTAAATCGCTCATGTATTCAGCACGACGAAAATGGACACAGCAGGGATGGCGACTTTTTCTGCTCGCTGCCGCTTTGGGGGTAGCTTGGTACATTCGCACCTATCAAAGTGGGGCGATTTTAGAATTGTATGGTTTATTAACTCGTCCTTTTCAGGGAGAGGAAACTAATCTGCAAGAGCAACTTCTGGCCGATCAACGGGTGCGAGAATTACAAAATCGTTTAAGTGAAGTCGAATATCAAAATCAACAATTAAAAAAACAGCTTGGTTATTATCAAACCCAGAAAAAACCCCTGATTTCTGCCCCAATTATTGGCCGCAGCGCTGATGATTGGTGGCAACAGGTAATTATTGGTCGGGGTAGCACCGATGGTGTGCCAGTGGGTGCTTCGGTGACGGGAATTGGTGGTTTAGTGGGACGGATTACGGAAGTTACCCCCCACACCAGCAAAGTTTTATTGGTCAGTAATTCCCAAAGTCGCATCGGAGCAACGGTGAATCGTAGTCGGGCCATGGGTTTAATTCAAGGTCAGAATTCCCAAGTCGCCACCCTGCGCTTTTTTGAAAAAGCTCCCGATGTCAAACCGGGAGATGTGGTGACAACTTCGGCTTTTAGTAGTCTTTTTTCGCCGGGTTTGCCCATCGGTCGCATAATTTCCCTTAATTTACAGGAAAATCCCGCCCCCACCGCCAAAATTGAATTTACCGCCACCGTGGACAATCTCGAATGGGTGTTCGTTCACCCGCAACCCCAGCAGTGAGAGGGGGAATTATGCTGAAATTAAGCCGTTTATCAGCCCGTTATCGTTTTATCCTGAATATTTTAGTCACTATCGCTTCGATGCTTCTCTGTACCTTTCTTTCCTTAATGCGGCTGCCCGGTATGGAGATTTTAGGCATCGCTCCCAATTGGTTACTGATTTGGTTGGTTAGTTGGAGTCTCAATCGCTCTTGTCTCGATAGTGTGGTGGCCGGATTAGCGCTCGGTGCTATTCAAGATAGTCTTACCTCTAATTATCCTTCCCATATCATGGTTTTTGGTCTGATCGGCTTCCTCACTTCCTGTTTACACCGACAACGTTATGTTAAAGAAGAATTGATCGCCGTGGTCTTAATTGTCTTTGTTATGACTTTAATCGCCGATGGTGCGATCGCTTTTCAATACTATCTACAAGGAGGCAAAAATCTCGCTGATCTTTGGATGGATTATCAACGCATTGGCCTCACTTCTGCTCTGCTTAGTAGTCTCTGGACTCCCCTCGTCTATTATCCTCTCCAGCAATGGTGGCGACAATTTAGCGATCTTTAAAGAGTCAGCTTTTCAGTTATCAGTTATCAGTTATCAGTTATCAGTGATCAGATTTGAGTTTTCAGTTCACTGTGTGGAAACGAGGTCTATACTGATAGTTTCTTCCGCCGCTCGACTGAGCATCGCCGAACGTCAAAATAGCACTAAAAGTCTTGCCCGATAAGCATTTCACGATTCCATAAGCAAAAATTATCACACAAAGTCGAGAAGAGTCCAGATTTGAGTTTTCAGTTCACTGATTACTGATTACTGATTACTGATTACTGTTCACTGATTACTCACCCTCACCCGCTCAATTAACATGAAATACAAACAAAAACTTAGTCAATTTTTTCATAATCTTGCTAATAAATTAGAAAATTCCGAGCAACCCCCTAAAGTCGATCCTATCGAATCCAAATCTGCGCCAGTTGCCCCAGAAAAGCCCGTAGAAGCCGCTTCCGAAGAAAAAAAGGTTAATTTGGTCTCCCGAACCAGTAGCAAGGCTCTAGAGACATTAAAACCCTTAAAGAACAAATTTACTACCCTGATTGGCAATTCCCCCTTACCGCAATGGCGACAACATCCCCGCTTTGGCTTGTACTTGGGATTGGGATTAGGCGTAACTGGGGGCCTTTTGGGGGTAGGTTGGGGCATTTATCGCCTTGAAACCTCTCTACCGCAAAATATCGCCGATATACAAACATATACTCGTCCCGGCACCCTAACCATTCAAGCCGCTAATGGGGAAATCCTCAAACAAAATGGCCCTAGTACCTACGAAACCGTAAAGATTGCTCAAGTTCCCCAACTGGTACAGGAGGCCTTTATCGCTAGTGAAGACCGCCGTTTTCGTGAACACGGGGGAGTGGATGGCCAGGGTATTGCTCGCGCTCTCTTTTCTAACCTGAGAGCCGGGGGAGTGGTGGAAGGAGGCAGCACCATCACCCAACAATTGGCCCGGATTGTCTTTTTATCCCAAGAAAGGAGTTTTGATCGCAAATTACGGGAAATGCGTATCGCTCAGAAAATAGAAGATAAATATACAAAAGACCAGATTTTAGAGCGTTATTTCCACCTAGTTTATCTCGGTTCCGGGGCCTACGGTCTTGCCGATGCCGCTTGGTTATATTTCAGTAAACCCGTCGATAAATTAACTCTAGCCGAAGCTGCCACCCTTGCAGGCATTGTTCCCGCTCCTAGTCTCTATTCTCCCCTCGAAAACCCTAAATCTGCCCTAGAACGGCGTAATATCGTCCTCAAAACTATGGCCGAGGTGGGATTTATTACTAACGCTCAAGCCGAACTAGCGATCGCATCTCCCCTAGGCCTTAAAACCAGTCCCCTAAAACGTCTGCAACGGCAAGCGGCCTATTTTACCGATTATGTGGAAAAAGAACTGCCGCAACTGGTTCCCGCTAAAACCCTAGAAGCAGGGGGATTGGTGGTAAAAACTACCCTTAATCCTCGTTGGCAAAGCGAAGCGGAGGAAGTGGTAGAAAGAGCGGTTTCTCGTTATGGCCAGTGGCAGAACTTCCAACAGGCGGCTTTAGTGGCAATTGACCCCAAAAATGGACAAATTAAGGCTATGGTTGGGGGAATTGACCACGAGAAGAATCAATTCAATCGGGTGACACAGGCAAAACGTCAGCCGGGATCTACTTTTAAACCTTTTGTCTATGCGGCGGCGATTGCGGCGGGGAAATCCCCCTATTCTAGTTATAAAGATGCACAGTATGTGGTGGATGGTTATAAACCGGAAAACTACGGCGATAAGTATAGCGGCCGCCAGGTGTCCATGCGCGATGCTTTGACTTCTTCCCTGAATGTGGTGGCAGTTCAGGTGTTAGTGGCTGTGGGTTGGAATCCGGTGATTAAATTAGCTCAAGATATGGGTATCCAGTCGAAACTTTTACCCACTTATTCTTTGGCTTTGGGTGCTTCGGAAGTCAATCTTTTAGAATTGACCAGCGCCTACGGGACTTTTGCTAATAATGGTGTGCATCAACCAGTTTACGGTATTAATCAGGTACTCGATCGCAATGGTAAAGTAATTTATCAAGCCAATTTTAAACCGAAAACTGCTCTCAATAAAAACACGGCAGCGACGATGACTTGGATGCTGCAGGATGTGGTTAATTCGGGAACGGGAACCCCCGCACAAATCGGTCGTCCGGTGGCAGGAAAAACTGGCACTTCTGATAAGGCTCGCGACCTTTGGTTTGTCGGTTATATTCCCCAATTAGTCACGGGAATTTGGCTCGGTAATGACAATAATAAACCCACCAATGGAGCCAGTACCATGTCCGCTTGGATGTGGCGACAATTTATGTTAGAAGCAATTAAGGATATTCCCTATCAAGGTTTCCCAGAACCGAATTTAGGCAAACGTCCAGTGACAGTAAAAGCGGAACCCATTAAACCCCGACGTACCTACTTTACCCAAACTACTAACAGTCGTTTAGCCGGCAGCGATGAGGGTTCCCCCAGCGAAGGACCCATCCGCAGACGGCGACGGGTTCGGGTAAGTCGCGAGCAAACTATCGTTCGTTCTAATACTAGCGAACCCAGCCAACGCCGTTCTAGTCGTCGGCGTACTACCGTCGCTCCGTCCAGTGCCGCTGCTCCTCGTCCTGAAAATGCAGCCCCCGCGGCAGCCGAACCGATTACCGTTCCCGTCACTGTGGCAGCTCCCGAAACTCGTTCGGTTCCCCTACAGGTAACTCCTCCCACCGATGTGATTCCTCCCGCACCCCCGGCAGAAAGACGCTGAATCGGCACGACAACCCTCGCAGGATTTGCGGGGGTTACAGAGGATACTTTATCTCTGCTGATTTCTGAAAGCCTTGTAAATCAAGAGTAAAAATATAGTTGCACACGGGGTTAAATCCGTTGAGTATAGGCTACATATCAGGAGAGACAGTCATGCAAGGGGAGTGACTCTTAAATTATTACAGATGCGTCAGCAGCCGTCCCCCAACGGGGGGTTTGGGTAGGGTTGATTCATGAATCAACCCTACTATCAATCAACCCTACTATCAATCAACCCTACTATCAATCAACCCTACTATCAATCAACCCTACTATCAATCAACCCTAGGAGTTTGGGGGGTAGAACCCCCAAAGGCTTGGATTGAGTGATAAAATCGGAAGTAAGCTAAACGGCTTTTACTTCGGATCACCGATATAGACTCCAAAAGGGTTATAGCTATTGGATCATGCAGGTTAAGCGCCGTTTAGCTTAATACTAAATCCGTTGAGTATAGGCTACATATCAGGAGAGGCAGTCATGCAAAAGGGGGAATAAATAATCAGTTTTTAATAACTGGATTTAGTAGAATAACTTAAAAGCCGTTTAATGCCGATGACCAGTCTTATTTCCCCCACTACCGTCTCCTCAACCCGTTTAAGTCTCAGCTATCAAGTGGCTATGTCGGAACCGACTTCACACCTCTTTGAAGTTACTCTACAGATTACCGGTTGGCAAGCTCCGATTTTAAACCTAAAAATGCCGGTTTGGACTCCCGGTTCCTATCTAGTGCGGGAATACTCCCGTTTAGTCCAAGATTTTCAAGCTGTTAACCTCAACAGTCGCAAAGTTGCTAAAAATCACTGGCAGATTGACACCGGTAATAGTTCAGAAATAACGGTCAAATATCGCGTTTTTGCCCACGATTTAACCGTCAGAACCAACCATCTCGATGATACTCACGGTTACTTCAACGGGGCTGCTTTATTTTTCTATATCCCCGATTATCAAAAACATCCCCTCACCCTGACAATTATCCCTCCCCATGGCGATTGGCGCGTTACCACTGCCTTAAAATCTTTACCCGGACAGAAAAACACCTTTCACGTTCCCGATTTTGATACCCTAGTGGACAGTCCTGTGGAGGTGGGGATTCATCAGTTATACGATTTTGTCGTCGAGGGAAAACCCCATCAATTAGCTATCTGGGGACGGGGAAACGCCAATCCTAGTCAAATTATCGCCGATACCACTAAAATTATTCAAACCGAGTCGGCTATGTTCGGTGGACTCCCTTATGATAATTATCTCTTTTTGCTACATCTTTCGGCCAGCGGTTACGGGGGACTAGAACATAAAAATTCCTGTACCCTTAACTATGCGCGTTTGGGATTACGAGATAAGGACAAATATCATCGTTTTTTGCAATTAGTCGCCCATGAGTTCTTTCATCTCTGGAATATCAAGCGTATTCGCCCAAAAGCTTTAGAAAGCTTCGATTATGATGCAGAAAATTATACTTCTTCCCTCTGGTTTGCCGAAGGAACCACCAGTTATTACGATATAGTAATCCCTCTACGGGCGGGAATATACGATAGTAAGACTTTTTTAGAGCTTTTAAGCAAAGAAATCACCCGTTATCTCAATATACCCGGTCGTCTTGTCCAACCTCTAGGCGAATCGAGTTTCGATGCTTGGATAAAACTCTACCGACGGGATAGCAATAGCGATAATAGTCAAATTTCCTACTATCTCAAGGGGGAATTATTGTCGCTGCTTCTCGATTTACTAATTCGCACCCACACCGATAACCGTCGTTCCCTCGATGATGTTTTACGCTCGATGTGGCAACATTTCGGTAAAGAGGAGATTGGTTATACCGATGGGGAGTTGCAGGCAATTCTCGAATCGGCTGCGGGAGTGGATTTAAGCGACTTCTACCAGCGTTATATCGACGGTTTGGCAGAATTACCCTTTAATCAATATCTTGAACCTTTTGGACTCTATCTGCGGGGTGTTGGCAATGGGGAGACGATACCTCATCTGGGAATGCGGGTACAGAGTGAAGCGGGTAAAGAAATAATTAAATTTGTCGAGATGGGTTCCCCTTGCCAAAAAGCGGGAATTAATGCTGATGATGAGTTATTAGCCATCGATGGATTGCGGGTGACGGCGGAACAGTTAAACGAAAGATTAAAAGACTACCGCACAGGTGATATTATTCAGATAACAGTCTTTCATCTCGATGAATTGCGAACCCTTGCTGTTCCACTGGCTGCCCCGCAGACGATTCGCTATGAAATTATCAGGGTAGAAAATCCTTCTAATAGCCAGAAACAAAATTTTTCCGCATGGGTAAATCCCGTTTAATTCTTGGTTAAATCAACAAAAAAATGTCTATTACCGCCGAAATTACTTTCCTTCCTCTCGCCTATTTTGAGAATAAATTTATCCCTTTTACTGAGGCAAAATTATCCATTGCTACCCACGCGCTACACTACGGAACTGCCGCTTTCGGTGGTTTACGAGGTACTCCCGACCCTAACAATCCGGGACAGATATTATTATTTAGATTAGAACGTCATTGTCAGCGTTTAAGTCAAAGTGCTAAGTTTCTTAATTACGAGATTCCTGCTGATAAAATCTATCAAATAATTATCGATTTTGTCAAAAATAATCAGTGTCATCGACCTTTTTATATTCGTCCCCTTATCTATAGTTCGGGGTTGGGAATTGCCCCGCGATTGCATGGTATCGAGAAGGATTTTCTCGTCTATGGTCTAGAAATGGATGATTATTTAGCAGCTGATGGGGTTAACTGTCGGATTAGTTCTTGGTATCGTCAAGAGGATAGAAGTTTCCCGTTGCGAGGTAAAATTAGCGCCGCTTATATCACTTCTGCTTTAGCAAAAACGGAAGCGGTAGAATCGGGGTTTGATGAGGCAATTTTGATGAATTCTCAGGGTAAAGTCTGTGAAGCGACGGGAATGAATATTTTTATCATCAGAAATGGTCAGCTAATTACTCCTAGTTTTGACCAAGATATCCTAGAGGGGATTACTAGAGATAGTGTTTTAACTATTGCGCGGGATTTGGGTATTCCAGTTATTGAAAGACCTGTAGATAAGACGGAGTTATTTATCGCTGATGAGGTGTTTTTAAGTGGCACTGCGGCGAAAATTACTCCGATTAAAAGGATTGAAACTTTTTCTTTACCCGCGGCTAAACCGATTACTTATCAGTTAAAAGAAAAGTTAAGTTCTATCGTTCTCAATCAGGAACCAAAGTATCAAGATTGGATTACTAAAGTTCCTTTGTAGTTAGACAAATTCACTCAATTTTTCCGGTTCTTCGGTTTGTTTCATGCAATGGACGGGGTCATGAGGGATGAAACCCTTATACACAGAGATGTTCGGCTATTGATACCGCATTAGCTTCTCCCCAGAAACCACCACCAGGGAGATACCCTAGCCCCACTATCCCTGTGGCTTGTGTCCAGCGAAACGGTTCGTCTCCACTAGCCGATCGACTTACCCCGACAACAACCGAACCATCAAATGATACTCCATAAGCATTACCGAAAAATTGGGTTTAAAGCCATTGATTGAAACTGTGAGTCTAAGTGGGATGCCGAAGGCACTGCCTAGCAGTACGCCGATCTGGTCGCGCAAGGGGCGGGCTATAATGAACATAAATAGATAGTCCGTCCTCAGCAGTTAGAAAATAATGCCTCAAGCACTCGAAGCCGTATTTGATGGAACAGCCCTTCAACTAGAAGAACCCTTAAACCTAGCCGCAGGCACGAGGGTGACAATTATCATCGGAAATTTTGGGTCTGAAACCCCGCCGTTTTAGGTTGGCTTTGCTGTTAAATCTTAGCGCATTTACAAAATATGTGTTAGAATGTGAGGTATGGAAAAAGCCTATTCGTTTCGATTTTACCCCACACCAGAACAAGAGTCGCTATTGCGGCGCACATTGGGCTGTGTAAGATTAGTTGACAACAAAGCTCTCCACGAACGAACACAAGCATGGTACGAAAAGCAAGAAAGAGTAGGCTACGCTCAAACTTCTTCAATGTTGACCGATTGGAAAAAACAAGAAGAATTGGACTTTTTAAACGAAGTAAGCTGTGTACCTTTACAACAAGGGTTAAGACACCTACAAACAGCTTTTACTAATTTCTTTGCTGGTCGTACTAAGTATCCCAACTTTAAGAAAAAACATCAGGGAGGA
>VYLO01000005.1_pt1 | contig 59961 bp, 59 predicted proteins | sample 5114271 | NCBI WGS metagenome assembly VYLO01 (sample SAMN12291807, study PRJNA351875) | freshwater metagenome | isolation source: freshwater lake | place: USA: Michigan, Lansing Lake | collected 2011-08-05 | reverse complement strand
AAGGTAACATTTTAAAATTTTGAGTGGTTGTCCTAACCACTCTATTTCTTTAGGGGGTCGTTTGGCTAGACCCCCCGCTCTATCTAGCTTGTAGCCCCTCTGTCACCCCTTGAACTACGCTGAACAATTTAGAAGTTTCTAATTCCTATCACAGTCGCTCGGTCGCACTTTGGCATTATCCCAGGAAAGGGTGCGACAAATTGAGTTGAAAGCGTTGCAAAAACTGCGTCAACCCCAGCGATGTAACCAAATTCGCGATTATTTTGAAGCGTTGAGTTAGTTAGATCACCAACAGAAGAACCCTACCAGGGAGTTAAATGCCCCCTAATAATCGGCCATTTGGTAGCGGCATAAATCCAACCAATGCCCAAAATAGTGCTGTGGTATTAATACGTCCAATTTTGTTTCGTCTGTAGGGTGTAGGTTCCGTCGCGCACATTGACCCGATGGGGGATCAGCTTCAGGTCTCGGAAGATATGAGCTTGGTGTTGTAAGACCGTCAGAGAGCGATCGTCGATCGGGATAATGGCACGTTCAGAGGCCCGTTGTTCGAGATTAGTCACGATCGCCGGATCGATCTCGTGGTGAGCTGCCAAGCGTCTCGTCGCCTCTAACTCCTGTTGTTTCGCCCAGGCACCCGCCTCGTTCACCTCTTCTAAAATCACCTTCAGTACATCGGGATAATCCCGCACCAATTCGGGAACCGCATAATAATAGGTCGGCACTTCTAGAGAGGCGTTTTCCCCGAAGATGCTCTCTAGATCGGCCACCGATCTTCCCGGATAGGTGCGCGTCTCGGTGGGGGAATAGGGAACCCAGACCACCCAAGCGTCGATCTCACCGCGACGAAAAAGCACCAGTGCTTCCGGTTGAGTCGCATACACCGGTTCGATATCGCTTAATTCTAGATTCACTCTCATCAGGGCGCGGATGAGGACGTAATGGGCGCTCGAACCCCGATCGAAGGCGATTCTTTTTCCTTTTAAATCCGCCAACGTCTCTATTGGCGAATCCTCAGGCACGAGAATCGCCTGACCTTTCGGGGCGGTATATTTTTCCTTGGCTACCCGGACGAAGACGTGTTCCGCCGCTTGGGAGAAAATACTCGCCGTACCGCCACCACCGCAGAAGTCGATCGTTCCGTTGCTCAAGGCCTCGATCAGAGAGGAAGCCGCCAGAAAACTCGTCCACGTTACCGTCACCCCAAAGGGTTTTAAGCGTCTTTCCAGAAAGGCCTGGGCGCGGAGAACTTCCAGATTGGTCATACCCTCGGGATAGCCGATCTTGAGGGTTCCTAACCGCCGCGCTTGTTTGGCTAGGGGAGTGATAGCAGAGGGGGTTGGGCGCTTGAACCAGCGATCGATCACGATACAGAAGAGAATTCCAGCGATAAATAATCCCACGGTTTCCAATAGCCTGGGGGTCGTATTCCGGGGGAATTTAAAGCTATCGACGAGGTTGAGAATCGGGTTATCTGATCGAGAATTTTGACCGACGGCGATCGTGTCGGAAAATCCAGCCAGGAGAAAGCTCCCCACCAGGCTGCTCACAAAAAGCACTGCGGGACGAACTCCCCGGCAATTTCGCCAGGGTTTCCAGAGACACTTGATCGAACGGTGGAGCATGGGATTTCTCGCAGAAAACAAGATTTATTGTCGGGCAAGGAGACAAGAGGGAAGGGTTCCCCAACTCGATCGGGAGAGGTTCCATTAGTTCTATTTACATACTATAGAAATCCACGACTCCTCGATTGTGTAACAAAGTACATTTATAAATGTATTGAAAATGATATAGTTTTAAAATTAAATTGCGCCCGCCTTTGAGAGATCGAGGTAATATGGATGGATTGGTTGATCGAAATCGTCAAAATCGCGGTGGCCACCGGCATAGCCACCACCTTCGACGACAATATTTATCTAACCGGCTTTTTTAGCGAGGTAAATCGTACCTTTCGCCCGGTTCACGTTGTCGTCGGCGAGCTAGTCGGGTTTACGGCCTTAGTATCGGTTAGCTTGCTGGGTTTTCTCCTCGGCCTAATCATCCCGCCGATTTATATCGGTCTTCTCGGAATCCTGCCGATCCTCATCGGTGTGAGAAATTTAGTGACTTTAAATCGCGATAACGAGAGGGAAAGCGCAGATCGCAAGGTGAATTTGCAAAGAAACGCCCAATTTCATGGGTTCGCCTCCCGCAGACTACCCCTCGGTCAAGTCCTCAGAGATCGCCAAACCTATAAAGTTTCCGCGGTCACGATATCCAATGGCGGCAATAATCTCGGTATCTATATTCCCCTATTCGCCAATAGTACCGTGGCGCAGTTAGCCGTAATCATCCCGATCTGCTATCTAATCGTCTGTACTTGGTTATTTCTCTCCTATCATCTAACCCGCCAACCCGGGATCGCAGTTGTCCTCAGCCGTTATGCGAGCAAGCTTTTCCCTTTTGTGCTGATGTGGTTGGGCCTACGGATTATTCTCGATAACGGCTCCTATCGCCTGTTGATTCCCACCGGCTAAATTAGACCCCTGTAAAAATCGCCAATCTCTGGTTCCCACGGAGGTCAGAATTGAGCAAGAGAGAATAGATCGCGATAATCGAGAACTCCTTTAGATCAACCTTATCGAGAAAATCCCGATGAATGTATCACTGTTGTCCATCCGATCGCTGTTTCGTCCCCTTCGACTTGGCTCAGGGCAAGCCTTCCATTCGCTATCGCGGCGGGGATTTGTATCCTTCTTGGTATTGGGATTGCTGGGTGCGCTCGCGCTCGCTTCCTGTACGTCCGGGGGGATCGCCTCGAAACCAGAGGTGAAATTAAATCTCGTTTCCTTTTCGGTCACGAAAGCCGCTCACGACCAGATTATCCCGAAATTCGTCGAGAAATGGCAAAAAGAGCGGAACCAAAAAGTCATTTTCGAGCGCAGTTACGGCGGCTCCCTGGCCCAGGCCGATGACGTGCTCGCCGGGAAACAAGAGGCGGACGTAGTACATCTAGCCCTACCTCTAGACGTGACGCGCATCGCCGACGCGGGGTTAATCCATCGCGGTTGGGAAGAGCGGGTTCCGAGAAGGGGAGTGGTGAGTCAATCGGTTGCGGCGATTGTGACGCGGGCGGGAAATCCGAAAAATATCCAATCCTGGGCGGATCTGGCTAGAGAGGACGTTACAGTTCTATCCGCCGATCCGAAAACTTCCGGGATCGCTATTTGGCAGTTATTAGCCCTCTGGGGTTCGGTGACGCAAACGGGGGGCGAACCAGCACAGGCATTGGATTTTGTCCGCCAAGTCTATGAAAAGATTCCCACCCTAGCTAGAGATGCACGGGAAGCCAGCAATGCCTTTTTCCAAGAGGGAAAGGGGGATGTTTTAGTCACCTACGAAAACGAGGTAATTCTAGAGGGCAGAAATCAACCCGACATCAGTTACTTCGTCCCTTCGGTCAATATCTCGATCGATAATCCCGTTGCGGTGGTAGATAGAAATGTCGATAAACACGGCACGCGAGAGGTGGCCGAGGCCTTTGTGGATTTCCTCTATTCCGAGCCGGCACAACAGGAATTCGCCAAATTGGGCTATCGATCGGTCAATCCCTTTATCACGATCTCGCGTAGCGAGCGCTTTGCGTTCGCCACCGAAGCCAAATTACCTCCCGTGGAAACGCTGTTTAGCTCCCAAGATTTAGGGGGTTGGCCTTTGATCAGTAACGAGTTTTTAGCGAAAGGAGCTATTTTCGACCAAATCAGAGGGAATTCTCCCAACTAAAAGCCCTCACCGATATTGTTATCAATCTCTCTTCAAGTCTATGAAACAATTCCGTCTTTTTTATCTAATTCCCCTCTTACTGATAGGCCACTGGATGACCGGTTGTGCCGACAGATCGGAAGGCGGGGAACAACAGGTCAGCTTGGACGGGGGGGCCGTGGGTTTCGCCCTAGCGCTCGCCGTTGCCGAAGAATACCAAAAAGTCGATCCCAAGGCCCGCGTCGGGGTGGCCTTTAGCGGTACAGGTGGGGGATTTACCCGACTCTGTAACGGTAGCATCGATATTGGGGTCGCTTCCCGTGTCATCCGGGAATCGGAATCGAAAGCCTGTAAGAGGGCGGGAATCGAGTACATCGAGCTACCCATGGGGCTGGACGGTCTGGCGTTGGTAGCGAACAAAAACAATAAGTTTCTCAAGTGCCTAACTCGAAAAGAGTTAAAGACACTCTGGGAGGCAGAAGCCGAAGGAAAAATCGTTACTTGGGATCAAGTTAATCCTAAATTTCCCAGAGAGAGAATTCTGTTATTCGCACCTCCTGTGGACGCGGGAACGACCGATTATTTCACCCAATCGATCACCAAGAGAAGAGGGAATATTCGGAGCGATTATACGCCCAGCTTTAACCAAAATACTCTGATTCAGGGAGTCATCGGCAATGCCAACGGATTCGCCTTCGCGGGGATCGCTTTCGTAATGCAAAATCAAGACAAGGTAAACGTGGTCGGGCTGGAAAATCTGGAGGGCAAAGAGTGTGTTAAGCCGGTTCCTTTGGAGAACGTCAAGCGCAATACCTATAGTCCCCTGACTCGTCCCCTCTTCATTTACGTTAGCAAGAAGGCACTGGATAGCAAACCTTCGGTTGAACGTTTCGTGCGTTTCTTTGTGGATAATTCGTGGAAATACGTGGACAGTGTAGGCTATGTGTCGTTACCCGATCTCGCCTACGTGAAAACTCGGGAACGATTCGAGAAACGACAAACGGGATCGACCTTTATAAATGCCAAGCCAGGTGAACCGATTATCAACTTTTTCTAAGGAGGAAATAGTAAACTCTTGACATCCTCGCCGCCCTAAAAGTGCGGCGATTCCTAAACCTCGCTTCTTGTACTTGTTGCGCGCGACTTTTTACCCGGCCAAGCTTTTCTGGTCGGAACCCCCTAAGCCGAGTTTTCAAGGTGCTGCGCCGTCCACTTGGTTTTCGAGACTGGCCTCTTAATTCTAACGTAAAGCCGCCGTTCTACGGCGGGGTTTCAGACCCAAAATTTCCTATGACCACTACCGGTTCTTTTGATGACTCTTTGTTCGCAAGAGGGGATTCTCTTCTCAAGCGAGCCTCCGATGATGTTCCCGAGAAAATTATCGGAACAATTTTGTTCGCCTGCGCCCTTGTATCTGTAGTCACGACCTTCGGCATCGTCGCTATTATTTTCAAGGAAACTGTCGCTTTTTTCCAGGAAGTAAGTTTCGGGCAGTTCTTCTTGGATACCCAATGGACTCCCCTTTTTAATCCTCCCCGTTTCGGGATCTGGCCGTTGATTAACGGAACCGTTTTAACCACGGTCATCTCAATGGTGGTCGCAGTTCCGTTGGGATTGTGTTCAGCGATTTATCTGGCCGAGTACGCAACCCCGAAAGTAGCTTCTATTCTGCGTCCGGCGGTGGAAATTCTGGCGGGAATTCCCACCGTAGTTTACGGTTACTTCGCACTGATCTTTCTCACGCCCTTACTACGGAATTTTTTACCCGTAGAGGTTTTTAACGCTCTGAGCGCGGGATTGATGATGGGAATCATGATCACCCCGACCGTCGGTTCGATCAGCCTAGACGCGATTAAATCGGTTCCCCGTTCCCTGCGCGAGGGTTCCTACGCCCTAGGAATTACCAAGCTGGAAACAATTTTCAAGGTGGTTTTGCCGGCCGCCCTATCGGGGATTATGGCTTCGATTATTTTGGGGGTTTCCCGTGCGGTGGGAGAAACCATGACCGTCCTGATCGCGGCGGGCGCTCAACCTCGTCTAACTTTCAATCCACTGGAATCGATCGCCACCATGACCGCTTTTATGGCCCAGGTTTCTAGTGGAGATGCCCCGAGAGGGAGTTTCAATTTTAAATCCATCTACGCGGTCGGTGCGGTGCTTTTCCTGATCACTCTGGCACTCAATATCGGCAGTTATTGGATTTCCAATCGCTTTAAGGAAAAATACGACTAATTATCATGGTTAAATCTTCTCCTACTAGGGATACGGCCGTCTTTAACGATCGACTCGAAAGCCGAGAAACCATCGGCAAAATCTACGAGTATGTTTTCTTGATCGGATTACTCATCGGTCTATTCGTTCTCGCTCTACTGTTGCTCAATGTCTTTCATGACGGACTGGCCCGCCTACTCACCCCCGGTTTTCTCACGGAAACCCCCTCCCGTTTTCCCGAGCGCGGGGGAATTCGCCCCGCGATTATCGGTAGCCTCTATTTGGGAGTAATCGTGATCTTGGTAGCGGTGCCCATCGGGGTGGGCGCTGCCCTATACCTAGAAGAATACGCCCCGAAAAACTGGTGGACGGCGCTGATCGAGGTGAATATCGGCAATCTGGCCGGGGTTCCCTCGATCGTTTACGGTTTACTCGGTTTAGGGGTCTTCGTCTATTTACTGAATTTCGGCTCTACCCTACTTTCCGGGGCCTTAACCCTATCTCTGCTATCGCTGCCAGTCATTATCGTTGCGGCGCGGGAGGCGATCCGGGCGGTTCCCGATTCCCTACGCCAAGCTTCCTACGGTCTAGGCAGCACTAAATGGCAGACGCTCCAACACCATGTTTTACCCTACGCGGTGCCGGGGATTCTCACGGGGGTAATTATCTCCGTGTCGCGGGCGATCGGGGACGCGGCCTCGCTAGTGGTGGTGGGAGCGGTGAGTTTTCTGACCTTCGATCCGGGTTTATTCGAGCGATTTATGGTACTGCCCATTCAGATTTTTAGTTATGTCTCCCGTCCTGAACCCGGTTTCGCCAATGCCGCCGCTGCAACGATTATCGTTCTGATCCTTTTGATCATGGCCCTGAACGCCATCGCCATCTATCTACGTCAACGCTATTCGACACCGAATTAGGGAAGGCAGCAGGCAGCAGGCGGGAGGTTAGATAAGTCTATTTAGGGTTTGCGGCAAAAAGTTTTTCCTGGGGGCAGGGTGTGACCCCCCCAACCCCCCCGACATCGGGGGGGGTGTGGGGTGTGGGGTGTGGGGTTTTACCAGTTTTGAGGTGCCCAATTACCTAATTTTCACGGAAAAAGTGCCTAAATTTCCCCCCGATCACTGCCATATCCAGTACTTTTTGATTGACAAAAGGTCTAAAATTCTTACCCAACAAGGTTTTTAACTTTATTCAGCCAGCCCTATTTGACTTCTTAATTGCCCACTCCTCTACTCCCCACTGCCCTCGAAACACATCTTTAATCATACTCAGGAGATTTTATTGCCATGACTACCCACCTTAACCCAGATCACAGTGTTTTCGATGCGGAAGGAGTGAAAGTTTTTTATAACGGGTTTCTCGCTCTTGTGGACGTTCATATTAAAATTCCTGCGCGAAAAATCGTCGCCTTTATCGGCCCGTCTGGTTGCGGCAAAAGTACCCTTTTGCGCTGCTTTAACCGAATGAACGATCTGATCCCCGGTGCCAAGGTGGAGGGAAGATTACTCTACCGAAATCAGAATATTTACGATTCGCAGGTCAACGCGGTCAAGTTACGGCGACAGGTGGGGATGGTTTTCCAACGTCCGAACCCTTTTCCCAAGAGCATTTACGAGAATATCGCCTACGCGCCCCGAACCAACGGTTATCAGGGAAATCTTGAGGAATTGGTCGAGTATTCCCTGCGGCAGGCGGCGATCTGGGAGGAAGTAAAGGACAAACTGAAAGAAAAAGGAACGGCACTATCGGGGGGACAGCAACAGCGCCTCTGTATCGCACGGGCGATCGCTATGAAGCCAGATGTTTTATTGATGGATGAACCCTGTTCGGCCCTCGATCCCATCTCTACCCGTCAGGTGGAGGAATTGTGCTTACAACTGAAGGAAAGTTACACGATCATCACCGTCACCCACAATATGCAGCAGGCATCGCGGATCGCCGACTGGACGGCATTTTTTAACACCGAAACCGATTCGTCTGGGAAACGCCGGGGAAAATTAGTCGAATTCAGCCCCACGGAAGTTATGTTCGGCAATCCGCAAACCGACGAGGCCCGGGAGTATATTACCGGGCGATTCGGGTAATTGAAACAGTAAAGAAGGCTGATAGTCTGTTTTTCAAAACCGTGCGCGGTTTGATCCCGAAACATCCCTTGGTATGAATATAAAAAACTGGATTTTCGCCATTTTGTTGGTTTTTGTCCCGATCTCGATCGCTGGGAATTTCCTCCATTGGGACGTGACGATCATTTTTCTGAGTGCCTGTCTGGCAATCGTTCCCCTCGCCGCTTACATGGGAAAGGCAACCGAGGAAATCGCCGTCGTGGTCGGACCCAATCTCGGCGGTTTACTGAATGCCACCTTCGGCAACGCTACCGAATTAATTCTCGCCTACGCCGCCCTCGAAGAAGGTTTGATCGAGGTGGTGAAAGCGACGATTACCGGTTCGATTATCGGGAATCTGCTGCTGGTAACGGGCGTATCGATGTTTTTCGGCGGCTTACGCTATAAAGAACAGAAATTCCAGCCCGTGACCGCCCGTTTAAATTCCTCGTCGATGAATCTCGCCGTCGCCGCGATCCTCCTACCCACAACCTTTCAATACACCTCCGCCGCAATCCAGGAGAGCGCCCTACAGCGTCTCTCGGTAGCGTTGGCGGCGGTATTAATTTTTGTGTATTGCCTGAGTCTGCTGTTTTCGATGAAGACCCATACCTATCTTTACGAGGTGGGGGACGCAGATCTCGATCAAGAGTCGGGGGAAGCGGTAAGCGTAAAAAAGCCGAATCTCTGGCTGTGGGTGGGGATATTACTGCTCGTGACGCTCGGGGTGGCGGTCGAATCGGAATTGTTAGTTAATACCCTAGAGGAAGCCACGAGCGAATTAGGATTAACAACCCTTTTCACGGGGGTGATCCTGCTGCCAATTATCGGCAACGCAGCCGAACACGCCACTGCGGTTAGGGTTGCCTTAAAAGACAAAATGGATCTGGCGGTTTCTGTCACCGTCGGTTCCAGTCTGCAAATCGCACTTTTTGTCGCACCTGTCCTCGTGATTGCGGGTTATTTCCTCGGTCAGCCCATGGCTCTCGATTTCGATCCGTTTGAATTGGTCGCCGTCGCCGTCGCAGTGTGGCTGACTAACTCGATCAGTAACGACGGTCGCTCGAACTGGCTAGAGGGTATATTACTGGTGGCGACCTACGCGGTGATCGCCCTCGCTTTCTTTTTCCATCCCGCACCGGGATAAGGCGATCGGTCGCACGAGATACAGTTTCTCCATTGGGATGGGTAGTAGGATTCTCCTGTTGCCGATTAATTGATCGGTTTCCCCTGCCATGGTTAAGGTATAACGAACGGACGAACCCGACGGCCATCTTAAGGAAAAAAACCATGATCGAGATTGTGATCGCGATATCTACCGGTGTAGCGGCATTCGTCGCCACCAACCTCGACGATATATTGATCCTGACGGTTCTCTTCAGCCAAACGGGGAAACTCTTCCGTCGTCGCGATATCGTCATCGGTCAGTATATCGGCTTTAGTCTGCTTGTTATTGCCAGTTTAGCGGGATTTTTCGGGTGCTTTCTCATCCCTACCCCCTGGATTCGCTATCTAGGCCTCGTTCCTGTGATTCTCGGCATCGTTTCCCTTCTCAAAGAAGAGGAGAAGGAGGAAGAGCCGGAGAATGTCGAATTGGACTTAGAGGGTGCGAAACATTCCCCCTTCGGTGGTTGGTTTGACCCGCGCACCTATAGCGTGGCTGCGTTGACTGTCGCCAACGGCAGCGATAATATCGGTATTTACGTTCCCCTGTTTGCCAGTAGTACCGTAACAAGTCTGATCGTTATCGTCAGCGTGTTTTTGATTCTGGTGGGGGTTTGGTGTGCGATCGCATACGGGTTGACCAGCGTGCCGACCATCGCCACTATTCTAACCAGTCAGGGAAGTACCTTCGTTCCCTGTGTGCTGATCGGTCTGGGTATTTTTATCGTCAAAGAAAGTATTCCCCTCGCGTTTTTGGCCTCAGCAATTAGCTATCTCTGGGCGATCATCGGTCGCAGTCAGGGACTGGCAAGAAAATAAAGTACCATTTATTTACTAGGCAGAATTATCACATTAAATCTGGTTATTAAAAACTGATTATTTATTTCTCCTTTTGCCTTTTGCCTGTCCTTATAAGTAGCCTATACTCAACGGATTTAGTATCACATCCCAAGGGGTGATTCCGAGTGGGGTGTGGGGGTTATAAGATTTTAACTCACTGAGAACAACGATTTGATGAGTTGCATTCCAGACGTTTTTGACGTTCTGCTAAGATTGTTTTTAAATTTGGTCTTCCGGTTAAGGTTAATCGCCAAGAAGCCCAAATTTCATAGATAATATCCACTAGAAACCCGATAACCGGCCATTTGGTAGCGGCATAAATCCAACCGATGCCTAAAATGTCATAGACTTGGCGAAACACTTCCACATTTTGGATAATAGTACCATCAGCTAGTACGGCGTGGATTCGTCCCATGGCTGCCGCGAAGGAAATACCGCCATTTTCCTCCGGATTATAGTTTTCGGCGGCAATATCGACAAAAGCAACTAATCCTCTCCCAGCATCCTGTTTTTGCAGAAAATTAACCTCCCGCAAGCAGAGGGGACATTCTCCATCGTAGAGGAGTTTAATTTTCCAAGAGGGCGATCGAGTAGAATTTTCTAAGGTATCAGCAGATGGAGTCGGTAAAGATGACATGATCTTCTAGGGATTCTCTTTTCAGTGGTCGGTAATTAGTGAGGGGTTGAGAAGTAGGGAGTGGGGAAGTGGGGAGAATAAATAAAAATAATCTCCTGACTCCTGATGATTATTTTATGGCAATTCATCAGATTGGATGGGATCACTCTCTATTGGTTCTCGATCGTTGCGTTTTGAAAAACCCCAAGCAAAGAGGATAGCAATTAAACTGATCATAATCCATTCCGGCGGCACAAAATCGGGACTAATCACCCGCAACAGCAGTCTTAAACCCACCAAACCGACGGTGACAAAACCAGCATCTTCTAGGTGGGTGTATTCCTCTAACCAGCGAATAAATAAACCCGCCATAAAGCGCAGGGTAACTACTCCGATCGTACCACCAAGCAGGATCAACCAAGTATCATCGGCCACGGCGATGGAAGTGGTGACACTATCGAGGGAAAAAGCTAAATCAGTAACGGCAATTAGGGGGATAGCTTGCCAGAGAGATTGAAACTTGAGACTATGATGGGTGTGATCCTTGTCTTCCGGGGAGGCAAAGTAATTAAAGACTAACCAGAGCAAATATACTGCTCCCAAAAGTTCAAACTGCCAGTATTTAACCACCCAGGTGGCGGTAAGAATCAAGACCATCCTGAGAATATAGGCGAAAACTAAGCCAATATTCAAGGCCTGACGTTGACGCTGATGATCTCCTAATCCCTGTGCTATGGAAGCGAGAGCAATGGCGTTATCTGCTGATAATACCGCTTCTAGGGCAATGAGAACCAACAGAATTAACGGGGTTTTTAGACTAAGGGTTAGAGATGAATCAAGGAGCGAGTCTAACATTGAGGCCGCAGGTAAAAATAAATGTAATCATGGCAATACCTCAGCTTAACGCTTTTACAACTTTCTTTTCTAGGGGAGATAACCGTCATCGGGGGGGAGATATGAAGTCTTGTAACGAAATGATGCAGAGGACCCCGATGATGTCGGAAAGTATTGGATGAATATCTTTATGAGGAGATAATCAGCAATGCTTTCTGATACTCAAGTTTTAGTCGCTCTGGTAATTGCTTTAATCCCCGGGATTTTGGCTTTTCGTCTAGCGACGGAACTTTATAAGTAAAATCGCTTTCAATAAACCCTGATCCCGTCTGACCTAGCTATAGGGGAGACCGATTGGGGTTTTTTCGGTTGTCGGTTATCAGTTACCAGTTATCAGTGATTGGGAGTAACTTGAAAGTAATTAGCCACTTTTCTGACCAATTTTACTTATACTCATAAATCTATGACCGCACGAACACGAAATCAAACCAACAAAAAACCAAGAACAAAGCAAAAAAGCGGCAATAAATCCCAAAACTGGCAAATTATCGAGATTTGGCTGCGAATTATTGCCTATAGCGCTCTTTCCATCACGGCAGTTTTTGCGATCGCTCGTTTGTTACCCTACCAACAGATGCAACAGGCAAAATTAGAAGAAGTGCGTTTGGCAGCCCAAGAAAAGGAGGAACGCGTTAATCAATTGCGGGATCAATTTACTCGCAGCTTTGATCCTAGTCAAGCGCGGCAAGTGATGGGGGAACAAAGTCCCCGACGGGATCCTAATCAAAGACGCATTTTTTGGGTTTCTCAGTAGATTAGCTGCCCGTGCATCTCAATTACTTGTTAAGACTCTAGGGGAGAGGAGAGGGCCACAGAGTCGGGATAAAACTAATGACCACAGCGACACAATTCTTAAGCATTTCTGCCTTGACAAAAAAGGATTATTATGGGTGCAGCTGAATTTTGAAGAAATATCTATAGGACATTTTGGGCGCACGCGGTGCGCCCCTACCATTGGCACAATAATATTATTGTAGGGGCGAATTGCATTCGCCCTCTTTGAATAACTTCTGCTGCTCACCAATATGTGAGAGAAAGTCACTGACTTGAGCGAATCAGATAGGGAATTTACAAGGGGATAAAAATTAAAATCTTTCTGATTTCAAGCTACCAACGACCGGCGCTAGTCACTGAAAACTCACATCTGATAACTGAAACCTGATAAACTGAAAACTGATAACTCACATCTGATAACTGATAACTGATAACTGATAACTGATAACTGATAACTGATAACTGAAATGACTCGATCCTATTTTGCTACTACCGCGAGGGGACTAGAAGAAATTGCCGCTAGGGAATTAGAATGCCTAGGGGCCAAAGAAGTGAAACCCGTATTCACCGGAGTCCATTTTCAGGGAGATCTGGCCCTACTCTATCGAGTCAATCTTTGGTCAAGAATTATTTTTCGGGTTTTGGTTCCCATTGCCGAAATTCCCTGTGGGGATGGGGAAGAACTTTATGATGGCATTCAAGCCATTGATTGGCGCGATTATCTCACCAGTGAGGAAACTTTAGCGGTACAATGTACGGGAACGAACGATCGCCTCAATCACACCCATTACACCGCTTTAAGCATCAAAAACGCTATTATCGACCAACAGCGTCAACAGGGGAATCCCCGTTCTTTTGTGGATACAGAAAACCCCGACCTGCAAATTAACGCTCATATCGAGAAAAATCTCTGTGTGCTTAGTTTAGATAGTTCTGGTCACAGTTTGCATCGTCGCGGGTATCATCGGGCCATGGGAGTCGCACCTCTGAAAGAAAGTCTCGCCGCTGCTTTGGTAGAATTATCGGCATGGCAGGATGATATGGCGCTTTTAGACCCTTTTTGTGGTTCGGGAACCATTGTCATCGAAGCGACGTTAAAAGCTTTAAATATTGCCCCCGGTTTATCTCGTTCCCAGTTCGGATTTCAGAAATGGCCAGACTATCAACCGGATTTATGGCAATCTTTGCTTAAGGAAGCTAAAGAAAAACAAAAATTTCAGCTAAATGCGCCAATTTATGCTAGTGATGCCGATTATGAGGTTTTGCGTCAGGCCGAGGATAACGCCTATTTTTGTCAAGTGCAGGACTATATTAATTTTAGCTTGCAAAGCATCACCGACTTAGAACCTGCGAGCGATCGAGGGATTATTCTCTGTAATCCCCCTTACGGCAAAAGATTGGGCAATACCGAAGAATTAGGGGCCTTATATAAATCCTTCGGTGATGTCTTAAAACAGAGGTTTAAGGGTTGGACAGCCTATATTTTATCGGGAAACAAAGAACTGACCAAACAAATCGGTCTGCGTTCTTCCCGTCGCACTCCCTTGTATAACGGTTCTCTGCCCTGTACCCTCTTAAAATATGAGTTGTATTAAGCTAAGACGCATTTAAGCCGTTTATTCTTAGATTAGTCGAATCCCACCCCCCCTTGCCCCCCCGACATCGGGGGGGGTTGGGGGGGTCTTGCCTCTTGCCTCATCTCAACCAGTAATTTAAATTCGCGGGCAGTTTAACTACATCAAAACCTTGAGACTGTCAAGGGCTAAATGAACATTTTGACGAACTGAGGCGGCAGAAGTGTGTAGATCCAGACGTTCAGCATCGGTTAAACGCACTTCCAGAATACTTTCCACACCCCGACATCCTAAGCGACAGGGAACCCCCAGATAAACATCCTGTAAACCGTATTCACCCTTAAGATAGGCTGCCGCCGGCAGTAAACGGGATTGATTTCTCAATATCGTCTCGACCATGGTACAGGCAGAGGAAGCAGGGGCGTAATAAGCGCCGCCAGTTTGCAGTAATTTGACGATTTCAGCCCCACCGTTGCGAGTTCTCTCCACTAAACGGTTAATCGTCATCTCGTCCATTAATTCGGTAATCGGCACACCACTGACGGTACAGTAACGGGGTAGGGGCAACATTAAATCACCGTGACCACCCAAGACCATGGCATGAACGTCGGCGGTACTAACCCCCAATTCCATGGCGATAAAGGTTTGTAAACGGGAAGAATCGAGGACTCCGGCCATTCCCATCACTCTTTGGGGGGGTAAACCGGTGGCTTGCCAGACTAGATAGGTCATCACATCAAGGGGATTGGTGATGACGATAAAAATGGCCTCTGGAGAATACTGGAGGCATTTAGTGGCGGCCTCGACGACAATTTTGGCATTGACATTCATGAGATCATCGCGACTCATGCCCGGTTTTCTGGCTAATCCGGCGGTAATCACGACAATATCCGAACCTACCGTGTCTTCATAGTTATTAGTGCCGATAATCTCGCTGTCGTGCAGTTCTATGCCCTGGGCTTCCATCAAATCTAGGGCAATACCCTGGGGCAAACCATTGACGATATCGAGGAGAACCACATCGGCGAGGTTTTTTTCGGCGATGCGTTGGGCCAGGGTGCGTCCGACGTTACCGGCACCAATAACCGAGACTCGGGGCGATTGGCAGGGGATGAGTGTATCGTAGAAGTCAACCATGATTTATGGATGAGGCAATATCCTCATCAGACGGGTTCCAGTTGTTCGAGCTTTAGCCACACACTGGGGGTAGGAACATAGAATTTAATCAAAGCGTAATCATCTTTTACATCCAAGACTTCTGCTGTCGAGTTGAACATATAACTGGGTAAACGGCGATCGCTGGCTAGGGCTTCGAGGCTATTTTCTAGGTTTCCCGTCACCACGCGGACTAAAGCTCCTTTCTTAATTGTAGCTGCCATGTTTTTCTCGTTAAATTTGCTTGGGGGTTTCTTCTATAAATTGTTACATATTCGGGCAGGCCTATGACAAGAGAGTGTGGGGTGTGGGGTGTGGGGAGAATAAATAAAAGCTGTCTCCTGTCTCCTGAATCCTGTCTCCTGAATCCTGTCTCCTAACTCCACCAATAAACTTTTTCAGTAAATCCTAATTAAAACTCAACCATTTGACCATAACTTAAGAGACTTTGTAGGGTGGCGAGGCGATTTTCCCAGACCTGTATTTGATAGGCAGATAAATCTTTTTGTCTGGACATCACAGATTTAAATTGATAGCTAAATCGCTTTAGAGCATTTTGAGTTAAAGTCAAATTGCGAGGGCTGGGATTATTAGCTAATTGCTCTAATAAATTAGCCATTTCGTCCACTTCTTGCCCCCAAGTTTTTAAGGTTCCTTCCTCCATTGCCCATAAATTATTCGTTATTAAAAAACTCCACTCTTGACGCAGGAAATTAAACCGCGCTGCTGCCGTTTTGAAGGGTTGACGGTGGGGTAAAGGTTCGGCTTTTTTCGTAATTATCGATCCCTGAATGCGATTAAGAATTGTTTGCAGATTGGGATTGAGATTTTCTGTGGCAAAAAGAGCGAATCCCGAAGTGGGAAGATTGCGAATAAATTGTAGTTGATCTATCATGACTTGATCGGGTACTTTTAACAGACGGATACCGGGTATAATCAGAGCATTTCCTGCAATTTTGCGATCAAATAAAGACTTGGTTTTATCTTCTAAAGTCCCTGTATCGAGAGCATAAGTCATTAAAAAGATCATGTCTATCCATTGATTCTGTCCCCATTCTTCCCAGTTTTGTTGAATACGATATAACCGTTCTTTTTGTTCTAGGGGAAACACCGCCGCCGACATTTTTAATTGGGGACGAATCTGTTTTAAACGAGTAGAAACCTGCGAGACAAAAGTATCAACCTGACGAATTTTAAAGCTAGTCCATTGTTCCCATAAAGCACCCCGGGGATTTAAAGTAATGGGATCAACTCCCGTCATTTGTTTAAATAACCAACGGCTGGATTTACCATAACCATAGGTTTGATGAGAATTTTGACTCTGGAAGGGATAGCGAATATAATCTAACTGCAAGCCATCCACATCATAATTCTTGACAATCTCCTCGTAAAGAGATAAAAGATAGTTCTGTACTTCGGGATTAGCAGGATCAAAAAAGGCTTTTTTCGTGCCTTGACTATAATCAAAAGAACCACCACTTTTATTAGTTGCCCGCCAATCGGGATTACGGGATAAAACCGGACCTAGATAATCTAATGGTTGCTCTAATACCTTATTATGAGCTTGATTAGCCGCCGCAAAAACCCACACCCAGGCGTGGATTTCCATATTGCGTTCATGGGCTAATTTAACGGCAACTTTTAGGGGATCCCAACCTCTAGTTAAAGGGTTTTGTTCGGGGGCAACTTGACTAGGATAAATAGTATAACTAGCATTAACTGTCTCGAAAAAGACCACATTAATACCCGCTGCCGCCATGCGATCGAATACTTTAGCTAAATCCTCCTCGTTTTTAGCTTGTACGATCGTGCCTCTATCTAACCACATTGCCCGTATTTCTGGTTGGGCAAATTGTCGATTAGTGGGATAATTATCCCAAAGATTTCGCCGCGCTTGTAACCAAAATTCCCGCGCTTGCGTATAGGAACCCTGGGCGATTAAATTCTGAAAACTATTTAAGGTTCCTTGGGCATTTTCTAGGGCTAAACGGAATCGTCTAGCTGTATCTGATGCGCTGGAATTTTTCCCACGATTATGAAATGCTTGTGCTAAGGATTTATCAGTATTGGATATATTACTATTACTGGCTTCTAAAGCTAAGAGAGTCACCCCATAACGCCCGATTAATCCCTGCAATTCCGCCGTCATCTGGCTAATTTGTTGAGGAGTTAGACTTGCTCTCGGGGGAATTGCCTCGGTACTCGGACTTAATCTCGCCGTTTCCCTGGGGGGATTTTCTGCAATCTGGGGTAGAGGGCGACGGGGTGCGATCGCAACGCGCTCGCTACGCGAGATCGCTGTTGGGGTATTGTTAATATTATTAACTATTGTTGATTGCCCTTGACAATAGGGCGCAATTGTGTTAATAGAAGAACTGCGATTAATGCCGTAGCGTTGCAGGGCGGTTTCTAGCCAAGCGCTATCGAGGGCGAGATTAGCGACGGCATCGCTGCCCCAGCGCCAACCGAGAAAGATCGAGTTATTATTGAGGACAACGGCGGGGGGATTATTGCGCGCCCCCCAGACGGCGACGGTTTGGCTATTAACTCCCGTGGGGATAACCACGCCACCGAGGAGACTGCTGGCTAAAGGTTTTTGGTTTTTCAGTTCACCTAAATTAGTCGGCCGCAGGGTGTAAGCTTGGGAGTGGGGATAGGCCCAGTAAGCCCCAAATAGCGATCGCAGTTGATTACGCACAGCAGGTTCCGAAAGATTTCCCGCCGGACCGGTGACAATAATTTTACCACCGCGATTCAGCCAACGACTCAAGACACTAGCTTGTAAACCGGAAATAGTCTCGACGTTGGGGATGATGAGAACGCTAATTTTATTTAAATCCGCGTCGCTTTGCCACTGATTACTCTGGAGAATGCAGTAATTAACCCCGACATTTTGCAAACGATTGGTGATAGCTGTCCATTGATTGGCATTTTCTTGACTTTTTAACACTGCCACCGGTGTCGCTAAAACTGGGATCGGTAGCAAGACACCCACACAGGACAAAAGACAGGCAATTAGGGGCTTGTTAAAAAGATGATCAAGACGGAAGGACGATCCCAGCACGTTTTTTTTCTCTTAATTTTTTGGTTAACTCCTCCTGATTTTACCCAACTTAGCCAAAAAAGAGTATCTTTGGCAACAAAAATTGCGTCTTAGTCGTCGGCAACAGGGTTTTAGGTTGTTAGGGTGTTGGGGTTTTAGTTGAAATTCCCCACTTTCCCATTCCCCCACTTCCCTACAACTGTAGAGACAATTGCCGAAAGTGATCGCCGCGATGTTCAAAACTTTGGTATTGGTCAAAACTAGCGCAAGCGGGGGATAATAACACCACTTTAGCCTCTTTAGCCGGTCCTAGTTCAGCCGCGCGTTGAACTGCCCTGTCCATCGTCTCTACACATTCATAATCTTGATAACCTGCTGACTGTAAACGACGGGCAAAATCGACGGCAGCGTCACCAATCAGCAGCACAGTGGCGACTTTTGCCTTAATTTCAGCGATCCAAGCCCGATCATCCCCTGCTTTCGCTTCTCCCCCCGCGATTAAAATCGCTGGACTAGGGACGGATTTTAAGCCCACGGCGGCGGCATCGTAGTTAGTTGCTTTACTATCATTAATAAAGTCTAGTCCCTTATAGGTACAAATATACTCTAGACGATGGGCAACCCCGGGGAAGGTGGCGATCGCTTCGGTAATGGCTTTTTTCTCGATTCCGGCCAATCTAGCGGCGGCCACAGCCATAAGCAAATTCTGCTGATTGTGACTACCCACCATTTTCAGGAGATTAACCGGGGCAATTAATTCCCCAAAAGCCACGATCCAGTTATCTTGCAGATAAACACCACGACTAGGATCGCCCAAAAGCGCATCTTTGCCTTTCACAGAAGTCCAGTAAGCTTGTTGCCATTGACTAACACCGATTTGACGCAGATAGGGATCATCACCGTTGAGGATTTGGCGATCGCTTCTTTGCAATAAAGAGGCTTTAATCTGATAATAATTTTCCAGGGTTTGATGACGACTGAGGTGATCGGGGGTAAAAGTTGTCCAGATGCCGATTTTTGGCGATAAATCCCGACTGGACTCGATCTGATAACTACTAATCTCCGCAATAATCCAATCGTATTTATCGGCTTTTAAAGCCAATTCACAGGCGGCATAGCCGATATTACCGCAGGAAGGGGCATTTAACCCCGCTTTTTGAAAAATAGCGGCACAGAGGGCGGTGGTGGTGGTTTTGCCGTTAGTTCCCGTAATCCCCAACCAAGGGGAAGATTGTAGATAACGCCAAGCTAATTCTAATTCTCCGATCGTATCGATGCCTTTTTCTCTGGCAGTAATTAAAATCGGGACATCCCAAGGCACGCCGGGGCTAACCACGATGAGATCAGGCAAGTAATCTGCCTCTAGACTGAGATTTTGACCAAGATTGACAATAATTCCTTCCCTTTCCAGATTGGTTTTGGTTGCTTGTAAACCGGGAGAATCAGAGCGATCGCTTAATGTCACCTGCCAACCATCCCGTTTTAAGCATCTTGCCGCTGCTATTCCCGATCTTCCCAATCCAATAATCGCCGCTTTCGCCATCTTGTTGCCACTCTACTCAAGAGTCAATTTTTAGCAATCTCTATCCTACTGTGGATTGTGACCTTATTTCTGTCCCTAGATCAGCGATAATCTTAGTCTATTCTGTCTGCTCCTTGCAGTATAATAAAATGGAATGCTTATAATTTAGTCCTTGAACTAACAAAAATTAGTATGAATATTCAACTAAAACCCAATCAAGAAAAATTTATCGAAGAACAGTTAAAAAGTGGCAGATTTGATAATGTAGAGCAGCTCATAGATACCGCTTTACACTTGCTGTCCCACATCAATGAAGATTATTTACAATGGCGAGAAGAAACTGGTCATCAAATTGATATTGCTGTAGCTGAATTAGACAATGGGGAAGGATTAGAGGTCGAAACAGTTATCAACAATATTTTAGAAAAATTTCAGAAAGAGCGTCAATCCTAATCATGAATCGTTATATTATTGCCCCATCAGCCAGTCAAGATTTAAACAAGATTGCTGATTATTTTTTAGCGGTAAACCTGGAAGCTGGGGAAAAACTATTGATAAAATTTTCCCAAAAGTGTCAACAATTAGCACAATTTCCCAATTTAGGGGCTCTTCTCGACTTTGTGTGATAATTTTTGCTTATGTAATCGTGAAATGCTTATCGGGCAAGACTTTTAGTGCTATTTTGCCGAAGAAACTATCAGTATAGACCTCGTTTCCACACAGAAACCAGAAGAGCCATTTAGGACGTAGTTACAGTCATATTAGACCCGTCCTTGAGAGGGTTGCCTTTAGATGGATATATTATTTTCTATCGAGTTATTGATGACACAGTAGAGATTTTAAGAATAGTTAGCGGTCGTCAAGACTTAGAAGCTTTATTCTCCGAGATAAAATAAATCCCTAGCAAAAATCCAGCAGAATTGAGCAGACTCCAAGACCTTTCAATTGGCCTGATTGCCTTTCCTAGCTGATGGCTGACGGCCGACGGCCGACGACTGAATTATGGCTCTACCGAACCTGTCATGCAAAACTATCAACAACTCATACTTGTAAAGCTTGCATACTAAAGCTTTGAGTTGTTGTTAGATTGATATTTATCAACTTTAGAGCATTGCTGGACAGAGAGGGAGCTTGGGGAGTTTTCTACAGTGTAAGTTCGGAAGAACCTGAATTATAAAACTATTTCCCCTAGGAAAACAAAATTCTCTCGCTTACGTCTAGATCGATAAAATAAATGCAAGTACGATCTCCATAACAAGGCTCCTTATTTATGAATCTAAAATCATCCTTAAAATTTGCCCTACTGTTTTCACTTCTGGGGGGTTGTCTCCTGACAACACCGAGTCAAGCAACTCTCTTTGAACAACGAGAAGTTAATCAAGAGGATTTTATCGCTATTGCCCGTCCCTACGGTAACGGTAAATACGATTTACTGATTTTGCAACAAATACCCGGAAAACGCCAATGTTGGGCGGTAAATGGCAGAGAACCGACCATTGTTCAGCCTCTCCTCCTCGATTTCGATTTTACCGGCAGTTGTGAACGGGCCACCGACAGTAACGGTTATTCCCTTCGCATTCGCGGCACAGATTACGGTTTAGAATACCTGCTGCGTATCGTACAACGCAACGGGGAATTAGTCCTCGTGGGAACCCCCCGCAATCCCAGACAATCGGAGGTAATTGTTGGACGGACAAAAGGTTTAGGGACTGGTTTAATCCAAATTTATCTTATCGATGGCTGGCGCTTTACTAAACGCAGTCTAGCCGGTCAAAATCTCAGTCATATCTATCTAACTGCCGATAGTCCCAGTTTCAATCCTCCCCCAGAATTACTCGCGGGTACCCAATCGTCTATCCCCCCCACACCCCCCCCCAGAGAATCCGTCAAAGCAGAAACACCGGTTAATCCTTCCGCTAATCCCGAAGTGCGAGAATATACCTTTACCGCTGCAGAAACAGCAGTACGAAGCACTCCTCAGCCAGTGGTCATTAATCGAGTACCAGAGTCAAATTTAACGCCACCGTCCCCAGTTAGCCCTAATTTACCTCCCCTGACTCCTCCCAATCCCCAGAATAGTAATGCAATTGTACCACCACCGCCACCGCGTAATTTAGGCAATCAGAGAAGTTTATCAGACGTAATCACTTTTAATCGACCAGCTGCTAATCCCAGTAGTGGTAATATGAGCAATAGTGGCCGCAAAGGCTTTAAAGTAGTAATTGAAGCTAAAACCGATAGCGATCGCAGCAAAATTCGTTCTCTCTATCCCGACGCTTTCCCCACTTCCTACAAAGGTCGTTCCGTCTGGCAAATAGGTGCGTTTAGCAGTCGTGATAAGGCTGAAAACGCTTTACAAAGTCTTGCCCCCCTGCGCGGATCGATCGTACCATTTTAGGGAACGCTGGAACTGCGTAACGGGGAACAGAGAGTGCATAGGGGTAATGGGAAAATGGGAAAATGGGAACATGGGGAAATGGGGAAATGGGGGAATTTCAACTAAAACCCCAAAACCCTAAAACCCCAACTCTCAACTCCGGCCTCCTGACTCCTGACTCCTAGAGTAACTGATAACTGATAACTGATAACTGATAACTGATAACTGATAACTGATAACTGATAACTGATAACTGATAACTGATAACTGAAAACATGGAAATATCGGAACTAAAAAAAGGTATCGAGATAGTAGGATTGCGCCTGGGTAAAACCCAGGACTATCTTTGACTTACCCACTTTAAGGGCGAAAATTAAAGACTTAGAACAGGTGGCGGCCGTCCCTACTTTTTGGGATAATCTCGATACGGCTCAAAAAACCCTGCAAGAACTAAATGAATGTAAATCTTCTTTAGAAACCTATCAGGGTTGGTGTGGACAATTAGAAGATACCAAGGCAATTATCGAGTTATTAGAATTAGAATCCGATCGAACTTTACTAGAAGAAGCGACAGACAACTTAACTCATTTACAGCATGACCTCGATCGCTGGGAATTGCAACAGCTTTTAAATGGTCCCTACGACCCAAAAGGAGCGGTTTTAACGATTAATGCGGGGGCCGGGGGAACCGATGCCCAAGATTGGACAGAAATGCTCCTGAGAATGTATTCTCGCTGGGCCGAGAAACAGGGTTATAAAGTCACTTTAGCGGAAATATCAGAAGGAGATGAAGCGGGAATTAAATCGGTGACAATTGAGATTGCCGGAACTTATGCTTACGGTTATCTGAAAGGAGAAAAAGGCACCCATCGGTTAGTAAGAATTTCCCCTTTTAATGCTAATGGTAAACGTCAAACCAGTTTCGCCGGGGTGGAAGTGATGCCAATTTTGGGCGATGATGCGGTGAGGGTAGAAATTCCCGATAAAGATTTAGAAATTACCACCACTAGATCGGGGGGAAAAGGTGGACAAAATGTTAATAAAGTGGAAACTGCCGTGCGTGTAGTTCATCTTCCCACAGGTATCGCTGTGCGTTGTACCCAAGAGCGATCGCAATTACAAAATAAAGAAAAAGCCCTAGCTTTATTAAAAGCGAAATTGTTAATTATCGCTCGGGAACAACAGGCTCAAGCGATCGCAGAAATTCGCGGCGATATGGTGGAGGCCGCTTGGGGCAATCAAATCCGTAACTATGTTTTTCATCCCTATCAATTGGTTAAGGACCTCCGTAGTAATGTGGAAACCACCGATGTTACCCGGGTAATGAATGGGGATTTAGATAGCTTTATTGAAGCCTATTTACGTTTGGGGGGGAACAGTGCGGGTTATACTGATTCCTAAGATGAGAGCAGCTCTATTTTCTCGCAAATTCTGTTCTTATGCTATTTGTCCTCTACTAAGAAGAAAAATCAATGGTTATTATCGAGATTACCAATGTGGAAGAAATATTGAGCGCAAAAATTGGCTCTTTTGCAGCTAAAATCGTCCAAGCTCTAGCAGATGATGAAGGGAAAGTGGAAGAGGTTCTCATCAAAGAATTACAGGCTAATTTTCAGGAAAGGGGGATTAAAGCTAATCTGTTTAGCGTCACTGGGTTAGATATGCTCGGCAATGGCAGGCTAGAAGTTAACGTTAATGTTCGTTCTGCTAATATGATGTCCTAAGAGAAGATAAAATCGCCAATGGTTGGGTTAAATATACTTAAACCCAACCTTATTTTGGTAGTTACCGTCAAAAGCAATGGCAGCGAAGAGCGAGGTTATAATAAACCAACAAAATGTAACGGTCCTTGACCGGTAATTAATTCGATAATAATTGCCAGAAAACCGATCATCGCTAATCGGCCATTCCACACCTCGGCTGCCGTTGTCATCCCCCATTCCCAACGTTCCTGGGGATACATTTTCATATTCGCTTTCGGATGGGTAATTTGCTCGAAAGTGGTGGGTTTTTCCTCTAGGGATTTGACCACTAACTGGGAGAGAGATTCGATAAACATCGGGTGAGTGTTAAGAGCCGGTACTCGCTGAAAATGTTCAATTCCCGCTTCTTCCGCCACTTCTCGGTACTCTATATCGATTTCTTGCAGGGTTTCGATGTGTTCCGAGACAAAGCTAATCGGCACGACCAATAAATTCTTAATTCCCTGCTCTCCCAACCCTTTTAAAGCATCTTCAGTATAGGGTTTTAACCATTCCACCGGACCGACGCGACTTTGATAGGCTAAAGTGTACTGATTGGGTCGGTTTAGCGTACGCATGATCGCCCTAGTGCATTCTTCAATTTGCCTTTGATAGGGATCTCCCGCTTCCTCCACATAACTTTGGGGGACACCATGGGCGCTAAAAAAGATATGTACTTGGTCAGGATGAGGACACTGCTCTAATTCTCGCGCGATCAGATCGGCCATAGCACTCAGATAAGTGGGATGATCGTACCAAGAAGGGATGAGAGTATATTCCGTCAAACGCAGATAGGGATCCTGCTGCCACATTTCCTCCAGCACACGAAAACTGGAACCACTGGTACTGATGGAAAATTGGGGATAAAGGGGAAGAATAACCAATTTTTTGATATGATCCCGTTTAATCCGCTCGATCGCTTCTTCGGTGAAGGGATTCCAATAACGCATCCCGATATAAACGCTCACCTCGCGGCCCATTTCCGCGAGACGTTGTTGCAGTGCCGTGGCCTGTGCTTCCGTAATCTTGAGTAAAGGGGAGCCACCACCAATCTGGCGGTAATTTTCCTGGGATTTACTCGCTCTTAGCGTCGATATTAACCAAGCTAACGGTTTTTGTAATCCTTTGATCGGTAAACGGATGATTTCTGGGTCAGAAAAAAGGTTAAATAGAAAAGGACGCACATCCTCTAACCGCTCTGGCCCACCCAAATTTAATAATAAAACCCCAACGCGACCCATAGTGTTAACAGATAATTTTTAAATTTTCAGATTCTTTACCAAGTTTAACAATATATCGGTGGAACCGTTAAAACAAATTACAGACAATATCGAACTTAATCAAATCTTGGAGGTTGATCTTGGCGACAATTTTACGTCCCCTCAGTTATCAATATCAATGGCTTTACGATGGTATCTCCCGTCTGGCGGCCCTAGCGGTGGGTGGGGAGAGCCGTTTTCGGCAATTGGCCCTAGAAGGTTTAAAAATCGCTAAAAATGACCCTATCCTCGATCTCTGTTGTGGTGCGGGTCAAACCACCCGTTATTTAGTACCCCTATCCGATCGCTGTACCGGTTTAGATGTCTCTCCCCGGGCCCTGGAGCGAGCTAGTTTAGCGGTGCCGCAAGCGCATTATGTGGAGGGATTAGCCGAAAAAATGCCCTTTAATGCCGGAGAATTCGCCTTTGTTCATACTAGCGCCGCTCTCCACGAAATGGAACCGGAGCAGTTAGAGGAAATTCTTCAAGAAGTGTATCGAGTTCTCAGACCGGGGGGAATTTTTGCCCTCGTGGATTTTCATCGACCCACTAACCCGCTTTTTTGGCCTTCTTTAGCCCTATTTTTGCAATTATTTGAAACCCATACCGCTTGGCAGTTTATCGATAGGGACCTGATCCAATCTTTACAGGCGCTCGGTTTTCGTGATTGTCAACAAAAATTATACGCTGGTGGCAGTTTACAGGTGATTCAAGCGGCCAAGTGAAGGGATCGGCCAGGCAAGATTTTCAGAGGCAGTCGGTCATTTATACTGAATAAGGCAACGGTTTTTTAATCAAGCTGAGTTCGATCGACTCAGTGCCAGTTATTTTTGAGAAGTTAATGACTAGAGCAAAAATTCTACAACCTGATTTAATTTTAGGGGATACGATTCTCGGTCTCACTCTGGAGATTTTGAGTCAGCGTCAGATTAAGGGATTGATTCTCGATGTGGACGATACCCTTGTTCCCCTCCAGGAAACGACGGTTTCTGACGATTTACAGCGTTGGGTCGATTCCTTGCGTCTTTATCTACCGATTTGGTTGGTCAGCAATAATCTCAGTGAAAATCGCATCGGTGCGATCGCTGATAATTTACAACTTCCCTACCTTCTCGGTGCGGTGAAACCCTCTCGACGCAAACTTCGGCAAGCGATGGCAGCCATGGGACTTCCCCCCCAACAAATTGCTATGGTTGGCGATCGCTTGTTTACCGATGTTTTAGCGGGAAATCGTCTGGGAATGTTTACTATTCTGGTGAAACCAATGGTAAATCCCTTGACGGGGGGACAACCTTATCCAATCCACGATTTTGAGGTGTGGATATCACAAATTCTCGGCGTTTCCCTGCATCCGCAGCATTACTTAATAAAACCTGACCGATCGTCACAAAAGTAAATATTAAAAAATAATTAAGTATAGAGGTAAATAGCGAAAAGTAGTAAATACTATAGATAATTTGAAATGAGGTCAGCCAAGATAAAGACCTTAAATATATGAAAGTCGGTAGATAAACAGTGCCAGTTTTTGCGGATATACGCCAAAAGCTGGCGCTACTGTTTTAAGGAAAACTTGCTGCTATAATTTGGCCAAATTGTGAGATAATAAGAAACAGTTTTTTAGTTAATTCTCCCTGGCTTCACTCTATATATGAATCGAGATTCTTCCCTGCTATCATCCTCCTCGGTTGCGGAATTCAAGCGCAATTCCTTTGATTTGGAGTCACACCTACAAAACTTTTTACAATTAGACCAAGAAATTCTACAAGCAAAATTAGCGATAGCAAAAGATTCCTTAGCGGCCTTAGCCCATCAAGAATTTTCTTGGACAAATCCAGATTATTTCTATCAGGAACAAGTCAAAGAAAACTATTTATTTGAATTATCTGCTTGGCATTTATCCAGTCAAGAATATATCGGGGAAACCCTGAGATTAATTGATGATCACGGTAGCGGAAAAGTCTTAGATTTTGGTGGCGGAATCGGTACTCATGCCCTGGCTGCCGCAATGAATTCTGGGGTTGAACAGGTGATCTATTGTGATCTTAATCCCCTACATCATGAATTTGTTCGCTTTCGTGCCGAGCAATTAAATCTCGATGCTAATAAGCTCTCATTCTATACAGAAATTCCCGATCAGCTAAAATTTGACACGATTATCTGTTTAGATGTCATCGAGCATTTGCCCTCACCTACAGCCCAACTTAAAAAGTTTTATGACTGGTTAAACCCAGGAGGAAAGCTAATTATTAACTGGTATTTTTTCAAAGGATTTAATCAAGAATATCCCTTTCATCTCGACGATCCCAAAATTATTGAGAGCTTTTTTCAAAGCCTACAAAAAGATTTCCTAGAGATTTTTCATCCCTATCACATTACCGTGCGCTGTTATCGAAAAAATTAATAATTGCTTGAAGATGATCAAAGCAGCGGATGATAGAAAAATTAGAATTAACCTTGCAACTATGACCCTAGATATTATCCCCGAAGGTGAAGAACGCAAAGTGGAAGCTGTCAGTAGTGCCGCTATTGATGGTGCGCCGATCGCCTATATTGTCGTCTTAGCGGCCATTGTCACTACCCTTTCTTTTATTCCCTTCTCCATTGTCCTCGCTTCCGGCGGTAGTATGCCCCTGAGTCAAGCGGTTTTTCCCTTCTTGGGTTGGTTACTCGGCCCGATCGCTGGAGCGATCGCTAGTGGCATTGGGTCCTTAATTGGGGCTTTTCTTGCCCCCTACACGGCAGGAATTCCCGCTATTTCGGTCTTTGGGGCAATTTTAGCCAGTTTTGTGGCAGGAACAATGGTTTTAGGCAAAAAACGCCGTTATTGGTGGTTAGGATTAACGTTAATTTTTCTGATTCCCCTGTTTATCTACGCTAACCGGGCGATCGGACTGAACGGCATTTCGCCACGAATCTTTATTGCCGGGGCTTTCGTCGATTGGTCAGCTTTGGTATTATTTATCCTGCCAACCCGGACTCTGTTTACCCATTGGATCAAAGGTAATAATTTTGCCCTAGTAGCGGCGGGAATTTTTGGCGGTACTTGGACCGCCAGCGGCCTCTCCCATTTAGGGGTCGTCGCCATCACCTACTCGATTTTTAACTGGCCCGAAGAAGTCTGGATCGCTTTAATTCCGATCATTCCCGTAGAAAATCTGATTCGTTCCTTTGTCGGTATGGTGATCGGTTGTGGTGTGATTGCTGGTTTACGGGCGATCGGTCTGGTCAAATCAAGAGAGGCGATCTACTAAAATGGAAATAACCGGCTGATAGTTATCAATAAACTTTCGCGCCGAATCATCAAGAGTATGCCCAAGAGATTTATTTCCGTCATCTTACTCTTTGGCGCCCTCGGTTTCGTCACCGTCGGCGATATTTTTTTGCCCCGACCTTGGAGTAGCTATAGCCGCAATACCAGAGAACAAATTAATCGGTTGATGCTGTCCCTAATGCCCAAACCCACCCCGGAACCTCCCAGTCAGCAGAGGGGGACGCAACAGAAAGAATTCCTGCGCCGCGTCCAACCCGACAGCGAAAAAAAAGAGAACTAGCGTTTTAGCCAACTCATCATCGCCCGCAGATCTTGACCGACTTCTTCGATCGAATGTTCTGCTTCTTGACGACGCATAGCGGTGAAACCCGGTTTACCTGCTTGATTTTCGAGGACAAACTCTCTGGCAAATTGTCCCGATTGAATTTCCCCGAGGATTTTTCGCATTTCGGCCTTAGTCGCTTCCGTCACCACCCGCGGACCGCGAGTATAGTCACCGTACTCGGCTGTATTGGAAATACTATCGCGCATTTTGGCCAAACCGCCCTCGACGATCAGATCGACGATCAGTTTTACCTCGTGTAAACACTCAAAATAGGCTAATTCGGGCTGATAACCAGCTTCCACGAGGGTTTCAAAGCCAGCTTTAATTAAAGCGCTTAAACCGCCGCATAATACTGCCTGTTCGCCAAAAAGGTCGGTTTCTGTTTCCTCGCGGAAAGTGGTTTCCAAAACCCCGGCCCGAGCGCCACCGATACCTTTAGCGTAGGCCATTGCCCGATCGCGTGCTTGGCCCGTAGCATCTTGATAGACGGCGAATAAACAGGGGACCCCTTGGCCTTGTTCGTAGGTGCGACGGACGAGATGGCCCGGTCCTTTGGGGGCAACCATAACCACATCGACGTTAGCTGGGGGAACCACTTGACCAAAATGAATATTAAAGCCGTGGGCAAAAGATAATACCTTGCCTGGGCTTAAATTCGGGGCAATTTCCTTGAGATAAATCGGTTTCTGCACTTCATCCGGTAAGAGGATCATGATCCAGTCGGCAATTTTAGCGGCTTCGGCCACATCATAAACCAGAATACCGGCTTCTTTGGCTTTGATTGCCGATTTACTGCCGGGATATAGACCAACAATCACATTAACGCCACTATCCTTGAGATTTAATGCGTGGGCATGACCCTGGGAACCATAACCAATAATAGCGATCGTTTTTCCCGCTAATAAATCTAAATTGGCATCCTCATCATAGTACATTTGTGCCATCGAACTCGCTCCTTAACTTCTTTTGTCACTGTGCAAACTCCTAATTATACGGGAAAATCACGCCCGTCAGAAGCATTTGATCGCTGGTTTCCTGGAGTCAGGAAAAAATAGTGTCTAGAAAAATTTAAATTTTTTCTAGATATTTGGGTATTCTAACTAACGCCAGGGAATTTTTCTGGAGTAAGCTGTTGACTATAGACCTCCCGCAAAAGGAAGTTCTCGAGCCGCTATTGGGTCACAATATCTAAAAGCTCGGATAAATTCGAGATCATCTTAGGTTTTATGGCTAGTCTAGTCGTCTCTTGTCTTTTTTCTTCTCCTGACTCCCGACGACCGGCTACTGACTCCTAACCCTAACAACAATTTTTGATTTTTACAAGAGGTCTTATCTAAATTACTCGTTAAGACTGCACCGGAGTTGGGAGCAGGGAGCAGGGGTTTGAGCATTTGTACTAAAACATCCAATACGCAATTTAAATTCAGTACAGCTTAGGAAACGAGATGGAGAGGTTAACTATTTTTTGTCTAGACTTGGTTCTTTCACTAAAATGGATTACAATATCACCATCAATAGGCACTTCCTCTCCTCTCACCCCATCGAGATTAACCTCGATCTGAACAAAGATAATCGGGTTACGGCGGTTCCTCTATCTATCTGGCACAGACAACTCCTTATTGGATAAGCCTTGACCCTTAGAAGATGTACCAGACTGAGCCTGAATCCGCCGTAGCGAGTACAGGAATAGGTTCTCTACTCCTCGATTTTCACCTTTTCTGGGTAATTTACCCAGTCAAGATCGTTGATAGACTGATTTACTGCCTTGATCGGGACTAGATGAAATCAGGTCAAAAAATTGTTTGCTTTGTTAATCACCAATCCCCTTAGAGCTGCCCAGGAAAATCTATGGTAAGTTTTTTTAAGAAGCTGTTGACAAGAAAATCTCAAGGTGTTGGCTTAGAGATTACCCCAGAGCGCATTAACGTCGCTCAGATCGCCAAACAGGGACAAAACTATAAATTAGTTAAATATTGTTGGTCGGATATCCCGGAAGGCATCTTTGAGGAGGGAAAAATCGCCGATTCCCCCGCTTTAGCGCAATTAATCCAAGAATTACTCAAGGAAAATCAAATTACTAGCAAACGAGTCGCTACTGGTGTCCCCATGCGCGAGTCAATTATCCGGATTATCCCCATTCCCTCGGAATTGGACGATCAGGAATTGCGCGATACAGTCTTAAATCATGAGGCCAGTTTATATCTGCCCTATCCTCGCGAGGAAGTGGATATCGACTACCAAAAACTGGGCTACTTTCAGGGTGAAGACGGGATTGAAAAGGTACAAGTCTTATTAGTTGCCACTCGTCAGGAAATCACCGATGCCTATAGGTCAACCTTCCAACAGGCAGGATTACAGGTAGATGTGCTAGAAATTAATAGTTTTGCCCTAATTCGGACAATTCGCGAACAGTTGCGACAATTTAGTTCCAATGAAGCCGTTGTGATTGTCGATATAGAATTTGATAACACGGAAATTGCCATCGTGGTGGATGGAGTTCCCCAATTTTCTCGCACTGTCCCCATCGGTACTTTCCAGCTACAAAATGCCCTGGCCAGGGCGCTGAATTTGCCCACCTCTCGCAGTCCTGAGATTCTTTTGGGGATGACAATCCCGATTACTGGCTTTGATAGTCTTAGCACCAATACTGGCACCGCGCAAGTCTCTACTAACGCTGGGATAATGGCACTGATGCGGGTTTTAGGAGAATTAACCGATGAATTGCGGCGATCGATTAACTTCTATGTTAACCAAAGTGAGCAACTGGAAATCGTCCAGTTACTTTTAGCAGGTCCCGGGGGGGGAATAGCACAACTAGACGAGTATTTTACCCGACATCTCAGCCTCCCCACCATGGCAATCGATCCGATCGCAGCGCTGAACTTAGATATCAATCAAGAGATTCCCAATACCCGAAGACCGGGGTTAGGAACAGTTCTCGGTTTAGGATTACGGGAGGTATAGACAAAAATTATGTATAGTCTTGACGTTAATTTTCTCAAGGATCGCCATCTTCAGCAAACGGGCCAAGAAACCACCGCGGACAAGATGCCCACCGCTATTAACCTGAGGGAACAAAAACCCCTGTTGATCGGTGTGGGAGTGGGGGCCGGATTATTGGCCCTGACGGGATTACTCGGTTTAATCGTCGGTTGGCAAACCAGCGCAACTCAGGCCACAATTCAGACACTGGACGGGAAATTAGGTCAACTGCAAGGCCAAAGTAAAAAAATAGAGGATTTAAAAGCGCAATTAACGGCGGTAGAAGCAGAAAATCAAGCTCTGGTAACTGTATTCAATCAGATTAGGCCTTGGTCAGCCATTCTCCAAGAAATTCGCCAACAAACTCCCCCTAATGTCCAGCTAACCAGTCTGCAACAGGTGGATGTTCCCGCCAACCCGGATCAAGGGCAACCGAATCCGGCTACTCGGTTAAAAATTAGTGGTTTTGCCAGTAGTTACGAAGCAGTCAATGATTATCTCTTAACCCTACAAGCTTCGCCTTTTTTACAGGGTAAGAAAACGGTGATCGAAAGTGCTGCCCTGGCCGATTTGCCCGTACAGGTGGCTAACGAGTACAAGAATACTAATGTCACTTTCCCCCCAGCGGTTCAATTTGTGATCACCGCCCAATTAAGTGATACTCCCGCTATTGAACAACTGCCCAATCTTGCCCGGAATGGAGCGATCGGAGTTATCACCAGGATTAATACCCTCAAACGCCAAGGAGCCATTCAACCATGACCTTTACTAAAGAATACATTGCCAATGAGGACAGGGAATTAGAGGAACTTGACCAGTATCCCACCGCTTTCGGGATAACTTTTACTCCCCGCAATAGTGGCATCACCGCCGGTGTGGTAGGTTTACTTGGCTCCCTCTATCTGCTGTTTAACTGGGTGATACCCGCTTATAGTACCTTGCAGCAAATGCAAATCGATAAAGATAGCAAACAACAACAGGTAGATCAACAAACAAGCGGTCTCGGTGCCACGAAATTCCAAAAAATCGAGAGTCAGTTGCAACAAAAAGAGGCAACTAAACAGCAAATTCTGGCGCTTTTTGCTCAAGAAAAGAACTTAAGCACAATTCTCTTAGATATTAGCAATATATTTAAGTCTCGCAATGTTAAGCTGATTAGTTTCCAACCCCAAGCACTAGAACCAGTGGTGGTCTCCGATAGTTCCCTCGGTAGCGCAGTTAATAACAAGCTCAAACGTCAAACTTTTAACGTCAAGATCGAAGGGAACTATGCTAACAGCCAAGAGGTTATTCGGGATTTAGAAAGATTACAGCCGCTCATTTTGCTGAATAGTCTCAATACTCAAATGCCCGAAGGCGGTTCGGTGGTCAAAGTGGTTAGTACCGGCAAAAATCAAGCCACTATCGTTCCCCAAGGCGATCAACCCGTTACTACCACCTTTCTTCTCAACGTGATTATTCCTCTCAGTGCTGAAGAATTGGCGAAATTAGCACCGCCCCCCCCCGCCGAAGGTCAACCCCCCGCCGAAGGTCAACCCCCCGCTAGTCCGCCCCAATAGGAGAACTTTCAATGATTAAATAGTCTTGATTCCATTGTCAGTATTGGGTTTTTTATCCGTTGAATCCCCTAATTGTGAGGAGTGAAATTAAAGTGAATCAGTCTCGCTATGCCCTGTTTATCCCGCAAATTGCCTCGTTTTTATTGATGGCTCCCCTGAGCGCCTTGGCCGAAACCCCCGAATCCTTCGATGGTTCAGAGTTAAAATCGAGTACATCAAAAATTGAATTTTCGCAAGAGTTTAGTCAAGAAAATTTACAAAAAAGACCTAAGAATCTCCTTCCCACCCCCGATGCCGTACAAAAGGAAATCAGCGATCGCATTTTAGCTAGTGAAAAACTGCTCGCCCAAAGTGCGCCCCTTGTCCCTAACCCAGAAATTATCATTCAAGGCGCACCCCAAGTCCCCGGCGCTCCCACCCTACCGCGAGCCGTTGCCCCACCGGTGGGAGACATTGCCATCTCTAACATCGATGCTAGTGCCGAAAAGATCAAATTTGAGCGCAATATCACCGTACCTCGTGTTTTACTCCGGGAAGCTTCCGCTAGAGAAGTGTTAATGACCCTTGCTAACTATGCCGGTTATAACGTCGTTTTCACCAGCGCCCAGGGGGAAGCTAACGCCACTTCTCAGACAGTTTCCTTGGAATTTACTAACGAATCGGTGGAAAGCATTTTTAACGCCGTATTGTTAATTTCTGGACTACAGGCCAACCGTCAGGGTAAAACCATCTTTGTCGGGGCGCAATTACCCCAAGGCGCTCGTAATCTGATTAGCCGCACCCTGCGCCTCAACCAAGTTAAAGCCGTCGCCGCCGCCACTTTCCTCGCCACCCAAGGGGCAGAATACCAGCGTTTAGTTACCCAAACCGAGGATATCGTCGATCCCCTCACCGGACGGGTCATCGGTCGCCGGGATGTTCCTCCCACCCTAGAGCCACTGGCCCCCCAAGAAACGAAAGACTCAAAAGCTGCCTTACTTTTAACTGGTTTAAGAGTTGCCGCCGACGAGCGCCTTAATTCTATTAATTTAATCGGCGAACCCCGACAAGTACAGATCGCCACCTCTTTATTAACCCAACTGGATGCCCGTCGCCGTCAGGTAGTGGTCAATGTCAAAGTTATTGATGTCAACCTGCTCAATACCGAGAGTTTTAGCAGTAGTTTTTCCTTTGGGTTTAATGATGGTTTCTTCGTTCAAGATAACGGGGCGGCAGTGCTGAACTTTGGTAATATGAACCCACCCAGTAGCTCAACTGTATCCAGACCGGGGGCTTTTGCACAGCCTGTTGTGCCGATTCTTGATATCATATCGGGTACGGGGACAGCAGCAATTCAAACTTTTATTGACATTCAGAATGGCGCTCCTTTTGGCCGTGTTAACCAGGGACCGAATGACTTTTCAGGGGGTCTAACACCCTACTCGCGCCCTAGTTTTGGTCGGATTAGTAACCCTTTTCAGCCCGGATTGAGTGAATTTACACCAGGCGAGCCAGCCACGTTCAATCCCATCACCGGAGTCACTACACCTGGTACACCATCTGTCTTCACCTACGAACCCCCGACCCTGTTCCAATATCCCCAAAAATTCCTGATGACCCTGGAAGCCTCAATTCAGACAGGAAATGCCAAAATTCTCACCGATCCCTCACTGGTGGTGCAGGAAGGTCAACAGGCCACCGTTAAGCTGACTGAGAAAGTGCTAGAAAGTGTTAACACACAGGTGGATCCTCTCAGTGGTGTACGCACCACTACCCCTGTACTGGCCGATGCTGGATTAACTTTAGCGGTAAACATCGATCAGGTGGATGATAACGGCTTTATTTCCCTGTCCGTTAGCCCTACCATTGCCTCTCCGGGGTCTCCAATTGAATTTGATAGCGGTGGTCTCACAGTCAACACCCTTACCCCTCTGATTCGTCGGGAATTAACCTCTGGTTTAGTTCGTCTCCGGGATGGACAGAGTTTAATTCTTTCGGGGATTATCCAAGAGCGCCAACAGAGTTCTGAGAGAAAAGTGCCAATTTTAGGCGATATTCCCATTTTAGGGGCTTTATTCCGCAGTCGTACCAATCGCAACGATCGCTCGGAGGTGATTATTCTCCTCACTCCCAAAATCATCGAAGATTCGGCCACCTCTACCCTCGGTATCAACTATCAACCCGGCCAAGATGCGGCGGAAATGCTTCAGCGTCAAGGTTTCCCCGTACAACCGCGACAGTAATCAGTAATCAGTAATCAGTAATCAGTAATCAGTAATCAGCTTCTGAAGCTTTTGCCTCTTGCATGAGTGCCTCTCCTCATAACTAGCCTATACTCAACGGATTTAGTATAATAATAAGATGGAGCCGACTTCGCCAGTCTAAATATTCCGTTATCAGTTAAAAAAGGGAATAGCAACAGTCAGCTATTTTACGGTTTACTAACCGCCGATTCTAACATAGTAATTGTTCCCCGATTAGCATCAAATTCTACCTCAATACCAATAGCAATAGTCTCGATAATCTCCAAATGTCCGATCATTAAACCTAAACAAGCGGGAATTTTTAAAGGTTGAATATATTCTCGGATTACTTCTTCTAAAGTCAGGGAACCATAGTCACTATCGGCACTACAATTGATGCATTGACCGAATATAAAACCAGCTAAATTATCAAAAATTCCTGCTAATTTTAATTGATTTAACAGGCGATCAATTTCATAAACATCTTCACCAATATCTTCTAAAAATAGGATTGCACCGGTAAAATTTGGTAGATAGGGAGAACCAACTATTGAGGCTAAAGTGGTTAAATTACCACCGATTAATTTACCTTTTGCTTGACCTTTAGTAATAGTTTGAATCCGATTTTTTACCCGCATTAAACGATTGGCATCATCGGGATCGGGAACATTTCTAAAAGTTAACTTTTCCCCAGAAAATAAAACCTGTCGAAAGCTTTCAGTTTGAGCAGTGCGCCAACTAGAAAAGCCATTGGGAGCATGGAAAGTAACTAAACCAGTTTTGGCATAAATAGCCAATAATAAGGAAGTTATATCACTAAAACCACAGATGATTTTCGGATGACGGCGAATTAAATCGTAGTCGAGATAAGGTAATAAACGAGCGCTTCCCCAACCGCCACGAATTGGTAAAATTAAGGCAATATTATCATCGGCAAAAAATTGATTTATATCCGACGCTCGCTCGCTATCTTTACCCGCTAGATAACCATAACGATCTAAAGCGTATTGACCAACTTTTGGGACTAATTTTAAAGCTTTAACTGCTTCGATAACTATATTTAAATCATCTTCTTTAAAAGTTGCCCCCGCCGGACTAATAATACCCACTCCATCCCCCGGTTGTAGATGTGGCGGTTTAATTAGAGGAAAATTACTGCTAAAAACTTTTCTAGGAATTAGGGAAAAACTAACAGCAGTTAGAGCGGAATTAATGAAAAATTGACGGCGCTTCATTCTGATAGTTTTTAGAGAAATTGCAAAGGAAATAAGAATTTAGGGATTACTGCTCAGAAAAAAAGTTTTCACAATTGCCCCAGCTAAGAGGACAATTAATGCCCAAACCTGATATTTTTGGTTTCCTTCTAATGAGTTTAGTCGATTTTCTATTCCCTCAACTTTTCCCGTTAACACCGCTTGTCCTACCTTTAAATCCGTCACATCTTTTTGTAACGAATCGATTTTTCCCTCCATCCGCATCAAGATAGTTTCTAGGGAATAAGTAACCGTTTCCTGAGATTGATTCATTTGTTCAAGACCTTTTAGTTAATTGTTGCCCTAGAAAAGCCATTATGCTTCCGATTTTGCCATATCGCGAATGATATCGCCGCGAGTGATAATACCGATTACTTTGTGGGTTTCTTCCTCAATCACCGGTAAACGACGCACATGACGATCATACATTAACGAGGCCGCTTCTTTCAAAGGGCGATCGGCTGTGATACTAATAGGTTTATCGGTCATTACTTCCCCCACGGTTTGACCGAGAGCTTTATGGAGTAATTTCTCGTGACGGCTAGGATTTTGTAGATAGATGACGCTATCGAGGAGCATAATGTAAGGAGGAGCTTCTACTCCCGTTTCCTGCCACATAAGGTCAGTTTCGGAGATAACCCCAATCAGTCGCATATTGTCATCCACCACGGGTAAACCACTAAACCGCTTTTCGGCCAAAATCTTCACTGCTTCAGACAGAGAAGTGTTAGCGGTGACGGTGATGGGATTGGGAGTCATGATATCGGCAACTGTTTTCGTCATCTTAGCGACCTGCGACAATAATGCTTTCTCTCTCTATCTTATCATTAGGGTAATCAGTCGCCGCTTAATTATAGACCTCTTGTAAAAATCAAAAATTGTTGTTAGGGTTAGGAGTCAGTAGTCAGTAGTCAGGAGAATTAAGAATGAATAATAATCAATTAAATGGTCTATTTATGGATTTTATGCGATTTAATCCTTATTTTTGAGGGTTCAAAAACCTCAAAAATTAATTATGCAAGAGGTTTTAAGCTAAGACGCATTTAAACCGCTTATTCTTAGATTAACCGAACCTACCCTAATCCCTTTACTGTTGCCTCTTGCCTTTTGCCTCGTCTCAACAAGCAATTTAAATTACGAACAGCTTATGACTATTCTTCAATCTTCGGCTGAGAAAATGGTATAACATAAAAAGGAAATGGGATATTAATTTAGTTAGTTGACAAGGAAAAAGAAAAATGATCGCTCAACCTCAATACCCAGAAAGAATGACCCCGGAAGAGTATCTAGAATGGGAAGCTACACAGGAATGTCGCCATGAATACATTGATGGGGAAATTATCGCCATGACTGGGGGTAGTCTGCCCCATAATGATATTACCTTGAATTTTTACACTGCTTTAAGACTTCATCTCCGTCCGCGAGGCTGTCGGGTGAATGTATCTGATGCGAAAGTACAAGCTAATAATAGTCGTTATTTTTATCCCGATTTGGTGATTAGTTGCGATTTTAGGGATAGAGAATCTCGTAATTTTATTCAACATCCACAAGTGATTATTGAAGTGCTTTCCCCTAGCACAGGAAACTACGATCGCACTAAAAAGTTACAATATTATCGTCAGATTCCTAGTTTACAAGAATACGTTTTAGTCGATCCTGAATCGATCAGTGTTGAAGTTTATCGTCGCGGTGAAGATAAAATTTGGTTTTACTGCGCTTATAGTCAAGGAGAAGAAATTATTCTATCTAGTCTCGATTTTCACTGTGCGATCGAGTTAATCTATGAAGGGATAAGTTTCGATTAAAGAAAGTTTACAAACAGGTCAAACATTTCTAGACTTAAAATAAATACGTCCCGATTGTTTCGATAAATTCTATGTTACCGCCCCTATTAGTTCTTGATCCCTTGTTAGAAAACTGGTTACGAGAAGATCTCGGTAGAGGCGATCGCACTACCCAAGCAATTTTCTTCGGTCATGCTAAAATCGGTCAAGCTAGTTGGATTGCCAAAGAAGCGGGAGTTATTGCTGGTTTACCCGTAGCTGAACGAGTTTTTCAACTGCTTAACCCCACTATTCACTTTACCCCCACCGTTGCCGAGGGGGAATTCTGCCCCGAGTCTAAAGTTATTGCTGAGATAGAAGGTTCCTTCGATGCGCTGTTAATCGGGGAAAGAGTCGCTTTAAATCTTGCCATGCGCTTGAGTGGGATTGCTAGTGCCACTCGTCAGTATGTGGAGAAAATTGCCGATTTATCGACAAGATTGGTGGATACTCGCAAAACTACCCCCGGATTGCGAATTTTAGAAAAATATGCCTCCAGTATCGGTGGCGCTATTAACCATCGTTTGGGCTTAGATGATGCAATTATGATTAAAGATAATCATATTCAAGCAGCGGGCAGCATTGAGGAAGCAGTGCTTCGTGTACGGCAAAATATGCCCTATCCTCTCACAATTGAGGTGGAAACCAGTCAATTAGAAGAAGTGAATCAGGCTCTGCAGCAGCAGGTAGAGATCATTATGTTAGATAATATGGATTTAGAGATGATGCAAACTGCTGTGGAGATGATCCGCAATTTTAATAGTAAAACCAAAATAGAAGCATCGGGAAATATTACCCTCGATCGCATTCGCAACGTGGCCGAAACAGGAGTAGATTATATTTCTACTAGCGCCCCGATTACCCGTTCTACTTGGTTAGATATTAGTATGAGAATTGATTAAAAGGCTATATCAGTTATCAGTTATCAGTTATCAGTTATCAGTTATCACTGGCTCCTATCTATTCTAACCTCGATCGCATCGCCAATATTTAGGTGTAATTGCTTTTGGGCGCTCCCACTATTGACGGCAATTTCTAACCCCCCGTGACTACCGATAAAAGCGACTATTTCCCCGCAAGGAACATCACTGTAGGTGTTTTTTGCGGGGATAATTTTTGAACCCAACCGCACTGACCAATTTTTTCCCTCTAGGAGATAATCGGGAATATTACTGATTAAATTGCCGAAAATGTCAATATATTGAATTTGACCCCTAATTTTATCTTCCTCGATTTGCGGAACAGCGATCGCTAATTGTTGCAAGCTATCGGGATCAATAATCTCACCTAACATTTCTAGGGGTACTCCCCGGGCCAAATAAGCGGCCACAGCAGCAAAAATATCACGACCGTGAAAAGTAGTGCTAGGGTTAGGGGTGCGCCAATAGGAAGAATTATTGAGATTAACGGCAGATAGAGCGGTAGATTGACTTAAAATGCCACTAAATAAACCATTATCTGGACCGACTAAATAACCACCGGCAAAACGAATCCCTACCCCGCGTCTTTTGCTTCCCACCCCCGGATCTATAACTGCCAGATGAATAGTGCCTTGGGGAAAATATTGATAGGCATTCAGGAGGATAAAACGACCAGCGTAAAGGTCTTGGGGCGAAATTTGATGATTCAGATCGATCGTGCGAGCATGGGGGGCAATTCCCGCAATTACTCCCTTGATCATGCCCACATAACCGTCCTGTAGTCCAAAATCGCTAGTAAGGGTTATTATTGCCTTTTCCGTCATCGACTTGTCCCTATGGTGGCCAACACTGTTAATAAATCTTAACGCTAAATTCAGTAGCTAAAGATACAGTTTACCAAGGAGAATGTTATGATTTAGATATAAGGTAAGTTAAGTCGCTCAAAAGTCTGTCCATCATGAACAAAAATCGTCAGCAAGTCCTAACACAGGCCACCGTGGCCCATAGGGAAACACTCCGCAGAAATTTACAACACCGACTGGAAGTAGCTAGAGCGCAGGGAAATGAAGCTTTAGTGCGTCAATTGGAAGCAGAGGCGGCCTATTTGCACCTTCGTTAGATTTGATCGGTGTTTAGTCATAGTCTAGTTGTCGGTTTCTGGTGATCGGTATGCCGGTCACTTTTTTTAGGCGAATTTTTAGGAAAAAAATTGCTGATATGTCCACTGGCAATCTTTAAAATAGAAAGAACAGCAGTGTAGAGATCAAATAATTATGGCTTTTTTCCGGCAATATATCGCCCCGCTCCTGACTATCTTAGTGTTTTTAGTTGCTCTGGTTGCCACCGGCATCCGGATTTTTTTACCGGCAGATTTAGCGGCACCCGCTCCGATCGAGCCATCCCTGGGCATAATTTTCTTTTATCCTTGGCATGGCTAACCTTCCCGAAAATTATCAGCTGCGACTGGGAAAAACAAGCGATCGCTATCTACTAATTAATTTTCTCACCCGCACCTATGAAGAATTTTTTCCCGAACAAAAAAACCTCTCCCATCTAGCTGATACAGTCAGACAGTTTTTTTGCCTCGATACTCCCCTGTGGATCGTCGAAGCGCAACAAACGGCGATCGCTTGTCTCTGGATGGGGAGTGCCGTCGATCAGGTGACAGGCGATCGCTATGGTCATATTTTCCTAATTTACGTCGATCCCCAGCATCGTCGCCAAGGTATCGCCAGCGCACTAATCGATCGAGCTAAGGATTGGGCAAAAAGTCGCGGACAAACCCGCATCGGTTTACAAGTCTTCATCAATAACGACAATGCTCTCAATCTCTACCAAAATCTCGGCTTTCAAACTCGCTCTTTGCTGATGTGGAAAAATATTTAAAAACTTTCAGGAGACTCCGAGACGGTCGTTAGGAGTCGGTCGTTAGGGTGATAGGGTTTTGGGGGTTTGGGGGTTTAGGGAAATTTCAGCCAAATGCTCCACTTGTCCATTTCCCCACACCCCACCCCCTACTGATTACTGATTACTGTTTACTGATCACAACAAAAGCCGCCAACCCATGACTCATCAAGGATTACTCAGGACACTGACGCGGACTTTTTCACCATTTTGCAAAGGTTTACTACTATTAACGACGAAACGCTCCCCCGGTTCAAGTCCGGTGATAATTTCTACTTGACCGTCGAGCGCTTGACCGAGACGAACGGGACGTTTTTGCACTTGTGAGTTAGACTCGGAAAGGACAAAAATGGCCGAGGATTCCCCTTGACTGACAATTGCTGTTTCGGGGACAATCACCTGAGGGGCAGAATTATTATTAAACCGCACCCGGGCCAATAATCCCCCTTTAATTAAACCATCCCCATTGGGTAGAGTAATCTCCACGGGAATCCGCCGGGCCGTGCCTTGGCTGAGGGGAAAAATCCTGTTGATGCGACCGGAAAAATTTCTCTCACCGAAAGCATCAAGGCTGACATTAACCGTTTGTCCTAAATTAATCGTTTTTAAATCCAATTCCGATAATAATACTACTACCTTGACCTGTTGAAAATCACCAATTTTGAGGACTTCATCGCCGATACTGACTAAATCCCCCGGCTCTTTCAGTTTTTCGATAACTATCCCCGTCGCCGGTGATTTAAGAATAGCGTAGGCCTGACGTTGTTGTTCCTGAGCGATGACCGATTTTTGGGCGGCAATTCTGCCGATAATTGCCGCCACCACCTGTTCCTCGACTTTAATTCTCGATCTGGCGCTATTAACGGCTTTTAAAGCCACTGCCGCCGTGGTTTGGGCTGTTTCGCCCTGTTGCAGGGGAATCGCCCCTTCTAGGGCTAATTTTTGCAGGCGCTCGCCATCATTTTTGGCCTGTTGGTATTGTAGTTGTAGGCGCTCCACTTCAATTTCAGCGTTACTGACTTCAATTCTCGCCCGCGCTAATTCCGCTTCTAGGGCCGACAGGGCGGATTTTTCTTGCCGGACAACGGTGGCAAGGAGACGATCATCAACATGAGCGAGGATTTGTCCTAATTGCACCTCATCTCCCACCTCGACGGGGAGATTGAGTAACTGACCGGTGGCTTGCGATCGCAGAGAAACCACTTTTAAAGGTCGGGTAGTTCCCGTGTAATCGAGATTGCGTCCGATGGTTGCCAGTTTAGCGGTGGTGACGTTGACGGTAGTAGTACGGGCTGCTGGTGACGGTGGTTGGGTTTCTGTCTGGGGAGAACAACTGGCACTTAAGGATAAGATAACCAGAGCGGAAAGGATAATCGGAGTCGATCCCATGGGGATATTCCTAGTAGAAAGCCGCTTTTGAGTCGATGGTCGCTTATTCTTCGTCCCAAGCTTCTACCGCTACCACTTCGCTGAGAGGGTCTTGCATGGAGAAACCGAAATCGAGCAGCTCTTGCTTCCAGTATCCCCACTCATCTCCATATAAAAGAGCGAGTTTCCAGATACTATCGCTAGGTTTGACTACTTTCGCATCTATCCACTTGCTAACCTTGCGTTGAAACTTCACCATCGGGTGAGCTACAGCTTGTTTGGTCATAAATTCAATTGCTATGAAAACTTCGGATTTTGCGCTTCCCGACTAAACTAACTCAAGACTAAGACTTTTGCCATTACAAAGGAGCGAGAAGCGCGTTTATTAACTTACTTGTACACCAGATCCGTGGTTTTAGGCAAGTCTTTTTAGCCAAAAGTACGGTAATTACTACTATAGATTAGTATAACCGGAGGCCACAATCATGGAACCGATGCCTCGATCGGTGAAAATTTCCAGTAAAAGGGCGTGGGGAAGACGACCATCGATAATATGAGCGGCCTGAACTCCCTGAGCCAGCGATCGCACGCAGCAGCCAACTTTGGGAATCATCCCGCCGGCAACGATGCCTTTTTGAATCAACTCCCGGGCCTGTTGGATATCTAATTTAGCCAATAAAGTGGAAGGATCCTTATAATTCTCCAAAATTCCGGCTGTATCGGTCATCAAAATCAGTTTAGCTGCCCCTAAAGCCGCCGCTATTTCTCCAGCTACCGTATCGGCATTGATATTATGAGCTTGGCCGGTTTCATCGGCGGCCACACTGGAAATCACGGGAATATAACCACTATTGACCAAGGATTCGACGACGCTAGTATCGACACTGCTGACTTCTCCCACAAAACCAATGCCCTCTTTACCCACGGGACGGGCAGTGATCAGATTACCATCCTTACCGCATAATCCTACTGCTTTACCGCCGGCTTGATTGATCAGGGCAACAATTTCTTTATTGACGCGCCCCACTAGCACCATTTCTACCACATCCATGGTGGCGGCATCAGTGACGCGTAAACCGTCTTTAAATTGGGGTTCAATACCTAATTTATCCAGCCAACTATTGATTTCTGGACCGCCACCGTGGACAATCACGGGACGAACCCCCACACAGGAGAGAAAAACGATATCTCGCATCACCGTGTCTTTGATATCGCTGTTATTCATGGCCGCACCACCGTATTTAACCACTACGGTACGACCGCGAAATTCTTGTATATAGGGTAGGGCTTCGCTGAGGATTTTCACCCGTTGAGCATCGTTTTCGTGGGTATTATTGTTCATGGGTTTTTTTACCTGTCTGATTCAGTGATCAGTTTAGCGGTTTCGGGTTTGACAAAAACTGTTCACCCTGAACGGATTGCTAGAAAGTCTTAGAGTTACAGAATTTTTCGACACAACGGACAAAAATCTCGACTCCCATCCCTAACACCGATTCATCGAAATCAAAGCGGGGATGATGGTGGGGATAGGCTAATGCTAATTCGGGATTGGCAGACCCCAAGAAGAAATAACAGCCCGGTACTTCCTGTAAAAAGAAGGACATATCTTCCCCTCCCAGGGTTTGACATTCGGGAACGATTCCAGCCGGGGTTTCCACCACTTGTGCGGCGATTGAGCGCACTAATTCCGCCATCTGATCATGATTGATTACCGGGGGATACAATTGCCAGTAATCGAATTGATAACTAGCCCCCTGACTTTGACAGATGCCCGCGATAATTTCTTCCATGCGTTGTCGGAAATAGCCCCCTAACTGGGGATTGAAATAGCGCACCGTCCCACTGAGATTAGCACTATCGGCGATCACGTTTCTGGCGCTTCCCGCTGCTAATTTACCCACAGTCACTACGGCGGCATCGAGGGGGTTAAGGTTGCGGGCGACGATAGTTTGCAAGGCGTTGACGATTTGGGCCGCCACCAGTAGTGAATCGACGGTTTGATGGGGAATTGCCCCGTGGCCGCCCCGGCCTTGAATCTGGAGATCGAAACATTCCACCGCCGCCATTAAGGCCCCATTTTTCACGCCCACTGTCCCTAAGGGCAGATTATTCCAGAGATGTAGCCCGATAATTCCCTCCACGTCGGGATTTTTCAGCACTCCCGCTTCGATCATCGGTTTTGCACCCCCCGGCCCCTCTTCGGCGGGTTGGAAAATAATTTTTACGATCCCCTTGACATCGTGACGGTTTTGTGCTAGGTAAACTGCTGTACCGAGGGCGATCGCTGTGTGACCATCGTGACCACAGGCGTGCATTTGGCCCGGATGTTGGGAACGATAGGGGACTTGGTTGGCTTCGGCGATCGGTAGTGCATCCATATCGGCCCGCAGGGCCAAAACTGGACCTGGTTGACTGCCTGCGATAGTGGCGACAATTCCGGTGCCGGCGATGCCGGTTTGATGGTCAATTCCGTATTTAGTCAGGGTTTGACTGATTAAGGAGGCGGTGAGATGTTCTTGAAAGCCTAGTTCTGGTTTTTGGTGTATTTGTCGGCGCCAGTGGACTAATTGCGGCTGCAGAGAACGAATAGCAAGGCGAATTTGAGCGCAATTTAAGCTATTGGGAACGGGAAAGGAGGAAATCATCGGGTTCGGACGGCTAGTTTTTTTGATCACTGGTTTCTAGTTTAACTTCAGGAGGCGGTCGTCAGGAGTCAGGAGCCAGGAGTCAGGAGTCAGGAGTCAGGAGTCAGGAGTCAGGAGTCAGGAGACAGGAGATTATTTTTATTTATTCTCCCCCCACACCCCACACCCCACACCCCACACCCCACACCCCACTCCCCACTCCCTTCTTTACAAAACTTCATCGTATTTGAGGGCTGGAAAGGGCAATCCTTGGGCAATGGGGGAAGGGAAAGCGGGGAAATATTAAAAAAAACTTAAAAATTTTATCTTGCTGCCCTTTATACCCTTAAAGCCTTGCTGTCTCTGATTTCCCGACAGTGAGAGGCTTTGAGCCATGTCAGGAATTGATGACCAACTCGATCGAGTCATTGTTAAGTGACTGTTACAAAAAGACAGCAAAAAACTTAATAATATGTAACAAACAAAGTTTCGACAGCAGTGTATAAATTTAACTTGAGGGGCCAAGATAACAGACAAAAGTTAAGCTGGATACTTGTTTAACCTCCTTAGGTGATTTATGAGAGGGCCATGAAGTTTTTTCAGGTTTCTTAAAGTAAATCGCAACAATCACGGTCAAGGCTCGTCCAGACTCACCGTGAAATCCCTTAAGAGGGAAAACCTTTTATTTGCAAGCAAATCCCATTTCAATTTAGGAGATTGTCACAATGTTTGACGCATTCACCCGGGTAGTATCCCAAGCTGATGCTCGTGGCGAATATTTAAGCTCTTCCCAACTAGACGCTCTCAGCGCCATGGTTGCCGAGAGCAACAAACGGATGGACTCTGTTAACCGGATCACCAGTAACGCTTCCACCATCGTTGCTAACGCCGCTCGTAGCCTGTTCGCTGAACAGCCCCAACTGATCACCCCCGGTGGTAATGCCTACACCAGCCGTCGTATGGCCGCTTGCTTACGGGACATGGAAATCATCTTGCGCTATGTTACCTACGCTACCTTCTCTGGCGACGGCAGTGTTCTCGATGATCGTTGCTTAAATGGTCTGCGCGAAACCTATGTAGCTTTAGGAGTACCTGGAGCTTCCGTGGCTGCTGGCGTAAGCAAAATGAAAGAAGCTGCTTTGTCCATCGCTAACGATCGCAACGGTGTCACCCCCGGCGATTGTAGTGCTTTAATGTCTGAAATTGCCAGCTACTTCGACCGCGCCGCCGCTGCTGTCGCCTAGTCCCTGGGGCTAGTCCAAATTAAACCGTAGGAAACTTATTGCAAGATTATTGGGAGATACCAAACAATGAAAACCCCCCTTACCGAAGCCGTAGCAGCCGCTGATTCTCAAGGCCGTTTCTTAAGCAGCACCGAAATCCAAGTTGCTTTCGGTCGTTTTCGTCAAGCTGCTGCCAGCCTCAGCGCCGCTAAAGCTTTAACTGAAAAAGCTTCCCAATTAACCCAGGGCGCAGCTCAAGCGGTGTACAACAAATACCCCTACACCACCCAAATGCAAGGGGCTAACTTTGCGGCGGACCAACGCGGCAAAGACAAATGCGCTCGTGACATCGGTTACTACCTCCGCATGGTGACCTACTGCTTAGTTGCTGGTGGAACCGGTCCGATGGACGAGTACCTCATCGCTGGTATCGACGAAATCAACCGCACCTTCGACCTGTCTCCTAGCTGGTACATCGAAGCTCTCAAATATATCAAAGCCAACCATGGTTTAAGTGGCGACCCTGCGGTAGAAGCCAACTCCTATATCGACTACGCTATCAACGCTCTCAGCTAGTCCGATCGAAAAAACTGCTGGTCTGGAAAGACAGGAGGTTGTTAGCAAAAGGGTTAGCAATCACCTGTTCTTCCAGACCTTGTTATATCCATAACCAGCTTGATGGCGGCCGAAAGACTGGGATTTGAACCCGACCGAGCCAGAAATCAACCGTCAAGGCGCCCAGGTAATCGAACTGATCCTCCCCTAGTTTTGAGCGATCAGAAAACGATCATTTTTTTGTAGGAGAACTTTAGTGGCAATTACTACCTCAGCTTCCCGTTTAGGGACAACCGCTTTTAGCGAGGTTGCTCCCGTGGAATTACGTCCCGATTGGTCCCGTGACGACGCACAGGCGGTTATTCGCGCCGTCTATCGTCAGGTGCTAGGCAATGACTATATCATGCGTTCCGAGCGCCTTACCAGTGCCGAATCCTTACTCTGCAACGGTTCGATCACCGTGCGGGAATTCGTCCGCGCCGTGGCCAAATCGGAACTGTATAAGAACAAATTCTTCTACGGTAACTTCCAAACCCGCGTCATCGAACTTAATATCAAACATCTTTTAGGTCGCGCTCCCTACGATGAGTCGGAAGTGGTCTATCACCTCGATCTCTATGAAAACAAAGGATTCGAGGCCGATATCGACTCCTACATCGATTCCGCCGAATATACCGAAAACTTCGGTGATAGCATCGTTCCCTACTATCGCGGTTTTGCCAGCCAACCCGGTCAAAAAACCGTGGGATTTACCCGGATGTTCCAACTCTATCGCGGTTATGCCAACAGCGATCGCTCGCAGATTGCTGGCAAAACCTCCCGTTTAGCGGTGGAATTAGCTCAAAACGGCGCTTCGGCAGTGGTCGGTCCCTCCGGTGGCAGCGATGGTTGGGCCTATCGTCCCTCTGCTCAACGCAACACCCCCAGTAAAGCTCTGGGTGGTAGTGTGGCCTATGGTGATGTGGGTAAGCTCTATCGCGTGGAAATTGCCGCCATCAGCAAACCGGGTTATCCCCGTGTCCGTCGCAGTAGCAAAGCGATTATTGTCCCCTTGGAACAGTTAAATAACACCCTGCAACAGATCAACCGTCTCGGTGGCAAAGTTGCCAGCATCACCCCCGCTAGTTTGAACTAATTTTCTAGCTTAAGATAACTAAAAGTCTCCCGGGCAGCCGTCAGGTTCACCGGGAGACTTCTTTCTAGGGAACTGGCAGAAATTGACCCTCAGCAGATCGAGCAAACCTGTAGAATGAAAATAATTCCCTCGTTTTAATGCCTGTGACTGTCACTTCGATCGCTTTTGACTCTATCGATACTGCCTTAGCGGAAATCAAAGCCGGACGTGCCATTGTCGTAGTTGATGATGAGAATCGCGAAAATGAAGGAGATCTAATCTGTGCGGCCCAATTTGCCACCCCCGATCTGATTAACTTCATGGCAGTGCAAGCTCGCGGTTTAATCTGTCTGGCAATGACGGGAGAGCGTCTTGATGCTCTCGAATTACCCTTGATGGTGACAAAGAACACCGATAGCAATCAAACCGCTTTTACTGTTAGCATCGATGCCGCTCCCCATTTAGGGGTTAAAACTGGTATTTCGGCAGAAGATCGGGCGAAAACCGTGCAAGTTGCCCTTAATCCAGTCACTCGTCCCGACGATCTCACCCGTCCCGGTCATGTCTTCCCGATTCGTGCTAAAGCCGGTGGAGTCTTAAAACGCGCCGGTCATACGGAGGCAGCCGTGGATCTGGCTCGATTAGCCGGGTTGTATCCGGCGGGAGTTATCTGTGAGATCCAAAATCCCGATGGTTCCATGGCCCGTTTACCGCAACTATTTGAATACGCTCGTCAACATAATTTAAAGTTAATTAGCATTGCCGATCTGATCAGTTATCGCTTAAAACATGATCGCTTTGTCCATCGGGAAACGGTCTGTGATTTTCCCAGTCAATTCGGCACTTTTCAGCTTTATGCCTACCGAAATTTATTAGATCAAACCGAACATATTGCTATTGTGAAAGGCGATCCCGCTCTCTTTGGTGATCAACCTGTAATGGTACGAATGCACTCAGAATGTCTGACCGGGGATGCCTTGGGATCCTTGCGTTGCGATTGTCGGCAACAGTTGCAAAGTGCCTTAAAAATGATTGAAAACAACGGTTTAGGGGTGGTGGTTTACCTGCGACAGGAAGGCCGGGGAATTGGCTTAATTAATAAGCTAAAAGCCTATTCTTTACAGGATATAGGGTTAGATACGGTGGAAGCCAACGAAAGGTTAGGATTTCCCGCCGATTTGCGCGATTACGGCATGGGAGCGCAAATGCTTAACGATTTGGGGGTGAGAAATATTCGTTTAATTACCAATAATCCGCGTAAAATTGCCGGATTAAAAGGCTATGGTTTGGAAATAGTCGAGCGAGTACCTTTGCTGATCGAGGCTAATGATTATAATTCCAATTATCTAGCCACAAAAGCGGAAAAGTTAGGACATCTATTCCTACAAACCTATCTAGTCACCATCGCTCTCAGTTGGGGGGAAAATCCGCCGTCAATTTCGCAAAGATATCATCAATTAGAGAAATTACGGCAGTTAAGTCGCGCTAATCAATTATCTCTCCAAGAAGAAACCCGACCGGTAGCCAATGCCCTTTTTGATCGCGCCCCTTTGATCGTACATTTAGGTTTAGATATTCGTCAGGGTGTTAGCAGTAATTGGTATAAAAATCCTTCCCATCCTTATCTTCTGGTTATTGACAAGATATTAAATGACATTAAAGATTGGTCGGAAATTGAACGCTTAGAATTTTTAATTTCCGACGGAGACGATTCGATGACGGGATTACAAATGAAACTCGATCGTCAAAAAATGTCCGATGAAGATTTCTCACAATTACCACAATTAGCTACCCAAATTATCTACAGTTTTACTCGTGATTCAGCCAAAAATTAGTTTTCTATGACCAGAAAAGAGCGTAACAGTTTATAATTAAACCAAGCTAGTATAACGGGGAAAACCCATGACAACTCTCGACATTTTACCGGAAGTTACCTGTCCCCCCACGGATTTATGGAGTGATGAACCACCCTTGGAAAGTGATTTACATCTGCAACAGATCATAATTCTTCTCAGTTGTCTAGAATTATTATGGCAAGAGAAAAACGATTACTATGCTTCCGGTAATCTGACTATCTACTATAACGAAGAACAACTAAAAAAACGTGATTTTTGCGGTCCAGATTTTTTTGTGGTTTTAGATACAGAAAAACGTCCCCGCAAAAGTTGGGTAGTCTGGGGAGAAGGGGGTAAATATCCCAATGTAATCGTGGAGATTCTTTCCGATTCTACGGCCAATATTGACCGCACTAAAAAGAAAATTCTCTATCAAAATACCTTTCGCACTCCTAATTATTTTTGGTTTGATCCTAATACCTTAGAATTGCAAGGATTTAGACTAATTGAGGGACAATATCAAGCTATTTCTCCCAATGACTGGGGTTATCTGTGGAGTGAACAGTTAGGATTATATTTAGGCATATTTGACCGTAAACTGCGTTATTTTACCGCCGATGGTCAATTAGTCCCCACTCCCCAAGAAGCTGAATTAGAGCAAAGACAAGCAAAAGAACAGATTCTTTTAGAAAAGGAACAGGAACGACAGGCAAAAGAACAGGCTATCCTCGAAAAAGAACAAGCTATCTTTGAAAGGGAAAGATTAGCCCAAAAATTACGAGAATTGGGCATTGATCCTGAAACTATCTGATTGATCAATATCTCTAGTTTAGGTAATTCCTATCCTAGAAATGGTAGTAATTTAACTTTATTTTTCCTGTCTTTCTAAGGCTAATTGCACTAACTTATCGACCAATTTATCAAACTCTAAACCAGTGGCTTTCCAGAGTTGGGGATACATACTAAAATTAGTAAACCCCGGCAGAGTATTAATTTCATTGATCAACACTTCCCCAGTCTTCTCCACATAGAAAAAATCCACCCGCGACAATCCCGCAGCATCCACAGCTTTAAATGCTTCTACAGCCATTTCTCGCACTTGATCAGCAATTTTATCGGGAATATTAGCGGGAATAACCATACTTGATCGCCCGTCAGTATATTTAGTTTCATAGTCATAAAAATCACTATCAAAAGTAATTTCTCCCACCAAAGAAGCTTGGGGATTATCATTACCTAAAACCGCACATTCGATCTCCCTTGCGGTAACTCCTGCTTCAACAATAATCCGTCGATCATAACTAGCAGCACTATCTAAAGCAGCCTCTAATTCTTGCCGGTTGCGTGCTTTACTAATACCCACCGAAGAACCTAAATTAGCCGGTTTAATAAAACAGGGATAACCTATTTCCTCGGCGATTTGATCGCACAATTGCGGAAAAATACAGGGATTTGACCACACTTGCGAGCGGGTTATGGCCTTATACTTAACTTGGGGTAATCGGGCGGCTGCAAAAGCAGTTTTCATGGCAATTTTATCCATTCCCAAGCATGAACCCAGTACGCCACTACCCACAAAAGCAACCTGCATGAGAGTGAGTAATCCTTGCAAAGTGCCATCTTCTCCATTCGGTCCGTGGAGAATTGGAAACCAAACCTCAATTTCGCTCACTTCTGTGGGAAATTGCCAGATATTGACTTTTATCTCCCTCTCAATAGCTAGGGGTTGCCCAGAGGTTAAAATTTGTCTAGCAGTTGCTGCCGAATGCCAACAGCCATTTTTATCGATATAGAAGGGGATAACGGCGTATTTGTCAAGATTTTCGGGATAATTAAAAGCTTGCAGGATCGATCGAGCCGAATTGATAGATACCTCGTGTTCTCCCGATCGACCACCAAACAATAATCCCACCTTGATCTTGTCCATGTTATCCCCTCTAGAGCCAGCTAGATCCTAAATTAGAGTTCAATTATCATACTATGGGTGGGGTTGACCATAGTGCCAAATGATTGAGACTCTGATTACAGCAACAGCTTGCTGAAAACAATCTGACTCTAGCCTTACGCAAACCCAAGAAATTCCCCCTGAATATCCATTTACTGACAGTTTCTCAATAAGCTGAGGGACAGGTGAGCGGTGATTCTCTTGTCCCCCTAGCCAGATCGAAAATGTCTTGTCAAAATAGAGTGGAGAAGACAAAATCAAGGAGCTAAATAGCTATGGGGGGTAATTTCTTCAAGGGAGCGATCGCCTTGGGGGTATTAGCGGGGATTATGGGATTTACCAATCCCCCCCAAGAACTTTACAGCGAATACGCCGCGGAAAAACTTCTTGCTCATGCCGACAAAATCGCTTGCGAGAAAATCAGTCTCTGTGGCTCGATCGATTCTTTGCCAGTGGCAGCCAGAAATATCATCAAAAATCAAATCTTAAAACCAGCGATCGAAACCTCTAGTCAACGGCAAAATTTAGGTGTGTTCAGTATCTACACCACAGAAGTACCGGGGGTAGCTAAAATTAGAACTCTTGGCGCTTTTGGGCATTTCTTGACTTTCTCGGAGACTTAGGTGAGATCAGTGCCAGCTTAACCGCTACCAGCCTAATAATGAGTTAAGATGATCATATTAACCCGCGATTTGAGCGATAGAGTACTCAAGAATACAGATTAATGCTGCCTAACCGTGTCTAATTTTCTGCCTAGTCTCCGAGAAGCGATCGCCCGTTGGTGGTCTGAATTCACTCTCCAAACTAAATTAATGGCTGCGGCTACTTTAGCCGTTTCTTTGTTGATGAGTGGTTTAACCTTTTGGGCGGTTAACACGATCCAGCAGGATGTCCGTCTCAATGATACCCGTTTTGGCCGGGATTTAGGGCTGTTATTAGCCGCTAATGTCTCCCCTCTGATTGCTGAGGACAATTTAACCGATTTAGCCCGTTTTTCAGCCCGTTTTTATAGTAGTACCTCCAGTGTTCGTTATTTGATCTACGCTAACGAGGAGGGTCAAATATTTTTCGGCATTCCCTATTCTACCGCCGAAGTTAAGAACTCCCTGACGATCGAGCGTCACATTCAATTACCGGAAAATTATGGCGAAAATGGGGAAACTCCCCTCATCCGTCAGCATAAAACCCCCGACGGTGAAGTAACCGATGTCTTTGTTCCCTTAAATCATGAAGGCAAATATTTGGGAGTATTAGCGATCGGGATCAATCCTAACGCTATTGTAGTGGCTTCTTCTAATCTAACCCGTGATGTTACTATTGCCGTTTTTGTCTCGATTTGGGCTATGGTGATTCTCGGGGCAGTTTTTAATGCTTTAACTATCACCAAACCAATCAAGGAGTTATTATTCGGGGTCAAAAATATTGCAGCGGGAAATTTTAAGCAGCGCGTTGATTTACCCCTGGGAGGAGAGTTAGGGGAATTAATTCTCAGTTTTAATGAAATGGCGGAAAAGTTAGAACGGTACGAAGAACAAAATATCGAAGAAATGACCGCCGAAAAAGCAAAACTAGATACGTTAATGTCCACTATTGCTGATGGAGCAATTCTCTTAGATACTAACTTTCAATTGTTATTAATTAATCCCGCAGCTCGGGAAATATTTGGCTGGGAAGATCAGGAAATTATCGGTCAAAATGTTCTACATCTTTTTCCCTCGGAACTAACGGTTAAACTAACTAAACCTCTCTATCAAATCGCGGCAGGAGAAACCCTCCAGCCAGAAGAATCTGCTAATCAGAATCAGAAAAATGCTGTTATTGATCAGGAAAATAATAACTATTCCCCGTCGGAATTTAGATTATCTTTAACTAACCCGAAACCCTGCACAATTCGCATTTTGTTAACTCAGGTATTCGATCAGTATCGGGAGAATGTCCGGGGAATTGCCATGACGCTACAGGATATCACCAGAGAAACAGAATTAAATGAGGCAAAAAGTCAATTTATTAGCAATGTTTCCCATGAGTTAAGAACCCCTTTATTTAACATCAAATCTTTTATTGAAACCCTGACAGAATTTGGTGAGGATCTCAGCGATACAGAAAAAAGAGAGTTTTTAGAAACCGCCAATCATGAAACCGATCGCTTAACCCGTTTAGTTAATGATGTTCTCGATCTTTCTCGGTTAGAATCCTCCCGTAACTATAACTTGGATGCGCTCGATATCGGACAATTAATCGAACAAACCCTAAGAACCTATCAACTCAATGCTAGGGATAAAGGACTAGAATTAAGCTCGGAAATTGAAGCCAATTTACTACCAATTTTAGGTCATTATGATCTACTTTTACAGGTATTAACTAATCTAGTCGGTAACTCCCTAAAATTTACTCCTGCTGGCGGTAAAGTGGTGATTCGTGCCTATAAAATCAGCAAAGATAATCCCCAAGAAACTCTCAAAATTCGCGTGGAAGTATCCGATACTGGTATTGGCATCGATGCCGAGGATCAAAGTGCCATATTCGATCGCTTCTATCGGGTAGAAAATCGCGTTCATACCCTAGAAGGGACGGGATTAGGATTATCGATCGTCAAAAATATTATTGAAAAACACTATAGTGAAATTAATCTGATTAGTGAAGTGGGAATTGGCACAACTTTCTGGTTCGATCTAGATCTATATCAAGGCTCGATCGCCAGCAAGAAAATTAACGACGTGAGTTTATAAAAGCCAGGGCAATACTGCCCAAAATTAGGGTTAATAATAGCAATAATCCCTTATTTCTGAGACACCAATTTTTTAACACCCTAGAGAGAGGGAGAGGAGGAATTTTTTCTGCTATTATTTGGCTATTTTTGTATAAAGTGCAGCTGGTAGCGTAGGGACGTTGGGGAAAATTACAGCTATCATCGCCATGATACAGACAAGTTTGGCATAAAAACTCGCCGGTGACAGCTTGATGCAGGGTCATGCCGGGATGACCATAGGCCTTTAAAATATTAGAACAGTAGGGACATTGTAAGGCTTGACTATCGACCTTGTGCTGACAACGAGGACAGGTAATCATGATCGCTAAATTTTCCCTTTGAGGATTGTCACTGCTGATGATCATAGACTATAGCAAAATCCCCGGGCTTTTTCCGGTTATTTCACTAAATAGCTGCGCCATTGCGAGGCAACTTCTTCGAGTAAACGCCAAGTTTTCCCCTCGATCTGTCTTTGTAAATAAAGATCAAAATTGTTGTGTTGTTTGGTATCTTTTTGATGGGGCAATCGCAGAGTTAGATCGTAATCGCCCTGCAAGTGATAAGCGGGTAAATTGCCCACATAAATCGGTTCCAGACTGGTGACATTAATTTTAGCAATTTTTACCTGCGGCTGATCGATCTGTAAAGATTGACTAAGGCGATCGGATGTGTGACGAAATTGTAATAAAAGGGCTTTGGCGACGATTTCTCCGTCGGGGGCAAATTCTTGCGGGGGAGTGACACTACCACAAGCAGTCAGGAAGACAAGGAAAATACTGGTTAAAAAACCGAGAAAACGGCGCATAGAATGATATTTTGAAAAAGAATGGCAGCGGGTTAAGAAAGATTATGACTCAACCAAATGAGCGAGAGAATTTCAGCCAAGCAGAAACGGTGATCCGACTACAAGAGGCGATCGAGCAGTTAAATTCGATCGTTTCCCAACTTAACACGGGAACGGGGATAGTGTTACCCCCAAAAGTTGCTGTTGATAATCTTCTTAACTCAACGCAACAGTTAGCCGCTGCTTTAAAACCAGACGAATTCGCAGGAGTTGAGCAAAGTTTAACCGCAGATTCTCCAATCGAAGCAGCGGAGGGAATCGACGATATTTTACCAGATTTCGAGCAGGTGGAAGGGTGGTGGACGACGATTTTGAGCAAAATTCGCCGACTTTTACCGGGGGGAATTAGCGAAAAAATTCCCGATTGGTTAATTACCGGCTTGTTAACAGGAAGTTTAGTCACTATCCTATTAGTAGCTGTGGTCAGTTTACCGAAAAATCCGGCGGAAATTGCCGAAAATATGCCTGAAGTTGTCTCTAGTCCTTCCCCGGCAGCCGGGGAAATTATCGAAACTCCCCCAGAATTAATCGCACCAGAGGCACCGATTCCCGTCCCGATTACCAAAGCAAAACTGCGATTAACTCCCGAACAAAGTTTAGTCGCAGCCATTCAAGCGGAAATTACCGATTTAACTACTCGTTATCCCGCCGGGATTATTTCTAGCGTAGAAGCGGACTTTTTGGCTAGTCGTCTAGTAGTTATTTTGGGCGATAATTGGTATAGCCTCGAGGCATCACAACAGGATAAATTGGCTAATTCGGTTTTTCAACGTTGCCAAAGTCTCGATTTTCGCCGCTTGGAAATGAAGGATAACGAGGGAATTCTCCTCGCTAGAAGTCCCGTTATCGGCGATCGAGTGGTGATTGTCAATCGCACTCAACCCACCGCTGCCATCTCCTCTGGTGAGTAGTTTTGGGCGCGGGGGGAGGGAGTTTCAAGACAGCCTCAAGAATTCTCGCCAACCAGTCCGCTTTTTTTCCCTCGCTGGTTAGATATCTATCTGAATATACACAAAGATTAGTGATCCCTGACTTAACGGTGCTATAATTAGCTAGGTAAAATTTTGTAACGATTCTTAATCTTGAACCTACCCGATAGTCAATGCTTCCCCCCGCCCCAGGTGGACGCGGCAATTTTGGTGCGAGAAAAATTGCTCCGATCCGACCCAACTGCCTTAAACTTTTCTAGGGTTCCCCTAACCGCCAAAATTTTGCCCTAACTACCAAGAATTAAGAGACTTCAGATTATACCATGAACTCTGTTATTCGTCAACAGCGAGCGCTGATCACCGGAGCCAGTAGCGGCATCGGCAAAGAAACCGCCCTCGCTTTCGCCAAGGCGGGAATTAATCTGGTTTTAATCGGTCGCGATCAACAAAAATTGGCAACCGTGGCGGGAATGGCGGCAGATTTAGGCGTATCAGCCCAAGCTTACCCCTTAGATTTGGCAGATATCCCGGAAGTAGCTCCTAGTATCGCTAAAATCGCCCAAGAATCCGGACCGATCAATATCCTGATCAATAATGCTGGCATGGGTTACACAAATCCCTTAGCTGACACACCTTTGTCAGACTGGCAGCGGGTGATCGATCTCAATTTAACCAGTGTTTATCAGTGTGTGCAAGGAATTTTACCTGCCATGCGTCAACAGGGGGGAGGCACGATCGTTAACGTTTCCTCGATCGCCGCCGATAATTTCTTCCCTGATTGGGGGGCCTATAGTGTCAGCAAAGCGGCATTAGTGGCATTTTCTCGCATTTTAGCGATCGAGGAGCGGGCTAACGCCATTCGCGTCACGATTATCATCCCCGGGGCTGTCAATACTCCCATCTGGGACAGCGATAGCGTCAAAGCAGATTTCGATCGCTCGGCCATGTTAACCCCAGATATCATCGCTCAGGCCATTCTGCAAGCGGTGTTACTGCCCAAACAGGCCGTAGTGGAAACGATGACCATTATGCCCAGTGCGGGGGCATTATAAACCAAAATACTTCTGTTTATCAATCAATTCGCCTACAGGCCTCTTCATTATGACCATAGCTTCTTCTAACGGTTTAAACGGTAATCTAACCGACGCTATCCAAGCACGCGTGACCACTCGCCCCGATCGCAACACCCACAATGGCAAAACCGCTCAAATTTATCCAACTTCTGACGAAAACAAAGAACAGATGATGGATGCGGTCAGAAATATCCTGATCTCGGTGGGAGAAGATCCCGAAAGAGAAGGTTTATTAAAAACCCCCAAACGGGTGGCCGAAGCGATGCAGTTTCTCACCCAAGGCTATCAACAATCCCTAGAAACCCTCGTTAATGGTGCGATCTTCGATGAAGGTCATAATGAGATGGTATTAGTGCGCGATATAGACTTTTTTAGTCTCTGTGAACATCATATGTTACCCTTCATGGGGCGGGCCCACGTTGCCTATATTCCTAACCAAAAGGTGGTCGGATTAAGTAAATTGGCCCGCATTGTGGAAATGTATTCCCGTCGTTTACAGGTCCAAGAGCGCCTCACCCGTCAGATTGCCGAAGCGATTCAAGAAATTCTCGACCCCCAAGGGGTTGCAGTCGTCATGGAAGCAACCCATATGTGTATGGTGATGCGCGGGGTGCAGAAACCAGGATCCTGGACTGTCACCAGCGCCATGTTAGGAGTCTTCCAAGACGAGCAGAAAACCCGCGAGGAGTATCTTAACCTGATCCGTCATAAACCCAATTTCTTCTAGTCAGGGAAATGGGGGGATGGGGGAATTTCAACTAAAACCCCAACACCCAAAACCTTCTAACTGATCACTGATCACTGAATTTTTGCAGTCGCTCTAGCAAGAGGGCGACTTTTTTGAGGTCTTTATCACCGGGCGATCGCTCAACGCCGCTAGACACATCAATACCCTGGGGGTGCAGCCGAGTTAAAGCTTCACTAATATTATCGGGGTTGAGTCCTCCGGCCAGAAACCAGGGCAAGGGGGGCGAAAAACTGGCTAAGGCTTGCCAGTCTAAGGTATGTCCCGTACCGCCGAGCAATTGGGGATGGTAGGCATCTAACAGTAAAGTATCGACGCTATTGAAGTAAATTGCCGACTTTTCCCAACTTTCTCTGTCTTTAATCCGCAAAGCTTTGATAATTTCCCGGTCGGGTAATAATTGCCGCAACCTTTGGCAATATTCGGGAGATTCTTTACCATGTAACTGCACACTTGTCAAGGGGGTTTTAACAATTATCTGCTGAATAATTTCCGGTTGCTCGTCGGCAAAAACACCGATAAAATCAATTTTGTCGGGTATTGCGGCGGTAATAGCGTTAATTTGCTCGATTTTGACGTAACGAGGCGAACTAGGTACGAGGATAAAACCTAAAGCCGTAGCTCCGCAAGTAGCGATCGCTCGTCCTTGGTCCGGTTGGGTAATGCCGCAAATTTTAATTCGCATTTAATCTTATTCACAAAACGTTACAAAAACTGTTAAGTATTCAAACAAAAAGCAGTTTCGGGTCAAGAGCTTTTTATAATGCCCTGTGATTAACAAAATCTTATCAAGACTGGAGCGCCAATGATCCCTTCCACCTTACTTTTAGCCACCGTTCAAACCATTCCCTGGAATTTATCCGTCGGCATTACCATGACCTTAGCTAACCTAGTAGCCTTCGTTATCGGTTATTTTGCCATCCAAAATACCGGGGCCGGCCCCGCTTTACCCTTGCCGCAGTTAGCCTCGAAAAAAAGCTTCGGTCTGCCGGAATTATTGGCTACCATGAGTTTTGGCCATATTCTCGGTGCGGGACTGGTTCTCGGTCTTTCTAACGCGGGTATTCTCTAATCAGTAATCAGTGACCAGTAAACCTCAGAGAGAGGAGTAAGGAGCCAGTAGTCAGTAGAACTAAGCATAAAGAGATTTTAGGCAACTTCATCCCTATTTTTCCCATTTTTGAACTCTCAAAAGTTAATTATGTCAGAAGTCTAGTAATCGTCCAGATCGGGTGATTATTCTGGCTGCTGGCGAGAAAATTAAGAAAGCAGTGGCCCAAGTCGAAGCTGGAGACTTTGCTGACGAAGAAGAAGCAGTATTGGCTAAATTAACCCATGAAAGTTAGATAGCTGCGGAAAGAAGTATCGAAAATAATTGGTAAATCCGAACGTTGCCAATCGCTTAATTAATCGTAAATATTGCCTCTAAAGTTAATCTCATAAATAAAGATTTCGTCTGTCTCCTTGCCGATTTCAAAAATAACTCGCATTTTGCCAACCCGAATTCTGGAGAATCCTTTCAACTCACCTTTAAGTTTTTTGATGTCAAGTTCTTCAGGGGGATAAACGTTGGCTCTTCTAGGTTCTGTGTGAGCATGGTATAATAGTAACACAGAACAGGAGGTGGGTTATGTGGATAAATTTTGAGCAACTCCTCGATTTACCAAATGTAACAGTGGTCAA